>ENA-UEQW01000233-UEQW01000233.1-human-gut-metagenome-genome-assembly--contig:-NODE-233-length-55603-cov-9.328657_pt1 | contig 55603 bp, 40 predicted proteins | sample MGYA00242947_ERZ507947 | MGnify/ENA primary metagenome ERZ507947 (study PRJEB26167, sample SAMN06115421) | human gut metagenome | host: Homo sapiens | place: China:Guizhou | collected 2015-03-17... | reverse complement strand
GACGGCTATCTGCACGACGTTCACGAGGCGGAGGAGCTGATGCTGGATGTTTTCGCCTATCTGTTCACGAAAAAGCCAAAAGTACGGGACGGCGGCTTCAAGGCGTATCTCTATAAGGCGGCGCGGCACATGGCACTGCGCCACAAGAGCAAGCGAAAACCGCTATTCAGCCTCGATGCGCTGACCGGTGAGCCGGACGGACGGCTGCTGGCGGAGGAGGTCATACGGACGGAGGAGCGAAACCGCATCCTGCATTTCTGCATGGATGAGATGAACCCGGACTATCGGGAAGTCCTCTATCTCACCTATTTTGAGGATATGAGCTACGCGCAGGCGGCGGAGGTCACGGGAAAAACAGTAAAACAGATCACCAACATGGTGTATCGCGGAAAAAAGAGCCTGCGAAGGCTTTTAGAACGGGAGGGGATCACAGATGCGGAGTCATGAAGAGCGCGTCGCGGAGACAAAGCGGCGCATCGCCAAAATTGAGCGGGAGAAACGGCGGCGGCGCAATACGGTCACCATGGCTTCCGCCGTGGCGGCGTGCCTTGCGTTGCTCATCGGCGCGTCCCTCGCCATGCCCGGCATTGCCGCGAGCATCCAGACAGGCGACTACTCCGGCTTTGAAACGGCGGCAAGCATCTTTCACGGCGGCGCTGCCTTGGGATACATCGTCATCGGGCTGCTGGCTTTTTTACTCGGCGTGTGCGTGACCGTTCTGTGTTTCCGGCTGCGTCAGATGAGCCGAGAGGACGGGCAGGACAGGGAAAGCGAGGATGCGCATGGAGCTGATTGAGAACCTGCTGCAACTGCTGACCACGTTCGTCGGCGCACTGCTTTCGGGTATCGCCTACCGAAAAAGTGGACGGCAGACGTATTTCCTGCTGCTGTGCTTCTACGGCTGCTTTGCCCTCGGCGCGCTCTACTGGACGCTGTATCTGCTGCTGTTCGATACCACACCGCGCGTTTTCTATGTCTCGGAGTTCGGCTGGGTGGCCAGCGTAATTTTCCTGCGCATTTTGCAGGCCACGCTCACCACTCAGGACGAGCGCAGCTTCCGCAGCCGCTCTGCATGGCTTTCGCCGCTGATCGGCGTACCGCTGCTGGCGTTCTACTGCACCTTCGGGGATATTCTCTCCAACCTGATCTGGTGCGGCATGATGATTTGGCTCTCCTTCTGCGCCATCCGTGGACTGGTCTACGCCAATGGGCAGACAGGCACGGCGCGGAATATGCGGTACTACCACATCGGCGTGCTGTGCTTTGCGTTTGCGGAGTATCTGCTTTGGACGGTGGGCTGCTTTTGGCCGGATACCTCACCGGCCAGCCCCACCTTCTGGTGCGATATGCTGCTGACGCTCGCCATTCTCGGCCTGCTGCCCGCCACGAGAAAGGCGGTGGACGCATGACCTACATCGAAAACATCTTCCTCTGCATGGTATCTCCCCTGCTGGTGGCCGCTTTGTGCATGGGCAGGCGGCAGCTCCGCTTCTTCCTGTTCTGCATTGCCGGGATGGGGATGTGCCTGCTTTCGGCCTATATCAACACCTTCCTCGCGGCGGTGTGTCAGGCGGACGCCCTTGCCGCCACGGCGGAGATTGCGCCGGTGGTGGAGGAAATGATGAAGCTGCTGCCGCTGGTGTTCTATCTTCTGGTGTTTGAGCCGGAGAGCGAGAAAATTAAGCCCGCCGCCATCACGCTCGCCCTGAGCTTCGCCACCTTTGAAAACGTGTGCTATCTCATCCAGAACGGCGCGGACCGCTTCTCCTTCATCTTCTTCCGGGGCTTCGGCACGGGAGCCATGCACGTCCTCTGCGACCTGATCGTGGGCGGCGGGCTTGCCTATGCGTGGCGGCGGACGTGGCTTAAAATAGCCGGTACGTGCGGGCTGCTGGGCGCGGCCATCACCCTCCACGCCATCTATAATCTGCTCATTGCTTACGGCGGCGCGGCGCAGTATGTGGCCTATGTCCTGCCGGTGTTGCTGGTAGCGGCGGGAAGATGGTCCGCTTTCCGCTTATCGCAGAGGAAATAACCGAACATTTACTCCCTGAGAGCTGCCTTTTGGCGGCTCTCAAATTTTTTTGAAAAATTTTGCGTTTTGGGTGAGAGTTTTTTCGATTTTTTGTACCTATATAAGTGAAAGGGTTTTTATCACAGTTCCAGACAAACCGGAAAGGGGGTTCAAACGATATGTACGATACCGCAAGACGGGTCGCATTCGTCAAGCAGCGGGTGCGGGAAAACAACCGCCGGAGGCAGCGGCGCGAGGTAATAAGTCTCTCCGCAGCGTGTATGCTGCTGTGCGCGGCGCTGATGCAGACAGCGGGCACGGTCGTCGGGCCGGGGCAACCGGAAGCATGGGGCGTGTTCGGCTCGATGCTGCTGCGGCAGGACGCGGGCGGCTATGTGCTGGTGGCTGTCGTCTCCTTTGCCGCGGCGGCGGCGATCACTGCGCTGTGTTTCCGGCTCAAAAACAGGGAAAACCAGAAAAAAGGCGGGGCGGACAAACCAGCCCCGCAAGAACAGGAGGAGAAAAGCCAATGAAGAAACGAATACTCAGCATCCTGCTCGTGTGCTGCATGGTGCTCGTCCTTTTGCCGACGACCGTGTTTGCCAACAATGACGGCGCAAAAGCCATACAGCTCGGTACAAGTGGAATCAGTGGTTATGACAGCACAAATCGCAGCTATGACTATATTTATTTTGGCACATGGAATAACAGCACCGTCAAATGGCGTGTGCTGGATACAAAAACCAATATGCCCAATGCTCAGGAGGGCGACGGATTTTTTCTGCTCTCTGATGCGCTGCTTGGGACTGGAGCGTTTGGCGGCGTAGAATTTGACTATACGACCCCATATACCAACGACTGGAAGGGCAGCCGTGGGCAGGACTGGTGCAATGGCTTTTACACCAGGAACCTCAGCACTACGGAGCAAAAAGCTGTTTTTGCAACCAGCAAAAGTGATGATCTATACATTGATGGACGCTTTATGGGTTCTGAGAACATCCTGAATGGAGACAAGGTGTTTTTCCTCTCGGCAGAGGAAGCGGGGAAAGCAGCCTACGGATTTATCGATGACAATGCGCGTATCGCCAATTATGGTGATAGTGCGGGCGGTTGGTGGCTTCGTTCTCCTCACCAAGACTATAACTCTGCAGGCGTGGTCAACGCTTCCGGTGGTGTGCGTGCTGAATGGGTGAACGATACCAACGCAGCTCGTCCTGCGTTCAACTTGAAGCCGGACTCTGTCCTCCTTGTTTCTGCCGCCGTTGGCGGCAAAGGTGCTGCTGACGGAATTTTCAAAATTCCGGAATACAGCGGAGACGAATGGAAATTGACACTTTTGGATGATACCCGCACTTTTCGGGTAACGGAAACCGCAGCAGTAGGAAAACCTGGCGGCTCTGTTACGCTGAATTTTTCCGGGGCGAGAACGGGGCAAAATGAATATATTTCTGCGATTATTGAGGGTGAAAACGGTGCGACCCACTATGGAAGAATTATGAAGCCCACTGCCACAGACAGACAGCTCAGCTTTACACTGCCGCATGACCTTGTTAGCGGAAATTATAAACTCCATGTGTTCTCCGAGCAGTATAACGGTGATTACCACACTGACTACGCCAGCCAATTTCAGACGGTAGCGTTGACGGTGGAGGAGGCAGCCACCGAGCAGTTTGCCCTCACTTCTGGCGGCACCTATTACTTTGACCTCTCCGGTGAGAACATTCCAGGCACAATAAACGATAATTTACCGGACAAATCAATGCACTATGTTCCTTTTACCTACGCCGGGGCAGTGGATGCCTACAAGCTCACATCAGCGATGGCACCTACCGAGGAGTATGCACAACAGAACGAATATGCCCACAGCCTGTTCGTGGCAGACTATGCCGTAACGCATACAACAAGCTGGGATGACCTGAACACCGCAGGTCTGATTTTCGGCAAGAACTTCGCAACCGGCGGTGTGGACTATACCCTGCGCGCGCCGTCTGAGGGAAGCGCTGGTACAGGCTCGGGCAATTCCCAACGTGGCACGCCCCAAAGCAACGAATGGGACAGGATACTGGACAAGAACAACGGATATATCAAAAACTGGAGCGGGATGTCTTCGTGGGGACAAGATACTCCGCACACTGAGGAATCGAGCCGTGCGGTTCGCGGATACGATTCGGCTCGCGGCTGGCACAATAGCATTGCTGCGACCTCCGATTCGAGTGTCGGCTTCCGCCCTGTCCTTGAAGTCCTGAACCCGGACACTCTGGGCTCTGACGGGCTGAAAGCTGTTGTCCTTGACCTTGGCGGCGGCAAGCTGGGGAATCGCTCCGAGAATATTCAAATCATTGTAAAAAGCGGCGAGAGCTTTACCGCGCCCGGCGGCGACGGCCTGACTCGCCCAGACGGGAATACCGGCAGTTACTTTATGTGGCTCGGCAGCGATGGTGAGCTCTACGATCCGGGCGACAATGTCCCAGCGGTCGTAACCAAGCTCACGGCGCGGTTTGCGCCCATAGAGCAGTTCCACCTCGCTCTCGGCGGCACGTATTACTTTGACCTCTCCGGTACAGGCATCCGCGGCACGGCGAACAACAGACTGCCGGACCAAACATTGCATTATGTTCCCTTTACCTATGCCGGGACAGTGGACGCCTATAAGCTCACATCCGCAATGGCAACTACTGCGGCGTATGCGCAGCAGAACAAATATGCCCACAGCCTGTTTGTGGCGGATTATGCCATAACGCATACGGTAAGCTGGGAGAATCTGAATTCCGCAGGTCTGATTTTCGGAAAAGGCTACACCTCCGGCGGCGTGGAATATACGCTGCGTGCGCCGTCCGTGGGAAGTAGTGGCGTAGGCTCGAACTATTCGCAACACGGCATACCACAAAGCAACGAATGGGACAAGATGCTGGACAAGGACAACGGATATATCAAAAACTTTAGACAGATATATTCGTTTGGACAAGATACTACGAGCAGTTCGGAGTCGGACCGTGCAAGCCGAGGGTACAATGCGCCCCGCATCTGGCACCGCACCGTTGCTACGCGTTCCAACGAGGCTCTCGGTTTCCGCCCTGTCCTTGAAGTCCTGAACCCGGACACGCTGGGTTCTGACGGGCTGAAAGTCGTTGCCCTTGACCTTGGCGGCGGCACATTGGGCAGCGGCAGATTGAGCGTCAGCTCGGATATCCAGATCATCGTAAAAAACGGCGAGAGCTTTACCGCGCCTGCCTCCAATGGTCTGACCCGTCCCGACGGAAATACAGGCAGCTACTTTATGTGGCGCGGCAGCGACGGTGCACTCTACGCACCGGGTGACAGCGTCCCGGCAAACGTGAACAAGCTGACGGCGCAGTTTGATTCCATAGAGCAGTTCACCCTCGTTCCCGGCGGCACATATTACTTTGACCTCTCCGGTGCGGGTATTCCCGGCACGGCGAGCGGCAGCCTGCCGGATGCGTCGCTGCACTATGTTCCCTTTACCTACGCCGGGACAGTGGACGCCTACGCGCTCACGTCGGAGATGGCAACCACCGATGAGTATGCAGAGAAGCACAAATATCCACACAGCCTGTTTGTAGCGGACTTCGCCGTAACGCATACGATAAGCTGGGAGAATCTGAATGCCGCAGGTCTGATTTTTGGAAAAAACTACACTGCCGACAGCGTGGAATATACGATGCGCGTGCCGTCAGCAGGACGTTCTTATAGAGGCTCTGGCGATTCTGTACGCGGCAACCCACAAAGCAACGAATGGGACAAAATACTGGACAAATACGACGGATATATCAAAAACTGGAGCAAAATATATTCGTGGGGGCAGGATACTGCGCACAATTACGCGCAGGGTCGTGCGAACCGTGGGTATAGCTCGGCCCGCAACTGGAGTTTCTACGAATCTTCGGGTGCCAAATCGCACCTTGGTTTCCGTCCCGTCCTGGAAGTCCTGAACGCGAACACCTTGGGCGCTTACGGACTGAAAGCCATTACCCTTGACCTTGGCGGTGGCAAATTGGGCGGCAGCTCCGAGGCCATCCAGATTATCGTAAAAAACGGTGAGAGCTTTACCGCGCCTGCCTCCGACGGTCTGATCCGGCCGGACGGAGATACCGGCAGCTACTTTATGTGGCTTGGCAGCGACAGCAAGCTCTACGCATCGGGCAGCAGCGTTCCGGCAGATGTAACCAAGCTGACGGCACAGTTTGCTCCCGGCATTTTTGACGTGACCATCACTACGGACAGACTGCCGGACGGCAAGGTGGGCGAGGCGTATAGCCAGACCCTGACCGCCGACGGCACCGAGCCTGTCGCATGGAGCATCAGCAGCGGCAATCTGCCCGACGGTCTGAAGCTGGATGGGAATACCGGCGAGATCAGCGGCACGCCTACTGCGGACGGCACCGCCAAATTTACCGTCAAGGCTACCAACAGCGCGGGCAGCAATACGAAGGAGCTGTCTATTACGATAGCTAAAGCCGCGCCTGCCGAGTATACCGTCAGATTCAACGCCAACGGTGGCGGCGGCACAATGGCAGATGTCACCGGCGTTTCCGGCAGCTACACCCTGCCCTCCTGCGGTTTTACTGAACCGGAAGGCAAGCAATTCAAGGGCTGGTCAACCAGTGCCGACGGTTCGGTTATTTCCGGCACGACCTATGAAGTAAGCTTGGATACTACCTTCTATGCAATCTGGGAGAGTAAAGAGTATTCCATCATCGTAACGGACGGCAAAGCGACAATCGGTGCAGGAAGCGAAATCAGTAAAGCGGCGCAAGGCACAACCATTACTCTGACCGCAAATGCGGCTCCTGACGGTAAGGTGTTTGATAAGTGGGTAGTAGAAAGCGGCAACACTTCTCTTGAAGATGCGAACAGTGAAACCACTACTTTCATAATGCCTGACAGTGAAGTCAGCGTGAAAGCGACCTACACAATTCCCCATACCCATACCTACGATCAGGAAATTCAGAAGCCGGAAACCCTCAAGTCGGCTGCCGACTGCACCAACGATGCAGTATATTTCAAGAGCTGCTCCTGCGGAGAGATCAGCACAACAGAAACCTTTACAGCAGCAGGTACACAGCTCGGGCACGCATGGGCAAGCGATTGGAGCAAGGACACAGACAATCATTGGAAAGAATGCTCTCGCTGCCACGAAAAGAAGGACGAGGCGGCTCACGATTACGGTAGCGATAACATCTGCGACACCTGCGGATATGACAAGACCGTACCGCATACGCACAATCTGACCCTCGTTCCCGCAAAGGCTCCTACTTGCACGGAGAAAGGCAAGACGGCATATTACACCTGCGACGGCTGTGACAAGTGGTTTGAGGATGCAACCGGTGCATCCGAAATTACCGACAAGACAAGCGTAATCCTTGCGGCAACAGGTCATAGCGCTTCCGACTGGAAGTCCGATAATACCGATCACTGGAAAGAGTGCACCGTTGTCGGCTGCGGCGTGATCATCGAGGGCAGCAAGGCGGCGCATACCGCTGGTGAATGGATTATCGACACTCCGGCAACAGCTACCACAAGCGGCTCAAAGCATAAGGAATGCACCGTCTGCGGTTATACGATGGCAACCGAAACTATCCCGGCAACCGGCGGCGGTGAGCATACTCACAGCTACGGCAGCGAGTGGAAGAACGATGCCGACAACCACTGGCATGAGTGCTCCTGCGGCGATAAGAAAGATACAGCAGCGCATACCGCCGGCGAATGGATCATCGACACCCCGGCAACTGCTACAACCGACGGCTCAAAGCATAAGGAATGCACCGTCTGCGGTTATACGATGGCAACCGAAACTATCTCGGCAACCGGCGGCGAGCATACTCACAGCTACGGCTCCGACTGGAAGAACGATGCTACGAACCACTGGCATGAGTGCTCTTGCGGAGATAAGGCCGATAAGGCGGCACACGACTTCAAGTGGGTTGTTGACAAGGAAGCGACCGCAACGCAAAAGGGCTCCAAGCATGAGGAGTGCAGGGTTTGCGGCTACAAGAAGGCGGCAGTTGAGATTCCGGCTACCGGAACACCGACTGAGCCGGGCAAGCCGGCCGATTCGGATTCTCCGCAGACCGGTGACAACAGCAATATGATCCTCTGGATCGCACTGCTGTTTGTCAGCGGCGGCGTAGTGATCGGCATCATCGTTTACAGCAAAAAGAAGAAAGAAAACGCTGAATAAATCAGCTGCGAACCTTTGAGCAAAGGGCGGTGACGGACATTTCCGTCATCGCCCTTTCGCATGGACTGGAGAAGAACCACATGATGCAGGATTATCAATCGAACCGCCCCGTCAGGCAGCAACCGCCGGGACATAAGAGCACAGGCTGCATTATCTGCCCTGATCGGTGGTAAGACCGTTATGGTCATTGCCCACAGAATGCGTACCGTTGTACAGGCAGATAAGTTCATCGTACTGGATCGTGTCATGCGTTGCCCTCTGATCAGAGCGGGGTATCAATATCGTTTTAATGACAGGTCAAAAAAGAATATAGGATAAACATTGCTGATGTGATAAAATAATGATAGAGAACAGCATAGAAAAGTCGTAAATAAAACAACGAAAAGGAGAAAACAAATGACAGCAGAACAGTTAAAAGAAATCATTTCACAGATGACACTGGAAGAAAAAGCAGCTATGTGCTCAGGCGACGACTTCTGGCACACAAAAGCAGTGGAGAGACTCGGCGTTCCGAGAAGTATGGTATCAGATGGCCCTCACGGACTCAGAAAGCAGGATCAGAGCGGGGATCATCTTGGTATTAATGACAGTATCAAGGCAGTCTGCTTCCCGACAGCCTGCGGAACGGCGGCAAGCTTTAACAGAGATCTTCTTTACAGCATGGGACAGACGCTCGGACAGGAATGTCAGGCAGAGGATGTCAGCGTTATTTTAGGGCCTGCTGTCAACATCAAGCGTTCTCCACTCTGCGGCAGAAACTTTGAATATTATTCAGAAGATCCGTATCTGGCAACAGAGATCGCGACAAGCCAGATCAATGGAGTACAGAGCAGGCATGTCGGTACTTCCATCAAGCATTTTATGGCAAATAATCAGGAAACAAGACGTATGTCCTCCGATTCCCGGATCGATGAGCGCACCATGCGGGAAATCTATCTGGCAGCTTTTGAAGGTGCGGTAAAGCATGCAAAGCCATGGACAGTGATGTGCTCCTACAACCGGATCAACGGAACATATGCAGCGGAGAACAAGCAGCTTCTGACAGACATCCTGCGTGATGAATGGGGCTTTGACGGTTATGTAGTCAGTGACTGGGGCGCAGTCAACGACAGAGTAGAAGGTGTCAAGGCTGGACTGGATCTGGAAATGCCCGCTTCCCACGGCGTCAATGATGCCCTGATCGTCAAGGCAGTCAGGGAAGGCAGGCTGGATGAGGCAGTGCTGGATAAAGCAGTGGAAAGGATTTTGAATATTGTATACCGTTTTGTGGAAAATCGTGATGAAGCGGCTGTATTTGACCGCGACAAGGATCATGAAATGGCAAGAAAGGTAGCAGAGGAGTCCATCGTGCTTCTGAAAAATGATGGTATCCTTCCGCTTTCCGAAACAGACGAGATCGCGTTCATCGGTAAATTTGCAAAGAAGCCGAGATTCCAGGGCGGCGGCAGCAGCCACATCAATTCCCATAAGGTAGACAGTGCCATGGATATGGTGGCAGGTATGGCAAATATCACGTATGCACAGGGCTACGATGATGCAGAAGATGTGATCGATGAAAAGCTGATCGCAGAAGCAGTGGAAGCTGCGAAAAAAGCAAAGACAGCAGTCATCTTTGCAGGACTTCCGGATGCATTTGAATCCGAAGGCTTTGACAGAACACATATGAGAATGCCGGACTGTCAGAATAAACTGATCGAAGAAGTGGCAAAGGTACAGCCGAACACAGTTGTTGTACTGCACAACGGTTCTCCGGTTGAAATGCCATGGGTAAATGACGTAAAGGGCATTGTGGAAGCTTATCTCGGCGGACAGGCAGTCGGCGGTGCGATCGTGGATATCCTGTTCGGACGTGTCAATCCAAGCGCAAAGCTGGCTGAGACATTCCCGCTGAAGCTTTCCGACAATCCGTCCTACCTGTACTACATCGGGGAAGGCGATGTTGTGGAATACAGGGAAGGAATCTTTGTAGGCTATCGTTATTATGACAAGAAGAATATGGATGTGCTGTTCCCGTTCGGACACGGACTGAGCTACACGACCTTTGCTTATTCCAATATGAAGCTGGATAAAGAAAAAATGTACGATACCGACACACTGACGGTTTCCGTTGACGTGACAAATACCGGAAAGATGGCAGGCAAAGAAGTGGTACAGCTTTATGTGGCCGACAAAGAAAGCACAGTGATCCGTCCTGTCAAAGAACTGAAGGAGTTTGCCAAGATCGAGCTTGCACCGGGCGAGACAAAGACAGTTACCTTCAGCTTATCCAAGAGAGCTTTTGCTTACTTTAATACAGACCTGCATGACTGGCATGTGGAATCAGGCGAATTTGATATCCTGATCGGACAGTCCTCCAGAAATATCGTCTGCCAAAAGACTGTATATGTAGAGTCTACGGTAGAAGTATTTAAGAAATATCACTTGAATACAACGATCGGTGATATCATGAAGGATCCGCTTGCAAAGCCGTTCCTGAAAGATATTCTGGATGCATGTATCATGAATGATGTGAATACGACAGAAGGAGAAGGTCTTGGCGCGGCGGCAGAAGAGATGCAGGAAGCCATGATGGGCTATCTGCCGGTCAGAGCTGTCATCAGCTTCATGGATGGCACAATGACCCATGAAAAGCTGCAGAGCTACATCGATCAGATGAACAATTGTCACACATTTACGAAGTAAATGTGCGACCCAATAATCTGCGCAGCAGATTATAGCCTGTAACATATATATCCAGTAAATGCGTGACCGGGTAACCTGCGTAGCAGGTTATAGCTTGTCCTATATTTCCAATCCCGATAATAACTGGAAGAATGATCGAAAAAATCGATGGTTGTTATCGGGATTTTTGGTTGACTTTTTTATCGGATACGCCTATAATCTTTCCTAGTTGGTACATTACATTGACGCGTTAAAGTGTAAGCGTACAATAAGGAGGAGATATATTATGAAGAAGAAAATGCTTTCTGTTCTGCTTGCAGCAGCCATGACAATGTCACTGATCGGTTGTGGTTCTACAGCAGATACAGCAACAGACACTACAGAAACAACAGAAACAACAGATGCTACAGAAACAACAGATACTGCAGATGAAGCTACAGACGCATCTGATGCAAGTACAGACGCTACAGATGCAAGCGCAGATTCAGACAAGACTTATACAGTTGGTATCTGCCAGCTTGTACAGCATGAAGCGCTGGATGCAGCTACAGAAGGTTTCAAGACAGCATTAACAGATAAGCTTGGCGATAAGGTTACATTCGACGAGCAGAACGCAGCAGGTGATGCACCTACCTGTTCTACCATCTGTACAACATTCGTTACAAACGACTATGACCTGATCCTTGGTAATGCAACAGCAGCTCTGCAGGCAGCAGTTGCAGCTACAGATACAATCCCGGTACTTGGTACATCCATCACAGACTACGGTACAGCACTTGGTGTAGATGACTGGACAGGTACAACAGGAAAGAACATTTCCGGTACAACAGACCTTGCTCCGCTTGACGGACAGGCAGACTGCATCGCTGAGTTATTCCCGGATGCAAAAAATGTAGGTATTTTATACTGCTCATCTGAGCCAAACAGTATTTATCAGTCAACAACGATCAAAGGATATCTGGAAGAGAAAGGTTACACAGTAACAGAGTATACATTCTCTGATTCCAACGACGTTGCAGCAGTTACACAGAGTGCATGCGATAATTCAGATCTGATCTACATCCCGACAGATAACACAGCAGCATCCTGTACAGAAGCGATCAACAACGTAGCAGATCCTGCAGGTGTTCCGATCTTCGCAGGTGAGGAAGGTATCGCTAAGGGTTGTGGTGTTGCAACACTTTCCATCAGCTACTATGACCTTGGTTACAAGACTGGTGAAATGGCATATGACATTCTTGTAAACGGTGCTGATATTTCTACAATGGAAGTACAGTCCGCACCAAACTTTACAAAAGAATATATCAAAGACCGTGCAGACAAACTCGGCATTACTGTTCCGGACGGATATACAGAAATTACTGCAGAATAATATCTGATTGGTAAGATATGCAGAGAAAGGGTCATAGTGACCTTTTCTCTGCTTTTGTAGTGAGGAAAGAAACAACCAGGGAGGTAACTATGATTCAATATTTTACATCACTTAACCCGGCGGCATTTGGCAATGCACTTCCGGGCAATGTGGCGCAGGGGCTGATATGGGGTATTATGGCACTCGGTGTGTACATCACATTCCGTCTGCTGGATTTTGCGGATCTGACCGTAGACGGTTCTTTTGCAACAGGCGGTGCGGTGACCGTTATGATGACGATCACAGGACATAACATCTGGATCTCACTTTTATGTGCATCACTGGCAGGACTTTTGGCAGGACTTTGTACAGGACTTTTACATACAAAGCTCGGTATTCCGCCGATCCTTGCAGGTATTCTGACACAGATCGCACTGTACTCCGTGAATCTGAATATCATGGATCGTCATGCCAATCAGGCACTCAGCATTGATAAATACACATTGATCCTGTCTTCCCGTAACCTGACGAAAGCGATTATCGTCGGTCTGCTCTTTTCGGTTGTACTGATCGCGCTTTTATACTGGTATTTCGGTACGGAACAGGGGTCTGCCATTCGTGCGACAGGCTGTAATCCGGCAATGAGTAAAGCACAGGGTATCAATATTGACAATATGAAGCTGATCGGTCTTGCACTTTCCAATGCGATCGTTGCAATGTCCGGCGGACTGCTTTCCCAGTATTCCGGTTTTGCCGATGTCAACATGGGACGTGGTGGTATCGTTATCGGTCTTGCGGCAGTTATCATCGGTGAAGTATTAGGTGATGCGATCCTCGGTAAGCGTATGGACTTCAAGGGACGTCTTACCTTTGTGGTGATCGGCGGTATTATTTACTATATCGTTATCGGTATTGTTCTCTGGCTGAAGATGCCAAGTGAGGATCTGAAGCTGTTTACCGCGATCATCGTAGCAATCTTCCTCGCTGTTCCTTATCTGAAAGGGCAGAGTAAGAGCTCCTTTAAGAAAGCTGGAAAGAAAGCGGCTGCTATGGCAGCAGGCAGTAAGGAGGGGAAATAAATGTTAGAAATCCGTAATGTACATAAAACCTTCAACCTTGGCACTATCAATGAAAAGCATGCGTTAAACGGCGTAGATCTCAAGCTGGACGAGGGCGATTTCGTTACAGTGATCGGCGGAAACGGTGCGGGTAAGTCTACCATGCTGAATGCAGTAGCAGGCACATGGCCGGTAGATGAGGGCTCTATCCTGATCGACGGCGTAGATGTGACGGGGCTTCCTGAATTTAAGCGCGCTACCTTCTTAGGACGTGTATTCCAGGATCCGATGACAGGAACGACCGCAACCATGCAGATCGATGAAAATCTGGCACTGGCTGCAAGACGTGGACAGAAAAGAGGACTCCGCTGGGGTATCACAAAGGCAGAAAAAGAACAGTTTCATGAGCTGTTAAAGGAACTGGATCTGGGACTGGAGGATCGTATGACTTCTAAGGTCGGGCTGCTTTCCGGCGGACAGAGACAGGCAGTTACCCTTCTGATGGCAAGTCTGCAGAAGCCGAAGGTACTGCTTCTGGATGAGCATACAGCAGCGCTGGATCCTAAGACTGCTGCAAAGGTACTTGCCCTGACAGATAAGATCATTACAGAAAACCATCTGACAGCCATGATGGTTACCCACAATATGCGTGATGCGATCGCACACGGCAATCGCCTGATCATGATGAATAACGGTAAGGTGATCTTAAATATCGCAGGCGAAGAAAAGAAAAAGCTGACAGTAGAAGATCTGCTGCAGAAGTTTGAGGAAGTATCCGGTGAAGAATTTGCATCTGACAAAGCGCTTCTCGGGTAGAAAAATAAAGCATCCAAACGAAAACAGGAGCGTATGAAGGAAAAACCTTCATACGCTCTTATCTTTAGGGGGTGTCATTATAAGACGTTTTCTCTCCGATCGGTGTACTCCTGAAATGCTTCTGCTGATACTTTTTGGGCGTCATGCCTGTTTTTTTTCTGAAAACATTTGTAAAATAACTCTGATTTGGAAAGCAGAGTATCGTGGCAATTTCTACCGGGGAATATTCCGAATATATCAGCATATTACAGGCAGTTTCCACCTTCTTATCCGATATATAGGCACTGATCGTCTGCCCGGTTTCTGCTTTGAAAAGACGTGACAGATAGGAAGGATTTAAGCCGACATGATCAGCCAGTGTATCCAGTGTAATACGTGTATGCAGACTTTCGCAGATGTAATCAATGCATTTTGCCACGGGCTGGGAACAGATCTTCTTTTTTCGCAGATTTTTCATTCTGATCGTATAATCCACACACATTAAAAAATGCAGGTCTGAGATATCCTGTCTGCTTTTGCACGTATCTACCTTTTGAATATAAAAATCGCTGATACTGTATGCTTTGGAAAGGGACATACCGCCTTCCATGCAGTAACGGGCTGCCAGTGCGGCTGTAATGGCAAAATGATATCTGAAGTGCTGCAGTTCATTTTCGGAAAGCTTTCCCAGCCCTTTTTTATCGGTCAGCGGTTCATTACACAGCTGTTTGATCTTTTCAACATTCCCTTCCCTGATACAGGAATAAAATTCGAGCTCCGGGTTGTATGGAGCATGGATCAGATTCTCTTCCCGTTGGACAAATTCCCGATAAAGCTGTTCTTTTTGTAAATTTTCTTTGGATTTCATAATGCCTCCCACGGTGCAGTTTCTACTGCCGGAAAACTAGTTGTGTATCTTTTACAGGCTGTATCATCCGGTAACATATCCCTAGTATAGCATATGTCATAAAAACATAAAAGAGGTAAATAAAACGATATATATAAGCTCGGTTAACTGCTATAAATACAGAAAAGACATTACACAATGTCTCGAAACAGCAAAAATGAATAAGGAGGAAGTTATGAAGCAATTAAAACGGGGACTTGCATTTTTACTTGTTTTAGTCATGGTCATGGGCTCCATGGGAACAGGCGTTATGGCAGCACCGACAGCGAAGACAGGTAAAAAAGCAGCAGTAAAAAAAGTAGCAATCACAAAGCCGGATACCAAAACGCTGGTGATGAAGAAAGGGCAGAGTTTTACGCTGAAAACGAAAGTCACAACGAGCGGAAAAAAAGTATCCAAAGCAGTCAGCTACAAATCTTCAAATGAGAAGATTGTAAAGGTAACGAAAAAGGGAAAGCTGAAAGCGTTGAAAAACGGCAAAGCAACCATTACAGTAACAAGCAAGGCTGATAAAAAGAAAAAGGCGACGATCAAGGTTGTCGTAAAAACACCTGTAACAAAGGTGAAGCTTAATCGGAAGGAGATCAGTCTGACAGAAGGGGAAACAGCGGTAGTAAAGGCAACAGTTTCTCCGAAGAAAGCAACGATTAAGAAGGTTTCCTACAAGAGCAGTAATAAAGCTGTGGCAAAGGTAAACAGTAAGGGAAAAATTACAGCTGTAGCAGAAGGAACAGCAGTGATCACAGTAACTTCCAAGGATGGCAATGCAAAGAAAGCAACCTGTAAGGTCACTGTGAAGAAGGCAGGACAGACATCAGGAGAAACACCGTCCGCAGCACCGACAGCAGCACCGAGTGATAAACCTGCACCGGCACCAAGCGATAAACCTTCAGAAACACCAAAGCCGCAGCCAAGTGAGGAGCCGAAACCAACTGAAGATCCGGATCCATATGATCCAAACCAGAAACTGGATCTGCAATTAGAAAATTCGGATTCCGATTCCGAGGCATATGCAAAGCCATCTATTCCAACAGTATCGGACAATGAATATACATTGATGTGGTCAGATAATTTTAAAGGTACAGAGCTTAACCGTAATGACTGGAATGTAGAAACACACGATGCAGGCTGGGTAAATGCAGAGTCTCAGGCTTATGTTGATGATGAAAAGAATATTTATGTAGAAGACGGAAATCTGATCTTAAGACCGATCCGTCAGAAAAATGCAGATGGTACTGAAACGATCACATCCGGACGTGTCAATACACAGGGCAAGCATGATTTTACATATGGCTTATTTGAAGTAAGAGCAAAAGTTCCGACAGGTAAAGGTTTCCTGCCGGCGTTCTGGATGATGCCAACGGACGAAAACTTATATGGTCAGTGGCCAAGATGCGGTGAAATCGATGCCATGGAGGTCATGGGACAGGAAAATAATAAATTATACGGAACAATCCACTATGGTAATCCACATAGTGAAAAACAGGGCACTTATACACTGGAAAACGGGAACTTTACAGATGAATACCATACGTTTGCATGCGATTGGGAACCGGGTAAGATCACATGGTATGTAGACGGTGTGAAATATCATGAAGCAGATGACTGGTATTCTACAACAGAAGGACAGGGAACGGTTGCATATCCGGCTCCGTTTGATCAGCCGTTTTATGCGATTTTAAATCTGGCAGTTGGTGGATCATGGGTTGGATATCCAGATGAAAATACGAAGATCAATTCTTCAGCATACATCATTGATTATGTAAAGATCTTCCAGAAAGATAGTTATGATGAAGATGTACAGGCACCTGAAAAAGAGCCGGATGTGTTCAAAGAACCTGATGCGGACGGAAATTATATCACAAATGGTGATTTTGCAAAGGACGAAGCACTGGACGGAACGGGAAACTGGCAGTTTCTGACAACACTCGGCGGAGATGCAGCAGCTGTGATCAAGAATAAAGAAGTGGTGATCACGACAAAGGATCAGGGAACGGCTGACTATTCCGTACAGCTGGTACAGCCGAAGCTTCCTGCAAAACAGGGATACACTTATGAGGTAACATTTGATGCATATGCATCTGCCGACAGAGCGGTTGGCATTGCAATAAAAGCACCTAACCGCAGTTATAAGGCTTATCTGGAAGATAGTGTAAAAGTCACAACAGAAAAGCAGACATATACACTTACCTACAAAATGGATGATACAGATGATGCAAACAGTCGTCTGGAATTCAATATGGGGGCAAAGGACTCCACAGCAACACTGCATATCAGCAATGTGAGTGTGAAAGTGAAAAAAGCACCGACACAGGAAGAACTGGATCAGTATGCTGCAAAGAAGGTGCTGACAGACGGTAACTGTATTTATAATGGAAAATTCCAGGAAGGAACAGGCCGCCTTGCATACTGGGATGTCAAGAAGACGGAGGGTGCACAGGTTTCTGTTACAAAGCTGGCAGACGGAAGACGTTTAAAGGTGGTTGGCGCAAAAGGCGGACAGCCTGAAGATGTTACGATCAGTCAGAATGCACTTCCGATTGCAGAAGGAACAGATTACATTCTCAGTTTTGAAGCACAGGCTGATAAAGCAACCACAATTCAGTATACGATCGGTGGCATGACAAAATCTGTTGATGTTACAGCAGAAAAGGTAAAATATACACAGAAATTCAGTAAAGAGGAAGTAAGCAGTTTTGCAAATAAGGATTTTGCTTTCCTCTTAGGAAACGTCGGAGAAATTTACATTGATAATGTACGCTTTGAAGAAGATGCTCTCATCATGAATGGTAAATTCAATGCGGGAACATCAGGATTTGAGGTTTATGTAGACGGTTCCGCTTCCGCATCATATGTAGTAGACAGTCAGTCGGAAGATAATGCACTTGATCTGGACATTAAAAATACAGGTGATGCAGAGTGGAAGATCCAGGTCAAACAGGGAAGCGTTACTTTGGAAGAAGATCAGTGGTACACCTTATCCTTTGACATCCGTTCCAGCATGGCACGTTCTATCCAGTATGCTATCCAGAGAGACGGCTCTGTACATAAAGATGTAAATGGTATGGAAGACTGGACACCATATGTACAGGAAACGGTTAAGCTGGATGCATCCGCAAAGGATTATACAACGGTAACAAAGACATTCCAGATGATGCAGGGAACAGATACAGGCTGTATTTTCAATATTGCACTCGGTGGAGGCAGCAATACAACACAGCACAGAGTATGTATTGACAATATCTCTCTTGTAAAAACAGAAGCTCCAAAGGAAGAGGAAAAACCGGAAGGAACAAACCTGTTAAAGAACGGTGATTTTTCGAACGGAGAGGAAGGCTGGTCAGGTGAGGTTAGCAGTCCTGCAGAGGGACAATGGGATTTTACAAAGAACAATGCAACGGTGACAATTACAAACGCAGGAACTGCAGCGTGGAATGTAAACCTGAAACAGAACAATGTAACCCTGAAAAAAGGTGCTGTATATGAAGTCAAAGCAACGCTCACTTCTGATGTTGACAGAACTGCAGAGTTTGCATGTATGGACAGCAGCAATACAAACTGGTATGTACAGGATGCGAATCTTATTACTTTAAAGGCAAATGAGCCGACTAATGTTACTTTTAAGGTCGGTGTCGGTGATGGAAAAACGGATAACGGTGCATATATTGGATTTAACTTAGGTAAGATTTCTGAAGATACACCGGATGCATCTGTTATTACGATCGATGATGTCAGCATGATTAAGATCAGCGGTGAAGATTCCGGAGACACTGAAGAACCGGAAGAACCAAGTGTTTCTGGCAATAATATCCTTAGAGATTCAGAATTTAAAAACGGAAACTGGAAAGGTGACTGGGGATTATATTCTACGGATGAAAAAGAAGTGTATATTGCAGACGGTTCCGCAGTCGCAGACCTCAAGAGTGTAGGAACGGATCCGTGGTCAGCACAGCTGAAACAGGAGAAAATTGCATTTGAAGCAGGCACAAAATATATTTTAAAGATGACTGTAAATGCAGAAGTATCAAGAATCATTAATGTGCAGTTCAATACAAGCACAGATGGTTATATTGCAGGTACAGATATTGAACTGGCTGAAGGCGATAATGTAATTAAACAAGAGATTACAGTAGAAGCTGATAAAGAGACTGTCGAAGACGGCGTTTTCAAGATCAACCTTGGAAAAATAAATGATCAGGATACTCCTGCAGGAAAACTTGAGTTTTATAATGTGACTTTAATGAAAGTAAATAATGAAGAAAACTGAATAAGGCTACTTCCATTTCACTTATACATTACATAAGAAAGCCCTCCGGCATTTGCCGGAGGGCTTTCTATGCATATCAGAGGATGCTTTATTCCTCTTCCTGTTTTTTTTGCAATGCAGCTTCCACAAATCCTTTAAAAAGCGGATGTGGTCTGTTTGGTCTTGACTTAAATTCGGGATGTGCCTGCGTAGCGATAAAGAATGGATGGGATGGCAGTTCGCACATTTCCACGATACGTCCGTCCGGTGAAAGACCGGAAAGTTTCAGCCCCTTTTCTGTCAGGGCTGCGCGGTAGTCATTGTTGACTTCATAGCGGTGTCTGTGTCTTTCGTGGATCGTTTCCTTACCGTATAAGCGGTAAGCCAGAGAATCCGGATTAAGGACACACGGATAAGAACCAAGTCTTAAGGTACCACCAATATCCTCGACACCGTTCTGATCAGGCATCAGGGCAATGACCGGATGGGTTGTGGCAGGATCCATTTCAATGCTGTGTGCATCGTGGTATCCGACAACATTTCTTGCAAATTCCACGATCGTCAGCTGCATACCGAGGCAGAGACCGAGAAATGGGATCTTGTTTTCACGGGCAAATTCGATCGAGGTGATCATGCCTTCGATACCGCGGTCACCAAAACCGCCCGGAACAATAATGCCGTCTGCATCACCGAGTGTTTCTTTTACATTGGCAGGCGTTACCAGCTCGGAATCCACCCACTTGATATCTACGGTTGTGTTAATGAAAATACCGCCGTGCTTTAATGCTTCCACAACACTGAGGTAAGCATCATGCAGTTGGATGTACTTGCCGACAAGTGCAATCTTCACTTCGTGCTTCGGACTGCGGAGCTGCGCTACCATATGTTCCCAGTCGGAAAGATCCGGCTCCGGGCAGTCAAGCTTTAAGCAGTCACACGCAACCTGTGCAAGATGTTCTTTTTCCATGGCAAGCGGTGCTTCGTACAGATATTCCACATCCAGATTCTGCAGTACATGACTGTTCGGTACATTACAGAATAAAGCGATCTTGTCCTTGATCTGCTGGTCGAGCGGATGCTCGCTTCTGCAGACAATAATATCAGGCTGGATTCCCATGCCCTGCAGCTCCTTGACACTTGCCTGTGTCGGCTTTGTCTTCATTTCCTGGGAAGCGGAAAGCCATGGGATCAGTGTGACATGGATCAAAATGGCATTTTCGTGTCCGACTTCGTGCTGGAACTGACGGATGGACTCTAAAAATGGCTGGCTTTCGATATCGCCGACCGTACCACCGACCTCGATAATGGCGATCCGTGTTTCCTCATCGGTGAAGTTGCGGTAAAAACGGCTCTTGATCTCATTGGTGATATGCGGAATGACCTGTACGGTACCGCCGCCGTAATCACCGCGGCGTTCCTTCTGCAAAACGCTCCAGTATACCTTTCCGGTCGTGACATTGGAGTTTTTATCCAGACTTTCATCGATAAAACGCTCATAGTGTCCAAGGTCAAGGTCTGTTTCCACACCATCATCCGTTACAAAAACCTCACCGTGCTGGATCGGATTCATTGTGCCCGGATCGATATTGATATAAGGATCAAATTTCTGCATCGTTACCTTGTAGCCGCGTGCTTTCAAAAGACGGCCGAGGGATGCAGCGGTAATGCCTTTTCCGAGACCGGAAACAACACCGCCTGTTACAAATACGTATTTTACTGCCATTTCTTTTTCCTCCTGTAATAAATAAAAAAGAGCGAAACTACCCCCAAAGGGAGCACCTTCGCTCAAAATGTTACGATATCTACTCGTTGATGGTGCCGTATTTCCTGCACACATCTCATCATAGCATATATTTACCGATGATACAACTTCTGTGATTCATAATTTGGTTCGCAGGTTACATTAATGCCGAGTTTTCTGAGAACATTCATATCTACCTGTGAAAGGATCACGCTGGAATGGAACTCTGTCCCGGCGAGATTCTGCAGCTGGTCGATCGCTTCCTTTGCTGTTTCATCCGTTGCTGCGCATATGGAAAGGGCAATCAGCACTTCGTCTGTATGGAGGCGTGGGTTTTTACTGTGCAGATGTCCTGTTTTCAGATTCTGGATCGGTTCGATGATCGTCGGAGAGATCAGCTGCACATCGTCTGCAATACCGGCAAGTGATTTTAATGCGTTTAACAGCATGGCACTTGTGGCACCTAAAAGCTCACTTGTCTTTCCTGTAATGATGCGGCCGTCCGCAAGCTGGATCGCTGCTGCCGGATCGCCCGTTGTCTCTGCTTTGATCTTGGCTGCGCTGACAACCGGTCTGTCTTCTATGGAAGTGCCGGCCTGCTTCATCAGAAGCTCCAGCTTCAGCTTCTGTTCGTTATCTGCCGTTCCCTGACGGATCTGGCAGAGCGTGTTGTAATATCTGCGGATGATCTCCTGTTTGGAGGCCTCTTTTGTCACTTCATCGTCGATGATGCCATAGCCTGCCATATTGACGCCCATATCTGTCGGGGATTTATACGGACAGCTTCCCATGATCTTTTCAAACATGGCTTCCAGAACCGGGAAGATCTCAACGTCACGGTTGTAGTTGATCGTTGTCTCACCATATGCTTCCAGATGGAACGGGTCGATCATGTTGACGTCGTTCAGATCTGCTGTTGCTGCTTCGTATGCGAGATTGACAGGGTGCTTTAATGGCAGATTCCAGATCGGGAATGTTTCATATTTGGCATAGCCTGCCTTGATGCCTCTCTTGTATTCGTGATACAGCTGGGAAAGACAGGTTGCCATTTTTCCGCTGCCCGGTCCCGGTGCTGTGATAACAACAAGAGAGCGGCTTGTTTCAATATATTCATTTTTTCCGTAGCCTTCATCACTTACGATATAAGGAATATCGGACGGATATCCGGCGATCGGATAATGCCTGAACACTTTTAAACCGAGCGATTCAAGCTTTTTCTGATAGGCGACTGCACTGGGCTGACCGTTAAAACGAGTCAGGCAGACACTGCCGACATAAAGGCCGTATCCGTGGAATGCGTCGATCAGTCGTAATACGTCCAGATCATAGGTGATACCGAGGTCACCTCTGACCTTGTTTTTTTCAATATCTTCTGCGTTGATAACGATAACGATCTCTGCCTGATCCTTAAGCTGTACGAGCATATTGATCTTGCTGTCCGGCTTGAAGCCCGGCAGAACCCGGGAGGCATGATAATCGTCAAAAAGCTTGCCGCCGAATTCGAGGTAAAGCTTACCGCCGAACGCTGCAATACGTTCCTTGATCTTTTCGGACTGCAGACGAAGATATTTTTCATTATCAAATCCGATTTTTGCCATAAAAAACTGTTTCCCTTCTTATTTGAAATATACCGTTTCTATATACATACATTGTGCGTTTTATAACACGAACAATACTTTTCTATGATACAAAAAAAGCTTTTCAAAATCAATATGAAAATCAGGTAAAAAATGGGGGATTTTATAAATCTTTCATAACTGGTCACAAGTATTTCACAGAAAGCGTATTGATTTTGGCATTTTTAATCTATATAATGATAGAAGGCTTTTAATAAGCCGGACGAGGAGAACATTATGGATAATCAGAATTACCAGGGACCGCAGAACAATGGTGGGAATGGAAATAATAACGGAAACGGTGGAAATGATCAGAAAGGACCGCAGAAAAGACAGAGCTTTATGCTTCTTCTGGTGGCAGCGCTGATCACACTGCTTTCCATGAGCTTTTTGATGAATTCTGTATCAAACAGCTCCAGCAAGGAAATCACATATGATGAATTTCTGCAAATGGTAGAGGATGGCAAGGTAGACAGTGTCCTCATCAAGAGTGATAAGATTGTGATCACGCCAAAGCAGGACAAGGCACAGGAAAAGACGGAAAGCAGCAGAAATCCGTTTGCGCTTTACGGTGGATATGACGGTCAGCCGGAGATCAAATATTATACGGGTATTGTGGAGGATGATACCCTGCCTGCATTTTTAAATAAGTATGATGTCACCTACAGTAAGGAGATCCCGGACAATTCAAGCTGGATCTTATCGATCCTGCTGACCTATGTCCTGCCGATAGTAATCCTTTGGGTATTGCTCAGCTTCCTGTTCCGCAAGGTGTCAGGCGGCGGAATGATGGGCGGTGTCGGCAAATCAAATGCAAAGGTATACGTCCAGAAAGAAACGGGCGTTACATTTAAAGATGTCGCCGGTGAAGATGAAGCCAAGGAATCCCTGCAGGAGGTGGTAGACTTTCTGCACAATCCGGGCAAATATACGAAGATCGGTGCAAAGCTCCCGAAGGGTGCACTTCTGGTAGGCCCTCCCGGAACCGGTAAAACACTGCTGGCTAAGGCAGTTGCGGGAGAAGCACATGTACCGTTCTTCTCACTGGCAGGCTCCGATTTTATCGAGCTGTATGTCGGTGTCGGTGCTTCCCGTGTCAGAGACTTATTTAAGGAAGCAACAAAGAATGCGCCATGCATTATTTTTATCGATGAAATAGATGCGATCGGCCGGAGCCGTGACAGCAAGTACGGCGGTGGTAATGAAGAGCGTGAGCAGACACTGAACCAGCTGCTTTCCGAAATGGACGGTTTCGACAGTTCTAAGGGTATTCTGATCCTGGGTGCGACAAACAGACCGGAAATTCTGGATAAGGCGCTGCTCAGACCGGGCCGGTTTGACAGACGTATCATTGTAGATAAGCCGGATCTGAAAGGCCGTGTCGATATCTTAAAGGTACATTCCAAGGATGTCAGCATGGATGAATCCGTGGATCTGCAGGAGATCGCGCTCGCAACGTCAGGAGCAGTCGGTTCCGATCTTGCCAATATGATCAACGAAGCAGCCATCAATGCAGTCAAGAACGGCCGTAAGGCTGTCTGCCAGAAGGATCTGTTTGACGCAGTCGAGGTTGTACTGGTCGGAAAAGAAAAGAAAGACCGCATCATGAGCAAGGAAGAAAGACGAATCGTATCTTACCACGAAGTGGGTCATGCACTGATCGCAGCCCTGCAGAAAAACGCAGAGCCGGTACAGAAGATCACGATCGTTCCGCGTACCATGGGTGCACTTGGTTATGTGATGCAGGTTCCGGAAGAAGAAAAGTATCTGAATTCAAAAGCAGAGCTGCATGATATGATCGTCGGGCTTCTTGGCGGACGCGCGGCAGAAGAAATCGTATTCGACACCGTTACAACAGGTGCTTCCAATGATATTGAGCGGGCAACCAACATTGCAAGAGCCATGGTAACCCAGTATGGTATGAGCAAGCGTTTCGGCCTGATGGGACTGGCAACGACAGAAAGCCAGTATCTTGATCAAACAACAGCTATGAACTGTTCCGATGTGACGGCTGCGGCTGTGGATGAAGAAGTGATGAAGATCCTGAAAAACTGCTACAAGGAAGCAAAAAAGATGTTGACGGAAAACAGAGCAGTTATGGATAAGATCGCTGCACATCTGATCGAGCAGGAGACGATCACCGGTAAGGAATTTATGAAGATCTACCGGAAGGAAAAGGGACTTCCTGAACCGGAAGAGAAGAAAGATAAAAAAGACGACACGGAAAAAACAGGATTTGCCGCAAAGCTGGAGGCAGAAGCTGAAGCCGAAAAGAAAACAGTTGAAAAGCATGTCACAGTGATCAAAGCACCGGATACAGACCCTGCATCTGAGATGAAAAATGATACAGAGCCTGCCCCTGAGGCAGAGAAGGCTGCACCTGAAGCCGGAGAGACAGTGAAAGAGCCGGAACAGAAACAGGAGCGGACAGAAGATACAAATTCCGAATCATAAAAATAGGGACGAAGAGAGAAATCCGCTTTGCGGATTCCTCTCTTGTTTTATAATGTCATGCATCATGCATCGAAGATGCATGATGCAGCTTTGGCTCATCACCGCAGGTGATTAAAATATTGGATAGGACAGAAAACGGAGAAAGGAGACAGATCATGTTTTGTATCGAGGAGGAACTGAAAAAACTTCCCCATTCGCCCGGCGTTTATATCATGCATGATAAGGCAGACACCATTATATATGTAGGAAAAGCGATCGATCTGAACAGACGTGTGCACTCTTATTTTCGGACGAGTACGAAAAAAACGGCAAAGATCCGGAAAATGGTCAGTCTCATCGACCATTTTGAATATATCCTGACCGATTCGGAGCTGGAGGCTCTGGTACTGGAAAATAACCTGATCAAGGAACACCGTCCCAAATACAATACGATGTTGAAGGATGACAAGACGTATCCTTATATTAAGGTAACGCTTGGAGAGGAATATCCGAGGGTTCTTTTTTCACGTCTGATGAAGAAGGACAAGTCCAGATATTTCGGGCCTTTCACAAGTGCGTCCAGCGTCAAGGACACGATCGAACTGATCTGTAAGCTGTACAAGATCCGTACCTGTAACCGCCAGATCCGACAGCCGGAAGAAATTACCGGACAGAATGAGACAAATTCAAATATAGAAAAGAAAGCCGTGCAGGACAGGGCGTGCTTGAATTATCACATGAAGCAGTGTGATGCACCGTGTATGGGTTATATCAGCAAGGAAGAATATGCGCAGAATGTGAAAAAAGCAGTGGATTTCCTGAACGGGGATTATCATGGCGTTTTAAAAGAACTGGAGCAGAAGATGGAAGAAGCCTCCGGGCAGATGGAGTTTGAGGAGGCGATCCGTTACCGGGATCTGCGAAACAGCGTACTGGCTGTGGCGCAGAAGCAGAAGATCACGGACAGCAACGGAGAAGACAAAGATGTGATCGCCCTGGCAAAAGACGAGAAGGATGCGGTTGTACAGGTGTTCTTTGTCAGAGACGGCCGCCTGATCGGGCGCGAGCATTATTACATGATGCATGTGGCAGACCAGACAGAGGAAGAGATCACGGGCAGTTTTGTAAAACAGTTTTATGCGGGAACGCCTTATCTGCCGAAAACGATCATGCTGCAGTGCGAAATATCCGATATGCCGCTTCTTGAAGAATGGCTGAGCGGACGGAAAGGCTCTAAGGTGCGTTTTGTGGTACCAAAGATCGGAACAAAGGAGAAGCTGGTCGAGCTTGCGGCAAGAAATGCCGCGCTTGTCCTTTCGCAGGACAAAGAGCGGATCCGCCGTGAGGAAGAACGGACGACGGGCGCAGTTGCGGAGATTGCGAAGTTGATCGGCCTTACGCAGGTCAACAGGATCGAGGCATTCGATATTTCCAACATCAGCGGCTTTGAATCGGTCGGATCCATGATCGTATTTGAGGGCGGAAAGCCGAGAAGAAGCGATTATCGTAAATTTAAGATCAAAACAGTGGAAGGGCCGAACGATTATGCCAGCATGCATGAGGTGCTGACCAGGCGTTTCACGCACGGACTTACCGAAAAGGCGGAAAATAAGGAAAAAGAAAAGGATGATGTTTACGGCAGTTTTACCAAGTTCCCGGATCTTCTTCTGATGGACGGCGGACGCGGTCAGGTCAATATCGCAAAGGAAGTGCTTGAGGAGCTGCATCTGTCCATTCCGGTCTGTGGTATGGTAAAGGACGATCATCACCGGACCAGGGGATTGTATTACGAAGGGGTGGAACAGCCGATCGATCCGCATTCCGAAGGCTTTAAGCTGATCACAAGAGTGCAGGATGAAGCGCACCGGTTTGCGATCGAATATCACAGATCATTGCGCCGCAAGACAAATGTCCGATCCGTTCTGGATGAGATCAAGGGTGTCGGTCCTGCCCGCAGAAAAGCGCTCATGCGTCATTTTGACTCTCTTTCCGAGATCAAAAACGCTTCCGTGGAGCAGCTTTTGGAGATCCCGGAGATCAACGAATCCTGCGCGCAGGAGATTTATGGATTTTTTCATAAGGAAAACGGATAAAAAGTTGTAGACCTATTTTATTTATGTTACACTAGTAAAGATGTAGCGTTATATTGGGAAACGCGATATTTGTACGGAAAAGTGCATAAATATAATAGTGAGATAAGGAGCGGGGTTATGGCAAGTGTAAGTTTAAGCAGAATTATTGAAAAATTTAAGCTGGAGAATCTGACACCTGAGATCGAAACAAAGGGGATCAAGATTACTCAGCCGGATATCAACAGACCGGCGCTGCAGCTTGCAGGTTATTTTGAACATTACGAGGCAACACGTCTGCAGATCATCGGATTTGTGGAATATACCTATATGAACAGCCTGACGGAAGAGCGGAAGGAAGAGATTTTTGAAAAACTGTTATCCAATCCGATCCCGGTTATCGTGTTCTGCAGAGAACTGCAGCCGGATCCGCTGTTTCTGAAAAAAGCGGTTGAACACAAGATCCCGCTGTTAATGACAAAGAAAGCAACCTCTGCTTTTACGGCAGAAGTGATCCGCTGGCTGAATGTAAAGCTGGCACCGTGTATTTCCGTACACGGCGTACTGGTGGATGTATACGGTGAAGGCGTTCTCATCACAGGTGAGAGCGGAATCGGTAAATCAGAGGCGGCACTGGAGCTGATCAAGCGTGGACATCGTCTTGTTACGGATGACGTGGTAGAGCTCCGCAAGGTAAGTGATGATACACTGATCGGATCCGCTCCGGATATTACAAAGCATTTCATCGAGCTGCGCGGTATCGGTATTATCGATGTCAAGACACTGTTCGGTGTTTCCAGCGTAAAGGATACGGGAAATATCGATCTGGTCATCCGTCTGGAAGACTGGAGCAAGGATAAAGAATATGACCGTCTTGGTCTGGAAGAGGAATATGTGGATTATCTCGGCAATAAGATCGCAAGCCATACCATTCCGATCCGTCCGGGACGTAATCTGGCACTGATCTGCGAGTCTGCAGCAGTCAACCACAGACAGAAAAAGATGGGCTATAATGCAGCACAGGAGCTTTATAAGCGTGTACAGGAATCGCTTTCAAAGCGCCGTGATGAAGATGAAGAATAGGAAAGTGTAAAAATAAAAGGAGTATACAGAAGAATGAAAAAATATTGTTTTGGAGTAGATGTCGGCGGTACAACGATCAAAATGGGATTCTTTGATACAGAGGGCAATGTTCTTGATAAATGGGAGATCCCGACACGTACGGAAAACGGCGGAGAAAATGTTCTGCCGGATATTGCAAAGGCAGTTAAAGATAAGCTGGCTGAGAAACAGATCGATAAAGAAGAAGTTTCGGGAATCGGTGTTGGTGTACCGGGTCCGGTAGACAGCAAGGGTGTCGTATATAAATGTGTCAACCTCGGCTGGGGTATTTTCAATGTAAATGAAAAACTGGAAGACCTGACAGGCATTTTTGTAAAAGCCGGAAATGATGCCAATGTAGCAGCGCTCGGAGAAATGTGGAAGGGTGGCGGCCAGGGCTTTCATACACTGGTTGTTGTCACACTCGGTACCGGCGTTGGCGGTGGTATCATCTTAGACGGCCAGATGTTGACAGGTGCAAAAGGTGCAGGCGGTGAGATCGGTCATATCCATATGAATGATGCAGAACCGGATGAATGTGGCTGTGGCAATCATGGCTGCTTAGAGCAGTACGCATCCGCAACAGGTGTGGTACGTCTGGCAAAGCGTGCGCTTGCAAAAGCAACGGAAAAGACTGTATTACATGCAGATAACGTAACAGCAAAGGATGTCTGGGACGCAGTAAAAGAAGGCGATCCTGTTGCACTGCAGGTAGCAGAGCAGTTTGGTAAATATCTTGGTGAAGGACTTGCAATCGTAGCAGATGTTATCAATCCGGAAGCATTCGTTATCGGTGGCGGCGTATCCAAGGCAGGAGAGGTACTTCTTTCATATATCGAGAAAAACTATACAAAGACCGTATTCCATGCAAGCAGAGACGTGAAGTTCACACTTGCAACACTCGGCAATGATGCAGGTATCTACGGCGCAGCGAAGTTAGTATTATAATTGTCATGAGGAGGGACCCACGAAGTGGGAGGAGCCCTGATGACTAAATAACATGGAATATGTTATAGAAATTATCTAATATTTAATTTAGTAGGTGAATAATTTGAATCAGGCTTTACTGGAGTTTATCAGGGAAACGGTAACCCCGGAAAATATGAAGCTGCAGGAGCCCATGGCAGCCCATACAACATTTCGTACGGGCGGTGAGGCAGCAGTGTTTGTGGAAGTGCCCGGAAAGCAGCAGCTTTCGCAGCTTGTACAGTATATGGCAAAAATCTCACAGGAGTTTTTTGTACTTGGAAAAGGCAGCAATCTGCTTGTAGGAGATAAAGGGTATCCGGGGATTGTGTTGAACCTTGGAAAACGATTTGCCCGGATCGGGGTAGAGGGCAATATCATCCGTGCGGAGGCGGGGGCTTCGCTGCCACAGGTAGCAGTTACGGCCATGCAGCACGGGCTCAGCGGTCTGGAATTTGCAGCAGGTATTCCGGGCAGTATCGGCGGTGCGATCGTTATGAATGCGGGCGCATATGACGGAGAAATGAAGCAGGTAACGAAGTGTGTTACCGTTTTGAATCAGATGGGAGAAGAAATGGTTCTGGACTGCGATACGATGGAATTCGGATACCGCACCAGTATCATCAAAAACCGCCCGTTTGTTGTAGAAGAAGTGGAATTGCAGCTTACAAAAGGTGATCCTGCCGAGATCAAGGCAAAAATGGACGACTTTAACGGCCGCAGAAAAGAAAAACAGCCGCTGGAATATCCGAGCGCGGGAAGCACCTTTAAAAGACCGGAAGGCTATTTTGCCGGAAAACTGATCATGGATGCGGGTCTGCGAGGATTCCGGATCGGTGGTGCACAAGTATCGGAAAAACATTGCGGCTTCGTGATCAATGTCGGAAATGCATCTTCCGCAGATGTCAGGGAAGTAATTGATGAAGTGAGAGAACGTGTGAAACAGCAGTTTGGCGTTACATTAGAGCCCGAGGTTGTATTTTTAGGAGAATTTTAACTGCTGTAAGGAGGTAATATGCGGCTTGTAATCGTAACAGGTATGAGCGGAAGCGGAAAGCAGACAGCGATGAAGCTTTTGGAAGACGCCGGATACTACTGCGTGGATAATCTGCCGGTACCGCTTGTACCAACGTTTGCAGAGCTGATCGTACAGCCGGGCAGTGAGATCGAAAAGGCTGCGGTCGGACTTGATATCCGATCCGATCAGGCATTCGGGGATATCATGAAGGCATTGTCCCAGCTGACAGAGCGAGGTATCGCATATGAAGTTCTGTTCATGGATGCAGATGATTCCACTCTTTTAAAACGCTATAAAGAGAGCCGCCGGATGCATCCGATCGATGGAAACGGTGCGATCGAAGAAAGCATTTTAAAGGAACGCAGTATATTAAAGGAAATACGGGACAAGGCAGATTATGTGATCGACACCTCTTCCCTTCTGACAAGAGAACTGAAGGAAGAACTGGATCGCATATTTGTCCGGAATGAGGCATATAATAGCCTCATGATCACGATCATGTCCTTCGGTTTTAAGAATGGGATCCCGCTGGATGCAGATCTGGTGTTTGATGTCCGTTTTTTACCGAATCCATTCTATATTGATGAACTAAAGAAGAAAACAGGAAACGATAAAGAAGTATATGACTATGTCATGTCTTTTGCGGAGGCAGGTCTTTTCTTGGATAAGCTCACGGATATGCTTGCATTTCTGATTCCGAATTATGTGAAAGAGGGGAAATACCGTCTGGTAATCGGGATTGGCTGTACAGGCGGCAAGCATCGGAGCGTGACTCTTGCAAATGCGTTGTATAAGCGCATGAAGGATCATGGAAATTACGGGCTTACACTTGTGCATAAAGACGTTGACAGATTGAAATGATAAAGAGGTGCGGTATGTCATTTTCCGGACAGATCAAGGAAGAACTGGCACAGGTTATCAGTTCTCCAAGACATTGTCAGCTGGCGGAGCTGGCAGCACTGGTACAGTTTTGCGGGCATATAGAAGAGGATGGTTCACTGCTCGTGCAGTCGGAAAATCCGCTTGTGATCAGAAAATGCTTTACATTACTGAAAAAAACATTTAAGATAGAAGCTGTTGCGAAAAGTCAGATGCAGACACAAAATTACAGGCTTTTCGTGACAGGAGAGGATGCGTTCAGGGTATTGGAGGCATTGAAGATCTGCGATACGGCAGGGCATTTGATGATGAGACATTTGACAGATCCTGTTCTGATCAAAAACAGCTGCTGCAAAAGAGCTTATCTGCGAGGCTGCTATATGGCAGTGGGATCCATGAGCGATCCGTACAAGTCCTATCATCTGGAGCTCGTCTGCGGCTTACAGGCGCAGGCAGAGCAGCTTTTAAAAATATTGCATGATTTTTCATTAGATGCTAAAATGATAGTTCGTAAGAAATATTATGTAGTATACATGAAGGAAGGAGAAAATATTGCGGATTTTCTAAATATCACGGAAGCGCACAAAGCATTGATGGAATTTGAGAATACGCGTATTTATAAAGGTATGCGCAACATGGTGAACCGTAAGGTGAACTGTGAGGCCGCCAACATCACAAAGACGGTGAATGCTGCGACAAGGCAGGTAGAAGATATCAGACTGATCCGGGAAAAAATGGGGCTGGAAGGTCTGCCGGAGCCGCTGCGCCAGATGGCATATGTCCGCCTTGAAAATCCACAGGCGTCTTTGGGGGAGCTTGGAAAGCTGCTGGATCCACCGGTGGGCAAATCGGGAGTAAATCACAGATTGAGAAAATTGGGGGAGCTTGCAAAGGAACTGAAAGTTAAGTAGGAGGAATCTCAAAATGATTGAAAGAACAATGAAGATCGAGCTTGAAAACGGGCTTGAGGCAAGACCTGTTGCAGTGCTTGTACAGAAGGCAAGCATGCATGACAGCACTATTTACATTCATGCAGAAGGTAAAAAAGTCAATGCAAAAAGTATTATGGGAATGATGAGTCTGGGGCTCAACATGGGCGAAGAGGTTACAGTCGTTGCAGACGGCACAGATGAGCGGGATGCAGTCGACAGCATTGAAAAGTATCTGAGTGGACAGGAATAATCTTTCAGACATTGCAGGCAAGGGACACGGATACGTGTCCCTTTTTGTAGCGAGGTAAGGAAATCAAGCGCCGACGAAATCGGCATTTGATTTCAACCGAGCGTACAACGAGAAAAACAGAAGCAGCATAGCTGCGCCGCTACGAAAAACACACTTTGTAACTGATTTTGAAGGCAGATACATTACAAAGGAGACAGTATATGGACAAGAAAATGCTTTTTATTTATAATCCACACGCTGGAAAAGCTGCGATCCGCAGCAATTTACTGGATATCATTGATATTTTTGCAAAAGCAGAATACGAGGTGACGGCGTATCCGACCCGGCAGAGAGGCGATGCAGTCCGTGCCACACTTGAAAAAGCCGGAAAATATGATCTTGTTGTATGCAGCGGCGGAGACGGAACGCTGGATGAAGTGGTGGAAGGCATGATGAAGCGGACTGACCGCGTCCCTATCGGTTATGTACCGGCGGGAACGACAAACGACTTTGCACGCAGTCTGCATATTCCGGGCAATATGATCCGGGCAGCGGAAATGATCGTGCAGGAAAAGGAATACGCCTGTGACATCGGTTCGTTTAATGAGGACAGCTTTGTATATATTGCGGCGTTTGGTCTCTTTACAGATGTTTCTTATGAAACAGACCAACAGGTGAAAAACGTGCTGGGACATCTGGCCTATGTGCTGGAGGGAGCAAGAAGACTGAATAAATACCCATCCTACCACCTGAGGGTAACGAGCAACGGAACGACGATCGAAGAAGATTTCATGTATGGCATGGTCACAAACTCCGTTTCGGTCGGCGGTTTTAAAAACATTACCGGAAAACATATTCATCTGGATGATGGGGTGTTTGAGGTGACGCTGATCAAAAAACCGAAAAATGTCGTGGAACTGAATCAGATCATGGCAGCTCTCATCGGCAGAAATATTGACAGCGACTGTATGTACTGCTTTAAAACATCCGAGATCATCTTTGAAAGTGAAGAGGAGATTGCATGGACGAGAGACGGCGAATACGGCGGAAGCCATAAAAGAGTTGTTATCACAAATGAAAAGCAGGCACTTCGTATTCTTGTACCGTAATAAATATGATGCCAGGGTCAAAAGGTCTAAAACCACATGAGCCTGCTCATAAGTGTAAAAGTTTACACGAAATTATAAAAATGTATTCCCTTTAAAAAAAAGATGGGGTATAATAAGGGCGAAAGCGCAGAGAAAAGAATTTCAATGCGTAATAAAGAATAAATGGAGGTAATTTAAAATGGCATTAGTTTCAGCAACAGAAATGCTTCAGAAAGCAAAAGCTGGTCACTACGCTGTTGGTCAGTTCAACATCAACAACTTAGAGTGGACAAAAGCAATCTTATTAACAGCTCAGGAGTGCAACTCACCTGTAATCCTTGGTGTATCTGAGGGCGCTGGTAAGTACATGGGCGGATATGATGTAGTTATGGGTATGGTAAACGGACTGATCAAAGATCAGAACATCACAGTTCCTGTAGCTGTACATCTTGATCATGGTTCATATGATCACTGCTTAAAGTGCATCAGAGCAGGCTTCCCAAGCATCATGTTTGATGGTTCTCATTACTCAATCGAAGAGAACATCGAAAAGACAAAGATCTTAGTAAATGCAGCTCATGTAAACGGCGTATCTATCGAAGCAGAAGTTGGTTCTATCGGTGGTGAAGAAGACGGCGTTATCGGAATGGGCGAATGTGCAGATCCAGCACAGTGCAAGCAGGTAGCTGACCTTGGCGTTGACTTCCTTGCAGCAGGTATCGGTAACATCCATGGTAAATATCCAGCAAACTGGAAAGGACTTCAGTTCGACGTTCTGGATGCTATCCAGCAGAAGACAGGAGACCTTCCGTTAGTACTTCACGGTGGTACAGGTATTCCGGATGACATGATCAAGAAAGCAATCTCTTTAGGAGTAGCTAAGATCAACGTTAACACAGAGTGCCAGTTAGTATTCGCTGAAGCTACACGTAAGTATGTAGAAGCTGGTAAGGATCTTGAAGGTAAGGGATTTGACCCTCGTAAACTTCTGGCTCCTGGTTTTGATGCTATCAAAGCTAAAGTAAAAGAAAAAATGGAATTATTCGGATCAGTTGGACAGGCATAATTGTTCTTTCCGGGCGATTTGGAATAAAGAGGAAATTTTTAAGAGGCAGCTATTGGCTGCCTCTTTTTTGCGCGATGGGAAATATCTGTTATTCATTTTATGAGGAAAATTATCCATAAAAAGGGAGGATGCCAGGTAGAGGGGCTACCTGGCATTGATTATGAAAAAGTTTTTATTTATTTCAAACATACGTTGTATCCGTTGTTTATGATATTAGTATATGTGGGAGAAATGGATAAACAATGTTATGTAAATGAAAATTCCTTAAATGAAAAATGAACAATTTGTAAACGTACAAATTGTTCATCTTTACTAAAAAATATTACATTTTTTCCGGTTCCGGATAATCAACACCAAAACAGTCCACTGTCATGGATTTGATCTTCTGTTCTTCTAACGGTCTGTCGTTGTAATCGGTCGGTGTTTCGGCAATTTTGTTCACAACTGCCATGCTGTCGCCTGTGACTTTACCAAACGCTGCATAAGAGCCGTCAAGATGCGGGCTTGTTTTGTGCATGATAAAGAACTGGCTGCCTGCGGAGTTTGGCATCATGGATCTTGCCATGGAAAGAACACCATCCGTATGCTTTAAATCATTCTGAAAACCGTTTGCGGCGAATTCACCCTTAATGCTGTAGCCGGGGCCTCCCATACCTGTTCCGTCCGGACAACCGCCCTGGATCATAAAGCCCTTGATCACACGGTGAAAGATCAGACCATCATAAAAGCCTTTTTTGATCAGGCTGATAAAATTGTTGACAGAGACCGGTGCCACATCCGGATATAACTCCGCTGTGATCACATCTCCGTTTTCCATTGTAATCGTAACAACTGGATTCTGTGCCATAATATTTGTTCCTTTCCTTTCGATGTATAAATTTGAAGTATAAAGCTCCAAAGTCTGAATTTGTATGGCATCTTTTGACACCTATACGCTTTTATTCTAAAATAAAAGAAGAAAATCGTAAAGAAAAATATAACAAAGGCAGATAATTGGGACATACGGATGGATGAATCTGTAAAATGAAAAGGTGAGGATGGGACAACGGAAATACCATGGAAAAACGTTATAAGGAAATATTGCTTACAAATGAATACGGGAAACTGCTGGAAGCAAAGAAAAAAGGAATTCCGGCGGTTCCATGTCTGCCTGTCATATATGCAGAGAATCCGATCACTGCAGGAAATGAAAAAATAATGGCAAAAGAAATGGATCTATCAGGCTATCCTTATGTGCTGGAGCAGGCAGAAGAGGTGGAGGAAGCTTATCTGGAAAAGATCCGGTGCAGGCTGTTAGGGCTGCCATGTGAAATACTGCAGACAAAACGGTGTATTGTGCGGGAGATCTGCCTTGATGATGTGGATAAGTTATACGAAATCTATGCAGATCCATCGATCACATTATATATGGAAGGTTTGTATGCAAAAAAGGAAGAAGAAATTGCCTACACCCGCGATTATATCAGGTATCAGTACGGTATTTATGATTTTGGAATGTGGATCATTGAAGATGGGCAGTCCGGGGAAGTGATCGGACGTGCAGGGCTGGATCTTAGACCGGACAGGGAAGATGCGGAGCTTGGCTATATGATCCGCAAAAACAGGCAGGGGCAGGGGCTTGCCTACGAAGTCTGCACTGCCATTTTAGCGTACGCAAAAGAAGAACTGGGCTTTGAAAAGCTTTTTGCCAGAACACGGAAAGAAAACCTGGCATCTGTAATGCTTTTGAAAAAACTGGGATTTCATCCGGTTTGTGCGCAATCGGAGACGAAAGAAGCGGATAACGCACAGATAGAATACTATATTGCGTTATCATAACAAAAAATGGCGTAATTCTAAAAAAAGTATAAAAACCAGCCTTGACATTCCGGGGAGGCGGGCATATACTCACACTTGTAAAGCAAAGGTGCTTCGAGATGATCGAGGCACCTTTTTTAATGCCATTTGCTTTATCTGCGTAGCAGATTTTCATGGGCGGTGGTTCAAATAAGGGATGCGCAATCCGGATAAGTGGGGACAGACCCCAACACAGAATACAATGCAGTCCACAAAGTCGTGGAAAAGGAGTGCATTGTATTTTTTATTTAGAAGAGGAGGAGATTATTATGACAGAGGAAATTTTAAATGCCATAAACGGTGAAGTGTATGGCGTCTGGTTTTTGATCGGCGCTGCACTGGTGTTTTGGATGCAGGCAGGATTTGCAATGGTGGAGACAGGTTTTACCAGAGCAAAAAATGCAGGTAACATCCTGATGAAAAATTTGATGGACTTTTGTATTGGTACAGTAGTATTTATCCTGATCGGTTTTGGTTTATTTCTGGGCGAGGATATGGTAGGACTGATCGGTAAACCGGGATTTGATATTTTTACGGATTATGCAAATTTTGACTGGTCTAACTTCGTATTCAACCTTGTGTTCTGTGCAACGACCGCAACGATCGTATCCGGAGCCATGGCAGAAAGAACGAAATTCCTTTCCTATTGTGTATATTCCGCAATTATTTCAGCAGTGATCTATCCGATCGAAGCACATTGGACATGGGGCGGCGGCTGGCTCGCACAGATCGGTTTTCATGATTTTGCAGGTTCCAACTGTATTCATATGGTAGGCGGTATTTCAGCCCTGATCGGTGCTGCAATGCTTGGTCCACGTATCGGTAAATTTGTAAAAGACAAGGACGGAAAAGTAACGAAAGTCAATGCTTTTCCGGGACATAATCTTCCAATCGGCTGTCTGGGTGTATTCATCCTCTGGCTTGGCTGGTATGGATTCAACGGCGCAGCAGCAACCTCTATTGATGAGCTCGGTTCCATTTTTGTTACAACAACGATCGCACCGGCAGTTGCAACAGTTGTGACAATGATCCTGACATGGGTAAAATACGGAAAACCTGATGTTTCCATGTGCCTGAATGCATCTCTTGCAGGTCTTGTTGCTATTACAGCACCATGTGATGTCTGTGATGCCTTTGGTGCTATCATCATTGGTGCAGTATCCGGCGTACTGGTTGTATTCGGTGTATGGCTTCTGGACTATAAGTTACATATAGATGATCCGGTTGGTGCAGTTGCAGTTCACTGTATGAACGGTATCTGGGGTACGATCGCAGTTGGTTTATTTGCAACAGATACAGCTCCTGCATTTGCAAGAGGTATCGGCGACGGTGTTACATTTGGTGCAAACCAGATCGCCGGAAAAGGTCTTTTCTACGGCGGTGGCTTTTCACAGCTTGGTATCCAGCTCCTTGGTATGGTATGTACAGCAGCATGGACAGCAGTGACGATCACGATCGCATTTTTGATCATCAAAGCAACAATCGGTCTTCGCGTCAGTGAAGAGGAAGAAATCGTAGGACTTGATTCTTGTGAGCATGGTCTTGCAAGTGCTTATGCAGGCTTCAGTATCATGGATATCAGTAACACAATGACAATGGATGTAAATGAAAATACAGATCTTGGTGTCAGCGAGTACGATGCAGCATCAGAGACACAGAAGGATGCAGCAGTCAAGGTAGTGGCTTCTCCATTACCGCCAACAGGCATCTACAAGGTAGTTGTGATCGCAAAACTGGCAAGATACGATGGTCTGAAGAAAGCAATGAACGACCTTGGTGTAACCGGTATGACGGTAACACAGGTTATGGGTTGTGGTGTCCAGAAAGGCGCCGGCGAAATGTATCGTGGTGTTGAAATGGATGCAACACTTCTGCCAAAGGTTAAGGTTGAAGTGGTAGTCAGCAAGATTCCGGTAGAAAAGGTAATCGAGGCAGCCAAGAAGGCACTTTATACAGGTCATATCGGTGATGGTAAGATCTTTGTATACAATGTGGATAAGGTTGTTAAGGTTCGTACCGGCGAAGAGGACTTCGCAGCCCTGCAGGATGTAGAGTAGCTTTTACCTAAATCCCTTAGTTGATATATACATGAACAGCCCCCGGCGTGCTTCCACCACACCGGGGGCTGTTCGTGTAAAAAGTAGCAAAATTGACATAAAAAAGACTGAAACTTTGTTTATTCTTCCAAGAAGATATCAGTGCGTCAATTCTCTATAGATGATATAATGAACATACGAGAGTTTCAAATCAAATTTCTGTAATAATTGCACAAAAACAGCAGAGGTCAGTGTGAAAAATATCTGAAATGAAAAGTCGGATAGGATGCAGGAAAGAATGGCTGCAAGGCAGAAATGGATTTGAAAAAACAAAGTCGACCAAGGGGGACGAAAACTATGTCAAAAATGGTGTATTTATTTGAAGAGGGTAACGCAGATATGCGGAATCTTCTTGGTGGAAAGGGTGCCAATCTTGCAGAAATGACAAATCTGGGGCTTCCGATCCCACAGGGTTTCACGGTTACAACAGAGGCTTGTACAGACTATTACAACAATGGCCGTGCAATCTCAGAGGACATTCAGCAGCAGATCTTTACAGCACTTGCTGATCTGGAAAAGAAGCAGGGCAAAAAATTCGGTGATACCGAAAATCCACTTCTTGTATCTGTCCGTTCCGGTGCGAGAGCTTCCATGCCGGGTATGATGGACACGATCCTGAATCTCGGACTGAATGACGTTGCAGTGGAAGGCTTCGCAAAGAAGACTGGCAATCCGAGATTCGCTTACGATTCTTATCGTCGTTTTATCCAGATGTTTTCCGATGTTGTTATGGAAGTACCAAAGTCATTGTTTGAGCGCGTTCTGGATGAGATCAAAGCAGCAAAACAGGTCAAATTTGATATGGAACTGACTGCAGAAGATCTGCAGGAAGTGATCGCACGCTTCAAAGCAATCTATAAGGACAAGATGGGAGAGGACTTCCCACAGGATCCGAAGGTACAGCTGATGGAAGCTGTCAAAGCCGTATTCCGTTCCTGGGATAATGAGCGTGCTATCGTTTACAGAAGAATGAATGATATTCCGGGCGACTGGGGAACAGCTGTTAACGTACAGGCAATGGTATTCGGTAACATGGGTGAGACAAGTGGTACAGGCGTAGCCTTCACAAGAAACCCATCTACCGGCGCAAAGGGTATTTATGGCGAATATCTGATCAATGCACAGGGCGAGGACGTTGTGGCAGGTATCCGTACACCACAGCCGATCACAAAGCTGGAGCAGGATCTGCCGGAGTGCTACAAGCAGTTCATGGAGATCGCCATGAAGCTGGAAGCACATTACCGCGATATGCAGGATATGGAGTTTACGATCGAGAACGGTAAGCTGTTCTTCCTGCAGACAAGAAACGGAAAGAGAACAGCACAGGCAGCACTGCAGATCGCCTGTGATCTTGTAGATGAAGGAATGATCACACCACAGGAAGCAGTGACCAGAATCGAAGCAAAATCACTTGATCAGCTTCTGCATCCGACCTTTGATCCGGAAGCCTTGAAGGCAGGCGAAGTGATCGGACAGGCACTTCCTGCATCACCGGGCGCAGCAGCAGGTAAGGTTTACTTTACAGCAGAAGATGCAAAGCAGGCACATGAGCAGGGCGAGAGAGTTGTTCTGGTACGTCTGGAAACTTCTCCGGAGGATATCGAAGGTATGCATGCTTCCGAAGGTATTCTGACAGTCCGCGGCGGTATGACAAGCCATGCAGCAGTTGTGGCGCGTGGTATGGGAACGTGCTGTGTATCAGGCTGCGGCGATATTGCGATCAATGAGGATGACAAAGTATTTGAACTGGGCGGACATACCTTCCATGAAGGAGATTATATTTCACTGGATGGTTCCACCGGTAAGATCTATAAAGGCGACATCAAGACAATGGAAGCTTCCGTATCCGGAAACTTCGGCCGTATCATGGACTGGGCAGATCAGTACAGAAAGCTGCAGGTCCGTACCAATGCAGATACACCACAAGACGCTGCAAATGCAGTGAAGTTCGGTGCAGAAGGTATCGGTCTTTGCCGTACAGAGCATATGTTCTTTGATCCTGACCGTATCCCGAAGATCCGTCAGATGATCCTTGCCCGTACACTGGAACAGAGAGAGAAGGCATTAAATGCACTGATCCCATTCCAGAAGGGTGATTTCAAAGCTTTATACGAAGTAATGGAAGGAAGACCGGTTACGATCCGTTTCCTGGATCCGCCGCTTCATGAATTTGTACCGACAGAGCAGGGCGATATCGATGATCTGGCTGTACAGATGCTGATGACAGCAGAAGAAGTACAGGAAATCTGTGATTCCCTGCATGAATTTAACCCAATGATGGGTCACAGAGGCTGTCGTCTTGCCGTTACCTATCCGGAAATCGCAAAGATGCAGACAAGAGCCGTCATGGAAGCTGCGATCGAGGTCAAAGCAGAAAAAGGCTATGCCATTGTTCCGGAGATCATGATCCCACTCGTAGGCGAAAAGAAAGAACTGAAATTTGTAAAAGATGTTGTTGTAGAAGTGGCAGAACAGGTTAAGAAAGAAAAGAATTCCGATATCCAGTATCACATCGGTACGATGATCGAAATTCCGAGAGCTGCACTTTTAGCTGATGAAATCGCAGAAGAAGCAGAGTTCTTCTCCTTCGGTACAAACGATCTGACACAGATGACCTTCGGCTTTTCCAGAGATGATGCAGGCAAGTTCCTCGGTGACTACTACAAGAACAAGATCTACGAATCAGATCCGTTTGCAAGACTTGACCAGAAGGGTGTCGGTCAGCTTATAAAGATGGCAGCGGAAAAAGGCCGCAAGACACGACCGGATATCAAGCTTGGCATCTGCGGTGAGCATGGCGGTGATCCATCTTCCGTTGAGTTCTGCCATAAAGTAGGTCTGACCTATGTATCCTGCTCGCCTTACCGTGTTCCGATTGCCAGACTTGCCGCTGCGCAGGCCGCGATCAATAATCCGGAGACGTAAGGGAAAGATGATATGCTCTGCTTGATTGCAGGAGCAGGAAAATGAGCGCAAATCAATAAATATATAACAATTCTTGTAAAATCTGAATTTTTTGATTATGTATTCTTAAAAACTGAATTTCCGTCCTGCATGATATGCAGGACGGAAATTTCTTGAAAATCTAAAATCCACTATCCAAATCCACATCAAATTAATTCAAAAAGGAGAACACATCTATGAAACAAATCATATATTCTAATCATGAAGAAAAATTTTCAAAACAGGTAGAAGAGCTGATTGAAGAACAGGAACGTATACTTGCGCAGGCACAAAAAGCGGCTCAAAATTGTCCGGAAGGGTCTTTGAAGGTACAGAAAAAAGAAAGTGGAAGATATTATTATGAGAGGTCTGCCGAGCAGGATGGGAAGGTAATACTGCAGTATTTGCCGAAGAAAAATCTAAAACAGATACAAGCTTTGGAGCATAAAAAGTATTTTGCAAAGATACTTCCTACGCTGGAAAAGAATGTGCAAATTCTGAGAAAAATGCAACAGACATATCAATATGATATTATCAATGCTGTTTCTATGCATCTGCGGGATACGATACAAGATATAGAGTCACCGTTCATAAAAGAAGCAGATTTATTATTGCTTGATTGGGAGAAAGAAGCGTATGAAGTGAATCAAAGATATCCGGAATCACTGCGCTTTGAAACCGACCATGGGGAAATGGTCAGATCAAAGTCAGAGCTGATCATAGCAAATGCACTGGCGCGGGAAGAAATGTTTCTATATAAGTATGAACGACCTTTGCAGGTGAATCATCAGGGAAGAAGGATTACGATACATCCTGATTTTACTGTATTTCATAAGAAAACAGGAAAAATCACATATTGGGAGCATGCAGGATTATGGATGATTCTGATTATGGAGCAGACTTTGTATGGAAAAGCAATCTATATTTGGAGAATGGTCTGTATCAGGGGAGAGATGTGATATTTACCCATGAATCAGCGGAGCATCCGTTGCAGTTGAGGATAGTGCGTAAAAATATAGATTGGATCAAGGAAATGTAGATCAGTTTCGTCCAAAAGAGGGAAGATAAATCCAAAATGGTGAAGATATTTTACTGCTATATGAAGAACTTCGTCTAAAAAAGCAGGACGCGGCGAAAAGATATGAAAAATATGGAGCGTAGAGCCGCGAACAAGTCAAAAAATCAGGGTATAGAGGAAGAGAAGTACTAAAATTTCGCCCAAAGAGAGAAAAAGAGATATAAAAGTATGAATGGTATTAGGACGCTAAGCTGGCAGTTCGTCCTAAAATAAGAAAACAGTCTTAAAAAGACGAAAACAGTCAGAAAGAGTCAGAAATGCTTCTCCCCAAAACCAGCAATATAGTAAAAATGTACGAAAAAAACCCAAACCGGTAAAGAAAAATTAACTTGCCACCGGCAAATATTGTGTTATAATAAGGGCTTGGTAAAAGAAATACATATATTACGGGCTCTAAAGAGCGAAAGGAGATAAAAATGGCACAGGCATTTGCTATCATCATTTTCTTAGCCATGTTTATTCTGATTATCATGGATAAATGGCCGAAACAGTATGTCACACTTGGCTGCGCGCTCCTGACACTGATCCTTGTGTTTGGTGTGGGTATGCACAGTATGGATGCGGTTATTGAGACATTAAATGTGAAAAGTATTTTTACACAGGGGTTCTGGTACACAGGCGGTCAGGCTTCCGAGACTTCAAGCGGTATCAACTGGGAGACCATCGTATTCCTTGCAGGCATGATGATCATGGTAGAAGGAATGGCTCACGTTGGATTTTTCAGATGGCTTTGCATGAGAATTGCAAAACTGGTTAAATATAAGGTAATTTCCATCTTCCTTACTTTTATGATTCTGTCATTTGTACTTGCAATGTTCATTGATAGCATTACAGTTATCCTGTTCCTTGCAGCTGTTACGGTTGAATTGTCACAGCTTTTGAAATTCAATCCGGTACCTATGATCCTGTCAGAAGTATTTTGTGCTAACCTTGGCGGTAGTGCAACAATGTGCGGAGATCCGCCAAACATCATCATCGGTACATCACTGGGTTACTCTTTCTCAGATTTCCTGGGACATACAGGTGTGATCGCTATTGTTTGCCTGTTTGTGATCCTTGTATACTTCTATCTGATCTTTAAGAAAGAGCTTTCAGATAATGGCGCAGACAGCATTGATACGGCTTCTCTGCCATCACCGGAATCAGCGATCGTCAGCAAAAAGGGCTTCATCGTAAGTACAGTGATCTTCCTGCTTGCAGTTGTACTTCTTGTATCACATGCCAGCACAGGACTTACCGTATCCTGCATCGGTACTTTTATTGCAGCAATTACACTGATCACCTCCGGTAAGAATGCACTGACACTGATCAAGAAAATTGATTATCATACATTATTATTCTTTATTGGATTATTCGTTGTTGTCGGTGGTCTGGAGCAGACAGGTGTTCTGGTGCTTTTAGCTAACCTGATCGGTAAGATCTGTGGCGGTAACCTGTATCTGATGATCGCTATCATTGTCTGGGTATCTGCTGTAGCAAGTGCATTTATTGATAATATCCCATTTGCAGCAACAATGATCCCGGTTATCAACAGTCTTGCAGCAACGCAGGGCGTAGATCTTTCCATCCTTGCATGGTCTCTTGCAATGGGTACGGATATCGGAGGCAGCGCAACACCGATCGGTGCTTCTGCAAACGTAGTTGGTGTGGCGACAGCAGCAAAATCCGGACATATCATCAAATGGGGCAGATACTGCAAAGCAATGGTTCCTGCAACAGTTATCGTTATGATCATTGCAACCATTATGATCTGCGTACGCTACGTACATTAATAAATAATTTATAAATCTTTACTAAAGGAGCCTAGCAAAAAGGCTCCTTTTGTGGTAAAATGTAACAAATACAAAGAAAAACAAGCGACAGCGAAGCTGGCATTTGTTTTTCTGTATTTGTTAACGAGCAAATGCTTCTGCGAAGCAGAAGATAACATGTGCGAAGCACATGATTTGCGAGTCTATTAAAAACAAGCGGATGAAAATATTCATTCAATATAGAAAAGGGAGGAATCATGTATGGGACAGTTAATCATTTCAATCGGACGTGAATTTGGTAGTGGTGGTCATGAGATCGCTGAAAAACTTGCAAAGCATTATGACATGCCCCTCTACGATCACAATCTTTTAGACAAAATCGCTGAAGAGAGAAACCTGAACAGCGAAGAATTAAAGTCATATGATGAAGTACAGGACGGTGTATTCCACAGACGCGTCCGCGGTATGAGCAGCTCTATGACAGAGCATGTTGCACAGCTGCAGTTTGACTATTTAAAGGAAAAAGCAAATGATGGAGAATCTTTTGTTGTAGTCGGCAGATGCTCTGAAACAGTGCTGAAGGACAACAAAGGCCTGATCGCCATCTTCGTAAACGGCGACAAGGATCAGAAGGTTGCCCGTGTTTCCAAGAAATACGAGCTGTCAGAAAGCCAGGCGGCAGATCTGATGAAGAAGAAGGACAGAGCACGTAAGATGTATCACAACATCAACTGCGACAGCAAATGGGGCGATTCTCGTAACTACGAGCTCGTGATCAACAGCAGCAAGCTTGGCGTGGACAAGAGCGTGCAGATGCTGATCCAGTACATTGATGCAAGGGTGGCAAATCGGTAAGTTTTGTTGCAAATGCCTGTAATGTATCTGGGGTAACAACATGAGAATATGTTTACTTGAGAATGCTTTGGAGAAGTGTTATACTTTCCCCAAAGCATTTTTTGTAAAAACTCTTTTCCGGAAAATAGACAAAAAACAGAATAGATGATATGATAAAATGATGTAAGAATTATTAAGGGTTTAGAAATAGGGGAAAAATATGCAGACCATCAACAGAAAAGGCAGACTTGTTGAGACGTATAGTTTAATATTGATAGATTTAATCGCCGTTCTGGGTGCATACATGACGGCGTTGCTTTTAAGGTTTGGAAATGTCCATCAGGCGATCAGCATGCAGCTGAATTATACCGTTGGTATTTATATGATGCTGTTTTGCGTGCTTTATGGTGTTATGTCGGACTGGAACAGAGGCTTTTTCCGAAGAGGTTTTTTTGTAGAGGGAATTGCTGTCTTGAAATATGATGCGGTCATGATGATCGCTATTGTGGTCATCCTGTATCTGACACATATTGCGGGTGATTATTCCCGCTTGATCTTTGGTTACTTTGCTGTGGCAAATGCAGTTTATACCTTTGCGCTACACTGCGTTTTTAAGGTGTTTATGCTCGATTACTACTCTAAAAGTAATAACAGCGATAAAGTCATGATCGTGACAGAAGCGGAATATGCGGAGGAGATCATTAAGAAGATCAAGGAAGCAAAGGCTTGGGACTATGAGGTGACTTCCATTGCCATTATGAACAGTGATATGGTCGGAGAAGAGATTGCAGGGATTCCGGTTGTGGCAAATCAGTACAACCTGTTTGACGTATCCCGCCAGATGCCGCTGGATCAGGTGTTCATGTATCTGCCCGGTATTCCGGCGAAGCAGATTCGTGCCTATATTACTGACTTTGAGACAATGGGTGTAACCACGCATTATAATGTAGAAGTAAAGGAACTGGATCTGGAAGGGAAGACCGCGGGAAGATTCGCGGGATTTGCGGTCATGACCTTCTCTTTGCAGTATCTTGATTACCGCAGGGTTTTCGTGAAGCGTGCGATCGATATGCTCGGCGGTCTTATGGGCAGCCTGATCACACTTGTGCTGACGCCTTTTGTGGCACTTGCCATTAAATTGGAATCCAAAGGGCCGGTCTTTTTTGAACAGACCAGAATCGGTAAAAACGGAAGACGTTTTAAAATCTATAAATTCCGTTCCATGTATATCGATGCGGAAGAACGAAAAAAAGAACTGCAGGCGCAAAATGAGATGGGGGACAACCTTATGTTCAAAATGGAGCATGATCCCCGCATTACGAAGGTCGGTAAATTCCTTCGGAAGACAAGTATTGACGAATTTCCGCAGTTCTTTAATGTCCTGAAGGGCGATATGAGCCTTGTCGGTACCAGACCGCCGACAGAGGACGAATTTGAACAGTACAATAATTACTACCGCAGGCGAATGAGCATCACTCCCGGACTGACCGGTATGTGGCAGGTCAAGGGTCGTGGAGTGGTCACGGAGTTTGAAGATGTGGTAAAGCTGGATTTGGAGTATATTGATAAGTGGTCGCTGTCACTAGATTTTAAGATCATGCTGCAGACGGTAGGGGTTGTGTTGTTTGGAAAAGGTGCGAAGTAAAATGAGCAGACTCACATGGTGGGTCTGTTTTTTGTTATGGCGGCGAGGAAAAAGCATGCATTTGTGCGGTGCTTTTAACAATCGTTAAACCAGAGCAAGATTCGGAGAATGCATCACGTCTCTGGTGGAGAGGAACAGATACCATGCGATAATGAGATAGAATTGCAAATATAGAATAAATGGTGTATGATATCCTTGTTTAAGAATGTCAAAATGGTAGTCAAAGAATAAGGAGATGCATGATGGGGTATAAAAATTATGATGAATTGGAAATTACGGTCAGTATTAAAGATATGATAATGCGTATCTGCTTGAAATGGAGACGGATGCTGGCATGGGGAATTGTATTGGCCGTTTTATTTAATTGTGTAGGCATATTGAAAAGTTATAATGCAGTACAGGCATCAAAAAATAGTAATGTCCTTACGTGGGAAGAACAGATAGATAAGAAAATTGAGAACGCTCAGAGTAAGGCGGAAGATGCAAAAGGTAGTTTGAGTCAGCGTGAATGTGAAGAAGTAGAAAGAGCGGTTGAGTCCTATGAGAGTCTGAAGGATAAGTATAATAAAGAACTGCTTTATAGTAATGAATCTATCTACATGCAGCTTGATCCGAGTGACATTCCGGTGGTGACATTAAATTATACAGTGGATAATCATTATCAGGTTGAATATCCTATCATTGATGCAAGAGATAATGTAGGGGCTATTCTGGAATCCTTTTGCAGCAGTATAGTGTCAGATGAGATCTGTGACCAGATTGCGGAGAGCCTGGGGAAAAATGTGCAGACTTCTTATATTAAGGAACTTATAAATACCGATAGTAAAGCATGTAATTTTTCTGTTGAGGCAATGGGGCTTTCCGATAAAGATTGCGAGACAATGGGAGAAATACTTAAAGAAGGAATTCAAAATATAGATAGTGAATTAAAAAATGTATATGGGGACTTTGATCTTACACTGGTGTCTGAGACATATGGAACGAAATCTTCTGCAGATGTTATGAACGATCAGACAACGCAGATGGTTAATATGAATAATATGAAAAATGCATTTAATAATTTGTCTAATTATATGTCTGATGACCAAAAGACTTATTATAATGCATTGCTGGATAGCAAGAATCTGGAAGATAACAGGTTGGAGTTGCTGAAAGAAGAAGTAAAAGATGAACAAGATGTGGCAGCACCGAGTGTGAAAATGATTCATAAAAAATATATGGTGTTAGGATTTTTGTTAGGAATCTTTTTGGCAGCACTGTGTGTGGGCATGAGATATCTGTTGACAGGAAAATTAAGAACGTCTGCTGATATTTCAGAATGTTTTGGAGTAACGGTAATAGGAAAAGTCAAGAAAAATGAGAAGAAATCCAAAATAGATGCATGGATTAAGAGTATCTTTTATGGAGAAGATGGATTTTCCTATGAAGAACATATCAGAATGGTGTGTGCTGGTGTTAGAATTGCTGCTCAGAAGCATGGATATGAAAAGGTATATATTACGAGCGCAAGCAATAATGATGTGATTAAAAAATGCATGTCGGAGATTGGCGATGGATTGAAGGAACAAAAAGTGTGTGTAGAGAGTGGACCATCCATTATATATGATCCGGAGTCTCTGGAAAAGATGGCATCAAGTGATGCAGTTGTTTTTATTGAAGAAATTGATGGATCCAGATACCAGGATATTAAAACGGAATTGGAAAAAGCGCACATGAACCAAAATGCAATATTGGGATGTGTAGTGCTTGAATAGGCTGTATTTATAAGGAGACAAAAATGAAAGTGTGTTTAGTAGGATCTTCGGGAGGACATTTAACGCATTTATATATGTTAAAACCGTTTTGGGAGAATAAAGAAAGATTTTGGGTTACATTTGACAAGGAAGATGCAAGAAGTGTTTTAAAGGATGAAAAAATGTATCCTTGTTATTATCCTACCAATAGAAGCTTAAAGGCATTATTAATCAATACACGAATTGCATGGAAGGTTTTGAGAAAAGAAAAACCGGATGTGATTATCTCCTCTGGAGCAGCAGTTGCAGTACCTTTCTTTTATTTGGGAAAGTTGATGGGAAAGAAGCTGGTATATATAGAAGTGTTTGACAGAATTGATAAGTCAACGATAACGGGGAAAATGGTCTATCCCATTACAGACAGATTTATTGTACAGTGGGAAGAAATGAAAAAAGTGTATCCAAAGGCAATCAATTTAGGGAGTATATTTTAAAATGATATTTGTGACAGTTGGTACGCATGAACAACAGTTTAACAGACTGATTACATGTGTTGATGAAATGAAAGAAAACGGACTAATAAAAGAAGAGGTCATGATCCAGACCGGATTTAGTACTTATATTCCAAAATCATGTCAGTGGAAAAAAATGTTATCCTACAATGAAATGCAAGATTACATTCAGAAAGCAAGACTTGTTATAACACATGGTGGACCATCCAGTTTTGTAGCACCTCTGCAGATTGGTAAAGTACCGATTGTAGTGCCGAGACAAAAAGAATTTGGAGAACATGTGAATGACCACCAATTAGATTTTTGTAAAGCGGTGGAAAAACGCTGGGGGAATATAATTGTGGTTGAGGATATCAGCAAATTACAGCAGACAATCAGAGAATACGATACTCTGGTACAGAAAATTAAGGGCAGTTTACAAAGTAATAACGCAGCATTTTGTGAGAAACTCGAAGCAATAATAAATGAAATGGTATAAGGTGGAACTATATGATTATTACGAAAACACCGTTTCGTATGTCTTTTTTTGGCGGCGGCACGGACATGGAAGATTTTTTCAGGGAGTATAACGGATCAGTATTATCTACTACATTTGATAAATACTGTTATGTGAACGTGCGCCATTTGCCGCGTTTCTTTGAGTATAGCACAGAACTTTCGTATTCTAAGACAGAACGTGTAACAGAGATAGATGATATACAGCATCCGGCAATACGAAATGCTATGAAGATGCTTGATATGCACGAGATTCGTTTGACATATGAGGCTGATCTGCCGGCCAGATCAGGACTGGGGACGAGTTCTTCTTTTGCAGTGGGAATGCTTCATGCATTTTATGCATTAAAGGGGAAATATGTAGATAAGAAAAAACTGGCTGATGATGCTATTTATCTGGAAAGAGTTCTGTGTGATGAAGCAGGAGGATGGCAGGATCAGATTGCAGCGTCATTCGGTGGTTTTAACAGAATAAACTTTAATGCAGATGGCTATGAGGTATTACCTGTTATTATTTCACCTGAGCGCAAAAGACAGTTAAATGAAAATCTGATGATGTTTTTTACCGGATTTACAAGATTTTCTTCAGACGTACAAAAAGCAAATGGGGGAACAAAAAAGGACAAGATACGTCAACTGAAGGAAATGTATGAGTTGGTTGATGAGGCAGAAAGAATTGTAACGGATCAAAATACCAGTTTGGACGAATTTGGACGTTTGTTGGATGTGACATGGAAATTAAAAAGACAGACGGGCAAAGCGGTATCGACCGATCATATTGATATTTTATATAGTAAAGGAATAGAAGCAGGTGCGCTTGGAGGAAAATTATTAGGCGCTGGTGGAGGCGGATTCTTGGTGTTTTATGTACAACCGGAAAAGCAGGAAGATGTTAAAAAGGCAATGAGTGACCTGATGTATATTCCGTTTTCTTTTGAAGATGGTGGAACGAGAGTGATTCATTATACACCTGAAATTTATGTACCGCAGGAATAGTATATGGGTGGAGAAAATGATATTGGAAGATAAGTTGAAAAGACATGTGGATGACCTGATAAGCAGATATCCGAAGCTCAAAGAAATAGAGCAGCAGATCATAGATGCGTATCTGGTTCTTGAAGAATGTTATTCTCATAATGGTAAGCTTTTGATCGCCGGAAATGGCGGGTCTGCTGCAGATGCAGAGCATATTGCGGGAGAGCTGATGAAAAGGTTTAAAACACCACGGCCAATTGACAGCAAATTAGCTGAGAAACTGATAGAAATTGATCCAATCAGAGGAAAAGAACTTGCAAAAAACCTGGAATGTTCTTTGATGGCAATTCCATTGGTGGCACATGAGGCGTTGACAACGGCATATATCAATGATGTGGATGGATTGGGCGTTTTTGCACAGCAGTTGTTTGGCTTTGGAAGAGAAGGTGATGTGTTCTTAGGAATTTCTACTTCAGGAAACAGTAAGAACATAATGAGTGCTACTGTGGTTGCCAGGGCATTGGGAATTAAAGTGATTGGACTGACGGGAAATGATGGTGGTGAACTTGCTTCAGTTGCAGATGTAGCGGTTATAGTGCCGGATAATGAAACCTATAGGATTCAGGAATATCATCTGCCGATTTATCACTGTTGGTGTTTGATGCTGGAAGATAAATTTTTTGGTCAGTATAGCAGTGGGAACAGGAGAGTATAATGCTTTTATATATATCGGGAAGTTATCCGGAGAATCCGGAGGGAATAGCAGCAGGAGCCAAGGTATTATTAGATGCCATGGTAGAAGCTGCGGGAAAAGAAAAATTTGTTTTGCTGACAACAAATACACCTGTTATCACAGAACACATACAGGAATCTTCTCTTGTAGATTATGAACTTATGGATAACTGGAAAATGTCAGCCGCAAACAAAAAACGTTTTTATCATCTTTTAGACAAATATCCGATTGATGCGATCCATATGGAATATCCGGGAGATCTGTATGGCAAAACGTTTTTAGCAAGTTTTATTCCACTTCTGGTAAAAAAATATAATAAAAAGAATCAAAAAAATATATCCTGTAACGTCAGGCTACATGAGTTTACACGGGCAAGATTTTTACGCAAACTGGCAATTTTACCTATTTTATGGTTTGCGGATTCTGTATATGTACCGGCACAGAAAGACAGAGAAGTCACCTCAAAGCTGGCACATGGAAATGTGAAGGAAACGATAATTGGAACCAATATAGAAGTTGTTTCAGATGAACTGGTGGATTCAGACAAAAAGGTTATTTCATATTTTGGCTCAGTATACCCGGGCAAGGGTATAGAGCATATGTTAAGTTTGTGGAAAGCAATTCATGATGCAGATATAAAAGATAGATATCGCTTCAAAATTATAGGAGATATCGGTACGGAACCAAGCAATCATTTTTCTGATTATCATAAGCAGGTATGGGACTGGATCGACCAGTATGGACTGCGCAATATTGTTGAGGTAACAGGCTATATTTCTGATGAACGTGTATCTGAAGAAATTCAGCACACAGCTATTGCCACATTATTGTATGAAGATGGATTGACTTTAAGAAGAGGCAGTTTTCTGGCATATTTATCCCATGGAATTCCGATCGTTACATCGCAGGGAGATCAGGAAGCCAGAAAAATGTTTCAGGGGCATACAGGCGTATCAATGAATGCTGGAGATGAGGAGTTCTTAAAAGCGGTTGATTTATATGGCAACATGAATTTACAGGAGAGACAACAAATTCATGAAGATAATATAAAACTGTCAGAAAACTTTAACTGGAATAAAATTGCAAAGACGTTTTTAGCAGATTATCACATCAATGTAAAGTAGTAGATAGAGGTAGAGATATGAAAATTCTAGTAACAGGTGCAAATGGGTATTTAGGGACAGGAGTTGTAGATCGGTTAATAGCGGATGGTGTAGAAGTGATTGCAACTGACTTCTGTGGAGATAATGTAAATAAAAAAGCAAGATTTATACAGGCAGATTTATTTCAGTTAGATGATCCATACACATATTTTGACAGACCGGATGTTGTATTGCATATGGCATGGAGAGATGGTTTTGTTCATAACTCCAGCAGACATTTTGAGGACTTGCCAAAGCATATCAACTTTATACAGAATATGCTGCAGAGCGGTATAAAGAAGATTGCAGTTATGGGAAGCATGCATGAGATTGGTTTTTTCGAGGGCTGTATTACGGAGCATACTCCCTGCTGGCCACAGAGTAATTATGGTATTGCAAAAGATGCATTAAGAAATGCAACACAGTTGTATGCAAAGCAGAATCATGTACAATTTCAGTGGTTACGCGGTTATTATATTGTTGGAAATGTTGCAAGAGGAAGTTCTATATTCTCCAAATTGGCAGCAGCAGCAATGGAGCATAAAAAGACATTTCCATTTACAATGGGACAGAATCAGTTTGACTTTATTAATTATGAGCAATTCTGTGAACAGGTGGCAGCAGCGGTTCAGCAGGATGAAATTGATGGAATTATAAATATTTGTTCTGGCAGACCGGAGCGGTTATGCGACCGGGTAGAGAGATTTATTCAGGAAAATGGTTATGATATAAAGCTGGAATACGGTGCATTTCCGGACAGACCATATGATTCAAAGGCGGTTTGGGGATCGAGTGATAAAATCAGCCAGATTATGACCAAATATCACAATAAATAGAGTAGAGGTAAGAGGATATCATTATGGCAGAAGGCAAAATGGGAATTGTTATAGTAAATTATAATGGGGCAAATTATCAAAATGATGCCTTAAGATCTATATATGCGTCATCTTATACAAATTTTGAAGTGATTATTGTGGATAGCGCATCAAAAGATAATTCTGTAGAGCTTGCGAGAAAGGAATATCCGCAGATTCATTTCCTTCTGCAAAGTGAAAATGTAGGAGTAGCAAAGGGAAACAATATTGGGATACGTTATGCCTTGGATGCGCTGGGTGTTGACTATGTTCTGCTGATCAATAATGATATTGAACTTGACAAAAACACATTACAGCGGCTCATGGAAAAGGCGGATAAAAATACAATTACGGTTCCTAAAATTTACTACTATGAACCGCATGATATGTTATGGTATGCAGGCGGAGAAATGTATTGGAATCGGGGAGAATCCGGTCATATTGGAAACTTTGAAACAGATAAGGGGCAATATGATGAAGAAAAAATTGTAGGCTATTCTCCGACATGTTGTATGTTGCTTCACAGAAATGTGTTTGAAAAAATAGGATATATTGATGAAACCGTTTTCATGTATTTTGATGATACAGACTTATGTGTGCGATTAAATGAAAATGGATATAAAATATTGTATGTTCCATCTGCTTTTATGTGGCATAAAGTAAGTAGTTCAGGTGGAGGAATGGATTCAAAAGTTTATGTATATTACAATTTCAGAAATAAATTTTATTTTATGAATAAATATAAGGAAAGATTACAGTTCCCTGCAAGAATTTTCACCTATACAAAGCTTCTGGCAAAATTTATTCTATCACCAGTGTACAAGAAAAATGATAAATATATTTATAAAGCATGGATGGATTATAAGCACGACAGAATGGGAAGATGTGATAATTTATGAGTAAGATAAGTAAATTTCTAAATATGAATAAATATGAGCGAAAGCTTTCGATATGTAGAAATTTGTTTTATATTATCCATCGAAAACAGTTTTGCAGAATTGGACATAAATCATATATTTTAAAACCTATTTTTTTATCAGGAACCAGATATATTTCGATAGGTGATCAATCAGGAATCTGGCATCATGCCAGAATTGAAGTGCTGGATAAATGGAATGGAATTTCCTATGATCCTAAATTGGAAATTGGAAATCATGTTATGATCGGACAGGATTTTCATGTGGCATGTGCAGATTCTATAAAAATAGAAGACAATGTATTAATCAGTGCAGGTGTTTTTATTACAGATCTGGATCATGTGACTGCTGATAAGACAAAGCCGGTACTGGAACAGGGAATTTGTACAAAACCGGTGCAGATTGGAGAGGGGACTTTTATAGGGAAGGACTGTATGATTCTTTCCGGAGTCACAATAGGAAAACATTGTGTCATTGGAGCAAATACAGTAGTGACAAAAGATATTCCAGACTATGCAACAGCGGTAGGAAGTCCTGCCAGAGTTATAAAGACTGCGCAGGAGTGATGAGGATAAGATATTGAAGCTAAAATATATAAACAGCTTGAAAGGGATATGTTGTCTGATTGTTTTTACAGGACATATGATATCATTATTGATGCCGTATGTTTATTTTGGAGAAACTTATCCGATGCATACGGCTACAGAAGAGTCCTTGTTTAAGACACCTCTTAATTTGTTCTTTAATGCGCCGTCGGCTCTTATGTGCTTTTTGCTATTGAGCGGATTTCTTGTCCCTCTTAGTACATTTAAAACAGACCCCCAAAATGTATTGGTGAATTGGTGGAAAAGATATTTGAGACTCATGCCCATGGTGGTAATAGGCTGTGTGCTGGGATGGCTTGTTATGAAAGCTGGTTTGGTGTATTCTTTGAAAGCGATTGATATTACATATGCTAAAAATTACACAGAGTGGTTTAATAATTTTGAACCAGGAAAGCTAATAGAAAAAAACGGTCCCATATATGATGGGATGATTGGAAGTTTCCTGGACAGAAGTCTTTATAATGCACCATTAGGTACTATTAAATTTATCTGGATAAACAGTTTTGTTTTGCTGATCATCAATAAATTCTGTTCGAAATTAAAAGTCCGTTATATCATATATGGTATTTTAATCTGTTTGAGCTATATGAGTGGCAGACTACAGTATGAAAATTTCTACGTTGGGATTATGTTATTGGGGATGTTGTTATGTGATGTATTTTATAATCCGTTATCATCTGGCAAACGATTGCCGGTACCGATGGGGATTATATGCATGATAGCTGGTGTATATTTGGCTTCGGTGCCAAAGGGTTCGCCCGGCAATGGTATGTATAGCTGGATAGTGACTTTGCCGATAACACATTATTTATACTGGGCAATAGGATGGAGTTTTATCGTTATTGCGATAGAGAGTGTATCAGGGATAAGAAGATTCTTGGAGAATCGTGTATTTTTATGGCTGGGAGATGTATCATTTGCAATTTTTGCGGTACACTGGCCGGTCGTAGTATCAGTATCCTGTGCTTTCCTGCTTGGACTGTTAAAAATAAATGGAATGTCTTATGCAGGGGCTTGTTGTTTGGTGGTAACAGTAACGATTGCAATTGTTATAGGGGTTTCATGGATTGTTCAAAATAAAATAT
>ENA-UEQW01000230-UEQW01000230.1-human-gut-metagenome-genome-assembly--contig:-NODE-230-length-55898-cov-26.292274_pt1 | contig 55898 bp, 33 predicted proteins | sample MGYA00242947_ERZ507947 | MGnify/ENA primary metagenome ERZ507947 (study PRJEB26167, sample SAMN06115421) | human gut metagenome | host: Homo sapiens | place: China:Guizhou | collected 2015-03-17... | reverse complement strand
CACCTCCCGCGTTACAGAATGCAAATATAGCATAATTTTCTTGGATTTCATCTTTTATTTAGGGATAAGTTCTTAATCGACGGCGGCGCGAATCTGGAAAACAGCGCGACTAACACTTACACGGTCTATTGGAATTACCACATCCGCTATGTTCACGGCGGTGGAATGTCAATGTATGTGACGGAGAGCGACGGGGATACCGCTCCGCGATCGATGGTGACCAATGTCCTGTTTCTGGATGGACACGTCGAATCCAAAAGTCTCGGTGAACTGTACGGAGATCGCAGCCGTTATTTCGGAAGATACAAATAGGGAGAAGCATGCATGAAACGATGGATGGGATTTGTGATCGGCGGCCTGGTGTTCGTCGCCGTGGCCGCATCGGCATTTTCACCGGACTGGGGTACCTGCCGTCTGGAACGGCAGGAAAAGAACGGTTCCCTTGTGGTTCGCAAGGGAACACGGCTGGCCGGCGTGTTTTCGGTGAAGCCGTTCGAGGCGGTGAATTCTCTGCAGGTGTCGACGGAGCCGGGCTTGCTGGTGGTGGATACTGCCGGACTGCGGAAGAAATTCCCGAAGGCGGAGGTGATTTTCCGCGCCCACGATCTGCCGTTTACGCCTGCCCACCGGCTACAGAACATGCGGCTGGAGCTCTCCGCTTCTTCCCAACCGGGCGGTCTGCCGGCGAAACTCTATTTTGAGGGGACACAGGGGGAGAAGAAGAAACATTTCTGGAAGATGAAACAGCTGGTTCTCTCCGGCGAAGACAACCGTTTTTCGTTCGATCAGATTCTGCCGGGAGATCTCAACGACCTCCATCTGCGCTTTGACCTCTCCGGAGCCGGGATCTACCGGATCGGCAGGACCGGTTTTGCGCCGGCGGCCGGGGAGAAGGTGAATCCGGCGAAAAACTGGCTGACCAACGGCGGCGCGGAGCTGGGCTGGCTCAATGTCAGCACATTCAGCGGCCGGACCGGTGCGATGGCGGACGACAGCAGAATCTACGACGGTTACGGCAAGGTGTATCGCCGCGCGATGGCGGCGGCGGTGGACAGCCGGGTGAAACACTCCGGACGCAACTCCTTCCGACTGGAGGCGGCGCCGGATTCGACCGGTTATTTCTGTTACAACTCCGTGCCGTTCCAGGCGGGAGCTCCGATGTCGTTTTCAGTCTGGCTCAAGGCGGAGAAACCGAAGACGAAGGTGACTCTGGGGCTTTATCTCGCCTCCGGCATCGCCTATGGCCGCGAAGTGACGGTGGGGACGGAGTGGAAACGGTATGATCTTTCGGTTCCGCGCTGGGGGGAGAAGGACCGGGGGAGCTATCTCTACGGCGACGCCGTCAACGGCTATGGATCGATTTTCCATCAGGTGACGCCGCGCCTGATTCCGGCGGCTGGTTCGACGGTCTGGGCGGATGACGCCGCCTGCCATCTCGGTGCGGCCCGGGATGCCGTTTACCCGGCAATTTCCGTTGCGGGCAAACTGAATCATACGCGCGGCTACTGCTTTGCCGGGGAGCCGGTCGTGGCGGAGTTTTCGGTGTTTGCTCCGGGGAAACGTGAACTGCCGGTCCGGTGGGAGTTGCTGGATTTCCGGGGACGCCGGATCGGGAAAGCGGTACAGGAGACATGGAAACTCGACGCCGCGGGGCAGGGCGTTTCCCGGTGCACACTGCCGTTGCCGGAAGAGTTCCGGGGCAGTTGCAACTGGAATTTCTCCATCGGCGATGTGAAGTACAGCTTTCAGTTCGGCGTGATCGACCGCCCCGGAAAGCAGTTGACCCGCCTCGGCATCAACTACGACTCGAGACAGAATGCGGAAACTGCGATTGCGATGCTGAAGGATTTCCGGTTCGGTGCGGTGCGGATGTGGTCCGATTTCCGGAATCTGCCGACCCACGGGTTCCGTGACGTGCCCTTCTTCCACCGGAATGGATTCCGGGTCATGATGTGCGTCGGAATGCTTGGAGCGGATGTGCCGCGCTTTCTCGCTCCCACCGACTGGAGTGACTGGAAGAGCCGTCTGGCTCTGGCGGCGGCCGGCGTGAAGGGGATGGTCGACAGCTACGAAATTTTCAACGAGAGCAACATCTGGGGAGGACGCACCCGCGTCACGGATCCGGCAAAACACCGGGAGATGACTCCGGAGGCGAATGCCGAAGCGATCCGGGCGGCGGCGGAGGTGCTGAAAAAGGTCGATCCCGCCGCACTGGTGGCCGGCCCTGCCTCCTGTCATACGGATATTTCGTGGACCGATAACGTGCTGGCGAAGGGGGCGGCGGAGGCGTTGTCCATCATCACGGAACACCCCTACCGGGCGCTGCCGGAGCTGCCGGATTACGCGGAAGACCTGGTGACGTTGCGCAAACTGGCCGACCGCCGCCGGCCGGGACTGATTCTGGTCGCGTCGGAAGCGGGGGAACGCGGTGTGGCGCTGCCCCGTGGCGAACAGATTGCAGAGTGGGAGCGGAGCCGCGCCGCCTACAATACCCGGATGATGCTGATCGCCCTTGCCTACGGGGTGAAGGAGTTCCACCATTTCAGCATGGATCAGACCGCCTGCGGAACCGGCTGGTCGATGATTCTGGCGGGGAATCCGGCCACCGGCGATCTGGCGCGTCCGGCTCCGGTGATGTTCGCGTTGCGGAATGCGGCGGACCGGCTGGAGGAAGCGGTTCCGGCGGGCCGGGTGCGGCTGGGCAGCGATTATCGGGGGTATCTCTTCGACCGCGGCGATCGCCGTGTGGCGGTGCTGTGGAAGTGGAACGGAAAACCGGTCAAGGCGTCGCTTCCGGAAGCGTGCGCCGGCAAGGTCACCGTATTTGACTTCATGGGGACCCGGCAGAACGGTTTGACGCTGGAGCTGGATGAGTTTCCGGTCTACCTGGAAACCGCGGCCGCGGTCGACGAACTGAAACAATGGATCGGAGCGCTGGAACTCGGCGGGACGCGTCCCCTTGACGCCGCGCTGGAGGTGAGCGGGGAGAGTTCTTTCCGGATTCGCCTCTTCAACGGCTCGAACCGCCCGATTTCCGGCCGGGTGAAGGTGTTGACGCCGAACGTCGTGAAGGGTGTGACGGAACGGGAGTTCCCGGCAATTCCGGCGGAGGAGAGTCGCTCGGTGGAGTTTCAGACGGTCACGGGGATCACGCCGACGGACCGGCCGTTTGAGCTGGAGGTGATTCCGGCGGGAGGAGCTGCGCGGCGCGTTCGCTTCAACCTCCGTTCGATCCTGGTTCCGAAGCTGGCGAACGCTCCGTCGGTGGATGGGCGGGACCGGGAGTGGTCGAAGATGGTCCCGCTCCGGCTCACCTCCGCTCAGGCGGTCCGGCTCGCTCCGTGGACGCCGCAGGAGGATCGGATTCAGGCGGAAATGCGCCTGGGCTGGGATGAAAATTATCTCTACCTTGTCGTGGCGGTCGACAAGGCCGACGTCGTGGAGAGCGCGGTCGGCCCCTCCGGACTCTGGAACGGCGATTCGCTGCAGATTGCGTTCGACCCGCTGCGCAATGCGACGAAGGATCTGCAGGGGTATCAGGACGACGACTATGAGTTCGCCGTTGGACTCTGGCAGGGGAAGCCGGTCGTCTACATGCTCCGGGCGGCGGCGGCACTGTATGACAGTGTGGATAAGCAGCTGGGGGTGGTGCCTTCGGTGAAATCGGCGATTCGCGTGGAGAACGGCAGGACGGTGTACGAATTGGCCTTCCCGCGTCTGCTGGTGAGTCCGTTCCGTCTGCAGGCCGGTTCGGCAATGCGGTTCAGTCTGCTGGTGAATGTGAACAACGGCCGGGGGAGGGCGGGCTGGCTTGAGCTGACGCCCGGTATCGGTCAGACGCCGAAACAGCCGGGGAACTTCATCGATCTGGTCCTGTTGCCGGAAGCGAGGTGATGGTTCCGCGCTTCCTGCATCGAAGGTAAGTTGTTCTCTCTTGCCGTGGAATGGCGATGGAAAGAAATCCGTTTCCCTCCACGGCAATTTCTTTTAAATTTTCAGACATTTCCTATTGACATTGGCCTGTCGATATGGTATAATATTATTGACAAAACGTTTTGTCAAATTGTTTGTCAATGGAAAAGGAATGCAGAAACAACGATGGCGGGAAAGGCGAAAATAACCGATGTGGCGCGGGCAGCCGGAGTTTCGGTGACGACGGTTTCGCACACATTGAGCGGCCGCAGACCGGTGGGGGCTGAGGTGCGGAGCCGTGTGCTCCGGGCGATTCGCGAGCTCAACTACCGGCCCAACTACTTTGCGGGAGCGATGAAACAGAACCGAACCGGTCTCATCGGGATTCTGGTGGATCAGTGCCGGAATTCCGCTACGGGAATTCTACTGGAAAACATGGAGCACTCTCTTGCCGAACGCGGATATGAGATCGTGCTGGGAATTGCCGGGCTGGATGCGGAAAAGGGGCGGCGGCTTCTGGAAAAATTCGCTTCCGGGATGGTGGATGGTGTAATCAACATGCTGCCGCAGCTTTCGTCGGACGAAGCGGAACTGATTGCGCCGTCGCTGCCGCTGGTCACGCATCTGCGTCAGGCCTCCGCGCCGGTCTATGTGGATTACGAGGAGGGCGCGCGTCAGGCGTTTGCTCATCTGCGCGGGCTCGGGCACCGGCGGATCGGATACATCGGTTCGGCGCGGCGGCGGTTGAATGGACCGGATCCTGTGCTGGCCGGGTGCCGGGACTTTCTGGCGGCGAATGGAGAGACGCTGGATCCGTCGCTGGAAGTAAACGGAGAGGACAGTGTCGAGGGGGGGCGGCGTGCCGCGGCGGTTTTGCTGCAGCGCGGCGTGACGGCGATCCTGGCCTCCAACGATCAGATGGCCCTCGGGGTTTATCAGCGTGCCTATGCGGAGGGAATGCGGATTCCGGAAGAGCTTTCGGTGATCGGTTACGATGATTCTCCGCTGGCGACCTCGGTTTTCCCACTGCTGACCTCGGTGCAGATTCCATTTGAGCAGATCGGGCGCTGTACGGTGGAGGGGCTGCTGCGCAAATTGAGCGGAGAGATCGAACCGCTTCAGCCGCGTGTCATCACGCCGCAGCTGATTGTGCGAAATTCAACCGGAATTCCGGCAACCATATCATAGGAGGCAAAATGCGGTACCAGCGAAAAGGAACATCGGCCATGTGGAGAAATTATTTTACCTTGATTGAGCTCCTAATCGTAATAGCGATTATCGCCATTCTTGCGGCTCTGTTACTTCCTGCTTTGAACAGTGCCCGTGATAAAGTTATTATGACCAAATGTAAAAGTAATCTCAAACAGATAGCAGTTGGTATTCATGCTTATGCTGGAGACAATGCCGAATACATGCCGAACTCGGAACTCAGTGCAACTCCAGCCAACAGTCGATATACCCATCGTGGCAATTCCAGCAACAAAAAATCTTACACGAATCTAGGGCTATTGATCGAAAGGTATCTTAATGAAGCTGTACTTTACTGTCCAGCTCAAAAGGTTCGTACCTATGACTCCGTGAGAGATCTGCCCACAACCTCAAATCGCAGTGCAGGATATGACAGTCTGCCGGTCTGGGATAACTCTAAATGGTGTTTTCGACCCCGTCTTGGCCGTATGCAAACAAAGAAACTGGCGATTGTGTACGATATTGCGACTGATTCTCAACGTTACAGCATGCCGCATGGCTTGCAGTGGAATGTTACGTTCGCCGATGGGCATATTGCCGTCTATCGGAATGGTTCCAGTTCCATCGGCGGCAGTGCACTCGGAACGCTCGCCACTCTGATTGCCGAAGGGAAAAATACATCATTTCCCAATGCAAAAACAATTCTGGAACGTCTTTCCTCGTGTGGATATTGAAAAAGAAGGAACCTGTTTCATGCATCTCATCAGATTTGCCACTGCAATTATTATATTGTCCGGGATAGTTTCTTCTGCTGAATGGACGGTGGAGGTTCAGCGCAAAGAGAAGGCCGATTATCTATACGGGAAGCAGGTCTATCCGGAATACTTGCTCAAGCCTGGGCGGGCCGCTGACTGGGCGCGGATCGGTAGTACTGGCGGACATCGGCTGCGTGTTACTGAAGTCGACGCGCCGGGACGCCCCGGCAGAAAAGCCTTGATGTTTTCAGTGAAAATTGACCGGAAAAATCCCCGGGCCCCCGGTTGGGTTGCCTGGCAGGCCGCGCTTTCGCCGGAATTGAGTATCGTTGGTGCGGACGAAATTGAATTTGATATCTATCCGCTGCAGAAATTTCCTTTCGGAGTAGTCGCCCGTTTCGGTACGTCGAAGGGATTCGGCCAGCTTCCTTGCTCATGGTCGGATATCGTAAAGGGGCTGGAGCCTGAGCGCTGGCATACAGTTCGGATTCCAATCAAAAAAAGCCGCAGATCAGTGGACAGTCTGCGTTTCGATTTTAACGCCCGTGGTGACGCTGTTCCGCATCAACGGGAGTTTTCAATGATTATCGGAGCAATTCGTTTCCTGCCTGCTCCGCATCCTGCCACGGCGGTATGGTCCACGCAGATGATAACAAAAGATCCGCTTGATAATGGTTTTCTGATGAATCCGAATCCGCTGGAAATGGCTGACGACGTTGATTTGCAATTTAATCTCGAACTGGCGGTTCGTCATGCTGTCGAAGCAGTTCTGGAACTGCGGTGCGGCAAGAAAATTTTGATGAAGAAAATTCAACTTGAGGTTCCTTGTTCGGAACTCCGTATTCGGATCCCTCGTTTTGCCCGGCTCCTTCCGTCGGGAAAATACGGGATGGAGATCATTCTGCGAAAACCAACCGGAGAGATTATCGCCCGGGGAGCTGAAACAATGCCACTGGAGCTTTTTTCCTCCACTGACATGAATCGGGAGCGTGACCGTCTTCTGACGCGGCTCAATGCGTTGAGTCGACAGCGGAACGGATTGCGACAAGCCGGGATTTTTACTCGCCTGCCCGATGTGACGCTGACCACGGCTGAGTTGTTTTTGAAACACTTCATCCCCGATGATTTCAACCGACAAAAAAAGTATAGCATTGCCCTCTCGGAGTTGGCGGAGGTGGCGTGTTTGCTCGATGACGTCACTGAAGAACTGACTGCATATTGTGCCGGGAAATTTCGTGAACCGCCGCTCCCGGTTTATGATCCTGCATTTCCTCTCGTGGTTCAAAACGGTGTAATTACCCAGCATGGTCAGCCGCTCTTGTTCATCGGACCGTTGACTGGAATGCCAGCTCTCAACTGGAGCGAATATGCAGCCAGGCTCGGTTTCAATTCTCTGGTGGTGGAAACTGATATGGATCGTTGGCTGAATTTTGATGCAGCCAAAGAGCAGGAGTTGAAAACGTTGCCCGATCTGATTTACGGTCCTCCACGATTATTCCGGGGGGAGGCGGAACGACTAACTTGGTATCTGGAGCGTTGTCGCGCCAACGGACTGGCTGCGAATCTGCTGCTCTCTTCGCACTATTGCAAGCATATTCCCGGTGATCTTCGAAATGCGCGCAGTGCCTTTTCCGGACACAATAATTTCGACTGGAACGTTTTGGCGCCGGAAGCAAAAACAGCATTTCGCCGCATGTATCGTAATCTGATGCCGTTTCTGCATGGGAATCCGCATCTTGTCAGTTTAGGGACTGCCAATGAACCCGGTTATTCGGTCAAATCCGCTGCCAAAGAGTTTGAGCAGGATTTCATCCATCAGCTCTCGGAGAAATATGTTTCCGTCGAGGCGTTGAATCGGGCATGGGGAACACGGTATGCCGCAGTCAATCATGTGAGACTCCGTGAGGTCTTCTCTCCGCAGGCTCCGCTGCAGGCCCGTGTGGACTGGGCGGAATATTTGAGTCATACTGTCAGTCTTTTCTACGAATTTCTGAAAGAAGAGCTGCTTCAGAAGTTTCCTGACAGACAGATCTGGGTCAAGTTGATGGGAAATTTCGGCTACGAAATGCTTGACGAAGCAGATAATATTGCTGCTGGACAGAATGTTGCCGGTTCTGACTCTGCCAACGAGCCATGGCTGGACCATCTGCGATCTCTTTTTCCCGAACTTCCCATCACCAATCATGAGTGGCACTTTATCCGGGCGGAGTACACATCCTGTGCGCCGTTTCTTGCCATGCGGATGTTTCAGGGAGTCAGTCGTGGTGTGCAGTCGGGAAATATCTGGCGCGGCCAGCGCGCGGAGTGGGAGAGCAGGGGATATGGTCACGTAGAGTCTTTTTCACGCTATCCGACAGCCCTGAATGCGATAGGCCGAACTTCTCTAAAGTTGCGCATGCTCTATCCCACCCTTGTTCGGTTTCAACAACTTGACGGTGGTGCGGTGCGACTTTATTACGACAAAAACGATCACCTTCTGCAAGGGAAAACATATTTGTCGGAACTTCTGGCGGTCTACGATCGACTCAGGATCAATCCTGACGGTGTTCGTTTCTTGTATCCGCAGAAACTTACACCGGAGTTACTGAACGGGATTAAACTTATTGCCGCGGGTTCGATCCGTCATATTCCGCCGCAAATCGCAGGAAGGCTGGCAGAGTGGGTTGCCGCCGGAGGAACTCTCTGGTTGCGGAGGCCCGGCACATGGACCGACTATCGCGGTGTTCCTGTCGCTTTGCCGGCTGAATTTAGCAACGCATTGAAATGTACCGGCATTTTTCATTGCGGCAGGGGACAGATCATCACGCTCCCTGACTGGAGAGAATACGTGGCATTCATGCCTGGCCCCGTGGCCTGGTGTGATGGCAATCCCTCTGGTGTCGTCGAATGTCGTCGGCTCATTGCCCCGGGGGGAAGAATGGAATATCTGTCGATTGTCAACCTGAAGGAAAAAACACAACATCTTCGCCTACAGAATGGTCAGGTTCCGGTTCGAATTTCAGGAAAGGATCTCTGGAACAATACGGAATATTCATTGAGTCAGGAAATTACGCTTGGTCCTTTTGAAATCAGATTAATTGAAATTACTATGCCTTCAGTAGGCGCAGCTCCGAACACTCTGTAACAGCGGAGAGAGCCGGCTTATGATGATGGCGGTCAGAGCGCTGCGGCCAAGCAGGATGTTTCATCCGTGTCCGGCTGCGGGATGACACCGGAATCGTATTCGGCTCCGAACTTTTCCTGTGTTTCTTCTCGTCATTTTCTTTTTTCTGCTTGACTTTGCCGGAAATGCTGTGTATAGTGAAGAAAGAATGATATAACTGTAATAGTGTTTCTTGGGATTTTTAGGCAAGGGGGATGTCGATGTTTTTTTCTGGTGAAATCAGCTGGTTCGATCAATATGGAAAGGTGTGTTGCTCCGCAATCGATGCAGGGCACGGCTGGGAAATCTCGGAACGGCAGCTCATCTCCCGGGAGCTGGGAATTCGATTGTCCTATCGGATTTCCGCCGACGGGACTCTGTCTCTGCCGCTTGACGAACTCTATGAGAGCGGCAAAACCAGAGTGCAGGAACTGGTCCTCTGGCCGGAACTGATTGCCGGATATGAGGGGGAGAACAAATCTCTGATTCTGCCGCAGGGGTGCGGCGCTCTGGTCCACCTGCGGAACCATCCGGAAAAGGAGGAGCGCATCGGCTGTTTCTTCCCGTGGGGGGCGGCGGGATTGATGACCCTCTGCGGGGTGACCGACGGTGTCCGCTCCCGCGCGCTCATCATCGACGGCGGCAGGTTCGACATGCTGCTGCGACTGCGGACTTGCTGGGGAAAACGGCGGCAGTACGCCGTCGCCCCCGTGTTCTGCATCCGTGACCGCGCCGGCGACGCTCCGCTTCGCGACGAAATCACAGTTCAACTGCGGGAGCTGGAGGGGGGATATCCCGCCGTCGCTCAAAGCTATTACGAATTCATGCGCTGCCGCCATGCGGTTCCCACTCTGGCGGAAAAGGCCGCCGTCAATCCGCTGCTCGAATACAGCAGCCGCGCGATCATCATGCGGATGCGTCTCGCCTGTAAGGAGATGCCGTCGCCGATTCTCGAACAGACTCCGGAACATCAGCCGAAACTCAACTGTTTCATGACCTTCGCCGACGTCCGCACCGTGCTCGATGAGTGCCGCCGTCAGGAGGTCGGTCCGCTGGACTGCTGTCTCGTCGGCTGGAACTATGGCGGCCATGACGGGGCGTACCCGCAGATCTTTCCGGTCGAAGAGCGGCTCGGCGGCGAAACTGAGCTGCGCCGCACCATCCGGCACTGCCGGGAGCTCGGCTACCGGATCGGACTGCACGACAACTACTTCGACAGCTATACGATTGCGGATTCATTCCGCTGGGAGGATGTCAGCCGGACCGCAGATCAGCTGCCCGCCCTCTCCGGCGTCTGGGGCGGCGGGCAATCCTACATCGTCTGCCCGCGTCGCGCCACAGAGAACGCCATGCGGAACATGTCGAAGACGAAGAAGTTGGGAATCGACGGCATCTATTTTACCGACGTTCTCTCCGTCTGGCCGCTGGAGAAGTGCTATTCTCCGGCGCATCCATTGAGCCGCCGGGAGTGCGCGCTCTGGCGCAAGAAGATCTTTCAGCTCTCGCACGATACCTTCGGCGGTTCCATGTCGGAGGGGGGGCAGGACTGGGCCTTCCCGGAACTGGATCGGGTCTACGATCTGGTCGACACGCCGGAGATGCCGGCATGGTGCGACGAGGAAATTCCTCTCTATTCGATGGTGTGGCACGGTTCGGTGCTCTACAACACCTACCGCGGCGCAATCAACTCCAGGCCGGGGGAGCCGATCTACCTTCGCAATCTGGCGTTCGGAGGACTGCCGACCATCTACTGGCACTACATCTTCACGCCGTCCCAGACCGCCGCCGCCGGGCAGGACCCGAAGAAGGATCTGAAATTCGACCGGAAGACGCTGGCCGAAAATGTGGCGCTCATCCGGAGGATCACCGACGACGTCCGCCGTCTCGAACCGGTCCGCTTCGCCCGGATCGTCGGCTATGCGAAACGGGCGGACAACTTGACCGAGACCATCTTCTCCAACGGCTTCCGCCTGCTGGTGAACTATGGTGCGAGGGAGGCGGTCCTCGACGGAATCCGGATTGGCGCCGGCGATTTCACCCTCACCGCCGGGGAAGGGCTCCCGGGGGAGGGCGCCGCTCCGGAGGCCGGCGGTTCAGCGAACCAGCCGTGAAATCGCCTTGAATGCCGGATGCGAGGCATCGCGCAGCAGCCAGAAGAGAATCGCCTCCGCCGAGAGCACGCAGGCACCCGCATGCCGGGCGGCGGTGAGCGCGGCGGCGCGGTCGCCGGGCTTCCGGCTGGTGACCGCGTCTTCGGCGAGGATCACCTGATAACCGGCGTTCAGGGCGTCGAAGACACTCTGAAGCACGCAGACATGGGTTTCAATTCCGGCGATGATGACCGTCTTGCGGTATTTGGATTCCAGCGCGGTGCGGAAGGCCGGTTCGCCGAAGACCGAAAACGAGGTCTTGGAGAGGATCGGCGTGGTCATCGGCAGATGTTCGGCGATTTCCGGAATCGTGGCTCCCAGTCCGCGGGGATACTGCTCGGTGACGATCACATCGAGCCCGAGCGCGGCCGCTCCGTCGAGCAGGAGGCGCGCCCGCGAGAGCGTCGCATCGAAGTGATCCATGACCGGGACCAGTCTCTCCTGAAAATCGATCAGAACGAGGACACTGCTTTCGACATTCGGAATTTCCATGGGGACTCTCTCCTCTGGTTATGATGAAATGGTTCTTCCGGCAAAAACGGTGACGGCGGCCGGGGCCGCCAGGCAGGGGGCGATATTCCGGTTCACCTCCTCCCGGGTGAGGGCGCGGAGGGCCGCTTCGTTGTTCCAGACGGTTTCCGGCTCCTGCGAATAGTGCATGGCGAGCAGGGTGGCGGGGAGTGCGGCGTTGACCGACTCCGCCGCCTGTGCGGCGGCGAAGGCGGCGCATTCGCGCGCCGCGTCGAACTCCTCCGGGGGAATGCCTTCGGCGGCGAGCCGGAGAATCTCGGCGGCGATGAGCTGTTCGGCCCGCTTCGCCTGTTCCGCGGTGGTCACCGCGTGAAAGAGCAGCCAGCCGGGATGAAATCCTCCGGCGAGCCGCATTCCGGTCGTGTAGGCGAGGGCGTTTTCCTCCCGGACCAGTTTGAAGAGCCGCGAGGAGAGGCCGTTTTCGGCGTGGTGAAAGATCCTGAAGCTGTCGTAGATTCCGTCGACGAGGGCGGGGCCGGGGATGGCGTGGACCAGCGCGGTCTGGCTCCGGTCGAGCGGAATCTCCTGCACCACGCTCTGTTGCGGAAATTCCGGAGGCTTCGGCAATGGCTGCCTGCCGGGAAGCCAGTCGATGCCGTCGAGCACCATTTCGCTCCACTCCCGCGCCTGCGCTTCGGTGCAGTCGCCGCCGAAGCCGCAGATCACCTGAGACGGCCGCCACAGCGAGCGGTGGAATTCCATGATCTCATCGCGCGAGATCGACTGAAGCTGTTCCGGAGTTCCGTTGACGCCCCAGCCGTAGGGATGGCGCCCGAAGAGCAGTTTGCGGGCGAGGTCCTGGGCCGCCGCCCGGGGCGACTGGGCGCGGCTTCGCATCAGTTCGAGGCGGTTCTTCCGCTCCCGCTCCAGTTCCGCGGCGCCGAAGGCGGGTTCGCACAGCATCTCCCGCACCAGACGCAGCGCGGTCGGGAACTGCCGCCGCGGCGCATTCAATTCGAGAATGAAGGAGTTCAATCCGGTATTGACGTTGAGCGTCGCGCCGCATTCGTCCAGTTTGTTGAGCAGATCGTTTTCGCTCCGGCGGCGGGTGCCGGCGGTCAGCAGGTCGGCGGCGAGGGCGGAAATCCCCCCCGCCTTCTCCGTTTCGAAAATGGTGCCGCCCGGCAGGGAGAGGGCGAAATCGGTCAGCGGCAGTTCCCGGTCGGGAATTGTCACCAGCCGCACGCCGTTCTTCCATTCTCCGGCGATCGGCGCGAGGCGTCGCCGGTCGGTCGTGGTTGTCCGGCGCGGCCGGGCATCCACAGGACGCTGGCGGACGAACGAGAAGAGTTCCGGCGTAAGATAGGTCGCCGCCGCCTGATGGATCTCCTCCACGGTGAGTGCCTCCAGTTTCTCCAGATAGCTGTCGCTGAGGTCGGGGGAGTCGCAGGCGACCACGCCGCCGCCGATGTTGGCGGCGATATCGCGCAGACTGCGCAGTTGACGAAGGTGCTCGGCGAACTGCTGACGCTTTTCGCGCCGGGCTTCCGCGGCGGTGATGCCGCCGGAACGGATGGCGTCCAGCTCCCGGCGGAGCGCGCTCTCCAGCCGGTCAAGCCTGGCGGGGGAGGCGGCGGCGGTGATCCCGAGAATTCCGCCGAACGGCTGGGAGTAGCAGAAGGCGCGCAGATCGACGGCGAGCTCCTTTTCCCGCTCCAGAATGCGCACCAGCCGGGAACCTTCCCCCATGCCGAGGATTCCGGCAAGCACGTCGAGCGCCGGAATGTCGCGGTGGGAGATGGGCGGCGTGCGAAGTCCTGCCGCGAGCCGTGCGAGCGGGTCGGCAAAGCGGAATTCGGCGCTACGTGCGGCGCACTGCTCCGGTTCTGCGGGCAGGGCGGTTTCTCCGGGGAAGGCGTCCTGCCAGTCGCCGAGGCGGTGTTCCAGCGCTTCGACGACCCGCTCGGGGGAGGCGTCTCCGACGACCACCCAGAAGATGCGCCCGGGGGTGTAGCGGTGCTGCCAGTACTCTTCCGCCCGTTCGCGGGTGACTTCGGCGATCAGGTGGCGAAACCCGATGATCGGAATGCGGACCGGGTGGACCTTGAACACCTCCGCGTTGAGGGTTTCGAAGAGCCGGCGGTCCGGGCTGTCGGCGCCGAGCTCCTGTTCGCGCAGAATCACTTCACGTTCCGCGGCGAACCGTTCGGCGGGGAACTCCGGATAACGGACCATGGAGGCGAGCACGTCGATCGCGGTTTCCAGATGGATTCCGGCGAGCTGGGCGTGGTAGGCGGTGTGGTCGAAGCTGGTGTAGGCGTTGACCGAACCGCCGAGGCGGTCGATGGTGTCCGCCGCCGAGGTGCCGGGATAGTTGCGGCAGCCCTGAAAGAGCATGTGCTCCAGAAAATGCGAAAGACCGGAGCCGAGGTATCTGCCTTCGTGAATGCTGCCGGTTTTGACGAAACACTCCACTTCGACCGAGTGGCCGGGGCGGGGCAGGACGAAAATACGCATCCCGTTTTCACAGGTGTGCGAGACGACATTGCGGTAAAAGTTCATGCGTTCTCCGATGGAATCCGCCGGATAAGGAATGAAATTACGTTTCTCCGGCCGGCGGCATACTCCTTGACTGTCTTTACATTTATAATGTAAAAGCGGTGACGGCCGATTACAATGCAGAGAAGGGGAAATTCCCGTTCTTTTTCCACTTTTTTTGCTGGAAATGGGGTGTTGAAGGTTTGAAAAAAACTCCGTTCCGGTTACATTACCAAAAAGAGGAGTATCCGCATCTTCTGCCGGATTTTTCTCCGGGAAACGACCACTTTTGAGTTGAATTGACGGGCTATGGCACAGAAGAAAAACGTACCGCAGGATCACGAGTTCCCCACCATTACGCTGCAGACCGGCGACGGGCACGGCCGTGAGATTGTCATCAACCGGGAACTGATGATTGTCGGCCGGGAGGACGACAGCGACATCATCATTCCGGAAACCAACGTATCGCGGCATCACGCCGCAATCCGGACGACGCCGGAAGGGGTGTTTGTCGAGGATCTCGGCAGCGCCAACGGAACGTTCGTCAACTCCGCCCCGGTCATACAGGTGCAGATCAAACATCAGGATGTGATTCAGATCGGCAGCTCGATGCTGGTGTTCAACGATCCGAACAATCCGGGAATGACCGCGGCGGTGCGCGGGCAGGAGTCCGGCGAAACCGAATTCACCTTCGACACCATGAAGGATGTGATCGCCCGCCTCCGCGAGAACATCGGCATCGTCTTCAAAGGCAAACCCGACGTCATCCGCGATATGATCGTCTGCCTGATGGCGGACGGGCATCTGTTGCTGGAGGACGCTCCCGGTGTGGGGAAGAGCATTCTCGTGCAGGCGCTCGCCAAGTCGATTCAGGCGACCTACCGCCGGATTCAGTTCACGCCGGATATGCTGCCGAGCGACATTACCGGGGCGAACATTTACGATGAAAAACTCAAGCAGTTCCGGTTTATCCCCGGCCCGATTTTCGGCAACGTCATCCTCGCCGACGAGATCAACCGGACGACGCCGCGGACCCAGTCGAGCCTGCTCGAATGCATGTCCGAATCGGTGGTGACCATCGACGGCAAGGGGCATGTCCTGCCGAAGCCGTTCTTCGTTGTCGCGACCCAGAATCCGGAGGACTATCACGGCACCTACCCATTGCCGGAACCGCAGCTGGACCGGTTTCTGATGCGGCTTTCGATCGGCTATCCGTCGCCCGAGGCGGAGATGGAGATCCTCAATTCCCAGCAGGGGAGCCACCCGCTCTCGCGCATCTCCTACGTCATCCGCGGCTCGGACATCATCCACTGCCACGCCCTGGTGCGCAAGGTGACGGTGGCCGATTCCATCAAGGAGTACATCATCCGCATCGTCGATGCAACCCGTTCGCACCACGCCCTTACCAACGGCTGCAGTCCGCGGGCCGCGCTCGCGTTGATGCGCTGCTGTCAGAGCCTCGCCGCCTATTACGGCAGGAACTACGTCACGCCCCGCGATGTGCGCATGATGGTCAAGGTGGTGCTGGCGCACCGGATGCGTCTTCGTCTGCGCTATCAGGGGGAATTCCACCGGGTGGAAACGGTGCTGGATTCCATTCTTGACGCCATTCCGATGGCCAATGAGGAACCGGGTGCATGATCGCTCTGCCGACCGCCCGGGGATGGCTGATTCTGGCGATGACGTTCGGCGCGGTCAGTGTGGCGCTGGTCAACGTCGGGCTGGCGACTGCGCTGGCGGCTTCGGCATTTGCCGCGTTCTGGCTGGCTTCCTTCGTCATGGCACAGTGTTCCGTCTACGGCATCCGGGTGACGCGGGGAGGGAACGGCGACGGCGTCTGCGGCAGTGAATTGATTCTGCCGCTGACGGTGACCAACCGCACGATTCTGTTTCGCCAGGCAACCGTGCTGACCGAATTGTGCGAATTCGCTCCGGGCGGGGTGCTGCACACGGCGGTGCCGCCGCTTTCGCCCCGGGAGGCGCTTTCGATTGAGCGGGCGGTCAAAGCGGAAAAACGCGGTTGTTTTGACCTGAATGTGGTGCGGCTTTCCGGCGGGGATCCGGCCGGGCTGTTCCGGAGGACCAGAACGTTTCGTCTGCCCGGCGAAGTGGTGATCTACCCTCATGTGGTGCATCTGGAGTCGATTCAGCTCCATCCCGCCGGGGCGCACACGCCCGGCACCGACGGACGGCCGCTGGGGCGTTCGGGGCAGGGGCAGGAGTTTTTCGGACTTCGTCCTTACCGGCCCGGCGATGAGATCCGGTTCATCCACTGGAGAGGGACGGCGGCGAAGCAGCGGCTGATGATCCGCGAATTTGAAGCGAACACCGTCGATCAGGTGGTGATTCTGCTCGACACCTATGCCCCGCTGGTGGGGAATGACCCGCGGGAGAACAATCTGGAGTATCTGGTCAGCATGGCGTCGTCGCTGGCGGCATTTCTCAAGGATGTCTCCTGCCGGGTGCTGTTTCTCGCGGCGGACGGGAGGACGGGGGAGCTGGTGCGGCTCTTCGGGGATTCCGCCGGACTCTATCCCCGGTTGCGGCGGCTTCTGACGGTGATTGAGCCGGGGGAAATTTCGTTCACTTCGCTGTTGCAGGAGACGGCGGAAGAGATTCCTTCCGGCTCGCTGGTCTATGCGCTCTGCCTGAATGAGGATGCGTCGTCGCTGGAGCTTCTGGAACTGCTCTTTGACTGCAACTGCCGGATTCACTGGTTTCTGGCGCCGAAGGAGAATTTCCCGCCGATCCAGGCGGATGAGCCGCGGATTGTTTACGAACGCCGCCGCCGTCGCGAACTGCCGCCCGGTGCGGTCCGTCCGCGGGAGCTCTTCTTTTCGACGCGGATGGAGGAGGTGCTGGAAAAATGAGCTGGGTGACCGCACTGTTCCGCCGGATTTTCCCCGTGAAACGGATTGTCGACCACTCCCGGCGCCGGAGCATGCCGGAGCGACTGCCGCTGCACTGGGCCTACGCCTGTCTCACCGTGCTGGCGACGATCGCCGCGCTGTGGCGCTATGGACATCCCGGATTCACCATTCTGGTGCTGGTGCTGACGCCGTTTGCCGCGGCGCTGGCCTACGTGCCCTACCGGATTGTTCCCTCCTGGTGCCGGCTGCTGTTGCAGCTGGCACTGCTGATCGGCGCCGGATTCTGGAGCATGGTCCGGTTGAAGGCGGGGATTCCGGTCGACAAGGCGCTGGTGGAGCTGCTGGCGCTGGCGGTGCTGATGTTTCTGATGGCGCAGCGGGTGCGCGATTACGGCTATGTGTTCGCCATCTCGATTCTGCTGCTGGTGTACGGGGCACTGTTGCCGCGGACGATCTATCTGTGGTGCTTCGGCGTCGGAGTCGGACTGGTGCTGGTCCTGCTTTACAACAACCGTCTGCGCCAGCTGGGGCGGGCTCCTGTGCTGGAGAATCCGCACAGAATTCTCCGCCGGAACTGGCATATCATCGGGGTGCATCTGGGGTTGTCGCTGTTGTTTTTTCTGCTGATTTTCCCCTTGTTCCCGACGATTCCCAGCGACACGAAGGGGATATTCTCCGTCTCGTTCGCCCACGAGAAGGAGTCGCTTCTGCCGCCCGACCTGCGGCACTGGTTCGAGTCGGAAAAGGTGTTGCGCAACGCCTCCGGAGAACGCATTGTGCGAAGCGGGCGGCCCGATTCGCTCGGAATGGACGGCATGCCGATTGCGCTCAAGGGGGAACAGCCGGATCAGGCGGTCGACGGCGCGGGCGGCAGTGCGCCGCCGGGGGAGAATCTGGTGTTCCGGGTGAAATCTCCGCTGAAACTCTACCACCTGGCTCAGCTTTACGACGAGTATGACGGAAACGGCTGGCGGGTGTCGGCGGAACTTAAACGCGGCCGTCTGCGCCGCCGGGGGGATGCACCGGAGCTCTACCGGAATGTGGTGTCGCGCTACACGATTCTGCGCTGGATCAGTCCGAAACTCTACTCACCATACCGCCCGATCAGTTTTGAACAGGCCCCCGGGGCGGAGTACAACAATCTGGCCACGACCTTTTACAACAGCGAACTTACGGCGGAACATTATCCGCGGCTGCCGTTTGTCTACACGGTCACCAGCCGGTTGAGTACCGATTTTCACTGGTTCGCCACGGAAGAGGAGGACGGAAAGCGGAAGGTGGGCGGCCGCCAATGGGAGGAAGTGCTTCCGCCCCGGCACTATCTGCAGCTGCCGGAAGAGAAGATTTCCGCGCGTCTGCGCGAGAAAGTGCGCGAGCTGACCGAAGGAATTTCCAGTCGTTACGGCAAGGCGATGGTGTTGCGCGATTATCTGCGCGACAACTTTACCTATGAACAGTTTTCCAAACCGGTGCCCGAGGGGCGCGAGGGGGCGGACTATTTTGTCTTTGAGTTGAAGGAGGGGCATTGCGAATATTTCGCCTCGACGCTGGCGGTGATGGCGCGGCTGGCCGGCTTGCCGGCGCGGGTGGCAACCGGGTTTTCTCCGGGCGATTACAATACGCTGCTCAATTTGTTCGAGGTGTACGAACGGCACGCGCATGCGTGGACGCAGATTTTCGTGCCGGAGTACGGCTGGCTGACGGTGGATGCCACTCCTCCGGGGGCGGTTCAGTCCCGCACCACTCCGCTGGGAATCGGCCAGTTGCGCGATCCCTTCGGGGACGAGTGGCGGGTGACGCCGCCGGAACTCACTTCGCACACGCTTCAGACGCTTCGCGATCTCTATTTGAAACAGCTCCGTCTGGAGGGCGAGACCAGTCAGGCGGCGGAGATGATGATGCAGGTCGCCAAGATGGAGGAGGAGCTGCGGAACAAGGTACAGGAGACCTATCGGAAGGTGGCGCCGAAAGCGCAGACGGCCAAGAAGATCGGCAGTGCGAAACATCCGCCCGGCTCCTTTGCCGCACGTCTGGCAAATCTGGTGGAGAAGGGGAAACGTGCGTTCCGGAGCCTGACCGAGCAGTTGCGAATTCACCGGTGGGAGGCTGGCTGCATCGCCACGGTGCTGGCCGCATTTTTCCTGCTGACGCGGATGATGGTGCGGCAGTTCCGGCTGAACCGGTTGCGGAGGCGGATGCTGGCGAATCTGACTCAGGCGGCCGGGGCGCTGAAAAGCGGGGAGTTCCGCCGGAGTGTGGATGCCTCCTATCGTGCGGCGCGTTATCTGCTGCTGCTGGCGGGGGCGCCTTCGCGCGGCGGCCGGGAGCTGCTCGACTATGCGGCGGTGCTGGAGAAATTCCAGCCGGGGCTGGAAGAACTGTTGAAGCCGGTATTTCTCGCCTTTTACGAGACGGAATACGGGGAAGGAGAAGCGGTGTCCCGGCGGAGTGCCGTGCTGACGTTGCGCCGGGTCCGTTCGCTTCGCCGCCGCCTGGCGTCGTTCAGCCGGATGATCCGCTGAAATTCCGGACAGCTCTTTCCCGCGTCAGCACACAGACGGTTTTGCCGAACGGTTCGCAGAAGGCGGCATCGGTCAGGCGCGCGGCTCTTTCCCGTAGAAGGTCTCGCACATCCGGCGCCCCGGCGGCGGGAGCGGTTCCTCACAGAGAAACGCTTCCACCAGCTGGCGGGGATCCGGTTCGCGCCCCTTTTCCAGCCAGTAGATCGCGTGCCCCTCGCGTTCGAGTTTGCGGAAGAAGATATCCTGCCGCTTGGCGAACTGACGAATGCGGCAGAGCAGCTGGTTGCGCATCTCCAGAAGCGTGCATTCCCCCTTGAGATAACGGGCCACCTCCCGGTATTCCAGACCGAAAAACTCCAGTTTTTCAAAGGAGATTCCGCGCTCCTCGTGCAGTTTGCGGACCTCGTCGACCAGACCGTCGGAGAGGCGGCTGTCCAGCCGTGCCTCGATTCTGGCGTGCACCTCCGAACGCGGATAGTAGACCCCGATCAGCAACGGATCCAGCCCGAAGGGCGGGGTGAATGACTCCGCCGCATCCGGATTCTGCCGCACCCGCGGCACCCCGGCACAGCGCGGCGGCAGCGCTCCGCCCGGCAGCCGGTAGCCGTCGAGCAGCGCGGCGAGATAGAGCGCGGTGCCGCCGCAGAGGATCGGCACATGGTTGCGTTCGACGATCTCCCGGATCGCCCGGTAGGCGTCCGGCAGGAAGCGGGCGAGGTTGTACTCCTCCCGCGCCGGGTCGGCGATGTTGATGAGATGGTACGGCACTTCGCCGTATTCGTCGAGATCCTTGCCGGTGCCGATGTCCATGCCGCGGTAGACCTGCCGGGAGTCCACGCTGACGATTTCTCCGTTGAAAATGCGGGCGAGCCAGACCGCCAGAGCGGTTTTCCCTGTCGCGGTCGGCCCGGTGATGACCACTGTTTTGAGGATTTCTGCCATAAAAGTCCCGAAAAATTTGTAAAATACCTGTTTCGCGTACTATATTATGACGCGTTTCATTTAAATTTCAAATTTTTAATCTGGTTCAGCGATGGAAAAACAGCAAACTTTGGTAAGATCGTCGTCCGTTTCCGGAATCGCGCTCCATACCGGCGCCCGGGCAACGGTGCGGATTCAGCCCGCGCCGGAGAACACCGGCATCATCTTCCGCCGGGTGGATCTGCCCGGCAAACCGGAGGTGCGCCCGCTGGCATGCAACGTGGTGGATGTCCGCCGCGGCACCACCATCGCCGACGGCAAGGCGATCGTCTTCACCGTCGAACACATCATGTCGGCGCTCAATGCGTGGCACATCGACAACTGCATCGTCGAGATGGACGGCATGGAGCCGCCGATCGTCGACGGCAGTTCGCTGCCCTACTTTGACATGATTCGCGAGGCCGGCGTCGTGGAACAGGAGGAGCCCGCGCTCACCTTCACCCCCTCGCAGCCGGTTTACGTCGAGGGCGGCTACACCCGGCTGGTGATGATTCCGGGGGAGGGGCCGCTGCGCATCTCCTGCCTCGCCTCCTTCAAGGGGTGCCCGATTGACCCGCAGTTCCACGAATTCACACTCGACACGGAGGCCTACCGCACAGAGATCGCTCCGGCGCGCACCTTCGTCGATTACGGGGACCTCAAGCAGCTGCTGGCGATGGGGCTGGTCAAGGGCGGCAGTCTCGATGCCGCGGCGATCATCCACGACGGAGCGATCATCTGCAAGGAGGCGCTCCGCTTTCAAAATGAAATTGTCCGGCACAAGATTCTCGACCTGATCGGCGACATCTATCTCACCGGACGCCGGATTACCGGTTCGATCATTGCGATCAAGCCGGGCCACCCCAAGAATGTTGAGCTGGCCGGGGCGTTGCTTAAGGAAATTGCGGCTTCCAGTCCGCAGATGAAAAACAGGGAGACGAAATAATGGGAGAAGTCCTTGGAGTCAGGCAGATCAAGGCGATTCTGCCGCAGCGGTACCCGATGCTGATGCTCGACCGGGTGGAAGTGCTGTCGGAAACCACCGCCTGGGCGGTGAAAAACGTTTCGATGAACGAACTTTATTTCCAGGGGCATTTCCCGAATCACCCGATTATGCCCGGCGTGCTTCAGGTCGAAGCGATGAAGCAGCTCGGGGAACTCCTCGTCCGGTCGAAACTCGACCCGGAGGGGACGCAGGACGTCTACATGCGCGTGCTGGAAAAGGTCAAATTCCGCCGGCCGAACAATCCGGGGGACCGGCTGAAGATCGAAGCGGAAGTGACTGAGTTCCGCGACGCCGAGGCGGTTGTGAAGGCGAAGACCTTCAACAACGGCGGCCAGACCTGCGAAGCGATCATCACGCTGGCGGTCCGTCCGCGGGAGGGCGCGCGGGAGATGCCGCAGCTTTTCAACGAAAACGACAAGCATTCTGAAACGCCGATGGATGTGCTCCGCATCATGTCTCTGGTGCCGCATCGCTATCCTTTCCTGCTGATCGACAACATCTCCATGATCGACGGCGAGCATATCCGGGCGGTGAAGAACATCACGGTCAACGAGGAGATTTTCGCTCATTGTCCGGACGATTACGCGGTGATGCCGGAGTCGCTGCTCTGTGAAATCTCCGCCCAGTCCGGTTGCGCCTGCGTGCTCTCCCGCCCGGAAAATGCCGGGAAGATCGGGTATTTCATGTCGATTGACCGGGCGGAATCCTTTGCCCCGATTCTGCCGGGGGATCAACTGGTGATCGACATTGACCTGCCGCCGGGCAAGTCGAAGTTCGGCAAGGGGTCCGGTACGATCACCGTGGGGGGCCGGGTGGTGTTCTCCATCACCCTCATGTTTGCGATTGTGGATGCCTGAGATCCATACGGTTGCTGTGGCGGTGCGGTACCTCTGGCATCGCACCGCGTTTCCGGCTGATTTGAAAGGGCGTTCATGGCGAAAAAACACCGTGTGGTGACCGCGGCGGAAGCTGTACAGTTCGTCGGCAGCGGCGATTCGGTCTATTTGAGCAGTGCGGGGTCGGTCCCCAAGGTGCTGGTGGATGCGTTGTGCGCCCGCGCTCGTTCCGGCGGACTTGCGGATGTGAAGTTGCGCCATATCCACACGGCGGAGACGGCAAACTACGCCGCGGCCGAATATGCCGGAATCTTCGCTTCGGAATCTTTCTTCGTCGGCGGCAATGTCCGGCGGGAGGTGCAGGCGGGCAACGCCGATTACATTCCGGTGGCGCTGCATGAGACGCAGAAGCTTTTCCGCTCCGGCTGTCTCGCATGCGACGTGGCGATGGTGCAGGTCTCGCGCCCGGACCGGCACGGGTTTGTTTCGCTCGGAACCTCGGTGGATATCGGTCCTGCCGCGATCCAGTGTGCCCGCACGGTGATCGCGGTGATGAATCGTTACGTCCCCTTCAGTTACGGCGACGGTGTGATTCCGCTCGATGCGATCGACTATATTGTCGAATATGACAGCCCGATTGAGACGATGGCATTCCCGCCGCCGGACGAGGCGGAGCGGTTGATCGGGCGTCATTGTTCGGAACTGATCGACGACGGCTCCTGTCTCCAGCTCGGCATCGGGGAGATTCCCAACGCGGTGCTGTCGCAACTTACCGACCGCCGGGACCTTGGTGTTCACACCGAGATGTTTGCGGACGGGCTGCTGCCGCTGGTGGAGTCGGGCGTGATCAACGGTGCGCGCAAGAAGATCGACCGCGGCAAAATCGTCGCTTCGTTTCTGATGGGTTCGCAGAACGTCTACAACTTTGTGCACCGCAACCCGCAGGTGAGGATGCGCGAGGTGGCTTACACCAACGACCCTTTCATCATTGCGCGCAATCCCAAGATGGTGGCGATCAACTCTGCGATTCAGATCGATCTTACCGGGCAGGTGTGCGCCGATTCGATCGGCACGAAGATGTATTCCGGGGTGGGCGGTCAGCTGGACTTCATCTACGGCGCCTCCCGTTCGCCCGGAGGCAAGCCGGTGATCGCGATGCCGTCGATCACCCGGAAGGGGATCAGCAAGATTGTTCCGGTGCTGACGCCGGGGGCGGGCGTGGTGACGCCGCGCAGTCTGGTGCACTATGTCGTCACCGAATACGGCGTGGTGAATCTCTACGGCAAGTCGCTGCAGCAGCGGGCGAAGGCGCTGATCGGCATCGCACATCCGGACTTCCGCGAGGAGCTGGAAAAGGCGGCGTTCGAACGGTTCGGCCCCCGTTTCCTCGGCCGCTGAGGCGAGGCGGCGGACGCATTTTCTGCCTTGCCGTGGAAATATGCCGGCATCGCTCAGATCGACAGCCGGGATGATGTTTCTCCTGCGCGCCCCTGTCGAGCAACTGCGTGCAGGAGGATTGTCGGAAACCGCATGCCGCAGCCGGAGTTTGCAGATTCCCGTTGGCTATCGTACTATTCATGCCCCGGTCAGGGGTGGTTTTATGATTCAAATGGCGTGGAACGGGCAACGGTAAGACAGCGGAATTCCCGTCCGAACCGGCGACGTTCTTCCGCGGTTTCCGTCGGACGGACTGCGCAGTAGAAGTGATAGAGTGCGCCATTGTGGTAAATGATGCACGGCTTGTGCGCGTGTGTGCTGTCAAGCGAGCCGGGTTCTCCGTGACGGATCAGTGGTTCGGGGCAGCGTTTCCAGGCTATGCCGTCGTTGCTGATGGAAACCCCTTCCTGAGCATGTCTGCCGTCGAATCCGCAGAAAAAGAGAACCCATTGTTTCTTGCGGCTGTCCCACAGGACATGCTGCCCGCATGCGAAAACGCTGTCCCATCCGTTTTCGGAAACGGGATGAATGGGATTGTGTTCGTATCGCCGCCAGCGGGTGAGGGTGTTGTCCAAAGGGAAGGCGAGGCCGCTTTGTTCCTTCCACGGCCAGTGGAGCTTGTTTTTGCCGTTGTAGTACATGCGCCAGGAATTTCCGAACGGAATGACCCAGACACTGTAAAGACCTCCGCCATCCCATTCGCCCTCCGTATTTTTTTCAAAAACGGGTTGATCGAAGAAATGCCAGTTGTGAAAGGTGTCGTCATTGGTCCATGCGAGTCCATTGGCTGCCGCGCCGCCTTCATATCCTTTGTCGGGATAGGCGTGATAGAACATCCAGTAATTCCCGTCTTTGGCGATGAGTTCGCGTTCCCCGTAGAGATCGATGTCGTGGAGCCAGCAGGAGACGGCGCGTCCGACGCGATCCCATGTGTTGGCGGAGCCGCGAGGAAAGATCACTCCGAGTTTTTTCCAGTTGAGCAGATCGTCGGAAACCGCGAGTGCAGTTTGATATCCGACTCCGTCGAAGCCGATGTAGGTCGCGTAGAATCGTCCTCTGTGGCGAAAAATGCGCATGTTGTCGACGCCGAGCGCGTCAAAATCCCCCGCCACACCGGATGGCGCGAGAATCGGGCGGTTGAATTTGTACGGAGTCCTGTAGTCGGCGAAAAGTTCCGGATTTTTTTCATATTCAACAGTTGGATGCGGCATTGCAAAATCCTTCTTTTTCATTCTTCTATCGCAATATTTTCTACGTGCCGAACTGACACATTCGCATTCTGACCGCTGGTTTCTCTTCCGTTTTGTTCAGCGGGCCGATAGAGTGATGTCGCGGAAGTAGACACTTCCGGCAGGTTTCACTTGGGAGCCCGAATCGAACCGGCAGGCGACCTGCAGGGTGACCGCTTTCGTCCCCTGCGGCATTTTCGCCGCCGGGAGAACGAACTGGAATGTTCTGGTGCTCCCCGGCTTCCCGGCGGGAATCTGGAAGAAGTGCGCGGTTTTTCCGGTCCAGAAGAAGGTGACGACGCGGTTGTTGGCGAAATTTTTCCCATAGGTGATCTCGCCCCGCAGGACCAGGGCGTTGAACTTCTCCGGCAACAGGATGCGCGGCGAACCTCGTCCGGCGTAGTCGCGTTCCACCGCGGTGACTTCGAGGGCGCGGGCCGGAATCCCTTCCGCCGGATAGTCCCCGGTCAGCCCGCCGGAAGTCGGGAGCGGCGTTTTCGCCCAGGTGTTGAAGTACCACCGCCCCGCCGTCTTCGCCCCCGGGACCGCTTCGCCGGAGAAGTCGGACTGGTAGAGCGGCTGCTCCTTCGCAACTGGTTTCGTCGCCGGTTTTACGATGTTCTTCGCCGGTGCGGCGGGGGTGAACTCTTCCGGTTCGATCCCCGGCGCGGGGGGCACGGTTTTCGGGGCGGGCGGAATCGGCATGAGCTGAAGCCGGTCGGGCTGGATTTCGCTGTATTCAAGCTCCACCTCGACGGAGTTTCCGGCGGGAAGCTGAACGCGCAGCGCCCAATTTTCCGGCTGATAGCTCCAGTTTTCCTGCGGCAGCGGTTTTCCATTGACCCGAATCGCGGCGGGTTCCGTGGCGGAGGAGGCGGTGAAGGCGCAGTTCTCCGGCACGTTCCGGAAGCGGAGTTCCGCGAGCTTCTTCGACGGCGTGAAGCGGAACTCCGGCGCCGCCAGCGGATACCACTCGTGCAGCACCAGCGGGCAGCCGCCGGTCAGCGCGAAGGGGAGGATCTCCCGCAACGCGCCGTCACGCAGATAGAAGATGGAGCCATCCACCCAGCGGTGAAGCATCTCCACCGCCTCGCTCTGCGGAGTTCCGTTCAGCATCAGGAACATCAGCCGGGAGTAGAGGTGCCCCATCATGTCGCTTCTGCCCCGGTCGCGGTTGGGCCAGTAGAGCGCGCGCTCTTTCTCATAGTAGCGCAGATCGTTCCAGACGTACTTCGCGTAGGGGTAGTAGACGTCGAACCAGTCCTGATTGGCGTAGCAGAAGAGGGAGTCGAGCGAGCCGTCGTACTCGTTGCGCGGCGTCTTGCCGATCATCGGGCTGTTGGCGTAGGAGCGCGGCGTGATGAATTCGCGGAACCCGACGTTGATGCTGTCCGGCCCGAGCGTACCGCTCTCGCGGCCGTAGTCGCGGAAGGCGGGGCGACCGATCTGCGAGAGCTGGGATTTGGCAAGGTGGTAGGCGGCGCGGGCGCGTTCGGCGTCGCTGCCGAGGTTCTGCGCCATGCGGTAGAGCGCGGCGATGCCGCCGAACACCGACTGGCCGCAATCCACCACCGGGCCGTTGTCGCCGCTGTCGTTGCTGCCGGCCTCCATCCACGCCCAGTCGTGGACGCTGGTGAGGTAGCCCTGCATCTTGTCGACGGTGACGGTTCTGCCGTCGCGGATCGCGTCGGGCGGAGCGAGCGGAGCGGGATCGCGCCAGATGGCTTTGAGCGCATCGTATTCTCCGCCGAAGGAACTCACCAGGTCGAGCATCAGAAGGTGGTTCCCGACGCCGTAGCCGCGGTCGCCGAAGACGCCGACGTCGCCGGGATCCTGCGTCGAGATGGAGAAGGAGTAGAAGTACTTCGCTCCGGAATAGGGTTCGCAGAGCGAGCGCCAGAAGCGGTAGTCGCGATAACTCGAAAGGAACGGAATCCGGGAGCGGTAGAGGCCGCGCAGGTAGTCGCGGAACTCCTCCGGCAGCCACGACCACGCTTTGGGCGGGCGGTCGATGGCCGGGCAGAGGGAGTGCCAGCTGCGGGCGATGTTTTCGCAGAAGAGGCGGAAACGGATTCCGTCGATCTGACTGATCGATTTTTCCACCAGATCGCGCACATCGGCCGGATTCGCCTCCGGATTCTGCGGGAAGGCGGTGCGCGGCGCCTCGGTGACCGGCAGAGTGTAGCGCAACTGCGGAGCGAAGACGCCGTGCAGCGGACCGTAGATGGTCGGATATCCGAGGTCGACGGTCTGCTCCGGGAGTTCCGCATCGAAGCCGCGGCCGGCCATCAGCGTGAGAACTGGCGGGAGCGGAATAAATTCGAGCGGCGCAAGCTTCCAGTCGTTGTCGGAGAATTTCCGGAAGGCGGCGACGTTGACGATTTCGACCCGTCCGTTCCCGGCGGGGCGGAAGTATTCCCGAAGTTCGACCGGCCAGGCGAGGGCGGTCTGCGCATGCACGTCGCAGCGGCCTGCCGCCGACGGAGGCAGGTAGCCACGCCAGTTTCCGGCGGGCTGAATGCGGGCGCCGAAGGGGGTGTTGAGCCAGACGGCACCGTTGCGGGCGAACTGAACGACGGTCCTGCCGTTTTTGCGTTCGATCTTCTCCGGACGGCGCTGGAAGATCACCTGCACCGGAATGGAACCGCGGTGGTGCGCAAGGTCGATCTCCCGGTTGTCGCCGCTCCAGAAGAGCAGCCAGTTGCGGCCGAGTTCGCCGTCGCGTTTCCGGTCGTAGATGACACCGTCGCTCAACGGTTGCGAAACGACTTCCCCTCTGGCGTTGCGGTAGCCGAAGTGGGTGAAGGCGGAGGTGACAGGATCGCTCAGCTCCAGTGAATGGAAGCCGCTCTCCAGCAGCAGCGCCGGAGTGAGCAGATTCATATCGGCGGTGAAGCCGCCGGCGTAGGAGAAGCGTTTGCGGATCCAGTTCGCCTCATGCACCTTGACCGATTGCGGGGTGCGGCCGGAGTAGAAGGAGCTGGGATCGTAGCCGAACTCCACCTCTCTGCTTTCGCCCGAGACGGGCAGAGCGGCGAGTTCGGCACTCTTTGCCGCATCACGGCTGCCGAAGAAGCGGAAGAGCATCCGCCACGGGGTATTGCCGTCTTCCCCGGTGACATACTGCCGGAGCAGTGCACCGTTGGCGAGCACCTGATTGGCCAGCAACCCGTCGCCGGAAGAGTAGGCGGCCACCTTATCGCCGGTCACCCAGCCGAAACGGCCGAAATTGCGTCCGAGCGTGACCCCTTCACGGTAGCCGTTGCACTGCTTGTACGCGGCGTCAATCAACTGCTGTGCTTCTGCGGCGAGTTTTTCGACGGCGGAAGCATTTTCCGAGGAGACTGCCGCAAGCATCCGGGCATCCAGCGCATCCAGTTTTTTGAGCGTTGCGGCGATATCGCTGTTCCGGTTTTCTTCCAGAGAGGAAAGGCCGGCCAGCTCTTTGCGCAGCTCCCGCAGCCGGAGCAGCCGCCTGCCGTTGTAGACGCCGAGATAGAAGCGGTCGAGTGCCGGATCGAGCTTTTTCGCATCGCGGTTGGTCAACCCGGCCGGGAGATCCCGCCGCATGGCCAGCAGGGCTTTTTCCAGGTTGGGGATTTCGATCTTCCAGCGGCGCAGATTGTTGAGGTCGTCGAAAATCCGGTCGAGATTCCAGCGGATGCGGTCGGCGCCGTAGAGGTGCAATGCCGCCTCCTTCGCTTTGAGCGCCTCCGCTTCGGGCGGAGCGAGGCGGAAGTTCCAGCCGCCGCTGCCGCTGCCGAGCTCCACGGTAATCCGATTTTTTCCGGCGTTGAGCGGCAGTTCGAGCACATGGTCGTTCAGGCCGTTCCCATTTCTGGAGAAGTTGGCGACGCTGTTGCCGTTGACCAGCAGTTTCCAGTACCAGTCGCCGCGCGCCTGTGCGGCGTATTTTCCGGTCGCGGGAACTTCCAGTTCGCATTCGAGCCGGGCGAGCCGCTTGTGCCGGTGGCCGCCGGCGAGGGCGGAGACGTTGATTCTGCCCAGAAGGTCCGGTTTCGCCTGCCGGAGGGCGCCTTTGGCATTCTTCTCCGGATCGAGAACAACCGTCCAGACCTCCGGCGTCGGGATCGGCGACAGTTTCGCCGGTGCGGTGAAGCTGTCGAGGTTGTCGGCGCGGAACCGTTTCAGCGCTCCTTCCATGCGCTGATTGACGAAGCCGGGGTGGGCGTGGGGAAAGAGTCTGGCGAATCCGGCATCGCGCAGCTCTCCGTGGTAGATCACCCTGCCTGCGGCATCTTTGATGACGCCGGTTGCGGTATTGTCGGCGAGCGTGAGCGAAAAACGGTATTCCCCCTTCGGCTTCCACGGGGCGGATTCATACACCTTCTTCTGCGGGGAAAGTCTGGGATTCCCGGTATAGCCGAAGAAGACCGACGGTTTGCCCGCAGCATCGAGGTCGAGCGTCAGCAGGATGGTCGGTATGGTCATGGCGTCGCGCCGGCCGCGGGCAAACTGACGGTCGAGGATCACCACACCGATTCGGCGGACGAGTTTCTCCTCCGGATTGATGAAGCTGAATCCTTTGCGGCCGAGTTCGAACTCCGCCTCGATGGCGAGTTTCGGTCCGGCGGGATAGTCCCGCAGCTGCCCCATGGTGAGGGCCGGGTGAACGTCCGGCTGCTCCTGTTGCAGAATGCCGGTGCCGTTGAACCGGTAGCCGCCGTCGCGCACCTCGCCGCCGACGCCGCGGAACTCCCAGTTCCGGTGTGCCGGATCGAAGTCCGGATACTGTTTGAAATCCTCCTCGATCACCATCGCGGCGAGTGTACCTGCTGCGAACAGAGCGAGCAGAGAAACGATTTTTTTTCGTGTTGACATGGTGAGCCTTTCACTTCATACTATACAGTTTTTCGTTGTTACAAACGGCAGCAGTTTCCAGAGAAAACTTACCACGGGTAGGGGAAGCCGAGGAAGTTGTCCCATACCGACTTCGGGAAGCAGTTGCCGATCCAGAGGAACGGTGCGTAATTGAAGGGGTTCTCCTGATCGAGCAGCCGAACCGGACCGACGTGAAAATCGAGGTAGAGTATATTGACTTTGCCGCTGTGCCGTCCGGCCGGCTGTCCCCAGTTGGCGTCAGTCAAATAATTGGGGCTGAAATGGATTCGCCAGAATCCATTGGCTTTGTTTGATGTATTCTGGTAGCTGTCCATGATCAGAAAACGCTTTGACGGAGCTTTGTCGCTTGAAATTTTCCGGCTCTCATGGTCGCTGTTGGGTCCGGCCCAGGTCTTTTGGAGGATAAAGATATTGAGTCCGTAATCGATTTTTATGGGGTCATCCTGAGTTTCGCGTGCCGGCATGGAGGGACAGTCGAAAACCGCCCGGGGAACGCCGCCGGAATCATATTTGAAAGTCTTGTCGTTGAATTTCAGCAGATGGTAATTCCAGTACAGGTGATTGCCTGGTGCGCCGAACATCGGGGGCATGAAATCGTTGTAATTGGCGGTGTAAACCGCGTAGGCGGTACCGATCTGCTTGAGGTTGCTGACGCATTTTGCCGACTTTGCCGTCTCCCGCGCCTTGTTCAGCGCCGGCAGCAGCATGGCCGCGAGGATGGCGATGATCGCAATTACAATTAACAATTCGATTAGAGTAAATAGCGGCTTTCTGACAAACGACATTTCAAACCTCCCTTGTTACTCCAGATTGACTGGAATGTTTCTATGTTTGAGAATCCGATGTTCCACACGGCGATCACCGGAGAGCAGGCGGAAGACGATCTCCGCTGTCGCCCGGCCCAGTTCCGCATAGGGCACTTCGTGACACCAGCCGGCGAATCCCGGGATTTGGGCCGCCGCGATGTTGGCGAGAACCCGGCACTCCTGTCTGAGGTCAATTCCGGCTTTCTGCAACAGTTCGACGACCTCTTTCCGCCGGTTGGAGTGCAGCAGGAGGGCGTCCGGCCGGTGCCCGGAACGGAGTGCTTCCGCGAACTCTTCCAGCTGCCGGCTGTCGGGGTTGAAAATAAACCGTTCGTCCAGTTCGATTCCAGCTTCGGCGTAAGCCCGGCGGAACCCCGGGATATAGTATTCCGCGCCGCTCATGTTAACGGCCCAGAACTTCTTTCTGCCTTCGGCGAGGAGGCGTTTCCCGTTTTGATAACTTTCTTCTTCATAATCGAGCGCGACGGAGTTGATACCCTCTTCTGTTCGGCCGAGAATGATGGTCGGCAGCGCTTGGCTCACTTCAAGAAGCAGAGAGCGCTGATCTTCCGGCGGAGTGATCCAGACCAGTGCGTCGAGATAGTTCTGATCCAGTTCCTTATGCAGCGTTTCAATATTGCCGGAGAGCGTCACCGGGCGAATCTGGCAACTGTCGCCGAAGGTCAGGTGATTGCCGGCAGCCGCCATGAGTCCCCACTGGTGGCTGCCGTAGCAGAGATTGTTCCCAAGATGGGTGAGCACACCGATCAGCGGATAGGTGGTGCCGCTGTTGCCGAGTCCCTGACTGTAACGGGGGGCGAGAAAGGTGCCGATGCCCGGGCGGCCGACCAGGATTCCCTCCGTCATCAGGTCCTTGTAGGCGAGCGTCACCGTGCTGCGGGCGATGCCGAAGTGCTTCGCCAGCTCCCATGACGACGGGACTTTCACCGACTCACCCGGATGGCGCAGAATGAGGTTGAAGATGTAATGGCGGATCTTCAACCCTTCCCGCAGCGGAATTCCCGGTTCCGGACTCATGCTGTTTTCCTCTTGTATTGTTTTTGAAATCGGACAGTCATCGGACAACCTGTTTTAATTATACCAGAACTTCAGAAAAAAGTCAATACCAGGAAAGAAAAAAACATAAAATTTGAAGTGTTCAAGGGGCGGTGCAATACTTTTTCCCAGGCCGGGGATGGTATTTCAGAGAGAAGGATCCAGGAGGATGAGACGGGAAAATCATTTGAAAAATACTATTCTTATACTATATTAACCTTGATCTTCGGGGCGGGGTGAAACTCCCTACCGGCGGTTAGAGTCCGCGAACTCGGGAACGTTATTTTCCGGGCCGATCCGGTGAAATTCCGGAGCCGACAGTCAGAGTCTGGATGAAAGAAGATGGAAATTGCAGCGGCAGCCGGAGGAGTCCCGGCGCTGGTTGATGTTCCACACACAGCCCCGGGAGCGGAATCGGCTTCCGGGGTTTTCTGTTGCGGAATGATTCCGGCGGGGGGGAAGAGACGGTTGCCTGCAGCACAAAGAGGAGGTGAAAGATGTTTGATCCGATCGAAGAAGTGATTGCGGCAGTTGGTCGCGGAGAGCTGGTAGTGCTGGCCGACGACGAGAACCGGGAGAATGAAGGGGATTTGATTTGCGCGGGCAGTCTTGCCGATGCGAAGATGATCAACTTCATGGTGACCTGGGGCAGGGGGATACTTTGTGCTCCGATGTCTCTGGCGTATGCGGCCCGGCTCGGCTTGAAGGAACAGGAGGGGCATCACGATCCGCGTCACACGGCATTCACCCAGAGCGTGGATGTCATGGAGGGGACGACGACGGGAGTGTCCGCATATGATCGTGCGCTGACGATTCAGGCTCTGGCGGATGATTCGAGCATTCTGGATGATTTTTATTCCCCGGGGCATGTGTTTCCATTGATTGCCCGGCCGGGAGGGGTGCTGGAGCGTCCGGGGCACACGGAAGCGACGGTGGATCTGGTTCGGCTGGCCGGACTGCCGCCGGTGGGGGTGCTGTGTGAAATTCTCAATGAGGATGGAACGATGGCGCGTGTGCCGCAACTGGAGGCGTTCGCCTGGCGTTTTGGTCTGAAAATGGGCAGTGTGGCGGATTTGATTGAATATCGGAAATGCCGGAAATGCTGATTTCGGGGGATTGCTGCAGAAAAAAGTCAAAAAAAGTTGTTTTTTTCTCTGCAATCGACTTGCCTTTTTGAGGAGGACGGCTATATTAAGAAATGTTGAAACGCTCCGGCATAGCTCAGCGGTAGAGTAGGTGGCTGTTAACCACTTGGTCGCTGGTTCGAATCCAGCTGCCGGAGCCATTTTTACCCTCAGAATCGGAAAATCGCGACCTTTTTGCGACCTCTCCGATTTGATCCGGGTAAACGCTTCTTCATGAAACAGCATACGAATTCTCTACGCTACAGAACGGATTAGTATATGCCGGTCTATTACAGCGGTAAGAAGTTTCACTACCGTTTCCGGGTCAAGGGCAAACGCCATTACGGAATCTGCGAAGGCTGCACGACGGAAGAACAGGCGCTCGCCTACGAAGCCCAAGTCAATGCCAGACTCCGGGAAGAGGTGAAGGCAGCTCAGGAAAAGCTTCGTCAGGAAGAACAGAAAATTGCCTTCAACAATAATGTCCGCTCCCTTGTTGAAAATTATCGTCAGGTCCTGAATGACGGCAAAAAGGTTTCGCTTGCCGACGCCTATGCCTTGTACAGCCGGAAACCGTCTCGGAAACGGAAATGCAGCGACAAGACCCGGAAACAGAAAGAAAGCTACTGGCTGGATTTTCTGGCGTATATGAAGGAGACTTTTCCGGAAATCATCGATCTGGATAAAGTTTCAAAGGCGCATTGCGAGGACTATGTGACTTTCCTGATCGATTGCGGACGCTTCCTGAAAGAGAAAAAGGTAAGCCTGAAAACGCATGGGAAAGTTGTACCAGTCTCTTACGAACAGCCTTTTCTGATCGGCAATAAGACGATTAAGGAAATCTGCAGCGTCATCAAAAGTGTTTTCGAACGCCTGAAGGATGATGCCGGTCTGCTGGCGAATCCTTGGAACGATGTGATCCTGCCTGCCGTAGACGACTCCATTGAGCGGGAGATCTTCTCGCTTCACGAATTGAATTTGATCCGAAACGGACTGACGAAAAATCATTTTTGCGCGCCTCTGTTCACGGTAGCCGCCGTTACCGGTCTGCGGGAGGGAGATATCTGCACTCTCAAGTGGAAGGAAATCGACTGGACCTCAGGAGTCATCCGCCGGATTATGAGAAAAACCGGCAAAGGCGTAACCATTCCGATTCTGTCCTCGCTGAAGGTATTCCTTGCCGGACAGCCCCGCGTTTCCGAATACGTGTTTCCGGAACATGCGGAATTATACCGGCGGTGCAGTTCAAAGGTATCGGTGCGAATTAAAGATTTTCTTGAAAATGAACTTGATATCAGGACGACGGTTCAGCCGGAAAACCGGAAAAATATTTCCATCAAAGATCTGCACTCCATGCGGCATGTATTCTGTTACTATGCCGGTAAAGCCGGGATACCGATCAATATCGTCCAGTCGATTGTCGGTCATATGAGTCCGGTGATGACCTCTTACTATCAGAATCATGTTGTTCTGGAGGACCAGAAGCAGGAATTGGAAAAACTGCCGTCGTTCCTGATTTTCAACTCGGCCAATCTGGATCAGGAAGAACAGAGAAAACGTCAGGAATTGATTCGTCTCGTACAGGAAATACCCGTGGAGAAACTTCAGGAGTTCATGTCGATTGCACAGAAGTTCGCCATGAGAGACCAGGAAGAAACCGTAAATGAAACGGCATTGCATAAGGCGTCATAACATGTTTATAATTAAGAATAATTGTTGTGGTATGCGACTTGACGGATCAATATGTTGCGGCTATATTACTTCTTAATTCGGAGAAGTAGCAGGGCAGGACCTCCATGCCGGAAATATGGTATGGAGGCTTTTTTATGACTGTAGCACTTCATGGCATGAACTATCGTTATCGTTTTCGCGTAAAGGGAAAACGGTATTTCGGGCTTTGCTTCAATTGTCACACGGAAGAAGAGGCGTTGGCCTTTGAAGCGCAGGAACGTAATCGTCTGCTTGCCGAGTTTTACGAAGCGGAAAAACGTTCCGCGGAATATGCCGCTCAACTCCAGATCGAACAGGAAAAAATCAAGTTCAACCGGAATGTTCGAGCGCTGGTTGAGAATTACCGCTATGTTTTAAACGGCGGTAAGAGTATTTTACTTTCCGAGGCGTATGGACTGTTTCTGACAAAGCCCCGGAAGCGAAGAACCATTTCCGAGAAATCCCGCAAACAGTACCAGGCTTATTGGTGTGATTTTCTGGCATTCATGCAGAATACTTTTCCCGATATCAATAAGCTGGAGCAGGTCATGTCATTGCATTGTGAAGCATACGTCTCTTATCTGATCAGCAATGGCCGTTTCAACAGCAAGAGTGATTACCAGCTTGGGAATAAGACCATTTGCGAGATCGCAAGCTCCATCAAGCGAGTATTCAGGCGCCTCAAACGGGATGCCGGTTTGCTGGAAAATCCCTGGGATGATGTGATCCTGCCCGCAATGGACGATTCGCTTCGCCGGGAGATTTTTAGGGTGGACGAACTTCAGAAGATACGTTGCGGGACTCTGCATAATTCATTTTGCCGGCCATTATTTACAATTGCGGCGGCAACCGGATTGCGCGAAGGCGACATTTGTACTTTGAAATGGGGTGAAATAGACTGGGCCGGTAAAAATATCCGCAGAGTTTTGAACAAAACCAGAAAAGAGGTTTCCATTCCCATTCATCGGATGCTGTATGATTATTTCCTGCGGCTTCACAATGAAGATGAGTATGTTCTTCCTGAGCACGCGAGAATCTATCTATCCTCGCCGACTACTGTTTCAAAGCGGATCAAAACTTTTCTGGAAGATGATCTGGGAATTGTCACGACAGTTCAGCCGGAAAACCGCAGAAGCATTTCGATTAAAGACCTGCACTCCATGCGGCACGTGTTTTGCTATTATGCGGGGAAAGTCGGGATTCCAATTTCTGTCGTTCAATCAATCGTCGGCCACATGGATGGGCGTATGACGGCATATTATCAGAATCACGTGCAGGAAGAAACGCAACATCAGGAGCTCGAAAAGCTGCCATCTATCCTGTTGCTGGATACTGAGTATACAACAAATTAAGTATAGTTTGTCAGGATAAGCGTGATTTGGGCTATTAATAGTTCAAGCATGTTCTTTTTCATCTTTTATCAGTTCTTAAACCGGAAAACTTGTACACGGTGTAGAGTAAATAACAGAAACAACAGCCAATCTGAATAGTTGCGATTATTATTTAAAATTAATAATCATTGCTATTAATATTGGTTTTATCACACATTTTTCAGTTTTTTACTTGAAAACATTACTAATAGTGATACGCTGTATCGGAGTATAATTGTAATCATAATAGTATTACTAAATGAATACTAGGTCATATATGCGTATTATTTTTAGATTCTGGTGGATTTTTTTCTGGCGTTATGCCACACCTGTCCTAACAATTTTCAAAATGGCGTAATTTTCTGATTACGCCCCCTCATTTTCATCTATTTCACACCAATTCTCAAAAGTAGCCCCCCTTTGTTGTAAATCAGCTGTCCTAAAAAGCGAACTCTGGTTGAAATGATTCCGGCTCCGGTGGTTTGGTAAATGGTTGATCCAGCCATTGGCGCAAGTCGCGGTAAACAAAGAGATTCCATTTCAGGAAAGTGACCAGGGTTGAAAAATGCCATTGCGCTTTCGACAAAAACTTCAGGTACTTGGTCAGCAAAATAGCGATGATGGCTATTACAATCAGCAACTCAATCAATGTAAATGAGTAACGACGGAAAGTTTTCATTGGGATGGTTCCTTTCGATGTATTTGGGTTCATTCTAAAGGTTTTCCGCTTTGAGGATACAGCTTTCGCCGGCGACGAACTGCATCGGGATTGAGATACTGCGGGGAACTTCGCTGCCGCTCAGGCGCTGTTCCTCGAGCAAATGGAGCAGCGCCTGCGCCATCGCATCGATATCCTGCTGCATTCCGGTGATCTTCATCGGGGAGGCGGCGTCCATCCAGGCATAACGGTCGTAGGAAAAGAGCGAGATGTCGTCGGGAATCCTCCGGCCGCTTTCCTGAATGGCCCGGATCGCTCCCATCGTCGCGCGGTCGCCCGCCACCAGCACGGCGGAGAAGTCGGGCCCGCCCTGCAGCAGCCGCCAGGCGGCCGCCCGGCCCGACTCCTCCTCCCACGGGGTGATCAGTTGGAACCGCTCCGGGGTGACCGGCAGATCGAGACTGCGGCAGGCTTCCTGCACGTCGGCATAGGAGTTGTGTCCCGGCAGCAGCATGATGTCGCGGTGTCCGTAATCGAGCAGCCGGCGGAGGGCGAACCCCCAGGCGTTCCGCCCGTCCGAACGTACCTGCGGAATGTCCGTCGCGGCGTCGTCCAGCGGGATCACCACATACGGAACCCGTTCGCGGCGCAGCAGTTCCAGCTCGGCTTCACGGTTGGTCTGCAGCAGCTCCGAAGAAAGGTTGAGAATCGTCCCGTTCCTCATGGCAGGGGTGACACCGTATTCGCGCACGTACCCGCTCAGGGTCTGATGCGGCGGCAGCACGGTCACATTGACGCTGGCCCCTTGACGGGCCGCCTGTGAACAGAGGTTGAGCAGCAGCGGCCCCACAAAAGGATCGCGGCTGAGGTCGCCGTGGAAGGAGCCGCTGAAAAACTGGATGGCCGGAACTTCCGCCTTGGCCTTCTCATGTGCCGAAACAAACGTTCCCTTGCCTTGAATCGCGGTGGTGAAGCCATCCCGCGTCAGGTGGGTGATCGCCTGCCGGATAGTCAGGATGGACGTGCTGTAATATTCGGCCAGTTCCTGCGTGGAGGGCAGCTGCTCGCCGGGCTTCAGGGCGCCGCAGCGGATGCGGTGGCTCAGCTCCTCGTAAATCTGTCTGTATTTGACGGGTTTGGCAACGGTCGACATGAAAGAGCCCTTCATGAGTTGTTATGTTATTATGTTAACATGATATATTATGAATCAATTGCCCGCGATTGTCAAGAGGAGAGTGCAAAAAAGAATGGAAAAAGTTATTCTGGGAATTGAAAAAGTAAACGCACCCCCTTGAGTCGGACCAGTTGCATTTAGTTTGCCAAAAAAAGGCGGGGAGGGCGAGGTGGCTGGCGTCCCGGACTGTCCCATTTCATGCCGTGACAAAGAAAACACCATATCATTTTGCCTTTAAGTATCATTCCTGCTCCGTTCTTTCGACCTGTGCTTGCAAAGTGAAAGAATATTTGTTCTGCACGGGAAATCAAACAACGCCGCCCTGATACCGAACCGTTGCGCCGGAAAAGCTATCTTTGCCTTGAAAATCCATAAATTTAAGAGTATCATACTTGATGTGCCGGGCTTTCTGATTTATTATATAACCATAAACAGGTATATATCTGGTATCCGACGGCAGAAAATGAAAAATGGAGGTAGGTGCATGTTGTTGAAAACGATCCGAAAGAAAAAAATCTGGCAGTTTTTGATCGGAATCGGCTTGGCCATAGGTTGCAATGCAGGGGAGCCATCCTGTACTTCGTTTACTTTTCAGGCAGATGAATTAGCGGCGGCAAATGCGGGAATGACGAAAAAGAGTGTTGAAGCCGGTTCCCGGAAAACTCCGGTCTGGATTTTTGATGGAAAGCGCGGTAAAACAGCCGTTTCGGGGAAGTGCGAGGGAATTCCGGCGGGATACAAGGGCATGCAGGTTGAAATAGCCGTACTCTCCGTTGCTGATGAAACGGTTTCGGATTTTGAAGATGTCTACAGAGTCCGCCTGGTGCAGAAACATCCGGAATCCGGAGAGGTCGTTACGAAATTTTCCGGCCCGCCGGTCAGGACCCGGCTCACCGGCAGGCCGATGGAATCCAGAACCATTCTTCTGGAATCCTGTTGTCCGGTAAAACCGGATTTGCCGATCAGCTTCTCCATCGAACGCTGCGCAGGCGATTTCGGCGATACCTTCAAGCACGATACCGGCCTGGTTTCGGCAACGTTCACTCCCGTCCGGGAAAGCATTATACCATTCACGGTCGAAAGCCGTCCCGGTTACAATTCATGGCCGATGATGCAGGCCGACGGCAATAAACTTGTCTGCACCTATTCGCGCGGCAGCGCACATGTCACCAGTGAGCCGAAAAGGAATGTCTATGTGAGAAGTTCCGTCGATTTCGGCAAAACCTGGTCCCCCGAAGCAATCGTGACGGCGGATACCGTTTATGGAGAGGTCCCCATCGGCAAGGGATTGGATGAAAACGGAAAATTGCTGTTCTGGGTCAGGCGGCAGGGGATTGGCGAACGGCGGCACGATCTCTACCGGACTGCGGACGGGGTCCATTTCGAATACGTCGTCATGCCGGATCTTGATCCGGTGCCGATGCAGATCACCGATGTGTTTCATGTGCCGACGGTCGGCCTGATGGCGCTCTGGTTCACCGGCAACTACGGTGCGGAAAAATTGAACGCATGGGGCACGCTGGTCAGTCGGGACAACGGCAATACCTGGACGCAATATACCGTTGAAGATGCCCTGCCGCACAAAGAGTGGATGACGGAGCCGTCAGCGGTTTATCTGGGAGACGGCAGAATTCTCGCCGTCGGGAGGATTGAATACTCTCCCGACAGTGCGGAGCGGGCGCAGTTTCAGATGGAATCCGATGATTACGGCAAGACGTGGAAACGCAGCAAGACGAATATCACCGATGTTATGATGTCGACGCCGAGTCTGATTTATGACAGGGAGACTGGGCTGGTCAGCAATTATTATTACCAGAGGGGCCGGGGGATGCTCAAACGGAGAGTAGCGAAAATCGACGAGATCTGGGGCAAGCCTCTGGCGTGGCCTGATCCTGAAATCATCGTTTTCGGCGACTCCGCCACGGTTGACGCAGGCAATGTGAACGCCACCGCCATCGGGAGGAAGCATTATCTGGCATATTATTCCGGCGAAACGCCGAATACTTCCGTACTGGTCGCAGCCGTTCCGGCGCCCGCGACGGAGCGGCGACAGAAATAAGACGCTTCGGGGTGATGAACTCGCGGGGGAAACGGCGCGCTAGATGTCGCCGATTTCCTCCAGAGTCTGCAGCCCGTGAATGATTTGGCGGGGGCCGTGCGCCTGGCTCCGATAATTCTTCGGGGAGACTCCGACCTGCCTGCGGAATTGACGTGAAAAATAGAGCGAATCGGAGAAGCCGGTCGCCGCCGCGATTTCTCCGATGTTCATGTCGGAGCGGATCAGGAACTCCATCGCTTTGCGGATCCGCAGATTGAGCAGCCACTGCATCGGGGAAGTTTTCATCTCCTCGCGGAACTTCCTGAAAAACGAACTCTCCGACAAATTAGCCAGCCGCGCCAGTTTTGGCAGGCTGATCTCCTCCTGATAATTGCGGCGCATGAACGCGACCGCAATCCCGATATCGCTGTTGAAGTGCTCTCTTTCCACATAACTGCAGGATTTACGCAGCACCAGCACCAGCAGATTCAGCAGGTTCGAAATCAGAAGAAGCTCCGCGCCGGTATTCCGCTGCCGGCTTTCCATCGCCATCGCGTGCAACAGGATATCGAGTTCCGCGAGCGTGGCGGAGTCCACGCAGAGTTCACGGCGTTCCTCCGCCGGGCAGAAGAGCAGCGGGTAGCCGGCCAGTCCGCTCAGGGATTTCCGGTAGGGGCGCAGAATTTGCGAGTCGAACATGAAATTCATCAGCGTCAACGGCTCGGAATACTCATAGGCATGGCTTTCGCCCGGATGAAGCAGAAAAACGCTGCCGGGGTGCAGCGGTAGTTTCTGGCTGTCGGTCAGGTGGGTCCCGGCGCCGCGCAGAACGACTGCAAGCTCATAAAAGTTATGCTTGTGATATTGCGTGTGGGACAGCTCCTTTTCCCAGTCGTTCATAAAATGAACCGATTTCAGCGCCGTGGCGTGATAGTCGCCCGCATAAGATTTAAGTTTCAGGCAGTAAAATCGGCGCGAAGCGCTTTCTGTTTTGCCATAAAAATCCATATTTTTAAGAGTATCGTGTTTGTGCTTCTTCTGATTTTACGATATAATATAATTCGTAATCAAATTAATTGCAAACAATTTCGTAGACACGTTGCCCGCCCCGCGGGCCGGAACGGCGGAAAACCAAATCGGAAAGGAGTTCCTCCATGCAACTGCTCGACTGGGGAATTATCGGAGCTTTGCTGCTTATTCTGGTAGTCACACTGATCATCAGCCAGCGCCAGGTCAAAAGTACGGCGGATTTTCTTGCCGCCAACCGTTGCGCGGGCCGGTATCTGCTGGCCGTTACCGACGGCATCGCCGGCCTTGGCGCGATTTCGATCATCGCGACATTCGAACAGTATTATGTCGCGGGATTTTCCCCGGTCTGGTGGGGATTCCTTTCCGGGCCGATCGCTTTGCTCATGTCGATCTGCGGCTGGGTCTATTACCGCTTCCGGGAGACGCGTTGTTTTACGATGGCACAGTTTTTCGAGGTGCGCTACAGCCGCCGCTTCCGGGTGTTCAGCGGAATGCTGGGATGGCTCTCCGGCGTGCTGAACTACGGGATTTTCCCGTCGGTTTCGGTCAAATTTTTCATGTTTTTCTGCAAGCTGCCCGACAGCTTCCAGATCGCCGGGATTCCTTTCGAGTTCAGCACTTACGTATGTCTGCTTCTTTTCGTGATTTCACTCGGTGTCACGTTCGCCATCTGCGGCGGACAGCTTACGATCATGCTGACCGACTTTATCCAGGGAACGTTCTGCAATATCGTCTTCCTGGTCCTGATGATCTTCATGGTCATGCAGTTCAACTGGGAGACGATTTTCGAGACACTGACCGTGCATGCGGCGGAGAATCAAGGCCAGTCGCTATTCAATCCTTTCGATACGACCGGAATCCGGGATTTCAATATCTGGTACTTCCTGATGGGCATTGTGCTGATGGTGCTGACCAGCGGCACCTGGCAGGGGTCGTCGGGTTATGCGGCCGCCGCCAAAAGCGCGCATGAAGCGAAAATGGCGCGTTTTCTCGGAGTGTGGCGGCAGCTGGTGCAGTGTGCTTTGCTGCTCTTCATCCCGATCTGCGCCTTTACTTTCTTCAACAGCCCGCAATATGCCGACAGTGCACAGGCGGTTGCGGAAACGCTCGGCATGCTTCACGGGCAGGAGGTCAGCCAAGCGCGGGTGCCGCTGTTTCTCTCCCATATTCTGCCGTCCGGACTGCTCGGATTGTTCGCGGCGTTGATGCTGGCGGCGATGCTGTCGACCGATGACACCTACATGCACAGCTGGGGCTCCATCTTCGTGCAGGATGTGATCATGCCCTTCCGCAAGAAACCGTTCACCGAAAAACAGCATATCCTGCTGCTGCGGCTGTCGATCGTTTTCGTCGGAGTCTTCGCTTTCTTCTTCAGTTGGCTCTTCAAGCAGACCGAATATATTATGCTTTTCTTCCAGATCACCGGTGCAATTTTTACGGGCGGCGCGGGAGCGGTGTTGATCGGCGGTCTGTACAGCCGGAGCGGTTCGACGCTCGGCGCCTGGGTGGCGATGATCCTCGGTTCGGGACTGGCGCTCGGCAGCATCGCGCTGCAGCAGTGCTGGCCGGCCCTCGCTCCGGTGTTGGCCGAACATGCGCCGGAATCTGTTGCACAGTGGCTGCTCGCACGCCGGGAACGTTTCCCGGTCAATAGCCAGGTCCTCGCGTTTGCGATCACCCTGATAGGGTTTGCAAGCTATTTCATCGTTTCGTATATCGACCGCAAGGTGCACGGCACGGAATATTTCAATCTTGAGAAGATGCTCCATCGTGGCAAGTATGACATCTCCGGCGAACACCGGGAGGTATGGTCCGCCGGTAAAATTTGGAGGATCTTAGGTTTGACCGACGAGTTCACCCGTTTCGACCGCCTGCTCTTCTTCGCGTCGCTCCTGTGGACTTTGCTCTGGACGGCCGTTTTTGTCGCCGGAACGCTTGGCCATTTCGTTTTCGGCTGGCAGCCACTGCACTGGCTGCGGCTGTGGCGGGGATATGTGATGCTGGGCTTCGGACTCGGCGCCGCCACAACCATATGGTTCCTGATCGGAGGTTCCGCCGATGTAGTGAAGCTGTTCCGCGAGCTGCGTACCCGGAAACGCAATGACGCGGATGACGGACGGGTGATTAACGGCCGAAATGCCGGCGAAGAACCTGCGGAGCCGGTAACGGATCCATCCGGAGATTGACGGTGTTTCCGACAGGATACCGAAACGGGGGGTATCATCGGTTTGATTGAAAAATCCATATTTATAATAGAATTGCACTTGTCTGGGAAGCAGTCTCATAGTATAATATTGTTGACGGAATAATTTATTCGTCAAGTTGAACGATTTTTTGCAGGGAGTCAGAAAGGAGACATTCTATCATGAAAACGATGGCAAGTACGACAAAAACACAATTCACCCTTATAGAGTTGCTCATAGTCATAGCGATCATCGCGATTCTGGCGGGTATGCTGTTGCCGGCCCTCAACCGAGCCCGCGACAGTGCGAAAGCAATCAGTTGCACAAATAATCTCAAGCAGTGCGTGCTTGCCACACAACAGTATGCCGATGACCATGACGGCATTGCATTCCTGAAAGGGAATGGAGCGGCCTGGCATACGCTGCTGAACTGCATGGTTCGCGGCACGTATGTGACAGCTTATGGGCAGGCGGGACTTTATCCGCGCCGTCTCCCTTCTTTCAAAGTGGCCAGTTGTCCATCAGTACCAGCTGCCTCAATTCCTGAGCCGAATTCAGATGAGGAGAGCACAAAGTTCGGTGCTATCTACGGCGTACCCTCCAATGTGACGGATGGCGTGGAGGGACCGGCGCATACGCCGAACTACAATGAGAATCCGCAGGCGTTTGTGCATCCCAGTACCGTGGGACTGGGGGTGGGGACGATTATCTCTTTCCCCAAAATCAAAAGCGCTTCCCAGTTCCTGATTTATGCCGATACCTGGGATCCGGCGGCAGGACAGCAGAATTACGATTTCAGCCTGAACGGCGGAGGAGCCGGCATTGATCTGCGGCATAACCAGAGAGCCAACATCGGCTATGCCGACGGCCATGTTTCCGCTATTTCGGCCGGTGACATCCAGCAGTGGAGAAACGATGGAAAAGTCTGGCCGGGAGCATATATCCTCAACAGCACGTCCGTGAAGATCGTGTTGCCCTGATCCGAGTTGTTTACACCGAATTGTTTACAGGAGAAGTGATGATGTACAATGAATTGAAAAGAATTACCGCCTCCGCAATTGCTTCTGTCGCATTGCTGCCGCTGATCGGCGCGGAGTGGCGGGTGGACTCTCCCCTGCCCGGCGTGCTGGAGCTGGCCAACGACAGCAATCGCTGGGGTGGACTGAACGGCTTCGATGTCCTGCCGTGCAATGGTTCCAACTGTATTGCAAAAAAGGAGTTTCCGCTGAGTAAACTGCCGGCCGGGAGCCTCGCGAAAGCGGACAAGATCTATCTGAGGCTCCATATCGGTGTGTTGGATTACAGCAAGGATCTTAATAAAGAAGCTCCGAACGGCCTGACTGAAAAATTCCGTATTCAGTTCGATGGCGGCAAGGAGATTGTGCTCAACACCTCCGATCCGCGGCTGCCTGCCCGCAGCGCGACTTCCAACAGACTCAATGACTGGGTCGAGATTCCGATTGACAAGTCGCTGCTGCTGAATCGTGAAGAGATTTCAATTTCGGTAGCCAAAGTCGATGACGGCGACGATTTCATCTATCCCAGCATCGACCGGAGCGTGAAGAATACCGCCAGCTCCGTCAGCCGCGACGGCGGGAAAAGTTGGAGCCGCGACTGGAACCGCGAGCAGAATCAGGAGTGCGGCGAATTCATGATGCGGCTCAAGCTCTCCAGCGTCGGTGAACAGGGAACCGCTGAATGGACGGCCGGGCACGGCATCGTCGGGGACCCCGAACAACTGTTCGCGTATGCGGCGGACGAAGGGGAGCTCTTCCGTTTGGAATTGCGGCGGCACTGGGATGAATCCCGGCCCCTGGCCCTTGCGTTTGCCACGGAGCCGGATGCCGAATTTTCCGCAGTTGATGAAAAGGGCGTCGCGGTCGCTTTCACTCGCAGCGGCAATACGCTGAGCTTCAACACGGGAGTTCCGTTCGCCGTCGAGTGCCGCAACGGCAAGGTGCGGTCGGTGAAGGCGTCATTCGCCCCCGCCCGGGAGTGGCCCGTCGCTCGCCCCGATATGACGCCCGAAGTGAGCGCTCCTGCCGGCGTGCGCACCGGCGCCGCTCCCTCCTGCCGGATCGATGGTTCGACCGCCATCCTTGAAAATGAGGCGATTCGGGCGGAATTCCAGCTTGCTCCCGCACTGGCGCTCAAGAGCCTGTTCTGTGCGGAAGTCAATAAAAACATCCTGAAAGCCGCAGATGAAACCCGGCTTTTCCGCATCCATGCCGGCGGCAGGACCTACGATGCCCGGGACGGAAAAGTGACGTCGGTCAAGCCGCTGTCGAACGGTTTTCAGGCGGTCGTTCTTCTAGAAGAACCCAGACTGGAATGCACGGTTTCGGTCATCGCGGAACGGGATGAACTGCGTTTCAAGCTCGATGTCACGAACCGCGGGGAGTCCGGCGTCGACTTTGCACTGGCCTTTCCGCATCTGGACGGGATCACGCTCTCCGCAAAGCCGGAAGACGATTTCTATTGCTTTCCCTTTGGCGGCGGCATCATCGGCGGCGAAAACTGCCATTTCCGCAGCGCCTACGGCCAGAACGATGCCTGGTGGCAGATGGTCGATCTCTTTTCGCGCACTTCCGGTGGCGGCGTCTATCTGCGCGGCGACGACCCTGAGGCTTCCTACAAGTTTCTGAACCTGCGCAAGGGGAAAGGGGTGAAGCATCCCGATCTGTATCACCTCTGCACCGGCACCACGCCCGGGTTTTTCGAGTCGGAGCACCACTGGCCGCACGCCCTTTCCGAGGGAGAGTATGCGGGCATGGCGATCGACTATGCCGAACGCCCCTACGCCCCCGGCGTGAAAGTCACCCTGCCGGACGCCGTGATCGGCACCCATGCGGGCAGCTGGAAAGCGGCGATGCAGCGTTACGCCGACTGGGCGGCTCGGGTCTGGCCACCGCAGGCCACCTTCCCGGGCAAGCTTACCGGCCGGTGGAATTACCGCGCCGGCAGGGGACTCGGCTCCCCGCTCTGGAAAGACGGCAAATACGACACCTCCTATCAGGGGAAACACCACAAACGTCCCGCCGACATCTGGGAGCTGTGCAGCTGGTGGACCCTTTCCAGATCGCTCTACTGGAAACTGCCGTTCGAGGAAATCGGCAGATTCGCCAAAGACCCGTGGGTGGAAAAGGTTCTGGTCTGGCGCGATCCGGCCACCGGTGAAAAAGTGCTTTCGTATGCGCTCGGCGATTATGACGGCTACAATCCGCAGTGGGGCGGGCTCCCCGCTTTCCGGCAGCATATCCGGGATCTCAAAAATGCCGATCAGGTGGCGCTGCTCTACTATGACGCGGTGCTGATGGACGCTTCCGCGAAAAATGCGAAGATGGTTCCCGAATTTTCGGTCATCAACCATCAGTACAAATGCGCTCCGAAGCACGATGTCGCCAATCCGACCGCGCCTCCGGGAATCGTCGCCAAATTTCACCAGTACGCCATGTGCGTCAATGCCGAAAAGTTCGCCGATTATACGATTGACAACGTAGTCCGGGTTGTCGAGGAAACCGGGGCCGACGGCGTGCGCCTCGACGAGTTCGGCGGCGGCGGCCATCTCTGTTTCAGCACCATGCACAAGCACATCTTCTCCAACGAAGGCTGGGGAAATCCGGTGCTTCAGGCGGTCGCCTACATCACGCGCGGTATCCGGGAGAAGCTCAGCCGTTCCGGAAAAGAGGTGCTGCTGCTGACCGAGTTTCCCGGCCACGACATGCTAGCTTCCACGCTTGATGGCGCCTTGTGTTATGACGGCATCAGCCGCCGGAGCTTCGCCCGCCCGGCCCAGATCAATCTGCTGCGCTTCTATTTCAGGAACTGCAAGCTCTTTGAAATCATCGAAGATGCGGGCGACGATAAACCCGCCCCGTGGGATCTGTGGCTGTGGAACGCGGTTGGTGTCTACAATTCCGGCGAATACCCCGACCACATCCGCTCGCTGCTGCTCGACAACAACGACGCTTTCGACCTCGGCGAACTGGAACCGCTGGTCGATACCGTCTGCGACGGCGTCTACGCCAACCGGTTCACCTCCGGCAGGAAGCGGATCTGGACGCTTTTCAACGCAGCCGGGCATACCGTCGACCGGCCGCTCCTGAAGCCGGAAGGCAGCGGCGACGTCCACTACGTCGAACTGACGACCGGCCGGGAACTCGCGTTGCGGGACGGACTGCTTTCCTGCCGTCTGCGCCCGCAGAGCACCATCGCCATCGCGGAATATCCCCGGCTCATCTCCCTGAAGGACGGAAAACTTCAGGTAAAGGAGATGCCTGCCGGAGCGAAACTCGTCGCTTCGGATGCCGACGGCCGGAAGAATGTGGAACTGGTGCCCGGCGCCCCTCTGCCCGAACTTGCCGGAACCGACCGGATCAAGCTCGTCGATGCCGATGGAACCGTGCTGGACATCCGTTACCGGGATTCTCTGTGAAGTAAAAAGGCCCCATGAGTATTCTGGCTGTAACCGGGGTGCAGGTCAACGACCGCGACTGCACCGGGGAGCTTCTTTTCGTCGCGTCGCCGCAGGTGGAGTTCTCGTGGCGCATCGAAACGGATTCTCCCGATTCCCGGCAATGCGGTTATCAGATCGTGGCGTCCGGCGCGGACGGGCGGTTGCTCTGGGATTCCGGCCGGGTCGCCGGGACCGCCTGCCGGGGAGTCCCGTGGCGGGGCGCCGGGCTGAAAGCCGGCGACCGGGTCAGCTTTTGCATCCGCGTTTTCGACCGGGACGGCAGCCCGTCGCCCTTTTCCGTGGAAAACACGTTTGAGGTTGCGTTGCTGTCGCCCGGCGACTGGCACGGCGCGCGCTGGATCCGGTTTGCCGGAAACCGCTGTGCGGCGGCGGCTCCTGCCCCGCACTTCCGGCGCGAGTTCACCGTCGGCGGCGGTTTGAGCCGGGCGGTGCTCTCGATCACGGCGCGCGGAGTTTTTGAACCGTCTTTGGACGGAACCCGGATCGGCAGTGATCTTCTCGCCCCCGGCTGGACCGATTTCAGGAAACAGATTCAGTTTCTTTCCTACGATCTTTCCGGCCGCCTGCCGCCGGGCAGGCACACGCTCGGAGTGATTCTGGCGGAAGGCTGGTGCTGCGGCAACCTCACCGTGCTGCGGATGCGCAACGTCTATCATCCGAATCCGGAGCTGCTTGCGCATCTGGAGCTGGTCTACCGGGACGGGCGGCGCGAATCCGTGGTCACCGATTCCGGCTGGAAGACGGCGACCGGGCCGATTCTCGGCTCCGATCTCTATGACGGGGAAGATTACGACGCCCGGCTGGAAATGCCCGGCTGGAATACTCCCGGCTTCGACGACGGTGCATGGGAGGCCGCCCGCGAAAGCGGCGAAGTTGCGGAAACACCCCGGCTCGTTCAGAAAAGCTCCCCGCCGGTCCGGTATATGCGGGAGCTGAAACCGGTCCGGCTGCTGCGTCCGAAAAAAGACGTCTGCATCTGGGACTTCGGCCAGAACTTCTCCGGCACGTTCCGGGTGCATCCGCGCGGGATTCCCGGCAGGCGGTATACCTTTGCGACCGCCGAGATTCTGGAGCCGGACGGATCGCTCTACACGCTGAATTACCGGGGCGCCCGTTCGCAGGACAGCTACATCTGCGCAGGTCCCGTGGAACAGGCCGCGGAATATGTGCCGAAGTTCACCTTCCACGGGTTCCGCTATCTGCAGATAGACGGCTGGCAGTTCGACCGGATTCCGCCGGAGGAGCTGGACGTTACCGCGCTGGTCATGTACAGCGCGATGCCGGACCGGTGCCGCTTTTCATGCGGCGACTCCGGCGTCAACCGGCTGTGGCTCAATGCTCTCTGGGGACAGCGCAGCAACTTTCTGGAGATTCCGACCGACTGCCCGCAGCGTGACGAGCGGCTCGGCTGGACCGGGGACGCGCAGATTTTCGCTCCCGCGGCGATGCTGAATATGGATTGTCTGGCTTTTTTCCGGAAATATCTCCGCGATATCCGGGACGGTTTCACGCCGGAAGGCGCCGCCCCCTCGATCGCTCCGGCGGTGCTGCACATCAACGACGGCGCGGCGGGGTGGGGGGATGCCGTGACCCTGCTCCCCTGCGCCCTTTACCGCCACTACGGTTCGACGGCGGTGCTGGCGGAAAATTATGAGGCGATGAAACGCGCTTTGCATTACCAGCTTTCCCGCTCGGAGGATTTCGTCATCGGCGGCGAAGGGCAGTTCGGCGACTGGCTCGCGCCGGAGGAGACTCCGCCTGAGCTGGTGGCGACCGCCTATTTCGCCCATTGTGCGGAAAACGTCGCCGAGGCGGCCGGAATTCTGCAGATTCCCGGCGACCGCGATCATTTCCTGAAACTTGCCGAAAATGTGAAACGGGCGTTCCGGCGGAAGTTCACCGACGGCGCCGGTCTGGTTCGTCCCGCGACCCAGACCGCGCTGGTGCTGGCGCTGTCATTCGGGCTGGCCGCCCCCGGCGCCGTCACCGGCAATCTGGACCTGCTCGAGCAGCGGATTCGCGGCAACGGGACGAAACTTTCGACCGGATTTCTCGGCACCGCCTTGATCCTGCCGACATTGGCGCGCTTCGGCCGCACCCGGTGCGCCTGCGACCTGCTGCTGCAACGGGAGTGTCCGTCATGGCTTTTTCAGGTCAGGCAGGGGGCGACGACGTTCTGGGAACGGTGGGACAGCTTTTCGCGGGAAAAAGGGTTCGGCGACGTTTCGATGAACAGTTTCAATCACTATGCCTACGGAGCGGTTTCCGAATTTCTGGTAAGCTGGCTGGCCGGAATCCACTACCGTCATGACGGCCTGGTTTTCGAAATCATTCCGGACCGCCGTTTCTCGCCGGTGGAAGCGGTGTTCGACTCCCCCTTCGGGCGTATCGCCAGTTCCTGGAGCCTGACGCCGGAGGGCGAACTGCACTGGGAAGCGGAAGTTCCTCCCGGACTCCCAGCTTCGGCCCGGCTGCCCGGCGGCCGCGAACTGCCGCTTGCCCCGGGCAGGCACATCTTATGTTGATTTACGATCCGCAAGAAGATGGTATGTCAATACCATCGAAGTATTAACGATTCCTTTCTCGAAGGTGTGGGTACGGCGGAGCCGCACGGAACACTGTAGAGCGGGGCCCCCAAAAAGTATCATCCGTCGCGCAAGCGCTGTGGATGACAAGCCCGACTTGTCCTCCGCTGCCTCGGCGAAGGAGGAAGGGTGGCAACTTTTTGGGGTACATAGGAGATAGTATGATTTCTCAAAAAATTTCGGAGTGTTTGTCGGACCGGACCGGCAGCTACCTGATCCCGCTGCTCTGGTATACAGGAGAGAGTGCGGAACAGGTCAGAAAGGAGATGGATGCGATCCGCCGCGCGGGCATTTCGGAGTTCATCTTTGAAAACCGCGGCGGCGACTGGTTCTGCACGGAACCGTGGATGCGGCTTTTTGAAGAAATCCTGCAATATGCCGCCGCCTGCCGGATGCGCGTCTGGCTGCTCGACGATTCGCATGTGAATACCGGCAGCGCGAACGACTCCCTGAAACGCCCGGAAAATGCGCCGTTCCGCCAGCAATGCCTGCGGATCGAGCTGATGGATGTCGTCGGGCCGGTCTCCGCCGGAGCCGTTTTCCTGCCGGAACATACCGCCGACGAAACCATCCTCGCAATAGCGGCTTATCGTCGCGACGAGCGGAGCGGCGAGTGCATCGGCGCCCCTGTCGACCTGAGCGGCAACATCAAAGACGGCCTCTGCATGCTCGATCTGCCGACCGGCATCTGGCGCATCTATTTCGTGATGACCGCCGATCCCGCCCGGCAGGGGATGTTCGCCAACTATATCACAATGATCTCGGCAAGCTCCTGCCGACACCTGATCGACGAGGTGCACGAAAAAATCCATGACCGTTTTTCCGCTTATTTCGGCACGGTCTTCGCCGGATTTTTCTCCGACGAACCGGCGTTCGGCAACTGCGACGGCCAATATGGAGACGATTATGCCGAACACCGGATGGGCCAGCTCCGGCGGCTTTATCCGTGGAACGCCGACGTGGCGCGGCTCCTCGCGGCCAGGTGCCGGATGACCGAAGACGAGCTGATGCTCCGGCTGCCCGCATTGTGGGACGCGGTATCCCCCGGCGACACCGCCCTGAGGCTCGCCTATATGGACCTGATCACCGGCCTCTGGCGCGAAAATTACAGCTGCCGGCTGGGCGACTGGTGCGAACGTCACGGCGTCGAATATATCGGGCATGTCCTTGAAGACGAAGGCGCGCATATGCGCACCGGCTGGGGATGCGGGCACTTTTTCCGGGCGATGGCCGGGCAGCACATGGCAGGCATCGACACCGTGCTCGGCCAGACGATTCCGGGGATCACCTCGATGCCTCACGCGCTGAACCAGGGGACTCAACTTAAGAATACGCTTTTCTATCAGTACACCATGCCGAAGCTGGCGGTTTCGCTCGCCCGGCACAATCCGAGGATGCGCGGCCGTTCGGTCTGCGAGATTTTCGGCGCCTACGGCTGGAATGCCGGGTTGTCGTTCATGCGCGCGATCCTGAATTTTTACCTCGCTTCCGGGGTGAATCACTATATTCCGCACGCCTATTCGATGTGTCTGCCGGAAGTGTTCCGGGGGGATGCGGACGAACACAGGAACGGTGGCGGTTTCACGCCGCCGGGCTATTGCATGAGCTACCTCGCCCCGGCGTTTTACGCCGGCGGTTTCAATCCGCAATACGGGATTTTCTGCAAGCTGATGCGTTATGCCCAGCGGGTCTGCCATCTGCTCGCAGGCGGCGAACACCTGGCCGATGTCGCAATCTATTACAATGCGGAGGGCGACTGGGTCAATCAGGGGGCGGTGACATCCCTGGACGAGGTTTGCGCGGCGCTGACGCGGGGCGGATTCGATTACGATATCCTCCCGGCCGACACGCTGCTGCGCGACGCCGAAGCGGAAAACTCCCGGCTGCGGGTCGGCCCGGCAAGTTACAGTGCGCTGATCGTTCCCGGCTCGACGGTCCTGCCGGAAAAATTGCTGGAGCGGTTTGAGGTTCTGGCGGCGCAGGGCGTTCCCCTGCTGTTCGCCGGAATGATGCCGGAACGCACCGAAGAACCGGATTCTCCCGCAATGGCTTCTTTACCCGGCAATCTGTATGCCGTTCCGGTTCCGGCGCTGGCGGAACGGCTCGGCGGCATCTGTCCCGGACGGCTGCGGATCTCCCCCGCGATGCCGGAACTGCGTTACTTCGGCATGCGCGGCGAAGACGGCGCAATTTGTTATTTCTTCTGCAATGAAGGCCGGACGGACGCCCGGTTTCAGGTGGCCGCGACGGAGAACGCCGTTCTCTACGACCCGTGGAAGAACCGGCTTTTCCGGTTGGCCGCGGAACCGGACGGCATCCGGCTCGCGGTGCGCCCGCAGGAACTGCTCGTCGTCATTTTCAACCGGGACGAACCCGGACTGCCGCTTTTCCGGTCCGGGGAAAAAGCGATGCGCGAACTGCCGTTGCGTTACCGCATCTCCCTGCGCGAGGCCGGAGACGCCGGGGCGTTCCGGGTCATCCGGGAAGACTCAGCGGCGGTCAACCTCACCGTCGAGGAAAACCTGACCCGCTTCTGCGGAGAAATCCGTTATGAAGCCGAATTTGACTGGGACGGCGTTTCCGCGGAAACACTGGTGATTCCCGAATGCGGCGATTGTGCGGAGCTCTGGCTGAACGGCAGTTATTGCGGCGCCGAAATCGGGCCGCAGTGCCGTTTTGAGATCGGCGGGAAGCTGAAACCGGGCCGCAATACGCTGCTGATCCGGACAGCGGACAATCCGGCCTATGCCGACCGCCCGGCGGACGGCTCCGGCGTGCCGTGCGGCCGGGCTTTGCCGCTGAGCAAACACGGGTTCGTCGGAAACGTTTTCATTCTATAACAAGGTTATCAGCAAAAGGAGCCTATCATGTACGATGTTTTCAGCCTGCCGGATTTCAGTTTCCCGAAAGGATTTCTGTGGGGCAGCGCCTCCGCCGGCCATCAGGTCGAGGGCGACAATATCCACAGCGACGCCTGGCATCAGGAACAGAAGGATAAAAGGGAAGAACCCTCCGGGAAAGCCTGCGACAACTGGCGGCTTTTCCGGGAAGACGCGCAACTGGTCGCTTCGCTGGGGCATCATGCCTATCGCTACTCCGTCGAATGGAGCCGGGTGGAACCGGAGGAAGGCCGCTTCGACCGGTCGGCGCTCGATCATTACAAGGAGATGAGCGAACTGTTCAAGCAGCTCGGCATCAAAACGTTCGTTACGCTGAACCACTTCACCGTGCCGCAATGGTTCGCGGCGAAGGGCGGCTTCTGGAAGCGGGAGAATCTTCCGTATTTTCTGCGCTATGCGGAAGAGGTCGTGAAAACCTTGGCCGGATTGGCCGACTTCTATCTGGTCATCAATGAATCTACCCATACTAGGATCGACACGCAGCTGGGCTTCAACCATCTGGTCGCCCATGCCCAAACCTACCGCCTGATCAAATCGCTTTGCGATGCGCCGGTCAGTTCGGCGCATATGGCGACACAGACTTTTCCGTACCGCTATTATGACGAGCTGGACCGGATCATGGCGGCGTACCGGGATTTTCAGTACAACGGCTGCTTCCTGCACGCGATCGCCACCGGAGAACTGGTTTCGCCGTTCGGCGAAGCGGAGGAGTGCCCGGAACTCAAAGGGGCGGCGGACTATTGGGCGGTCAACCTTTATACGCGGGAACTCATCGATTCCCGCCGGAAGGATCTGTCCGCTTCCCGTTTTCCGCACAAGAAGCTGCGGATGATCGACAAGGATTTTTATCTGGAGGAGATGTATCCCGAAGGCATGACCGCCATGCTGGAACGTTTCCGCGACAAGCCGATTTACATTACGGAGAACGGCTGCAGCTGCAATGACGACCGCTTCCGCATCGTCTACCTGGCGCTTTACCTTTCTGCGGTGCATGATGCGCTCAAGCGGGGCATGGATGTGCGCGGCTATCTCTACTGGTCGCTGATGGACAACTACGAATGGAGTTCCTTCCTGCCCCGCTTCGGTCTCGTGAATGTGGACTTCAAGACCTTTGAACGGACCCCGAAGCCGAGTGCCGCATTTTATCGCGAAATCATTGAAAACAACGGCTTTTCGCAGGAGATACTGAGAAAATACCTTCATGAGCTCCCGACATTGGAGACAATTCAGTAATAATCATACGTTACATTGGTGACATACAGTTTTGAAGCTGGCCTTCAAACGGGAACTTGAGGCGCAATGGAGCGTGTTTGAAGGCGCACGGTCCAAAGCGCAAGCAATATCACGAACTTCACGGCGGCGGCGAGGCGTTCGAACTGACCGGCGGGGAGTCGGTATCATTCGATCAAACGCGCTTCCCTGATACCCGGGTATCAGGGAAGCGGTTGAACCGAGAAATCGGTTACGGGAATTTCCCGGCCCGCACCGCTTTTTCACAACGGTCAAAAATTGTCAGACCCCCCTGTAAAAATCACAGCGTTTCCCACGCTTCTCCATTACATACAATTTCGGCTTCCAATTTTTCCTTTACCTCACCTGGATCGGGCGATATGTCTGGATGGTTTCTGAGCGGCCAATTCAAACGCTTCATCCAAAGTAAGCGCCCAGCCAGCCCCATCTGGATTTGAGTCAGACAGTGTGGTATGTTCTTCCACAAACCGGAATAATGGGAGAACGGCATGGGACGCGAAGGACGAGATTATTGGGAGGCGCAATTGTCCGAATATTGGGACAGCGGTCTGACGATTCAAGAATACAGCGAGCTGAAGGAGCTGCCTTACGAAGTATGCGCCCAGCGAGCCCCATGGTGAGGAGGAAGAGGGATTTTTTTGAGTGGGAATTTACCAAAAAGATGAATGCCGTCGGGCTATGATGACCGCCCGACGGCATTTCCCTCTTCATAATAATGAGCCCGAGCTCATTGACTACTTTGCTTCTCCCTTGGGGATCAGCGAATCAATCTCTCCGACCGGAGTTGTCGTGAGGCGCAGAAGGACATCTTCGAGCCATTTTCTGAAACAGATGCCGTTTGCTTTGCATGTTGCGGCAAACGAATACAAAATAGCGAGACGCTGTCCTCCTGCCTCACTTCCGGCAAAGAGGCAGTTTTTTCTGATGATCGCAATTCCCCTGTTGAGCCGTTCGGCCGGGTTGTTATCGATGTTTAACCGGGCATCCTTCAGGAATTTTTTGAGCTCCTCTTCAATGTTCAACGCATAAGAGACGGCTTGCGCAACCGGAGATGACGGACGTTCCGACTCTTTGAGAACCCGGCACTGTTCAAAAAATTCCCGGACAAGCTTCTGAGATTGCCGGCGTGCCTCCTTGCGCGCATGAAAGAGAGCGGTATCCGTTCCCTTTTTTTCTGCCCGCTCTTTTGCCACACGCTCAATCCGGTACAGGGCTTGTATCAGTTTCAGCGGAGCCTCTGCTTTCGTATATCCTCTTTCAACAGCTTGCAGAAAACGTCTGCGGACATGAGCCCAGCAACAGGCAACCTCGCAGTCCAGTTTTTCATAGGCCACGTAAGAGTCTCTGATGATTGTTCCGGAGTAATCTCCGAGCAGACTTTCTGCGACATCCCGGGATCGGGACGGCGAAAAGTGATAGGCAATCATTGGCGGCCCGACTCCCGTCAATCGGCACCACAAATACGCTTGCCTGCACTTCTTTGCCCCCTTGACCAACTGTTTGATGAACGTCTCATCCACATGGAGAATATCGCATTGCATAATCCGGTCGACCATCCGCTCATACAGAGGCAGCAAGGCATCTGCCGTACGTTTGTAGAGATCTTCCAGCGTAGACGGAGCCACCGGAAGTCTCTCGTTGCCGAACATCCGCGCCTG
>ENA-UEQW01000229-UEQW01000229.1-human-gut-metagenome-genome-assembly--contig:-NODE-229-length-55930-cov-10.487082_pt1 | contig 55930 bp, 38 predicted proteins | sample MGYA00242947_ERZ507947 | MGnify/ENA primary metagenome ERZ507947 (study PRJEB26167, sample SAMN06115421) | human gut metagenome | host: Homo sapiens | place: China:Guizhou | collected 2015-03-17... | reverse complement strand
ATGCGGGAATAGCTCAGTGGTAGAGCGTCACCTTGCCAAGGTGAATGTCGCGGGTTCGAGTCTCGTTTCCCGCTCCAACGAAAAATCCGCACCGTATTTTTTTATCTGAATATCCGGCGTCATAGCCAAGCGGTAAGGCAAAGGTCTGCAAAACCTTTATGCCCCGGTTCAAATCCGGGTGGCGCCTCCAAGCCCTTGAAAGCCTTGCTTTCAGGGGCGTTTATTTTATTATTTTTTTGATTGCATTTTTATCTTTTATCATCTCTTTTTACGGGGGTAATGTATGAAAAACGACGTTTTCGGCGTTTCTTTCAATCCTGCGACGGGCGGTATTTCCTGCCTGCGTTTAAACGACGATCCGCATGCGATGAACTGGGTGAAACCGCCCCTTTCGTTCGGCGTGCCCGTCTTTTCGCACAATCTTAAATTTTATCCGGACGGCAAAGATTTTAACGCCGGCGTGCCCCGCGATTTTATTCTGGATCGTTTCGAAGAAAACGAAACCGGCGCCGTTGCCGTATACCATACCGAGCAGAACCAGACGCGCCCGCGGACGGCGGAAACCGCGGAATCGTTTGCCGAACTTACGGCGCGCACGGAGTATTCGTTTGACGAAAGCGGCTTTCTCTTTGTGAAAACCGCGATTAAAAACGTTTCGCGCTGGCAGAAGTTCTTCCTTGAAGGCGACCTCGGCGTGAATTTCAATTTTTACGACGATTATTACGACGCCGCCACCTGCATGACTTCCCGCTGCACGGCGCACCTTTGGTGCGGCGAAGATTCTTCGTGGGTGTGCGCCCTGAAAATGGGCGAAAGCGATAAAAATCTGGGGCTTGTTTTCACGCGGGGCGGCGCGACTTCTTATTCGCAAAACGGCTGCAAAAGCAACGACCGCGGCTACTTTACGGCGAATCTGAATATCAAAACGCTGCGTCCCGGCGAAGAATACGTTTTTGCGTATGTGCTTTTCCCTCACGCGGGCAAAACGGATTTCATGCGTAAAATCGCTTCTTTCCCCCATTGCGCGGCGATTACTTCCGATAATTTCACCTATTTTACGGGCGAACGGGTACATATCGCCGTTGAAAACGCGGCGGGCGGTGAAATTGCGGCGGAAACCGACCTGCCGTTGATTTCTTGCGAACGGCGCGGCAACGTAACGGAATTCGTTTTCGACGCGGACATGCCCGGCGAGCATAAAATTTCGTTTACTTACGGCGCGGACGGCGAAAACAAAACGTTTGCGAAAGCGTTTGTTTCCGAGCCGATAGAAACGGTGATTGCGCGGCGGCTGGAATTTATCGTGGAAAAGCAGCAGTACAACGAGGCGGGAAACGCTTTGGACGGCGCGTTTTTGTGCTACGACGCGGAAAGCGGCAGACAGTACTACGACGAACAGTTTTCCGATATGAACGCGCAGCGCGAGCGGCTGGGCATGACGATTATGCTTGCGCGCTATCTGCAGACGCACGAGAACGAGAAATTTTTATCGGCTTTGAAAAAGGCTGTGGCGTTCGTGCGGCGCGAGGTGTACGACGAAAAAACGGGCGAAGTGTTTAATTTCGCCGATAAGTACAGCTCGTGGCTGCGGCTGTATAACTTTCCGTGGGTTTCGCTGCTTTTGGCGGAAACGTATCCCGTGCTGGGCGACAAAACGATGCTTGACGACGCGTACCGGATTATGGACGCCTACTACGAGCGGGGCGGAGAAAATTTTTACCCCAACGGCATTTTCGTGCGGGATCTGATTGAGACGTTCGGGGCGAACGGGCTTGACGATGAAAGCGAAAAATTGCGGCGGCGGTTTCTTGCGCACGTGGAAAAAATAGTGGCGCGCGGCGTGAATTACCCCAAACACGAGGTAAATTACGAACAGACGATCGTAACGCCCGCGGTATCGTTTATTTTCGACGCGTACCTTTTAACGAAAGACGAACGGTATCTGCGCGAAATTCAGCCGCACCTTGCCGCGCTGGAACGATTCGACGGCGTACAGCCGCATTATATGCTGAACAACATCGCCGTGCGGTATTGGGACGATTACTGGTTCGGGCTGATTCATACGTTCGGCGATACGCTGCCGCACTACTGGAGTTCTTTGAGTTCGATAGACTACATAAAATACGCGGAGGCGACGGAAAACGACGAACTTCTAAAGCGCGGGGTGTGCGGGCTGAGAAATTGTTTGTGTCTGTTTATGCGCGACGGCACGGCAAGCTGCGCGAGACTGTATCCGTTTGAAGTGAACGGCGTGCGCGGCGAAAGGTTCGATCCCCTCTGCAACGACCAGGATTTCGCGCTGTTTTTCGCGTACAAGTATTTGCCGGAAAAATAAGTTTTTGCCGGAAGATATAGATATACCACACAAGCCGCGGGTTTTTTTTCAAAAACCCGCGGCTTGTGTTCTGTTATGTATTTTATGTATTTTTGTAAGTCGCGATTGCGTTTTTTTATTACAGCGCTTCGTTTCCGCCGAGCGCGCCGAAAAATTTAATGAGAAAGTACAGATACCCGTCCTGCTCGTTGGCGAAATAATCGTAAAATTCGCAGCGCGTGCCGTTGCAGGTAAGCGGATACAGATACGACGTGGAAGCGGACCCGTCCGCCCGGAACAGGCTGAGCACGTTTCTCGCCCCGCGGACGGCGCGTTTGCGATAAGTTTCGTCGCCCGAAATGCGGGCGTAATGCAAAAACGCGTCGGACGTGTGCACGGAAGCGGAGTGCGGCAACGTATCGCCGTAAATCATGCACTTGCCGAACCAGTAGCCGTCCCAGTGGCGCATGGAAATTTCGTTGAGGTAGTGCGACGGCTGATCGCCGTTGAACCGTTCGAGCACGCGCACGTGCCTGCGGCATTCTTCCACCAGCTTTTTATCGCCCGTAAGCATATAATACTGCGCAAGCATCATGACGGCGGGCGTTACGATGGTCTGTTCGTAACGCACTTCGTGTTCCGGGTAATTCGTGCCGTTTTTCACGATGTTTTCCACGTGCGTTTTGTAATACGACCGGATTTCCGCCGCTTCTGCCGCCATGCCCGCCTGCCGCAGCACGGTTACCGTTTCGAAAAGAGAAAGTCCGTTGGGATAGAAATTTTCTCCGCCTACGGAATAGTACACGCGCAGCAGGCGCACCATTCTTTCGAGATACGCCCGATCGCCCGTGGCTTTATACATTTCCATCATGAAAACGGACATCCACGGCGCGTTGTACAGTCGCTTCGCCTTCGGATTTTTGCCCGCCGCGTTGTATACGACGCCGCTCTCTTCATCGAAAAATTCGCGCCGCACAAAACCATAATATCGCATGAGGCTTTCGCGCGCCGCGCGATCGTCCGGGCGATATTGCAGATATTTCGCCACCAGCAAACCCATGACGAGGCGTTCGCGGCTGGCGTTGTAATCGGGAAACAGCTCGTCGTATACAAGGCACTTATCCTGATTATCGTAAATCATATACGCGCCGTCCAGCGGATCGCCCGCGGAGGAAAACTGCTGTTTTTCTATAATGAATTTCACGCGGTTTTCTATCAGCCTGTCAAGCGGTATCTGCACGAAAAATTCGGCTTTCGCGCGCTTGCCCGCCGCTTCGATCGCAAAGACGTACTCCCCCGCGGCTTCGGGAACGTACGTTACGTATGTTTTTCCGTTTTTAGATTCCGTATGCAGCGGCTTCGGCATACCTGTATTTTTCGCCGCGTTTGTCGCCGGATTTATTGCCGCGTTTTCCGTCTGCGCGCCTCGCGTGCCGCCCGGAGCGCACTGTGCGCCGCCGAAATTTTGCGCCGCGGCAAAGGAAAGCAGGCGTACTTTCGCATCGGGGCGGTTTACGGTAAACTCTATTTTTTCGCCCTGAATCAGCGTATAATTTTCAGCTTCGACGACGGGAACGTTTTTTTCGGAAAGAAGGGCTTTGAACGAATCGTTTCCGTAAGGATAAAACCGCATTTCGAAGGCGATTGCCGTGCTTTCGCCCTTTTTTAAATGAAACGGCGGCAGGTACAGAATAAAATCGCCGCGATCGTTGGAAATCTGCGACAAATCGCGCTCTACCCCGTAGGAATCGATTGCGCCTTCGGTGAGAATCAGTGCCAGAGAACGGGGATATTCGCCCATTTTCACCGCGTTTATATAGCTTGTTTCGCCGCCGCACCAGACGTGCGCCGTGCAATGCCGTTTCATGCACACGCTTGCCGCTTCGTAACTGTCGTTCAGAGTAACGTAAATACCCGTAGCCCCGCGCGAGAAAAACACGTCGTCCGCCGTGGCGTTTTCGAACACGTAACGTTCTTTATACGTACTGCCCGCCGTGCGGGTAACGGTGATTTTTAAATGCTTCGTTAAATAGACGGACTGCATTACCGCGGCTTCTTCGCCGCCGTTTTCCGCACAGGCGGAAACGTTGCGCACAATACAGCTTTGCAGCGTGCCCCGATAAATTTCGCCGAACGTACGAGCGCCTTCCACCCAGTTCATTCCGTCGGCGTCAAGCGGATCGACAAACAGCTTCAAGCCGCCCGTGGCTTCGTTAAACGATGCGATATAATTGTTTTTTACGATGTTTTTCAATGCTGTTTTCCCCTCGGATGATCATATGTCGTAAACGGTTTCAACGGTTTTATTATAAACGAACGGGCAGGGAAAAGCAATGGAATTTGTAACGAAAAAAATGTAATTTACAACGAAAAAAGTTTTTGGCAAAATGTTGCGGCGCGGGCGGAAAAATTATTGACATTTCTTTTTGCGTTTGCTATAATTAACAATAGCGACAGAATGTTGCGCCGCTGTGGTGGAATAGGCAGACGCAAGGGACTTAAAATCCCTCGGTTTAACGACCGTACCGGTTCAAGTCCGGTCAGCGGCACCAAGTCAATATAATCCGAACCGGATACTTGTAACAAGCGAGTGGTTCGGATTTGTTTTTATGTTATAATGTTTTTTCGGGAATGATTCCCCTATTGCAACGCGCTTACGGCGTTTAAATATTTTTTCTGAATACGAAGTTTGCGGCGGTAAATCGTGGTGTAGTCTACGTTGAAATACCGTTTCATATCGATCATTCGCATACCGTTCATCATCGCTAAAAGCGTTTCGTATTCGTAATCGGGTAATTTCATTGTTTCAATAATTTTATCGTAACGTTCGTAGGCTTCTTCGGTTGCTTGTTTGGCATAAGGATCGATTGTAAGCTCATTGTGGCGCAAATTTTGGTCTTCATAACTGCCGACTTCGTATTTGGCGTTTTTATTGTATTTCTTCCAAAGCATTCTGCCCATATGGCGGTAACAGGCGAGACGAATCGGGAGCGGCTTTCCGAATTTCCCGATACAAAGATCGCTTAATTTCTTGCCGAGAAATCGGCATAAAAAGCAAATGGCTTCTTCGGCGTAATCGTAGGCATCCGAGTATGGTTTTAAAATATCGGTGTGGCAGTAAATATCTTTATACAGGTACGGAGAAAATTTTTTGTGCGCTTTTATGAGTACAGACAGAACGGAAGTCAACGAAACAGCAGAAAAATTATTGCGTTGACGGCAAGAAGTAATGCGAATTTTCGGCAATAATTTTTGCCGTTGACTTTCGTTTTTCTCTGTGCTACCCGCTCCCACCGAAAAGGCAAAGCTTCTCGCGAAAAATTGAAATTTTCCAAAACGGAAATCGAAAAGCTGCCCCCGGTTTTACAAAAGCTGTTGGAAAAATGCGGCAGAAACGTAGCTTGCAGAACAACGGAACACGGCTTGTATCAGGCTCGGTTTCGCCGAAACGGATACAACGTAGAAGTTGCCGACAAGAATTTTTCCGCGTTGAAAGAAAAGTTCCTGCAAAAATTGATTGCCGCCGATAATCAAAAAAGACAGTCCGAGTTTCCGCTTTTTAAAGATTATGCGGAAGATTTGCTGTCTGTGAAAAGACGAGTGGTGAAAGATAGTACATACGACGGTTACGCATTGCAACTGCGACGGAAACTGATTCCCGAGTTCGGCGATTTGCCCTTGAATAAAGTGCAAAGATCGGCTGTACAGAATTATTTATTTTCGTTTTCCGACGCGGGGAAACATCGTACGGCACAAAAGTTAAAAACTTTGCTTTCGGCTATCTTCGCCACCGCCGCGGAAGATTTTCCCGCGCTTTTAAACCCGATGCGCAAAATCGTTTTAGAACGATATTCGGCGAAAAAAGGCAAAGCCTTTACCGTGCAGGAAGAAAGAAAAATCATAGAATTTTGTTCTGCGCGGCAAGAAAAAAACGAATATTTGGGTAAGGCATAGCCGCGATAGCGTTTCCTTGTTCATATTTAAATACACACCCGTTATCGGCAAAATTGATTTATGCAAATTTTGACTTATATGAAACCTTTCAATCACTAAAAATTCAAAGGGCGGAAAAATTTCCGCCCCCGTTTTTTAAGCATTTTTACGCTTGATTGCGTCGCTTTCTCTTATTTAATAAATGAAATGCTGTCCATATACACCGCCGATGTGCCGCCGATCGTATATAACGAGAATTGCACAATCTGTGTGATCCCGTCGGCAACGTCTGCTTCAACGTAATTCCACCCCTGTTTCAGATTCACCGTTACGTTCGAAAATACATCGTAAGCACCGAAGCTCGAAGAGGCTGCGCTGAACAGCAAAGAATCACTTTCCTTATCGGTATACAGCCACACGCCTACTTTCTTGCATCCTTGCGGAAGAATCCAAGGATCACGCGCAGGAGCTGCATGCAAAATCGTACCCAATTCCCCCGCCGCACCCGTAAACGCAAATTTTGCCGAATACGACCCGTCGTGTGACTGCTCGTTGCTCTTTATGGCGTTAAGCGGGAACGCGTCTTTCCATTCCGAAGAATGATCCGCGTCGTCTTCAAACGTAATATCTGCGGAAACTTCTGCTACAATGAAATCGATATCATCCATATAGAAAGACTGATTCAGCACATTACCCGACCAAAGAGCAAACATCACAACGCTTTCAGGCGACGTTGCCATATCGAACTCATAGTATTTCCAACCGCTTTCCGCCGTAAAGCTTATATTGCATACGTCTAAGCTACTATAAGAAGCAGAAGCGCAACTGAACGACAAAGGTACCGCGGCGCCGTCGTTATACAACCAGAACCCGATCTTTTTCGCGCCCGCGGGTACGGGATATGCAGCCGTTGCGGCGGGAGGCGCGTGATAAATCGCTATCATTCCGCCCGCGTTTTCATACGCGAATTTCGCGGAATACTCGCCGCTATGCACAAATTCGCTATTCTTTGTTGCCCAAGGATGCGCAGCGTCCCAAGCGGCGCTGTGTTGATCGTCCCATTCAAAAGAAATATCCGAAGAGATGAATTCGATATCGTCAAGATAAAACGTAACGGCATTTTTAGCATAGAAACCGAACGAAGTAATGCCGCCGTTTAAAATATCCTGCGCGGAAATCTTCGTTGCAGCGTTTGCGGGAATATCGATCGTTTTATACACCCACTGATTTGCAGTAAGCGCAACGTCATGAATTTCGTCCGTTTTCGCCGCTACGTCTGCACCGTTTAAATTATATGCGCCCGTTGAAATGCGGAATTGGAAATTCGTATCACTTGTACTATACACTTTAAAGCAGATTCGCAAAACTCTCTGTTTTACGGACTCGGCAAAACCGATACGCGCCTGCTTGTTTGCCGCCAGCGCTACTTTCGCGCTGTATGTGCCGCTCGCTTTATGCTCGTTGCTGCGCGTAATCGAACAGTCCTCATCCGCCGTTACGCTGCTGAAAAATTCTTCGTTTTCAAACGACGTGAAATACCTGTCCGGATCGGTTACAACGAACGATTTTTTCAATTCGTATACTTCGCCGTCTGCCGTATAACGATAGATAATCGTATATTTACCCACTTGTGCAGGAATAATTATATACGCCGAAATGGCTGCGGGGGCGGCGTTGCCGATTTGTAAATACAAATCGATTACGGCGTTTTCTATTTCCGCATTCGTTTTTTCGTTTTTTACGGTAGCCTTCGGCAATGTAATTTCCGTATTCAGCGTGGTGTTCTGAATGTCCGCGGCGGAAAGGGTAAATTTAGGCAACACTTCCACCGTGTATTCGCACGCGCCCACAAACCCCGCAGTTTTATTCGTTACTTTAATTTTATATACGCCCGCTTCCGCGGCAACGAACGAAGTACCGTTCGCAAGCTCCACGGCATTTCCGTTCAGCGTAACCTGCGTATCGTACTCCACATGATTCGGGTTGTTTACCGTGAACGACACCGTTTCTCCCACGACAACGCGTTCCGCAACGCCGGAAACAGAAAGATTTGCTCCCTTTTCCAGTTTGATTTCGTCTACATATACCTTGGTATCGTCCAAAAGATTATTAATCCAGAAAAGAATCGAACCGTTTTCGCGAAGAGGCGCAGTGTTGAACGCGTTCAAGCCCGTTTCTCCGTTGCCGTACGGCTCGTCTGCATTCTGCCAATACGTCTGTTTGGTTGCGTCCTCGATCGTGGCTTTCGACATATACACCGTAACCCACTGTTTCCCGGCAATCGGCGAAGCGTTCGTGTCCGCGCCGTTCGCATTTACGTAGTCTACATTCCAGCTCAGCACGCGAAACAAGCCTTCCTGATCGATATACAGGCGAATCGAATAATAGTCCCAGCCTTCCTCGGCGTACGCCGCCATTTCGGCTGCGGTAGTGCCGAAACGGTACGAAAAATTCTTCCATGCCTGCGCGCCGCCTTTCGTCCACGCCACGCCGGAAGCACCCTCAAACGATTCTTCCCAGCCGACTTCGGCGTTTACGGTTTCGGCATCGAAACGCTTATTGGTGGTGGCGTTATCGGCGTTATCGGAGAAATCGGCAAGCACGAAATGTCCGAGTTTCGTAACCGCACTGAACGAAACCGACTTTTCGGCAACGTTGCCCGCCGCATCGGTGGCTTTCACATAATATTCGTAAGTTCCTTTCTGCGTGGGCGTGAATTTGCCGTTTTCCGCCGTAACTTCCGTTTTTGTTTCTCCGTTCACAAAATACAGTTTCTTCTCCACGGATACGGGGTTTTCCGCGTTGTCGCGTACGGTGACGGCGGGTAAAGCGTATTCCGCATTTACATACGCAGCCTCGGGCGAAGCGATATTGATTACTGGTTTTTCGTCGTCGGTAACCGTAAGCGTGATTTTCTTCATGTACGTCTGATTGCCGATTTTAATCGTGTATTCGATGACGTAACCGTTCACGTTGCGGATCTCCACGTTTCCGCCGATGGTGGGAATCACGTTTCCCGCCGCGTCTTTCACCACTACTTCGGGCGTATACTCTTTGCCGTCGGAATCTTTCACCGCGGGGTTTTTCAACTCGTATGCGTCTCCCACTTTCGCCGTGACGGAAGAATCGTCGAAATTTACAAGCGTTATCGTTTTATCGCCGTCCCCGCCGTTGCCGCCGCCCTCGCCGTTGCCGCCGCAGGAAGCGAACAGCCCGAACGCCGCGCACACTGCCGCCACAGCCAAGAGTCCTTTGCCTCTTTTGATCTTCATACCTTTTTCCTCCTGAAAAAATTTTTATTTTTGCTTTTCCCCGCCCGACTCGTTTTTCTTTTCCGATGGCGGAACGGACAATTACAAACCGTTTTACATTCCGCTGTCGCAGATTATTTCAGCGCGATACGGAAATTATCGAAATAGAATGTCTGATCTCCGCCGACGTATTCGCCCCACGCGATTTTAAGGAAACCGGGACTTTCCACCGTGCGCGCGTTCAGTTTAGAAAGCGGAAGCGAGAACGTTACCCAGCGATGTTCGGCGGCTACAACGTTAAACGCTTGCCAGTCTTTGCCTCCCGCCGTGTAAAATTCGGGGTAGAAAATCATCGGAATATCGCCTGCGTTGTATATATCAAACTGAATTTTTGCCGATGCCTTTTCTTCTTCCGTCAGCGAAGCAAACGCCTTCTGCATTATCTTTTCGGGTATTGTAAAACGCGACCATGTTGCCTGATATTTTTCGCCCGGGTGCGTGATCGCTTTCAACATTTTCGAGCCGGACGTGGGCAGAATTTCCGCCCCGTTTGTATCTTCCTGTGCGCCCACCCGACTTAAATCGGGCGAATACTGCGGCGGATTGTCGGCGTCGGGCGTGACTACGTAATTCTGATACAGTCTTTCAAAATCACAGATTTCGTACGGATTAAGCTCCACCACATCTGTGAGTTCGCGCGGCTCGGCAGCTTGCGTAATCACTACGTCGTCAAGATAGTACACGGGCGCGTCGGCAAGATCGCGCGAGCCGACGTTTTCAAACGCAAATGATACGCCCTGAATCATCGTGATATCGTAAGCGATATTCATCACGTTGAGATCCGGCTCGTACACCAGCTCGTTCCAGCCCTGTTTTAATGTAAACGTTTTCTGCTGAATACGTTCCGCAGAATTCACGGAAGCGATAGAGGAAATAAGCCCCATATCCACCCGTCCGGTTTCGTTCTCGCAATACAGCCACGCGGAAACGCGCTTAACTTTTGAAAAATCCGTGAGATCTCTGCCGTACTTCTGCGAATACGTGGGAAAATACACGAAAGGCGTCGCGGGCAGATTGTAATAACCGAGCGGTTGAAGTTTCGCCGAACCTTTGCCTGTTTTCACATACTTCTCGTCGGTATTTTCCGATACCTTGCCAAATCCGCCTAAAATGCGGCACAGCGAGAACGACGGATTCCACGTTTCGAAATCGGCGAGAACGCTCACCTGATCACCGCCCGCGGACGTTTCGACTTCGTGTTCGTCGTTTTTATTATCGCACGCGGAAAGCGGTACGGCGGAAAGCAGTATACATGCAAATAACGCTGCGGAAATTAACTTTTTCATGTTTTTCATCCCCCCCTTTATACCGAATATGCGGCAACATCCGCGATATATAAGCCGTTCACTGCCGCGTTTCCCTTCTTTGCGCCGAGATAGAATGCAAGATATTCCACACCGCCGAGCCGATCCCACTCGAAGGCGTCGAGACCGGAAATCATAACCACGTTCATTCCCGGTTTCAACGTGCATTTCGATAAATCGGAAAGAATCGAGCTGTTTTTATACTTTGCCGAAACGGTGAGCGGGAGTTCTTTATCGCCGCTTAAATAGATATGGAACACCAATTTTTTGCTCTGCGCGTTCAGCGAAGAGAACAGTTCGTTCGTCCACTTGAAATTCTGCCATTTCTTGCTTGCCGCTTTGCCGACTTTCACGTTCATCCACGTATCGTTACCGCCAGTGAGCGCGGGTACAAGTTCGGCTTCCACCGTTGCGCCGTCAAGTACGGAGAAATTACCCGCGAATTGCTCTGCTTTGTACGCCGTCACTTTGCCTCCGAGGTATTTTTCGAATGTATATATTTTCCCGCCGCAGGTAACAGAAAGCGCGATTTCGTTTTCGTCTTTCGAAAGATCGAACGCAAGTTCGTACACGCTATAATCGCCGTTTTCGCGAACGGGCGTAAGCGTTTTGCCGCCGTTTTTCAGTTCGTAGCCTTTCTTTGCGTATATTTCGTAGGAAAGATGACCGTAATCGTCGTCGGTAAAGTTCGTCAGACAAACGTTCGCTTCGCTGCCTGCAAGCGCGGCAAGCTCGTACAGATTGCGGCGCGCAGCGGCAAACGATTGTACTGTGGTATTCACCCGCGTGCCGGAATACAGCGACGAAGTCAGGTTTTTATAAATACCGTTGAAACTTTCTTCGGCATTTTCCTTGGGAAGATTCGCGTACGCGTTTTTCAGCGCATAGCCGATTTCGTATTCTTCAAGACCGTCGCGCAAGGCTTCAAGACGGATACTTACGATAGGCGAAGATAAGCCATACTGCCCGCCGGGGTAGAAGAGATAGCCGTCGCCGTTTACGTTGGGAAAATGCGACGCCTGCGAGAAATAGTCGTCGAGCGGTTTATATGCGTTGTTTTCGTACTGCGCATAGATATTCACCGCCCAGTAAAGATTGCCCGTGATATTGTACTCGTTCATCATCCACCCCATCGTACGCGCCGTAAGAAGCGTATCTTCCGTGTGCAAGGTGGGATAAGGGGCTTTGGGATTGTTGCAGGTGTACCACCACTTTTCTTCCTGATCGGCGTACTTTTCCGCTTCGTAATCGTAGTACGCTACATTCGGACACCACGTTTCCACCGACTCCGCAAGACCGGCCTCGTAAGAAGCCGTTACCACGCAACGAATGTTCCGCACCGATTGAGCAATCTGCGCCTTTAACTCAGCGGAAACGTTTTCCGCCGTGAGCGCGCCTCCTTCGATTTCTCTCGCGATTTCTTCCAGCGCGGCTTTATACACGCGAAGCACCACCTTTACACGATTTTCAGCACCCGTGAGCTGCGGCTCGTCGATAATACCGTAGTAATTTGTGAGTTTCGCGCAATAATCGAAATTATCTTTATAGCTTCGCAAAACGAATTTTCTGAGATACGCTTTGAAAAACTCCGCGTCGATACACGTTTCGCCGTCTACCACTTCCGTTTGATACGGAAAGCCCAGGTTTGAACATGCGGGATCGGCGAGATATTTTGCAGCCTTATCCACGTAGTAATCCATATCTTCTTCTGTGGTTTTTAAATCTGTGGCAAGCACGTTGGGGGCAAGGCGGTATTCTATGAGCTTTTCCGTATAGGCGTCCATCATCCCCTGCGTGCTGTCCAGCTCGCCGCTGTGATAGTGCCACTGCGTTAAAAACACGCTTTTCGAATGTACTTCTTTACTCACGACGAAATCGTAAATCGTAAGTTCCACGGGTACGTTTTTTTCTTCGCCGCCGATTTTCAACGACATCGAGCCGGTATACGTGCCTGCCGCCTGCGTTTCGGGAATATGGAAAGTAATGTAAATTCCCTGATTTTCCGCCGACGCCACTGTATTTTCGCCACGCTTTACAATCGCTTCGTAGGGTACAAGCGCGTCCGGATAAAAGCCCGCGGGGGCGGACGTGTTTTCGTAATTTTTGGCTACCTCGGCGTACTTTTCGTGGTAGAGAGAAATATTATCTTTCGAAAAAGTTTCGCTGCCGCCCGTAAGATCGTTCGCGGAGATCTCGTAAGTTACTTCCGACGATCCGCCCGTGATGATCACCTGCGCGCTTTCGTATTCGCCGCGGGCGGCAAACACCGAAATTTTTTCCGTCCGCACGCTTTCCGGATAGAGATCCGTGCGGTTTTGTAACACTTTTTCCGTGGACGAAGTAACCCATACCTGTGCTTTCTGCTGCTGTATAACGGGGTCTTCGTTTTTCGAACACGAGCCGAAAGCACACGCCGCCAAAAGCGCGGCAAGTAAAGTTGTTTGTTTTTTCATCGCTTTTCCTCCTGAAAATTCGTTTTTGGCGGCTGTACGGACTTTTTAACCGATACCCGCTTTCGAAAGCGCGTCCGTCCACTTCGCGTCCGTCCAGTAAGCTTTCGTTTCGTTGAAATAGTCCTGCGGCGTTTTCGTATTGCCGGACATTGAAAACGTAGTGTAGTAATTGCTGTTTACGAAAGGTTTCAAGCCGCCGAACCGCACGAGCGGAAACGCATTTTCGCCGGGAATCACATAGCAGCCCGTAAATTCATCGTTGATGAACGAGAGTTTATCTTTCTGAAAATCCGAAAACTGCGCGTACGTTTCAGGCGCGGACTTAGCTATATCGTACCTGAAAGGAAGCGTTGCGCCGCCCGTGGCCTTCGAATAAATCTCGTTCGCCTCATCGGTTGCCATAAACAAAAGGAAATCCGCCGCCACGTTTTTCCCCACCGCGTAGGAAGGAATAAACGCCGTATGATTAGGGCCGATCGAGTGAATCACAGAACGCGCTTCTTTAATGATTTCGTAATCTTCGTCGCTCACGCCCTCAACGCCGTCTTCGTGAGCGTCCACCGCTTTCACCACGATAGAAAGCGCGGCGTCGGCGGCAATTCCCCGCGCGGCGGCAACCTCTTTAATCGAAGGCGTTTTCTCTACGATTGCAGAAATCACGGGCGTGCGCATCATCTTGATATCGTAATTTTCGCCGCCGTTTGCAATCACTTCGGCTTTTTTCTCTTTCATTTCGTTATCGAACCAATCGCCGTTCATGTGATACACCGCTTTGCCGCGCAAAAACTCCGTCTGCGCCACAATGTATTCGTAGGTGAACGAGTTAGGATCTATGTAATCGTTCGTTTTATTCACCGTCTGTTCCAAAACTATCAACGATTCTAATCTACCCTGCTGATCGAAAATACCCGTAGAACGTCTGCCGGAATCGATGCCGTTATAAAAATCGGAAATGCCTTGCGCGCCTTCGTACTGCGCCCACCATATAGGGAAAAGATAGTCCACGTAATTCGGCGCGTCTTTACTCTGCATGATCACATAACCGTTTTCGCCCTTCGCCGCCTTGATCTTCGCCAAAGACGCGAGCCATTCGTCGGTTGTTCGAGGCACTTCTATGCTGTACTGCTTCAAGAGATCGGCATTATACAAAATGCCGTCCGTTCCCGCCGCCCAAGACGTGAAATAATATTTTTCTCTGCCGCTCGTATCCGATACGTCGTTGTAGCGGTTAGACTGATTATAGCTGTCGAGCGTTTTTTCTTTAAACGTTACCTGTTCGCCCGGCACCGTTTTATTATACACAAGCTCGGTAAGTTCGGCGAGATAATCGTTGCCTTTGCTGTCTATCCCGGCGAGATCGAAAGCGTTTACCGCGAAAAACAAATCGATTGAGTTTGCGCCCGCGCCCGAAGTGAGCTTCGACTGTGCGAACGACCCAACTTGATTTTGCGAGAAGATCACCGTGAGATTGGGATATTTTTCTTTTACCCAATCTTTCTGCTTAAACGCTTCCAGCATATCTTCGCACCATTTGTAGCCGTAGCCTGCATTATAGCAGTACACTTCAAGCGTTTCTTCCGTATCGGGGGCTTTTTTGCACCCGGCGGCGGAAAGCGCGCCCGCAATCAGCACCGCGCTCAGCGCCACGCTCATCGGTTTCTTTACTTTATTTCTCATATTTTCACCTCCGTATTGATGAAATTCCATTTTTTTTCGTAATCATCAGCCTTTCAGACCGCCCATATTGAAGTTTTTCATAATGGTATCGGAAAAACACGCATACAATACCAACACGGGCGCAACCGATAATGTAAGCCCGGCAAAATACGAAGGCGTATCGCCGCGCGAAGCCGATTCAAGCTTGATCTGATAAATTCCCGAAGCCACCGTGGGAAAATCGGGCAGATACAGAAGCGGCGTAAGATAATCGTTCCATTCCCCGATGCCCGAAAGAATCGCGAGCGCGAGCATAGGTGTGAGCGCCTGCGGCAGCATAATTTTGAAAAACACGGTGAAATGTCCGCCGCCGTCCACAAACACCGCTTCGGCGTAGCTCCACGATATATTTTTGAACACGCCGTAAAGGATTAAAAAGTTGAAGCCGATACCGGAAACACTTGTTAAAATCACGAAAAACGGAGTATTATAAATTTGCAAATCGGACATCAATTTGAACGACGCGCCCATCGTGCCGACGATAGGCACGGTCATCGAAAAGATAATAATCGCGTAAATTGCGGAATTGAGCTTGAATCGATATTTCGAAAGCGCGTATGCCATCGCCGCGCATCCGAACAGATTGCCGCCCACGCGAAAGAAAAGATACCACGCACTGTTGAAAAACATATTTCCGAGTCCGATCCGCTCGCCCGTTGTGCCGGAAGTGAAGCCGAGATTCTCAAACGCCTTTTTATAGTTTTCCCAATGCAGTTTTTCGGGAAAGGCAAACGAGTTTTTCGCCGCGGTGAGTTTATCCGTATAGGCAAAACTCGATTCAAGCGAATTTATGAAAAGGAAAAACAGCGAATACAGCAGCGTGAAAGCGTACACCGCCATAATCGCAAACGCGATACCGAACAAGATTTTTTCCTTTTTACTGCGGCGGAAAAGCATTTCGTTTTCCGTATTCTTTCTGCTTGTTTTACGGAATTTTTCGTTCATTTTCTTTTTCTCCTTTTAATATTCCACCGCAGGCACTTTTTCAAGCAACCGCCTTACGCAAAGGATCACCGGCATTCCCACTGCCGTGAAGCAAAGCCCCGTACACGAGATCAGGTTGATCTGCCCCGAAGAAAGGCTCGCCGTAGGCAGTCCGCCGCCGTATACCTGCTTGAATATCCAGAACGAAATGGTCATCGTCTGATAATCGCCGTTCGGTTGGAAAAGAAGAATAGGTCCGCTTGCCGTGAAAAACGACGTCAGCTGAAAAATAAGCATCGTGGAAAGCGTGGGCCATATAAGCGGCAAAATAAACGCGGTAAGCTCGCAAAGCGGACTCACGCCGTCAATCTTTGCGGCTTCCATAATCTCGGGCGGTATACGCGACATTGCGCCGCCGAGAAGCAATATATGTCCTCCGCAACCCGCCCAGATCGAGTACCAGATAATGGCGGTCGTTGCCGTATCGTTTCTTGCGAGATACCCCTCGGGCGGCACATCCGCACCCAGCTTTTTTAAAAGTTCGCCTAAGGGACCGTTTGGATTTATGAATTCGCTGTAAACCGTGGTGAGCGCCACTGCCGATACAAGCGACGGCAGATAGAAAAGCACGCGAAACCACCGATACCCGAAAATTCGTTTATAAATGAAATAGCTTAATACCAACCCCACGGGCAGCAGTACAAGCACGTTTACGCCGAAATATTTCAGCGTATTTTTTAAGGCAAGCTGTACGCTGCCGCCGTAATCTACAGGCTCTACCAAAGATATCCACACATCTTTGAAGTTGGAAAGCGTCCACGCTCCCGTGCGGTTCTGAAACGCAAGCAGAATAGAATTGATATTGATATACAGCCAGAAAATCAGCCAGTTGATAACAGGCAACGCCATGATCGCAATTAAAAACGCCGTCTGCCCCGAAAACCAATTCTTTTTCGATTTTTTCACGGGCGATACCGAGATGTTTTTGTTCATTTTTCCTCCTTACCTCCCCTTTCGGTTGAATTTTCCGCCGCATAAATTTCATACGTCGGCGCGCGCATAATCCCCACGGGGCGGGTGAGCAGATCGTAAGACCATTCTTTACCGTCCGTACGCCACGCGTAAGTACCGTCCCATGGAACGGCGGTGGTGTTGTGCAGCTGACCGAACGTATTGAATCGATTTCCGTATAATGTCAGCCGCAACTCGTGCGCCCCTGCGGAAATTTTGCCGAGATCCGCCTTGTACGGGGCGTAGAGAATTTTTCCTTTTTTCTGTCCGTCTACGGCGATTTCGATCAGATTGCCCTTATAACATGGCGCTTTTATCGCCAACCATCCGCCGTGCTTTACATTGATTTTCGTAACATAAGTAAGATTGCCTCCGTAAAACGCATAACCGAGATCGTCGATCCGCCCCCACGGCAACCCCGCTTTCTTTGCCTCAATCACGCCTTTCTCGCCGTTTTCGATTTTTTGCTTCTCCGCAAAAAAGTCGCCGAGAATCATCACGTTTTCCACAGACGATTGAGAATGATAATTTACATGCAGGCGCAACGAGTTTTCGCCCCGCGAAATTTCCGGCAACGCGATTTTCGAAATTGCGTCGTCGACATATTTCCCGGCAACGTTCATCGGTATCGCCTCGCCGTTAAATTCGATTTCCGTCACGTCGGCGAGTTCCGCAGCAAGGTATGCGTTTTGCACGCGGATTTCCGATTTGAATCGATATTCGAGTACGATCGGAAATATCTTTTTTTCTGCGCCCGCGTGCGTCCACGGCTGTGCCGAAAAGAAATCACGCGGCGGCATGCCGATTTTTTCGCGCATTTTTTTATCGAGCCGCAACGTTTCCTCTTCGCCGCACGTTTCTACGCCGCCGATATACGCGCTCGCACGATCGATTAAAAGCACGTTGTCTTCATCCGTTTCCGCTGCATAAGCGGCAGGCAATTCGCCGCTTTCCGTTGCCGTTTCGGGGGCATCTTGCGCGCTGTTTACTTTACAAACGCAATTTCTTACGCCGTTATTCACGGGAACAAGCGCTAATAGCAAGCTGTCCTGCGCTTCGAAAATTCTTGAAAAATGCGTTTTACCGTTTATTGCCGAACACGGAAAATCGGAAATTTTTCCGCTTTGTGTATCGAAAAACCGCGCTTTATACTCGCCCGAAATTTCGAAATCGAATCCGCCGGGCGTATACTCTTCTCCCTGCTTATCGGCACGGCAGATAAACAGGAAAATTCTTTCGGTAACGCGTTCTCGTACTGCGCGGTAAATAAGTTCGCCTGTTTCGTTTTTATGCGGTAAAATCCGCATAAACGCCGTTTCTTGCAGCGCCGACGCCGCTTCTTCGGCGGTATTCACGTGCATTGCAAGGAAAAAAACTCGCTTAAAAAGCCGTGCACTTTCCGCTTTTTTCAGCTCTTCGCCGCCCGAATAGAGGATCTCGTCCGTCAGCGATACAAGCTTTCCGCCACCCGCAACGAAAGCTTCGAGAAATTCGGCGGTACTTTGCCTCAGGGAGGTAAGGCGCGGAATTACAATCGCTTTGTATTCGCTTTCGCCCACGGCTTTCGGAAACTCCTTTTTCCAAAGCGACGGCAACATCGATTCGTCGATAAAATCGAAATTTACGCCGTTTTTATACAGCGTTTCGCTCAGTCCGATCAACTCTTTCGTAAGCCGCGCGCTTTCTTCTTTCGTGGCAGTCCATGCCGATTCTATCGGGTGAATCACCGCTGCGTTCACAATCTCGCCGCCGCGCGTAAGACAGGCGTTCACCCGCGCGAAATGATCTTCGATGAGCGAAAACTTTTTATACCAGTTCGCCTGTATACCGATGGAAGCCGGATAATCTCGCTTGCCCTCGCCTTTCATCGTGTACCACGCAAGGTGCGGCACGCGCAACGTAACCCCCATCGCCGCAAGCCAATCGCCCTGCAATTTAAAACCGCGGAAATCGAAATCCCAGTTCGTACTGCCGTACAGCTCGCACATCACGCCTTCTTTTCCCGTTTGATTTGCCACCGACTTCACCTGCGCTGCGGTAATATATTCCCGCTCGTCGCAAAGCATATCGATTCCGGGTAACGCATAGCCTGCGTACTGCCGCATCACGTCACCCGAACAAGCCGTTTGCCCTTCAAGCGAATCTTCGCAAAGATAATGCCCCGTGAACGCGAGATTGTGCTTTTTGCACCACGCCCCGATTTTTTCGGAATACGCCGCCGCAAACCGTTCGGATATAAACGCATAATAGCGATAAATAAAATCTTTTTTCACGCCGTTTTCCCGATGGGGCGCGGCGAACGCCTGCGGCGAGCGCAACGCGTAAAGCTCCGGCAATCGCGCAAAAATGTCTTCACCGTACGCCTCTTTAAACTTTGCGGGAAAATCAATGGACCACGGCACGCCGCGTTCTTCAAATTTTTCATAAGGCTCGATATTCGGCTCGTCCGAAAAAATCCCCGGCACGCTTTTCCCGAATTTTTCGCCGATTCTCGCAAGATACGTTTCGTGCGTTACACGGATAAATTCTGCTATGGCGTTTTCATTTAAATCGTCCGAATACGAAGCGCCGTTGTACCAATCGGACGACAAATCGCAACGGATTACCGCGAAATACGCCGATTCGCCCGCGTTCAGTTGCCCGTACACATAGTCCTGCGCCGCGCTTTCGTCTTTCTCCGCCAACGCCGAAAATTCCTCACACAGCGGCAAAGAAATACGCCGATACGATAAAAGCGCACCTTTTTCGTCTTTTTTCACCGCGTAAGCCGCCGCCACTAACGGACGCAGCGATATGTAATCTTCTTCCTTTTCGCCGGAAGAAATCGCAAAATTCTGCGGAATCTCAGACTCGAACGTCATCGTTTTGCGTCGATAGGCGGGGTTTTTCGTTACCAAGCCGCCCGCACACCCCGAAGGCCAGCGGTCTTCGTCGTACAGCCATGCGAACATCTGATTTTCTTCCGCTTCTTTCACACAGTATTCCACGCTTTGCAAAAACTTCTCGCCGAGATATCGATCTTCCAGTCCGAATCGCACATGCATAAAAAAACCGCCGAGCGCCATTTCGCGAAACGCCCCGATCTCTTCACCGAGAACGCGCTCGTCTAATTTACCGTTCCACGCCCAAAACGGCGCGGCACGATAAATCGCCGGGGGATTTTCAAAAAATTTTTCGTCTTTTTCGATGTGTTTCTGCTTGTTGTACAGCATGTTTTCTCCGTAACCGATCGTTAAACCAGGCTATATGCGCCCCGTATTTTTTCTCTTCTTCAAACGGCGCAAAACGTCCGCGTAACCTTTTTCCCCTTTATTATAATGCCGTTTCACCGGAATTAAAATAATCTTTTTTTCTAAAAGCATAGTCTGATTTAATCTATTTTTATTTATTTTCAAAGAAAATAGGTGAATATTTTTCCGAATCGCTTGACGAAATAGTTTTTTTGTTTTACAATGAAAGCGTAGAAGTTGCACGGAACATAAAATCAAGGAAACAAAAGATGGATATTTGCAACATTTCGGAATATTTCAAACTCAATAATAAATTTTCAATTGCGGCGTACCGTCACACCGACGTGCCGCTGCACCGCCACAACTTTTTCGAGCTTGCCTACGTAACCGACGGCAAGGCGTGCAGCGTAATCGACGGCAAGTCGTACACCGTGGAACGCGGCGATTATTTCGTGATGAACCGCTTTTCAACGCATAGTTATCACACGATTGCAAGCGAACCCTTGCGCATTATCAACTGTCTGTTTCTGCCCGAATTTCTCGACGCTGCACTCGTAAAGAAAAACAAAGTTTCCGATCTTCTCGATGGCTATCTGATCCGCTTCGACTACGATCTTATGGCGAGTCCCGAGCAACATATTTTTCGCGACGAAAACGGAAAAGTTCTTTCGCTTTTACTGAATATGCAATCGGAAGCGGAGCGAATGCAGGGCGGCTATACGGAAATGATCAGAATGCAACTCGCCGAAATTTTCATTCTCACCATGCGCGAAATCGCGGGCAAAGCGAAAACGTCTTCGCTCAGCACACAGATCGTGGCGTATATCGAAAATAACTTTTCGGGCGATTTGAAATTCGGAGATCTTTGTAAAACTTTGAATTATTCCCTGCCGTATTTATCGAAAACGATACAAAAAGAAACGGGAGAAACGTTCACGGAATGGGTGCAAAAAATACGCCTGCGCGAATGTTGCAGGCGACTCCTTAGCGGTAACGACAAAATCGAAACGATTGCACGGGACTGCGGTTTTATCGATATGAATTATTTCCGTACGTTATTTAAAAAACGAATGGGCATCACGCCGCGGGAATACCGCAATGCGTTTTCGGCGAATGATCCCGATCCCGCGGAATAAATAGTTTTGAATTTCAAACATCCGATTGTTCAAAACTCACAGCGGCTCAGAATTTATATTATCCGAATTGTCGGCTCACTACGAGCGAATAATTCGGATATTTGTATGCTATAACTTTTTTTCGGAAATGATTCCCCTATCGCACGAAAGAAAATCTCTTAAACGAAAAGAATGAGTCCCGTGCAACACCGAACTCATTCACTTCAAATCTTTTGATTTGATGCCAGTATGTGCCGAATCTTTGCGATTCGTTTCATTTTTCCAAAAGGTTTTAATTTCTTTTCGGTTTTTCAAAAACGATTTTCGCGGCGGAAAGCTCTTTAAAACGCTCGTTTGCACGGCGAAACAATTCCGCAAATTTTTCCTTTCCGATCTTTCCCGCCGCTATGCGCGCTTCCGCAAGTCCGCCGATCGTTTTAAGACGCGGATTCCACACGCTGTCCTTTACTTCGAAAAAATCGCCGAAAATTTCTTTAAACGCCTTACGCGCCACCGGGTTTTGCCTGATTTCGCTCACAAAGCTTTCTTCCGTGTACGGCTCGCAGGCAAGCTCTTCGCTCGCTCTTTCAAAAGCGTGCCTGCCGCTTTCTGCCCTTACGGCTTGCTCGCCCGGCAAGATCACTTCCGCCATAACGCCTGCGGGGATTTCGATCTCGTACACGATTTTGCCGTTTTTCCGGCGATACCCCGATACGATTTTTCCGTTTACGCTCTCGTATTCCGCGCGCAAACCGGGCAGTCCTTTGGCGGGGTGCGGCGCAATGCGCACCTTTTTAAACCCCGGCGCGGCGGCTTCGATTCCCGCGATCCGCCGGTATACAAACTCTTCGAACGCCCCGTATGCATAGTGATTATAGCTGTTCATTCCGTCCGGATTCGGCTTACCGTCCGGCGTTAAAGAATCCCAGCGTTCCCATATCGTGGTCGCGCCCATGTCCGCTTCGTACAGCCATCCGGGGTACGCGTTATTCAGAAGCACCCGCCGCGCCGTTTCGAAATATCCGTTGTCGCTCAGCGCGAAAAGCAGGTACGCCGTGCCGATAAACCCCGTGGATATGCGATATTTGCGCAAAATCACGCCGTCGTTCAGTCGTTTTGCAAGTTCTTCGCGCGCGCTTTCGGGCGCAATACCGAATTGCAGCGCAATCACCTGCGCCGTGACGGTATCGAATGCGAGCCTGCCGCTTTTCGTAAAATACTCGGCGCGCATCTTTTTTAAAAGTTCCGCCGCTTTACGCCTATAAATTTTCGAATCTTCCTTTTTACCGAGAATTTTCGCGCTTTTCGCCACGATTTCAAGAGACTTCACCTGAAACGCGTTCGTAAGAAAATAGGTATCCGTTCTGCCGCACACGCCGTTACCCACAAGATATTCCCCATCCAGCGCGAGCCAGTCGCCATACTCGTTGCCGCGCGCCACAAGTCCGTTTTTCATCGTGTTTTCGCGTGCGGAAATAAACTTCTTCATCGCTTCGAAATTCTCGGAAAGAAAGCTTTCGTCGCCGTACATTTCGTACAGCTTCCACGGCACGAACGTGATCGCGTCGCACCACATCGCCGACGTTTTTTTATCTTCGAGACAATCGGGCGCAACGTTCGCGATCTCACCCGTTTCTTTCTGCTCGTCGCGGCACGAGCCGAGCCATTTTTTCAGAATCTTGCGCACGTCGAAATTGTACGCCGCCGTGCGGCAAAACGCGTTGATATCGCCCGTCCAGCCCAGCCGCTCGTCCCGCTGCGGACAGTCGGTGGGAATATCCACGAAATTGCCCTTCTGCCCCCACGTAACGTTGTCGATCAGCCGCTGAAACCGCGCGTTGTCCGTTTCGATGCTGCCCGTGCGTTTCATATCCGTGTGCCGTACGATCGCCGTGATATTTTCCGCGGGAATTTCCGCGCCGTCGATTTTCAGATAGCGGAAACCGTGATAGGTAAACTCGGGTGAAAACACGTGCGCGCCGTGTGCCGTGAAACGATCCGTAGCCGCCGCCCCGCGCAGATTATCCGTATAAAATTCGCCGTCCACAAGAATTTCCGCGAATTTCAAAGTCACCGTGCCGCCGAAATTTTCGGGCGTTTTTATCTCTGCTACGCCCGCGAGATTCTGCCCGAAATCGTACACCGTATCGCCGCGCGGCGTTTTAATGACTTTCTTCACGCGCAAGCGCTCGATATCGCGTACAGGTTCGCAGATTTGCATTTTCAGCGTGCGTTTATCCCACGCCACTTCCGCGGCGGTAAGACTTCGAAGCGGCGCGGTAAGATCTTTCGTTTCGCCGTCGTAAAGGTGCGAAAAACGGATCGGACTTTCCTCCGCCCGCCACGTTTCGTCGGTAACGCAGCATATTTTTCCGTCGACCGCGAGATCGGCGGCAACCGCGCTCATATCGCCGTACAGCCGCTTTCTGCCACAAAAATACCCGCCGCAGTACCACCCCTGCGCCACCGTAAAGCGCAAAACGTTTTCGCCCGGTTTCAGCAAATTCGTTACGTCGTAAGTTTGCACCTGCAATGTTTTATTGTAGGAAGTCCACCCCGGGGCGAGATAATCGCGCCCCACGCGCACGCCGTTAATTTCGGCGAAATACAGTCCGAGCGCCGTGGCAAAAAGTTCCGCCTTTTCAAACGCGCCGAGCGTAAATTTCTTTTCTGTGCAGAATACGTTAGCCTTTTCCGCCGTGCCGATAAATTTACCTTGAATCATCATTGTATTTACCTTTTAAGATACAAACGCCGATTTGCCGATCGTATCGCAACAAGCGTATCGCGCGGCGCGCATAATGTCAAGCGTTTGCCGCCGCCGATTTCAAAGCCGCCGATTTCGAAACGGGAACGCCGTCTGAATCAAGCTGCCAGAAATCATCCGCGATAAACGCGGAATAATCTTTTTCCGCCTCTTTCAACGCCGCTTTATCGCCGTACACGCCGCCGCAGGCGGTTTGCGTTTCGCTGTCCCAATGCGAAATTTTACCGCCGATGCCGTAGCCGTAGATATTCGTGAATCCCTTACCGCCGCTTGCCGCGTTGCCGAGAATCGTACCTTCGCCCGCGCCCGAAACATATTCGTCCGCGCAGACAAACACTTTATTCACCTTGCCGTAGCCGATTTTCGCCCATTGATTCCACTGTTCGCCCGTGAAAATCACGCCCGTGTAGCCGCCGTTTTTATAGTTACGATGGTTTTCCGCAACGTCCGTTTTCGTGGCGGTGGCGCAATGATAGAACGTTTTGAAATGCACGTAGATATTTTCGATCGAAAAATCATTATTTTCCCACGCAACGCCCTGCGCAAGGAAGCCCGCCACCTGCGCCGCGGAGTTTTCCGCGTTCGTAAACGACAGATTTTTAATCGCGCAATTTTTCAGCGTTCCGAACATCGACGCCCAGCCCATGGAAAGCCCGTCGATATTATGCCCTTTGCCGTCGAACGTACCCGTAAACGTTCTTCCTTCCATCTTAGTGCCGTAAGCGCCGTTATACGCAACGTCCGCGCCGAGCGTGATATAGCCGCCGTAGATTTTATCGCCGTCGATCGCGTTTTCCGTGACGTACGCCATTGCGTCAAGCTCTTCTTTCGAAGTGATTTCAAAAGTAATAAACAGCGTTCTGCCCGTAACTTTCAGATTTTTGCCGTTCGAAGAAAACGTTGCCGAATAGCTTTGCAGTCCGTAAGCGGTAAGCGAGGGCGCATGGCTTACCGTGATTATGCCGTCTGCATAAGAAATGCCGTCCGTATACGTGTTCGCGCCCACGGCAAGCGAAGTCAGCGTGCCGCCGAGATATGTTTCCACGTCTTTTACATCGATTGTAAAGCTTTGCTCGAATGCGGAAACAATTGCGTTTTCGCCCGCGCCCGAAATAGATTTAATCACCTTGTTTTCGGAAATTTTTTCGCTGCTCACGGTTTGATCGAGCCGCGCCGGGTAAGGCAGTCCGTTCAGATCGATCTGCCAGAAATCGTCGCTTTCAAACGCGTTGTAATTGTTTTGTGCCGCTTGCATCGCCGCTTTATCGGCATACACGCCGCCGCAATCGTTTACGTTTTCGCTGTCCCAATGCGTGATTTTGCCGCCGATGCCGTAGCCGTAAATATTCGCAAAGCCGCCGCACCCCGCTTTGCCGTTGCCGAGGATTGTCCCCTCGCCCGCGTTTTCAACGTACTCGTCGGCGCAGACGAACACCTTATTCACTTTTCCGCTATCGATTTTCGCCGACTGATTCCATTGCTCTCCCGCAAAAATCACGCCCGTGTAGCCGCCGTTTTTATAATTGCGATGATTGCTTTCAACGTCCGTTTTCGGTGCCGTATTGCAATGCCTGAACGTTCTGAAATGCACGTAGATGTTTTCAATCGAAAAACCGGCGCTCCATTTCACGCCCTGAGCAAGGAATCCCGCCACCTGCGCCGCAGAATTCACCGCATTCGTAAACGACAGATTTTTGATGACCGCGCCATCGGCAAGATTGCCCACAAGTCCGCCGTAGCCCATAGAAATATCGTTGATATTATACCCCTGCCCGTCGAAAACGCCGCCGAACGAGTACACCGTATTTTCGTTTTTAATCGAAGCGTTATACGTTTTTCCGCCGTATTCAACGTTGTCGGTAAGCACGTAGTAGCCCGCATAACGGGTGATTTCCGAAGTCTTTTCGCCCGCGCCGTCCGAAATAAATAAATCGAGATCTTCCGCCGTGGCGATGCGGCGCGTGTAAAGCGATACGCGCAGCGCATAAATCACCTTATTCGTTTCTATCGTAAACGGCACGTTTTCGCCCATTTGCGCAGCTTCCGCCGGCATGCCCGCGCGATTCAGCGTGAGCGTAGTGCCGTTAAGTGCCGAAAGAACGTTTTCACCGTTTGAAAAATATGCCTTTTCCGCACTTCCGAGCAAAGCGGATTGCAGCTCGAAGCCGATTTCGCCTTCGCCGTTTCCGCGCTCGGCGATAAAGGTATCGGAAAGTTTCACAGTTTTTCTGCCAACGGCAATTTCGAGTTGTACAACGTTTCCGAAAATCGTGGCGGAAAGGGTGGCAACGCCCGCGCTTTCCGCTACCACGCTGCCGTTTTGCACGCGCGCGATTTCCTCGTTCGTGCTGCTCCATTCCACCGTATCGGGCGTTACGTCCTCGCCGTTTTTCGTCACTTTCAGTCCGAGCGGCATTTCCGCCGTTCCCGTCATTTCCGAAAGTACCATGGAAGTTTTAAACCCGCCTTCGGAAGGCTGAAAAGCTTTCGAAAACGACACGGTTTCGCTTGCGCCGATCACTTCCGCACGCACTTTCTTGTATAAAAGCACGCCGTAAACGTTTGCGGTAATTTCAATATACGCTTCGCCCGTTTTTTCCGCCGTCAGCAAAAAAGCGCCTTCCGATTTTTCCACTACGGAAATTGCCTCGCCCGTAACCTTCGTTTCGTATTCTATGCCGCTAAGATCGTTGCCTTTGTACCGCGCGTACACTTGCAGCAGAAAGCTATCGCCCTCGCCGAAACGGATAAACTCCGTATCCGCCGTTAAAACGGGTGCGCTGTAAGAATTATACACCGTCACGCTGCACGAAGCGGAAGCCTCGCCGGTTTTTGCCGTAAGCACGGCGTTTCCTTCCGCCAAAGCGGAAACTTTTCCGTTTTCGTACACCGCCACGGACGGCGCAGAATTTTCCCATTCGATCGTTTTACCGAGCGCGCTCACGGCAAAAAGCTCCGCCGATTCGTGCAGATCCAGACGGATTTCTTCCGCGCTGACCGTAACTTTGTCTTTCGGTTCTTCCGGCGCGGGCGGTTCTTCGTTTTTCTTACAACTTGCAAAGCCGAGCGCGCCGCAGAGAATCGCCGTTGCGAACGCCGATATCATTGCGATTTTTCTCTTTTTCATCATGCGATCCCCCATTCCTTAAACATATCTTCAAACGTGTAGTCTCTCATTCCTTTCAAGCCGTTCCATTCGTGTACGATACTGTTATTCAGCCTGCGAATATCGTCGCGGAAAGCGATGCGATAAGAAAGTAACGCGTCCGCCGAAAACGTGCCTTTGTAAAATTCAAGCACGGCATACCGCGGAAAAAGGCTTTCCGCATTGATGTGATTATACAGTTTTTCGTACAATCCGGGATCGAAAATTTTATATTTTTCAATTGCGGCATACGCTTCGTCGATCAGGGAAAGATAGCGGTTTAAAAGTCCTTTCGGCCAATATTTTTCGTTTTGCAACGCCGTGCAGCCGTACTGCCCGTTTATCTCGTCGTTTTCGTTTTCGATCTGCCTGAGCCATAAAGTAAGCTCGTTGAAATAGCGCAGCATCGGCTCTGCCGCATCTCGGAAATAGCCGTTGAAAAACCGCTCTTTCACGTCTTCGTACTCTACGTTTACGTCGAATTCCGCTTTCGAATCGAGATACGCTTTAAATTTCATAAAGCACGAGGGGTTTTCCGAGCCGTAGTACTGCCCGAGATTATTCATGTGCTTATTGCCCTTCGTGTAGCAATAGCGATAGGTATCTATGATGCTGTCGAACGAATTATACGGCATATAGTACCAGCCGAAATACGTTTCGTAGAGCCAGAAGAAAATGTTATCGTCGGTGAGAGCCGCCCATCCCTCGATCGCCTGCGCCGTGGCGGCGTTTTCCGCGTCGTAGAAAGAATAGGTGTATTCCGCCGTGGAAGGCGCGATATACACGCCCACGTTTTTATGCAGCTTCATCTCTTCCGCCACGGCTTTGTACGTGCCGTCCGCCTGTTTTACCGCCGGAGGCTGCGCCGTGATCTGATACGCGAAAATCATCAGCATATAATCACGTCGCTTGCCCTCTTTTTCAAAACGTTTATCCACCTCGTCCGATACGTTGTTTACAAGTTTGATATACGCGGCGGAGTCTGTTCCGTATTTCTCTCGTTCCGCCGTGCATGCCTCGCATTTGCACACATTGTTGTTGTCCATCACGGTGAATGTGATCGCGTACCGATCGGGATTATCTTCAAGGTGCCGATACACCGTATCGGCAACCGTTTCTTCCATCTTTTTCAGACTCTCGGCATTGCCGTGCGCCGTGGCACAGATCTGATTGCTCTCGGCGGCTACACCCGGCGCGGCGTACCATTCGGGATGATAATTTTCCTCGTCGCCTTTATTCCCGTACGTTTCATAGGGCAGATAATACATGGTGTTGTGCCAATATTCCTGCACTTTAATGAAAATATCCGAGGCAAGGTTGAAGCCCATGCCGTAAGCCGTTGCCGACGATTCGCCGTTGCCGCCGCGATGGAATTCGAAATCGGGGCGTTCGGTGATGTCCATATCGGGCAGCGTTTCGCCGCTCTTTTCGTATACCACCATATCCGCGGAAAACATATCGTAGCCGATCGTCTGTCTCAGAAAGCAAAGCGCGGCTTGCTGATAGCCGTGGCTTGCGTACACCGCCAAAAACACGGAGTCGCCCGCAGTTCTGATATAGTAGCCCGTCTGCCCCAGATCGTCGGAAGGCATCGTAAGCCCCGCCGCCGCGAACAACGCGCTGTCGCCGATCACTATATACTTCATCGATTTTTCATAAGTCACTTCCGAAGAAGCCACGATTTCGAGATTTGCGCCCGTAGCCGCGTACACATGCTTTGCGATGAAATTCGCCGCCTCTTTCGCGCGGGCATCGTCCGACACCGCGATTTTATACTGCGTAACGCCGTTTTTCGCAAAAATTCTGTCTGCGTTTTCGGTTACGTTCACCTTATGCAGCGTGCCGCTCACATGCGTATCAGCCGCCCCGATCGTAACGGTGTTTCCGCCGCTCTGATAGCCGTTATCTTCGCCGCCGCGTTTTTCGCACGCGCCAGCGCCGCACGAAAACAAAGAGATTGCCGCAAACAACGCCGCCGTTTTTCTCCAATTTTTCTTCGTCATTTTCTTAGTCCTCGCTCACCGTTACGTATGCCGTATAACTCGCCGCATTGCCGCTTTCGTCGATCGCAAGCACCGTAATTCTGTATCTGCCCGCCGTCGTAAAAATCAGGGAATCCGTTCCTGCCGGCAACGTCTGCGTTTTTCCCGTGGGCGCAGATACCGAAATATACACGGTTGCGCCGCCGAGATCGTCGGTTGTCTCGATTTTCGGGAATACGTATTTTTCGTTGATTTTCGCCGCAGTTATCCATTCCGCGCCGAATTGCAGTACAGGCGGTTTTGTATCGGCGGAAGTGATTAAAAACGTAACGGAAGCCGTTCTGCCGCCGAACGTATCCGCGGCTTCGTACACCACGCGGTACGCGCCCTTCGCGGAAAGTTCGATTTCAAACCGACCGGGCGCAACGCCCGTGATTTCCGTGCCGTCCGTAGCTACGCAGGGTTTCCCGTCCGGATCGGTGACCGACAGAGTAAAGCGCACGTTCGGATCAAGCACGTCGCCCGCCGCCGCGCTCGGCAGCGTAACTTTCGAACCGTACGCATACGAGCCGCCGTATTCGCCGAAAAGTACGATGTCAGGCGCCGTTCTGTCACGTTTCGTATTGATTAGCGTCTGCGAATTGATCGAAAGCATTTCGAATTTCGCACCCGTCGTAGCATCGATAAACGATACGTTCAGCCACGCTTTATCCGTAGTAAAGCCGCCGAAAGTCTTTCCCGTCGTCGTTTTCGAAACGCCGAGCGCAGCCGTACCGAGCGTGAATTTTCCGTCGGCGTATTTCAGCGTAAGCCCGTTCGATTTATCGATGTCGGAAAATCCCGCCGCCACAAGAATCGAGCCGTCGCTCGTTTCGAATCGCGTTTTTCCGCCCGCGTCCAGAAGATACACGCAAATCGCGTTTTCGCCGTCCGCCGCGTCCGTCAGCGTGATTTTAATGCCACCGTATTTTTTCGAATCGGAGATCGTGCGCAAAGCCAGCGTGAGATTTTGCGCCGTAAGCGCGTTCGCAAACGTAAACCCGCCGTTTTCGCCCGTCGCCGAAATCACCGAAGCCGTGGCGGTTACTTCCGCCGAAATGTCGCTGCCGATAAAATAATTTCCGATTTTCAGGCTGCCGTTTTCGTCGAACGGAAACGCCACGGGAATTTCATACGCTTTTTCGGCGTTGCCCGCCGCATACACGATTTTCACCATATCGCCGTTCTTTTCCGCCGCGGCTGCGTACTCTTCGCCGTCCGCAAGCGTTTTTCCATCCGGGTTGTTTTTATCGTACACTTTCGGCAAACATTCCACACGCCTGAGCGAGCCGGAAGAATAATCGGAAGCGTACAGTTTGGGAAACGTGTATGTCGAGCCGGCAAGCATCGCTTCAGGCACGGCGGCTTCCGATAAAAACAGCGGTTTTTCGCCTGCATATACCTCGAAATCAAGGATTGTCATGCCTGTCTGCCCCGCATAATCGGTTACGGTGTATATAATCTGCCATGCTCCCGTTTTTTCGGGACGGAACGGTTCGTTCGTGCAGTCGATTTTTATATCGCCGCAGCGCGCCTCGATGCGCACCGTTTCGCCGCCCGCGCCGCCTTCCACCGCGTACGAGGAAGTAAGATCGATGAGCGTACCCGCTTCCACGCGCGTCTCGGCAAAGAAAGGCGCCGCATGCGGCGCGGAAATATCGCCCGCATACACCCAGATCACTTTTTTCGCCGACGTGCCGTCGTACGCCGTAGCGGTGTACTCGATCGCATAATAGCCGGCCTTCTCGGGGGTAAACGCGCCGTTTACCACGCTGACGTTCACCGCCTTGCCCGGAAAATTATAATCGTAGTACACGCGCGCCGTCACATTCAGGCTGCCGCTGTAATAGCCGAACGCGTCCGCGTCGAAAAGGCGGTACGGCAGCCCGATTTTCGCGGACGGAATATTATTCTCGTCCGCATGCACCGTGATGATCGGCTCGTCTTTTTCCGTAAGGCGGCTTTGCGTAAGATCTACGCCGCACACTTCGCTCAAAAGAAAATTCGCCGAGCTTTTCGTGTAATCGGCGCAGGAAATCGTGAGCTTCGCTTTATCCGACTTGAAACCGTTCCAGAATTCGTCGAAAAATTTCGCGTCGTTCATATCGATCACCAATCCGCCGGTTGTGCCGTACACCGCCGTTTCGGCGGCGTCGTAGCGGATTTTCACCGTCTGATTCAAATCGGGATCGTTGTATTCAGCTCCATAAGGGTTGGTGTACGTGCCGTAAAAACTGTGCGTTACGCCGCCGCCCCATTTGTTTTCGATATGCACTGTGTTTTTGCCCGCTTCGTAGCCGCGGCGCGTCTGATTTTCGCCGCCCGCGCGAAGATAGCTGTACGGATAAATCGCACCGTCGCCGGGGTAGCCGTTCAGATCAATCGAAAGATACGTGGCAGGATCGGCCGCGTCGGTAAGGCGGATATGAAATGTTTCGAAATCGCATTCGCCGATCGTATCGGGAATCACGGAAAGCGCAATCAGCGTATCTTCTTTCGTAAGCGAAGAAACGTCTATCGTCTGTTCGATGGTGATCGTATCGTTCTGCGCAAGCCGCACGTATAAGCCCGATTTTTCGAAATCCGACTTACCGCCGTTCGTAGGAAACTCTTGTTTCAGCGTTTGATATTCGACTTTGCTTGCCGAAGAACTCACCGAAGCGAGCGGCGCGTACACCGAGAATTTCACTTCGTCGAAATAAACTTCGCCGCCGTTTCCCGCCGTGTATTGCAGCGTATAATCGCCCGCCGTATCGAGAATCACACTGCTTTTCGAAATTGCCGATCCGTCCGGCTTTTTCAGTACGGCGCTCGCTTCTATTGTTTTTCCGCCCACGCTCACCGCGCGTGCGGGAATTGCAAGCTCTTTGCCGCGCTCGTATTCGCTTTCGAGGGAAATTTCACTCCACACGCCGTCGGCATAGCTCGTTTGCGCAATGCCCGAGGTAACCCCGGCTGCCAGCGCGCCGCAAACGGCTATCGTTGCAATTTTGATTATTTTCGCTTTATTTTTCTTTTTATTGATCATCTTTTTTCCTTTATCGATTTATTTTTCAGCCTTTGATGCCGCCCACGGTGAGATTGCCGAGCAAGCGTTTCTGAAAGATTAAAAACAGCGTAAATATGGGTATGAACATCAGCATCGCGCCCGTCATACGCATCGGCACGGAAGAAAGATTGTTCTCGCGCGTATTCGCCATATTGTACATGCCGTATGCCACCGTAGGATAGGAAGGCATATACAGAAGCGGCACTTGATAATCGTTCCAGAAACCGATGAAATTTACAAGCATCACCGTGAAGAAAATATTTTTCACAAGCGGCAGAACAATGGCAAGCAATATGTGCATATTGCTCGCGCCGTCGATCTTCGCCGCTTCCGTGTACGTCATCGAAAGTCCTTTGAAACCGTCGTAAAACACAAGGAAATACATGCCGAGGAAGTTGGCTTTCATAATCCAGAGTCCCCAGATCGAATCGTACAACCCCGTATTTTTAGCCATCTGCAATTCGGCGGGCAGGCTGCCCACGATCGGAAGAATCATCACCACGATCACCGCGGTGTACACGATTTTCGAAAATTTATAATTAAATCTTGCGCAAAGATATGCCGTAATGCACGGCACAAGCGTCTGAAAAAACGCACACCCGAGCGAATACAGTATACTGTACACGAACATAGTTTCCATGTACACCACTTCCATGCCGCTTTCCGTGAGTACGCTCACGTAAAACTTCGTGTACACGAACGTATAATTCCACACGAATTTTTCGGGCATGCCGATCGCGTTCGTGCGGAAATCGTTTGGCGATTTGAAAGAAGTGATAAGCGCCCAGCCGATCAGCGTAAACATGGAAAGCACGTATGCCGCCAGCACAATTAAAAGTACGATCGTAAAAGGGGAAAATTTCGTTTTCAGCACTTTTGCATTTTCTTTTTGCATCGTTTTTTCCCCCTTTACTCTTCGGACGGTCCGAATTTATTCAAAAGATACCGCACGCCGAGCGTAAGCGGCAGAGCGATCGCCGTGAGATACAGCCCCATCGCCGAAATCGTGGAATATTCCGCCCGCGATTCCGCCGCCTGCGTAACGTTGAAGAAATAATACCCGTAGTTTGCCGTGCCCGCAGGCGAAGAGCTGCCGTAAAACGAGTACATGTTGTATTGATTTGTGAACATCGTGGCAACGGCGGTAATCAGAAACGTTACGATCGTGGGGTACACCATCGGCAAAGACACATAGAAAAATTCTTTCACCGCCGATACGCCGTCGATCTTCGCCGCTTCGATAACGTCGGCGGGAATGGCAGACATCGAATTCGAATACATCAGAACGTTCACGCCGAAGCTCACCCAGATGTTATAGAACATAATCGTGCCGAATCGCGTATCCGGGTTTTCGATCAGACCTTTCACTCGCTCGCCCGTCATTCTGAACACAAGCTCGGGCAGTGCCTGTTCTACGAAAAACTGATACATCGATACCATCACGATCGCCGAAATGATGGACGGCAAAAACAGTACCACGCGGAAAAGTCTCGATCCCCCCATTTTTTTGCTGATATAATACGAAAAGAGTATGCCGAGCGGCGTGCCGATGCCCACGGTAAGCGCAAAAGATTGCAGCGTTACTTGCATCATCGAGCGAAATTCCGCGCTCTTCGTCATCATTTTAAACGCCGTGGAAAGGTGACTCGTCGTCCACGTCACCGATCCCGTAAGCACGTCGAACGATTGAAACGAATATAAAATCGAATTGACTTTCGTGGCGATATAAAACACGGAGAATTGCAGCACGGGCCAGATCATCATCAGGCAATAAAAAATCAGATCGCCGCGATTAACGCTTTTCTTACGTTTTCTCACCGATAATTCCGTCATTGCGCGCACCCTGTCAGCCTCTATTCAAAGTATCCCAGATATTCTTCTGATTGATGTAAATGCCGTTGAACGCGTCTTTGAGCGACGTGCCGTTTTCGCGGAACGTTTCGGCAAGATAAATCGGCTTATCGTTTACCGCCGTTTTGAACATCATGCCGGGGCGGAAAGAGGAAGCGTTATTCAGATACAGCGAATTTTTCGCATACGGATACACAACTTCCGATTTTTCCTGCATTTCGATCACGCTTCTGCCAAAGTACGAAAGCTTCGATTTTTCCGTTTCGGAAAGCTTATAATTCAACGCTTTCGTGGTGTTTGTGATTTCCGTATACTGCACCAGAGATTCCTGCGTGTTCGCATATCGCAAAAATTCCACCGCAAGGCCTTTCTTATATTCCTCTACGTTCGATTTCACAAACGAGAACGCATACTGCGCGTCGTAAAGCGCCTGTTTCACGTCGCTGTTTTTCGTTTCTTCCGCTTTCGCCTTCGTGGCTTTCGGCAGAGGCATATACCCGAATTTCCGATTTTGCGCCGAGCAATCTTCGCCGTAGAAATTCACCATATCTTTAAACGTCTGATCCGCTTCCATCTGCCACCACACGCCGTCGATCAGCATTGCGGCTTCCTCCGTCTTGCCGCCGTCTTTGCCGCCGTATAAAAAGTCTTGCTGCGCCGTCATGTGCGAATAGCCGCCGTTGAACGCGTTGTGATTGTGATAATTGTTATGAGCGTTATCGTTCAAACAAAGATTTCTCAAAAACGAAGCGGCGTGATACCACCCCTCGCCGCGCGCCAGCTCGTAGCCGTTGCCCGCGTTGATTTCCGTAGTTTCGCCGTCTTTCGAAAATCCGCTGTCCGTTGCCGTGCCGAGATTGTTCGCCGTGCCGCTCAGCGTATAATTGCGCATAATGTTTTCTTTTCCCTCGAAATCCACCGCCAAAGTATACGAAAACGTATTCAGATAGTCTTTATAATTCGCACCCGTCCACCGAAGCGGCAAAACTTTATCTGTAACGATATAATCGCATAAAGCGAAAAATTCTTCGTACGTAGCGGGCAAGCCGTCGTCCGAAGTATTGTACTCCCCGTCCGGCCCGGCCGATCTCTTCTGTTTCACGGGAGCGTTCGTATTGATAAACCGGTCTTCGAGCATGCCCGATTCCTCAAAGTCGCTTTGATCATCGAGGAAATAATACCCACGATTTTCGAACAGATCTACATTGTAGATAATGCCCCAATATCCCGCGTAGTGCGGCACGCCGTAATAACGAGGATTGCCGTCGCCGCGATCCACGCCGTAGTAAGCGAGCTGCTCATCGTAGAATTTATCGAGAACGCTCTGCGTATCGTCGGCGTCGAGATCGGAAAGCGGCTTTTTCAAAGCGTCGGTCACGTCTAAAAGCGCGCTCGCGCCATCGCTTGCGCCCACAAGGTTGTAATAATTCACCGATTCCGTGAAGAACACATCATACAGCGAAGATTTGATATCCGCCGCGGTGAACGACTGTTTTTTGGAATCGATCATCACCTGCACGCCTTTTTTGCCTTCTTCGTACACGTCCTCGGCGTGCAACTCTTCAAACGATGTTTTCAGGGCTTTCACCCAATCGTTGCCAAAGCCGCCGCCGTAGTTGAATACGTACAGCTGCGTGCGGGATTCGTCGATCTTTTCTCCGTCGCTTTCTCGTACCGCGCACCCGGCCGCTCCGAAAATCATCGCCGCACTCAGCGCGCCCGCAAGCACATTTTTCATTCTGATTTTACTCATATCATATTCTCCTTCCGCTTTCCGAGAGTAATTTCCCGAAGCATATTTTTTTCTTCTTCGCCGAATTTGTCTTTACGATCGTATTCGTAAAACCCGTTGACTTCCTGTTCAACGTCGTACAGCTGCGTATAGCAAAAACCAGATAGCTTTTTGCTTTCGTAAATCGTGCGCATCAATTCTGCGTATCGCTTGATGAACGCTTGCGCGCGCGTTTCCGTTTTACCGTACCCCCAATGGCACTCGCAGCGCACCGCGCCTTCGTTTATCTCGTCCGTGGAATCTTTCACGCCGTTGCCGAGCGCAATCCCGCCGCATTCCGAAAAATTCACGGGCTGCCCCATCTTGTATTTCACCGCCGTTTCGCCGCCGTACAAAAGCGGCACGTCCAGCTCGCCGCGCTCGTCGAGCGCCTTCAGGTAGCCGCGGATCTTATCCACGGGTTCGTAACTGTGAAAATCGAATACGTCTGTTTTCTCGCCGTGAAATCCGCCGCTTACGTCTACGCACGGCCGCGTTTTATCGTACAGTTTCGTAAAATCGTACACCGCCTGACAAAACCGTGTATCGCCTTTTTTATCCGGCTCTTCCCAGTTGCCCCAGATTTCGTTTAACGGACACCACGTGATAATCGACGGGTGATTGAAATCGCGCCGCAGCGTTTCTTCCCATTCGGCAATGAATTGCCCTAGCCGCCGGTTATCGGAAAAATCGATCCCCCAAGAGGGAAATTCTCCCCACACCATATAGCCGTGCTTATCGCAGAAATACAAAAACGCAGGCTCGAATACCTTCTGATGCAGCCGCGCGCCGTTGAAACCGAGCCGCATGCCGCGCAGCACGTCCGCTTCCGTATATTCCACGCCCGGCGAAGTGTAGCCGCCCTCGGGATTGTACCCCTGATCGAGAACAAGCCGCTGATACGTTTTTTCGCCGTTCAGTAAAAAATCCATACCCTCGTAGCGCACTTCGCGCAAACCGAAATACGAATACACTTCGTCGTTTTCGTAGCGGATTTTTACGTCGTACAAATTCCCTTCGCCCGCCTTCCAAAGCTTTTTGATTGAAAGCGGCACAAAAATCGTTTTTCTGAAAGAAATCTCGCCTTGCGCACGCCCCGCAATCTCGCCGCCGAAAGTTATTTCTATATCGTATTTACCCCGTCCGGACGTTAATAAATCGATTTTTAACGCAGGCGTTGAAATATCGGGGTAAAAATAGAAATCCCGCACGTGGTTTTCGCTCGTGTATTCCAGCCATACGCTCTGCCAGATCCCCGTGGTGCGCGTGTAAAAACAACCGAACGAATTGCGCTTGTACGATTGCTTGCCGCGCGGGGAATTATTCACTTTATCGTCGCGCACGTGCAGGAATAGCTCGTTTTCGCCATCGTTTACAAAATTCGTGATGTCGTAGCGAAAAGGCGTATACCCGCCCGTATGCACGCCGACGTATTTTCCGTTGATAAAAACGGAAGCCATATAATCTACTGCGCCGAAATTCAACACCACGCGCTCGCGATTTTTTTCCACGGTAAACTTCTTTTTATAGAAACATTCGGGAATAAAATCGGTGTAGCCGATGCCGGAAAGTTTACTTTCGGGGCAGTACGGCACATTAATTTTTTGCCACGAACGATTATCGAAGCTGAATAGGAATCCGTCGTTTAAAATCACGGTGCGTTCCCGCCGTTTCAGCGGATTAGGATAATAGGTAATATCGTTCATACTGTTTGATAAATTCGTGATTGCTTTTTTTCGGGGAAATGCGTTTTTTCGCATCCCCCCGAAAAAACAACGTTTGTAAATCCTTATCTCTTTTGTTTAAGCCTGCGCGCTTAACGCCGCCGCCGATTTCGAAACGGGAACGCCGTCTGAATCGAGCTGCCAGAAGCTATCCGCCGTAAACGCGGAATAATCGCTCACCGCCGCCTTTAATTCGTCTTTTGTAGTATACACGCCGTAGCCGCTGCCCGTTCTGTGTACGTGACTGTTACCCTCTACATTATAGCTGATATTCGTACCGTCGCCGAAACCGTAAGCGTACACGCCCGAGAGATTAGCCATTCTGTCTTTATGATAATACCCTACAATCGAACCCGCACCTGCATTTTTTGTGTACTTTGTAGCAGTAACGATAACATTCGTAAATTTACCGTAAGTTATTACGTTCGCTTGCCCCCAGTACTCATGGGCAATCAGTACGGAAGTCATATGCGTACTATCATGCGAACACGTGAAAAACTCGGAAAATTGAATATAAATATTCTTCATTTCAAACGCAGAATCCCACGCCACCGCCGATTTTGCGATAAATCCGGAAGTCCAATCGGAATGGTTTTTCGCATTCGTCAGCGAAAGGTTGTAAATCTTAGCAGTACCGTCCAACACACCGAAAATACCGTTCGTATTCTTCATCACCAATCCGTCAATATTATAACCTCTGCCATCGAACGTTCCCTTGAAAATATACCCGGGCGCTCTGTATTCACCATTGTACGCGATATTATTTCCGAGCGCGATATATCCGCCATAAGTATTATCTCCGTCCGCTACCCCGTCCGTAACATATTGCATCGCGTTCAAATCCGCTTTCGAGGTGATTTCAAAAGTGATAAACAACGTTTTGCCCGCCACTTTCAATTCTTTGCCGTTTTCGGCAAACACGGCGGTATAATTCCGATAGCCGTAATCCGCAAGCGTAAGCGGATGATTTACGGTGATTTTGCCGTCGGCATAAGAAATGCCGTCCGTATACGTGTTCGCGCCCACGGTAAGCGAAGTCAGCGCGCCGCCCACGAAAGTTTTCACGTCGCTAAGATCAATCGTATAGCTTTGCGCCAGAGCGGAAACCGTAGCAGCCGCGCCCTCGCTCGTAATTGCCGTGATCACCTTGTTTTCGCTTACGGTTTCGCTTTGCAATTTCATTTCCAGCGAAGCGGGGTAAGGAAGTCCGTCGAAATCGATCTGCCAGAAATCGTCGTTTTCAAACGCGCTGTAATCGATGCCCGCCGCCTTGATCGCCGCTTTATTGCCGTACACGCCGCCGCAGGCGTTCACGTTTTCACTATCCCAACGGGAAATCTTCCCGCCGATTCCGTAGCCGTAAATATTCGTAAAGCCTTTGTAGCCGCTTGCCGCATTGCCGAGAATCGTGCCTTCGCCTACGTTCGTTACGTAATTGTCGGCGCAAACAAACACTTTATCCACTTTGCCGAAATTTGTTTTTGCGCTTATATTCCAACGTTCTCCCGTGAAAATAATTCCCGTATAGCCGCCGCAACCGCTATCAAACGGTTTGCTGCCGCAATGATAGAACGTTTTAAAATGCACGTAAATATTTTCAACCGTATAATCGTTTTCCCATGCAACGCCCTGCGCAAGGAAGCCGGCAATATTCGAACTTACGTTTTCGGCATTCGTAAACGATACGTTTCTGATAGCAGCGCCGCTTGTTAAGCCGCCGATCAACCCGCCGTAATTCATTGTAATGCCGTCGATATTATGTCCTTTTCCGTCAAATGTGCCGTTAAACGTCCATTGTTTATCCGAGTCATAAATCGAAGAACTGTATGTGCCGCTATACGCGATATTGTTTCCAAGCGTGATATACCCGCCGTAAGTCGCCGTGCCGTCCGCCGCGCCGTCGGTTACGTACACCATCGCGTCAAGCTCGGCTTGCGATTTAATCTCATAGGTAACGAAAAGCAGCTCGCCCACCACGTTCAGCACGTTGTCGCCTTCGCCAAACGCCGCCGCGTACGCCTTCTTGCCGTACAGTTTCAGATCGTTTTCGCTAAAAGCCCGACGTACGGTAAGCACGCCGTTCGCATATTCCGCGTTCGCAAGATCTACTTCTTCGCCCGCCACCGTAAGCGATTTCAGGGGTTTTTGGGCAATTTCGTTCGCCGTGACTTCGTCCATCGTTATCGAGTAGGAAGTAGCGTACGTCGCTTTCGCTTCCGCCTTTTCGCCCGTGATCCCCGCGATCACTTTCGCTTCGTTGCTCTGCCCGTTCACCTTATCCCAAAGCGATACGAGCGTGGCGTTGCCTTTAATATAATCCGCCGCAAACTTCTTTTTTCCGTCTAAAGACCAGCCCGTAAACTTCCAGCCGTCATTCGCCGCGGCTTCCGCCAGATTCAACTTGTCGCCGTATTTGCCGCTTTGCAGCGTCTGCCCGTCGCCCTTGATTTCGTAGGTATTCGCGTTCAGAATGGTTTCCAGGGCCACGTTGCCGTCCGCAAGATTTGCCCGGTACGCCGTTTCCAGATACGATTGCCGCAACACGTCCGTATAATGCACTTCCGGTGCTGCGCCCTCTTCCGCGCCCGTGATTTTCACGTAGCCGCGCGCCGCAAACGGCGCGTTGTAGTATGCCCCGGGGATACCGTAGCAGTACACAAGGCTCTGCATATACCCCTCGTCCGTAGTGCCGTCGCCATTATCAAACGCCGACCACAGGTTTTCTTCGGGCTTTTCCGAAGAGTAAGTAACGGCTTTTTGCGCGGTGGCGGTGGAAAGGTTCAATTCTTCGCCCGCAAACAGCTCGTGCGCGGGTATTGCCAAAACGCCCGTTTCGATTTTCACGTTTTCGTTTGTAAGATAGCTTTGATACGTAGCCGAATCCAACTTTACACGGAAGCGGATTCCTTCTTGTCCGTCATCGTTTTTCTGATATCGCACGGAAGCGCCCGCCATTTCGAACACGGTTACGTTTTCGGCTTTTGCCGGATTTGCGCCCGCTATCCCCGTCGTCGCACATACGGCGCATAAAGACAGAGCGGCTGTCAACAATAAATTCTTTTTCTTCATTTTTCTCACCCCTCTTCAATTCCAGATCGTAGATTCGTCTACGTCTTTCGTCCACCCCTCGTCATTCCATTGAAAACCGTTTTCCTTCACATTGCTCGTAACAACGATGTCTTTTCCTGTGGAAAAGACATCGATATGCGGGGTACTGTAGCCCGCCGCTTCCGCCTTACGCCGACGATCGCGATCGTCTTGCATTTTTCTCATCATTTCAACCTCCTGCATTTCATAATTTTTTCGGCGAAGGCATAATTTTTAATTTTCCCCCTCGCTCTATTCGCATAATATCACAAAATCAAGCGGCTTGTCAATACAATCGACGCTGAAAAAGCCTCCCAAAAATTGACAAAATGAAAACAAGTTACTCGCAAAATTTGAAACTAACTAAAAAAAATGAAACCTTCGCGTGCCTTTTTCGTACAAAAATGAAAACCGCCCCGTTTTTTTCAAGGGCGGCAAAATGCGGTTTCATGCAAAAAGAGCTGAAATTTACTTCACAAAATACGCCTTCATCTCCGAAATCGCGGTTTTTCCGCTTTCCGAAGCGATTTCGATCGTAAATTTCGATGCGCGCATCACGGGGATATGGCAAATCGCCTTATGCCCGATCGTAGCGCCTTTATAAACGAGCAATTTTCGATTCTGATACACATAAGGGTAGGCGTAAATTTCGAAAAGCTGTGCGTTCTGCCCCTTCGAAAGATCTTCCCGCAGCACGATGCGATTTACGAGTTCGCTGTTTTCGCGGCACTTTTCCCACGGTTTTCCACGGCAGGGCGCATCGATCGAATACGCGTTTTCGCCGTCTTTGTACGGCGCAGAAAACGAAACGGGCGAAGAGTACTGCGCGATTTTTTCGCCGAGTTCCAGCAGCCGTTTTTTATCCGCTTCGGGCAGCAGTCCGCGATCGTCGGGCGAAACGTTCAGAAGAAAATTGCTGCCACCGCCCACCGAAGATTCGTACATACCGAAAAGCTCGTCCGCCGATTTCAGCGTGTTTTCATTGTCGTCGTAAAACCATGTGTCGCGGATTTTACAATCGCACTCGGCGGGAATACAGGTATCTTCGGGGAATACGTCCGCCTGCGTGGCAAGCTCGGAAAAATAGCCGCTTTTCACGGTGAGCGGATTGAATTTCGAAGCGTAGCCCGCCTCGTTGCCGATCCAGCGCACGTCCGGATGCCATTCCGCCCCCGAAAACGTTAAAATATGCGGCTGCAACCTGTAAATTTCTTTCACGATGCGTTCTTTATCGTACTCGTGATTTTCCGAGCCGCACCCGTCGAACCAAAGATAATCGATTTTGCCGTAATTTGTTAAAAGCTCTGTGATCTGATTGATAAAATAATCGTCGTATTCCTTGCCGTTTTCGAATTTCACGGCGGTTTTCCCCCATTGCGCGGGCGAATAATATAAGCCTACTTTCAAGCCGGACTTCCGCGCCGCTTCCGCGAATTCTTTCACCGTGTCGCCCTTGCCACCCTTCCACGGCGTATTTTTTACGCCGTATTCCGTATACGCCGACTGCCACAAAGCAAACCCGTCGTGGTGCTTCGCCGTGAAAATCACATACTTCGCGCCCGCCTTTCTCGCCGTTTCCGTCCAGTCGAACGCGTCGAATTTTTCGGGAAGAAACGCGGAAAGCGGCATGTCTTTTCCGTCCCAATCTTTATGACCGCGATAAAAACTGCGTATGCCGAAATGGAAAAACACGCCGAATTCCCAATTCAAAAAATCGAGCTGCTTATAAGATAATCCGAAATTTTTCGCCATAGCCTTCCCCCTTTAAACTTCGCTACAATATTATTAAAGCATAAAAACGGAGCGGTTGTCAACCAATCGGCGAAAAAAAACGCTTTCGGAATCCGAAAGAATGAAACCGCGTTACTCGCAAAAAATGAGATTTCTTTTACAAAACGAAAATTTACGAAAAATTCTTGATTTTTTCGTTTTGTTTTGTTATAATATACGCAGCAAGGGAGAAACGACTATGGACATCAATGAAAAGAAACATTTGCGGCTGTATATCGAAAACCCGGACGATATCGAAAAAATCGCGCAATGCGGGTATGCGTTGTCCTCGAAAGAGCGGGTGCAGATTTTGAAAGCGTTGATTTTTTACCCGAAAAGCATCTCCGCGCTTTCGAAAGAAACGGGCATTTCGATTTCCACGATTTCGCGCTATGCGCAGGATCTTGCCGAGGCGGGACTTATCTCTATCGCCTATCAGCCGGGCATTAAAGGGCATACGAAATTCTGCGCGCAGGAAATTTTATCTTGCCGCTTCGTATTAGAGCCGGAAGTGCCGAATACTTCGGCGGACGGCGAACGGAAATTCGTTACGGAAATGCCGATCGGGATGTTTTCCGCATGCAGCGTAACGCCACCGTGCGGCATGCTCGGCGCAACCGAAGCGATTTCCATCAAAGACAATCCCTCGATGTTCTTTCTGCCGCAGCGCATGAAAGCGGAATGTTTATGGTTTAATACGGGCATGCTGGGATACATGTTTCCCCTGCCGCCGGACGCAAAAGATTTCAAAGCGTTTCACTCGCTTTCGTTTTCGTTCGAAGTGTGTTCGGAAGCGAATAATTATAATATCAACTGGCCTTCGGACATCACGGTGAAAATCAACGGCAAAGAGATTCTCACGTTCACGTCGCCGGGGGATTTCGGCGGCTCGCGCGGGAAGTACACGCCCGCCTACTGGCCGGTTACCTGCACACAGTACGGACTATTAAAAAACGTAGAAGTTTCACGAAACGGAGTCTATTTAAACGGCGAACAAGTGCCGTCCGAAATAGATTTCAACGCGCTTGAATTGCATAAGCAAAACACCGTGCTTTTTGAGATCGGCGTAAAAGAGAACGCCGTGCATCGCGGCGGCATCAATTTATTCGGCAAAAATTTCGGCGATTTCAATCAGGCGATCATCATGACGTTGAAATAACCGCAATCCCCGCGTTCGTAACGTTTTGTTTCAGTCGATACCGCACATTCCCCGTGCGGTATCGTTTTATTTTACGCGCATATATAAATCGGGTAAGCGTTTCCCTGTTCGTCGGTTTCGCTGCGCGCATACGTTCACCCCCCATGCGCTTATAAAACTCCGCCGCCTGCGGCACGTAAAGCTTGATTTTTTTAATCTTGCCGCCGATTAAAAACGCATGCCTGACCTGCACGGACAGAATCAATATCCACGTGCAGAACGCGCCGCAGGATTTTCCGCATTTCAAGCAAATCGCCGAATCCGCGCTTTTTGAAAAGGTGCGGCAGATTTTCGAATATTCCCTGCACGATACAGTGGTTTCGCGCTTCCGAAAAATGCTCACGATCGAGCAATTCCGCTCGCCCGAACTCGCCGCGCTGTTTTCAAGGCGGTACGTAGACAGAATAATCGACTATCACGCGCGCATTTTCAAAGATCTGATCGCCGCAGGCGAACTTGCCCCCGAAAACCCGAAAACGCTTTCGCTTTTGTACGTTGCGCCGATCATCACACTGCTCGGCGTGTGCGATCGTCGGTCAGAACGCGAAGAAGAATGTCTTGTGCGCCTCGAAAATCACGTGCGCCTTTTCTTTCATCAAGACTTTTTAATTTTTTTCTCGGCGCGGAACGGAAAACATGTAATTCTTGTAATGTATCCAAGAACCATTTTTTGTCTTTTTAATGTTTTTACCGTAAAAATGGCAACTTTTATAAAAAAATAGACAATTTTAACTTTTTATTGTTATTATCCCGCTTGACTTTTTTGAAAATTGTTTGATAATACAGACAATTTTTATATATTCAATTTTATACAAAAACGCCATGCATATTGATCGACCGGAATTTAGTGGGGTTAAACCTTCCCGCTCTTTCCTCCGACCATTTTCAAATGGGCTATAACGCCGCAAACGCCGTCAGAGCAGCCCGCGCCATCGGAAAAGGCATTGATAAAAATTTCGGAATGGTTTGTTTCGACGATAACAATTTGTTAATCAACCTTCGCTTAAATATAAACACGGATTCTATCATACAAGATTCTTTCCGAATCGGCTACACGGCGGCAAAACTTCTTATCGATCAATTAAGCCGCGGAGCAGTCCCCGCCTCAAGAACAATCGTACCGCTCTTATCTGTATTACACAGATAATTGACCGCTTAAACTCTTGATCTCCGGCGCATCGCCTGTTCTTCACGGCTTTTCACAGCAAACCATACTTCAACGGAAACATTTCTTTCTCTCATAATTACCCGTAGTAAAAAGAATCCGATTTCTCAGACTCTTTGCCCCGAACTCGCTGTTTGCTAATGTTTGATTTATTGTTTCTGAATTCACTAAGATAGAATAAATACTGTACCACGGCGTTTGCCGCATTTTCGATTTCGTTTACCTTACAATCGATTAAAAACACCGTTATTTTTGTAAGAAAATGCACAATCTGCAAGCACTTTCTTCTGTCGAAATAAAACAGCTTAACACCCCATTCGTAAAGCGAATTTCCCCGCTCTTTTTCAATGATTTGTTCGCACAATTCCTTTATTCCCGTCGACATCTCGTGCGGGCGTTTCAGTTTATATCTATCCATTGTTTCTTGCGTAGCGTAGTAAATCATTTGTTCTTCCCTCCGTATAAAATTTATTTCTCGAAAATCTCAATTTCGTCGACGTTCGGATAAGCGCAAACAACGCAGTATCAGGCACAATCTGCACGCCGTTATATATCCCTTATACGAAAAGCCGATTTCTATTTCGCGATTTTAAATAAAATTTAATTTTGCGAAATAAGCCATCTTGCAATATCTATAATTTTTACTCCTTCTATCTGGCTTTCCGGATGTTTGGTTCGCGCAATGATGAGCTTTGGATACGCGTCTTTGATTGAAAGCAACGGGGTAACTTCACGTTTCAGCGTTTCTTGTCTTGAGAGATCATCGCAAACCTGAATATAAGTTTTAGCTCCGTCTTTCAGCGCAACAAAATCAATCTCTTTTTCGCCGAGTTGCCCGACGTAAACCTCATAGCCACGACGCAACAATTCTATCGCGACTATGTTTTCGTATAAATGTCCGTAATCCGCATTCTTCGTCCCTATTATTGCGTAGCGGAAAGAGATATCGGCAAGATAGTATTTTTTGTCGGATTCCAGATAGCGCTTTCCCCGCACGTCGTAACGTTTAAAAGGATAAAAAAGAAAGCTTCTGCAAAGATATTCTATATACGCTCCGCATGTTTTATCGTTTGTTTTATATATGTTTGACGTCAATGTGTTTGCAACGTTCCGCACCGACGTTTTATTGCCGATATTATCCATCAGAAAATCAACGATCATATTTAACAGATCTTCGTTTTCTATTTTAAATTTTGTTACGATGTCTTTTGTAATTGTGGTCCGCACTATTCCTGCCAAATATTTTTTAGCATCGGAATCATTTTTGTAGAGATAGGAACCTGCCATTCCGCCGTCTACCACATATTTATCGAACGCCACGTCTATATCCTTCTGAGGATAATATACAAGATACTCGGCAAAAGAAAACGGATACAAACTTATTTCGAAAACACGTCCTCCGAATAAGGTTGCCAAATCGCTTGATAAAAGAAATGCATTAGAACCGGTTAAGTAAATGTCAAACCTTTCCTCTTCATATAAGCTGTTTACAACAGTTTCAAAACCATCGCAAAGTTGCACTTCATCTATGAAAAGATAATTTTGTTTGCCCAAAACAAAATTTTTATCGATATAATTGTAAAGCTCATTTCCCTTTTTGAGATATTCAAATTCTTTTAAGTTTAATTTTACGCGGATAATATTACTATCGGTCTGCTCCCGGACATATCTGATAAAAGTATCCATCAATTTTGATTTTCCGGAACGGCGAACTCCGGTTATTACCTTTATATCCGGAGTTCCCATAACGTTTTTCAGTTGAGCAAGATAAACGTTCCTCTCAATAAGCTTCATAAAAATCTCCTCAAACAATATCACGACTTGTTACATTATAACATGTTTCGCAAATTTAGTCAAATATAAAAATTGCGAAACAACAAAATTGTTGAATATTTTTATAATTTTTATAAAATCCGTTATGATATCCTCTTTCTTAGGCTCTTTTAATTTTTTGTGTGGAAAGCAATACCATTCATGGTAATGAAGCAACCCTTATACCGTTATATCATCGTAATACGCGTCATGGAAAATAAATTTGGGAACTTTTGGGTACTTGCTTGTTTTTAACGTTATATTATAAAGTTGTGTGCAAAATGCAATTTGCGGATTTTATGGAGATTTTAGCTGTTTTTAAGCGATTTTCATTGCAAAGCCTTTCACTTTTGCATTTTGTTGTTAAACTGTAAAATAAGTAGAAAAATAGCGTGATTTGTCTTAAAATCCCTCGTTCGAAAGAACGTACCGGTTCAAGTCCGGTCAGCGGCACCAAGTCAATATAATCCGAACCGGGTGCTTGTAACAAGCGAGCGGTTCGGATTTACTTTATATTTAGGTGATTTAACTTGATTTTATCATAAAATAGGGCTTGCGACAAAAATCGCAAGCCCATTGCCGTATTATATTGAGCTTTTGCCTGCCCTTGTTCTGCCGCCTTTTTATACCATTTTACCGCTTCGGTTTTATCTTCTTTTACCCCTTCTCCGTTATAATAGCAATTTCCAAGATTACATTGAGCTGTTTCATCCCCTTTCTCTGCAGCTTTTCTATACCATTTCACAGCTTCGGTTTTATCTTCTTTTACCCCTTCTCCGTTTTCATAGCAAAGAGCAAGATTATATTGAGCAACAAGATCTCCTTGTTCCGCTGCCAAGCTAAACCATTTAAATGCTTCTGCTTTATTTTCTTTTACTCCCAAACCATTATTATAACATATGCCCATATTAAATTGAGCATCGGCATTCCCTTGTTCTGCCGCTTTTCTATACCACTTCGCCGCCTCAGCTTTATCTTCTTTAACCCCTTCTCCGTTATAATAGCAAAGAGCAAGACAAAATTGAGCATCGACAAATTCTTGTTCTGCAGCTTTTTTATACCATTTTACAGCCTCCGCCTTATTTTCTTCAACATCCAACCCGCTATAATATCTTTGCGCTATAATATTCTGAGCTAAAGCATAACCTAACCTTGCCGATTTTTTCAGCCATTCTATCGCAACTTTTTTATCTTCGGAAACGTAAAATCCGTTAAAATAATAATATCCGATTATGTAACACGAAATAGGGTCGTTTTTCTCCGCCAACTTTTTTATATCGGAAAAAGCCGAGGCGAAAATCTCTGCCGCCTTAGCTTCGTCTTTTTCAACAAATTTGCCGTCGCGATAAAACAAAGCGACGCCGTAATTACACCTTACGTCGCCTTGTTCAACGCCTTCGCTATACAACTTGAAAGCCTTTTCGTAATTTCCTTTCTCGTGTTCCGCCCTTGCGGCACTATAAATTTCATTATTTATCTTTTGCATATAGATTACCCCGTATGTTGTCTATTTGCTTTCAAATGCAATTATAATTATTATATCATCTATCGCTATTTATGTCAATAACCGAGTGAGTTTTATTAGAAAAAAGAACCAAAAAGAACAAAATACCGCCTATAATACAAACCAACGAGCAAATAACAAACATTATGCCTTACTAACTGCATAAGTTTTCAGGGTACGCTTTATGCCCCATGTAACAGTTTCAACTGAAGCCACCAATAAAACGAAGCTTATAATAAACTAATAAAATTCATGTTTTTACATTTATGTCATTTTATTATTTTTTAACTTTTCAATAAATAAAAATAAACCGTCAAAGCCAATCCTATTAAAAGTCCAATGCCAAAGATACTCCTTCGCGCGATAGTTGCCGATTTACTTTTATACAAATAATCAAATTTAATATCATCAGAATTCGCATTCTCGTTCCGCTTCTCAGTAAAATCTGTTTGCGATTCGTCCGTTTTGGTTGTATCATCGCGAATATTTTCACAACCCTCACCATCGGAAATATTATACAATCCGTCATAAACGATTGCGCCGCTGCCTAAATAATCATCGTCAAGGCCGTTGTCATACGGCTCGTAAAAATCTTCGTCCATTTCGGGCGTTACAATACCAACAATATCGATAAGTGCGTCTATAAGCCGATTAAACACGCTTTCCGATAACAAATCAGCCACAGCGGAATATTGCTCTCTTATTGCGTTTACGCCGTCCAACTGAAGACTCGATAACACCATAAGAACATTCAGCCGCTTACTTACGGCAAAGAAAAGCGATAACTTTTTCTTATCCTCATACGAGTTGCCGATTAAATCCGCCGTGCGGGAATATATAAGAAACGGCTCGTCTAATTCGTTGTCGGAATTTCGCGTTTCGTATACTATTTTTAACGCCGCTAAAAAATCCATTTCATTTTCCTTTGTAATATTTCGGCTTTATTTCGGGACTTAGCAACATTCCGACGGAAACGTCGTCTCCGATTCCGATTTTCACACCCATTTCCGTAATAAAACAGTCTATTTCTTCCGATTTTCCCGCAAGCAATTTTGAAACGACAGGTTTGACGAGCGCGGTTGCGAAATTATCGAGCGAGCGATACGGATTGATAAGCCCGTCCGTAAATACGATTGCTCCGTCCACAGCAGGCAAATCGATTATCTTCACCGCCAAATGATTAAAAGCATCCGTCTGACACATGGAATAAGTTAAATTCGCAACGTTTTCGTCGGAATCGTCGTCAAATACCGGATAGACTTCTCCCCGTTTGAAAACAAAACACCCACCATCTCCCAAAGACGCGCAAATCATTTTGTTTCCGAATATCATTGCGCCGTTGAGCGTCGTTCCGTAGGCTACCTGCGGATCTGTTTTTAATCTGAAAATCTTATCTTCGTTAAGCCCCGCGGTTTCGCGTTTCGTAAGCGGCTTTTCAGCCAGATTGCGTTCCACCAGCGCATTCCACTCGCAAAGAATTTCAAGGCGTAATTTCTTTTCGATTTCCTCGCGATTCGCCCGATAAAAAACAGATTTTTCCACCCGTTTAAAAGCATTTATTATCGCTTCGGAGGCGAATTTGCTACCTTTATCGCTACGGATATAAATTTCGCCGCCGTGCCCGTCGCAAGCGGTAATGATAGTGCGTTCGTCATCGTGATAACAGGCGGAAAAATCCTGACAGATTTTTCCCGTCTGAAAGTGCGTATAACCGATAGCGGTTTTCGTAAAAAATTTTACCATTCCCAATCATCGACCTCCGCTATCGCCTGCTGCACCTGTTGTTTTACCTCTTCCGTAACGGAAACGTTCTTTTCGGCGTGAACGCTTGTAGAAGTAGACTTCACCTTAGAAGCCGTTAAAACGATAATCTTGATAATACGTTCCAGAAGTCTCGAATCGTAGCATTCGATAACGTCGCCGTTTCCCGAAACAAAGTCCGTAAGGCAGCCTATAGTGCGTTTATCGTTCAATTCGATAGCGATTCCGTATTTAAGCGCAACCTTAAACCACGGTAATTTTTTAAGCGCGGAAAGTTCTTCTTTCACGTTATCTTTCGTCGGGTGTCCGTCGGTCATAAGAAGAATGATCGGAGCAACGCCGCCGTAATCGGGCATAATTCCGCCCTGCGATTCCTTTTTCAGAATATCCGCAAGTCGCTCGTAAGCAATATGCAGATTGCTCCATCCGCCGCCCTTTATATCCTTAAAATCAAATTCTTCTATCGGCTTACATTTATCGTGATTCAGAAAAAACGCGTCGGTGGAATAAGTGATTACGGTGATATAAAAATCGACGTTGGTATTTTCGCTTTGCATTTCCGTGAGATATTTTTTTATGTCCCGGATCGCCTCGTTCACCTGCGCGATTCTCTCGCCCCGCATACTCGAAGAACAATCCACAAGCATAATCACGTTCAGCCGTTGCTTTGCGATTTTATCGGCAATCGCCGTGCCAATACTACCACTCAATGTCTTTTACCTCTTCAAGTTTTTCGGCAATTTGTTCCTGCGCCATGTGGTTGTTATCGGCAACCGCTCCCGCAACTCCGCCGCCGTTTGTAGACGCGCTATTCGATTTCACCTTGGACGCCGTTACCGCGATCACCTTGATAACCTTTCTGAGGGCTTCCGCCGTGTAAACTTTCAGCACCGTTTCGGGGTTACCCGTAAATTTGCGAAGCACGTCCATCGCCTCGTCGGTATCGATACCGATTGCCAGGGCGTATTTAAGCGCAACGCGATACCAACCCTTCTTCTTTAATTCGTCAAGATGTTTTTCCCAGTCGAAACTCGTCGGCATTCCGTCCGTCATCAAAATAATAATCGGCGCGATGCCTCCGAGGTCGGGCATCTGCCCGCCCTTTTCTTTTTTGCAAAGCCACCCGGAAAGAGCGTCGTAAGCCTCGGAAAGATTCGTTCTTCCTTCCGTCGATAAATCTTTCCATTTGAAATCGCCTATATCTTTCGGCTCGGTGTAGATCCATTCCGCTTTATCGCTGAATTTAAGCGCGGAAATTTTGATAATCGCGTCCGAAGTGTCCTCCTGAATTTCGGGCATAATCGTAATCACGTCGCGGATAGCGTTATTCACCGCGCCGATTTTCTCCCCTTCCATCGATCCCGAATTATCGATCACGAACAACAAATTGAGTTCCTGACGGGCAATGCCGTCTCCTAAAGTTCTGTCTTTCATTTTTTATGTCTCCTTAGTCGTCTAAATAATTTATACGTTTGAAGTTTTTGCCTGCTTTTATTCCTTTGTTCTTAACCCGCCCGATTGTCTCTTCTGTAAAATTAACTTTCATTTTATAATCTTTTGCGTTATATTCCGCGCCCTTAAAAAGCGACATTACCTCATAAAACGCTCTCGCTTTCGGATACGATATGGAATATTCCCTTTGCAACATAGTACAAGTAACGAAGCCTGCTTCGTTTGCATGTTCAAACGCCCGTATAAATAAATCGTCCTGCAAAATTTCATTGATTTGCTTATTTTTAAGCGTTATTTCTAAAACGTTCATTTTATCTCTCCTATCGTATTTTCATCGAATTTTATTTTTAATTTCCGGATAATCGGCACAACGCCGTCACCCGCAATTATTTTAACGTTTCCGCTTGTATCTTTAATCTCCACGGCGTTTTCAAGCGCGAGTTTTATTCCCCAAAGCGACGGATTGTTTTTGTTTACGACAACTTTTCCGACTGCCGTCAGATAATCCGCCGTATACTTATCGAGATGACAAAGATACAGATATTTTTCCGGCTCTAAAACGATTTTATTTTTATTTATCGTGAAAACGCAAACGTCTTTCGTCGGCTTGCCGCAAGAGGGACATACTTCGTATTTCTTCTTTTCTTCAAAGCCGTAAATATATTCGTAGCCGCAATGCGGACAGGTGATAAGTTCATCCCGATATTTCGTTAAAAGTTTCAGCCACTCTATCTCGGTCGTCCGTTCGTTTTCCCTGTCCTCCAACCCATCCACGAAGGTTCGATGAAACGCCTCTTTTATATATAGCGGAATATACGCCCAACGTTTGAGAACACTCGAATGATAGCCGCGTATAGGTCGATTATCTCGTCTTTCTTTATGATAAACGAACACGGGAGCGGAACCGAACATTTCATATTCCGCCTTCTCGTCAACGATGTCGTAATTCTTCAATCTCTCGCCCTCGAAAGGATTGCCGAGACACAACGCCATAAACAAAATCACGGCAAGAGAAAATCTGTCGGAATGCATATCCGGCATACTTTTGCCTGTTACGATTTCCGGCGCCATATACCGCATTTTACCTAAAATGCCGAGATTCTTTTTATCGGCGGTTACGTTATCGTTATCACAGATAAGGAGCGCACCCGTATCGGGATCCATAAAGAAACTTCCGTCGTTCAAATCCTGATAGGAATACCCTTGCTCGTGCAGTTTCTTAAACGCCGAGCACAGCGAAATACACCACTTAATGAGCGTTGCCCTGTTTTTGAACGGATGTTTACCCGTAAGATACGAAACGAACGAAACGTAATTTTTCGGGCGTAAATCCATAAGATAACCCGCTTTCCCGTCTGCCCTTTCAAAAAGCCTCTTCGGCCATAGAAAATCCTCCGACGGGCTGCCTTTTTCGATATTATTTTTCAGATTAAACCGAAAATCCCGACTGACTTCGCCTTTATAGATTTTTAGCGCGTATTTCTGCCCGCCGTTTGACACGAGATACACTTCGCCCTGCCCGCCCTCGCCGAGCAAATCTTCTACAACAAACGTTTCATTTTCGCCGATTGTACATTTTTCGTTCTTCTTAAAATACATAGTTTCTATGCCTCGTCAACAATTGAAGTTTCAGAATTTAAATAATAATTTTGCGCTTCATCTTTTACAAGCAATCCCCCTCTATCTAAGCACTCCATAATTTGAACGGCATACTCATATCCAACACCGAATTTTATCTGTATTTTATAGGCGTTAAGTGGCGAACCATACTTTTTTTCAGATTTTTTGTTCGGAAAAACAAACTTTTCCGAATCAAATTCGCCTTTTTGCACTTCTTGTTGAAATATTTCTGCAAATACGCGATACGTTTTGAAAATATCGCTCTCATTAATTACACAATTGTTCAACAAAAAATTTTCCACTCCAAATCTTTGTTGTGTCGAGATTTTGTATTTATCGCAAAGTTGTTTCAAATCGACGTCAGCATTATCGGCATCAATAATTTCTTTTAATATATCAAGAATTTTTTGCTTTTCAATCTTTGCTGAACTACGCGTTCCTAAATAAATATAATCCATATTTCTCCTTTTCGTTTTACAAAAATTATCGTAATCTCAAATAATCATTATAGGACAAAGTTTCATACTTATCACATACCGTTTTACAAAACTCCAGTGAATTCAAAAAACGAGTATCGATATCGTATATACTTCCGTTGTGAGCTACGTCATTTCGCATACACCTTACTTTGTTTAAAAATTTTGCATAATGTCCAAATTTCGAATCATGCGCCTCGGCTAAATAGTAAAAAAACGATACCGCGCCGTTATAACCTATTGTCTTCGAAAATCTGTTCACATAATCATAATTTTTCAACAGTTTCTGTTGATTATAAATAGTCAGTTTCAACCTTGCATTTTCATATTGCAATGAAGTATTATTTTCTCTCAATCTTTCATTTTCTCTGTATAACCGCCGATTTTCCGCCGCAATATCATAAGAATTGTTAGACGCACTCGTACTCGGATGATCATCACTTAATAAAGCCGCCGCCGCAATTCCACCTAATATCCAGCCTAACATACCAAGCCTCCTTACATTTCATGTAACATTTATTTTTTCAATTTTATATCGAAATAAAACAGTTTACTTGCACGTGTTTTGTACTCGCAAAATGGCTTCTTTCATAAAATCGATATCTGATTGTTCTACCTCTTCGCAAAAATGACCATGCATAATAAGATTCCTCAAATTGTTTATTTTCGTAAGCTTTACCTTCTCATCGCCAGTAAATATCTTATCCGCCTCGCCACTATGCAACCAAGCGATAAGAGAAGGATACACCTTATTTTTATTTTTAAAGCAACATTCTATCTTGAGTTGCCAATGCAGATTCACCAACTTTATATATTTTTCCATTAATTTTCTCTCCTTACACTTTTGTTGTAAATATTATTTCGTTTTATAAAAATTACTTTTTCAATTACCGAGTCAATTCAAGCATACGTTTTGCTATGGAACTTCCCATGCCGGCAGAAATTTTCAACATTACCTCCGCTGCATTTTTGTAATTGAGAATAGCACCGTAGTAGTACGACAATAAAAACGTAGCATATCCACAGCCGCTTTCAATCCGTTTATGCAGTACAGCCAAAAAATCATCGATAATTTTCGTATCCGTATCGTTTGCGCTTTGCAACAATACCAACAATTTTGTTCCACTTGTAAGCATTCCGTCTTTAAACGCACGATTGTAATAACTTGCCGCCGATACATATTCGCCTAAATTGCAGTATGTATCTGCTAATATGTCGCAAGCAAAAACATATCCGGCATCAGCTAAAAGACTCATATTATTCAAAGCCTCTTCCCGCAACTTTTTATCGGTTAATGCTTGCTTTTGCCACCACAAAACATTAGCATATCGATAATTCGACGCTCTGGCAACCTCAATTCGTTCGTTTTTTTCTTTTTCACTTTGTGCGTAAACAATCAACATTGATTGTGCCATAGGATTATCGGAAATTTCTTTCAAACGCACCGTTTTTTCGTCCCGTCTAATATATCTTGAAAATTGAGTTGTTGCATACTCTCGGCACTGCTTATTTTCACTTAAAAACATATCCGATATTACACAACCTTCATTCGCGGATTCTCGGAATAATCTGTCAGCCTTCTCCGAATCTTTTTCGACACCTCTCCCTATTAGATAATCAAATGCTAAAACTGCTTTAGCGGGCGCAAACGTTTCCGCAGCTTTTTCAACAAATAAAAATGCTTCTTTCTCGTTTTTTCGAATGCCTTTTCCGAATCCGTAAGCTTGTGAAAGATAATAAGCAGCCATCGCCGAACCGTTTCGACTTTCTTCTTTTAATACCGAAACAGCCTCAGTCAGTTGTTTACGATTGTCTGTAACAAACGCTCGTTTAGCTTCTTCGTAATTCATTGTTCTTCTTCCTCTTGCCAATAATTTAACCGTTTCAATTTTTTTGAAAAATTACACCATTGGATTAAAGCTTGAAATTTAGAATAATTTTTCAAAAATTTTTCTGTTTAATCGTCGTTCTGCGATTTAATCCCGAGGATTTTTTTCCAAAAACTTATCCAACTTTCCAAATCGTCGTCATAGGTAGTGATAATCGGGCCTTTCTTCTTTTTCATTTTTATCTCCTTCGTGCGTTTCTCGCACTTCAAAAAATTTTGCAAACGTCTCATTTATTTCAGCCGCTTACATTTATAGTAATAGGTCGCAATTTTTTAAAATTAACCTTTTCGGTAAAAATAAAGCGGAAAATTTTTTCAAAATTTTCCGCTTTATTTTTTCTTGTCGATCTATTCAATTTATACTGTATACTCAGGTTTCAGTTTACAAATAAATTCATACAATATTCTATCCACCATAATTACCATATTGGCACAATACAATGCTTTCCAATACGGCATAACTCCCGTATGTGATGCCGGATTACGCAATTTAAACGCCATATCCCGCACTCTTGTAGATAATGAATACAAATATTTTTTTATCTGCTCTTCACGATC
>ENA-UEQW01000228-UEQW01000228.1-human-gut-metagenome-genome-assembly--contig:-NODE-228-length-56064-cov-11.352671_pt1 | contig 56064 bp, 52 predicted proteins | sample MGYA00242947_ERZ507947 | MGnify/ENA primary metagenome ERZ507947 (study PRJEB26167, sample SAMN06115421) | human gut metagenome | host: Homo sapiens | place: China:Guizhou | collected 2015-03-17... | reverse complement strand
GTGTCAATGTCGGGATTGCTGGCGTACTGTTCCTTTTGCCGTTCGTGATGGGCTTCCAGCGGTCTTGCCGGATTGCCCTTGTGTTTTTCAAATCGCAAAATTGCGTGTTGTGCCATGAAACTCCTTTCCCCGTTCCGTTCCTTTCCGGGACTTTTCCACAGGAAAATCCCGCCGGAAATAGCCCTGATAGGATTGGAATGGAATTGATATAAATAAATCTGTTAATCTCTGTATTTCTATCTTCCGTCCGGTTTTCGTACTTCAAGAGGATTGATTTTCGTACTTGTCAGGTACGCTTTTCAGCCCTCCGGCGTACCAAAACGGGATTTCTTGAAGTCGGTGTTTGAAACCGCTTCATAGGATTTTGGGTAAATACAGTTGGGTTTTCCACAGCCCTGCTTCTTAATCTCAATCAACTCCGCATACTGCAATTCCCGCAGGGTATTGACCGCCTTTTGCCGCCCACAGTGAAGCAGGGCAACAACCTCGCAGATTGGGTAATACAGGAAAATCCGCCCGTACTCGTCCGCCCAGCCGTTCTTCCGGGATAACTCCGTCCGGCGCAGGATAAAGGCGTACAGTATCTTCGCTTCATTGGACAGGGGCTTGAATGTGGGGGCTTCAAAAAGGAAATTGGGCAGCCGGGTAAAGCTGACCGCCTTTTCCGGCTGATGGATATAAATGGTGTTTGTCATATCGTGTTTTGTGGACGGTTAGAAGCCTGTTTCCGGGGGCAGACGGTAGTTTCTATTGCCTGCCCCTGTTCTGTGCTTGCAAAGCCTTGAAAATCAAGGACTTTTCAGCCCCTAACTGTCCACGCTCAACCTCCTTTTCCGTTCACTTTCCGCTTTCTGCCGCCTGTGAACCCTGGCGGCGCAATCCGGGCAGTATTTCCCCCGGTTGGATTTTGGGAGAAAGGCTTGTCCGCATATGGCGCAGCGTTTCGTGTCCTTATCCTGGAAAATCTCCGCCTCCAGTGTCCCGTCCAGCGGCAAGACCGCCCAGCGGAACCACTTGCAGCAGACGGAACAGGAGATCTTCTGCGGGCAGGCGCAGGCGTCCCCGTCGTCAAGGGCGATACAGCCCCCGTCAGCGTAATTGCAGCACTCCCGGCGGATCAGGGCGTTTGCCTGTTTCCTCTGTGCCGGTGTCATGCGGTAAAGGGAACCGTCCGGCCTGCGTTCCAGCGGCGGCAAAGTTTTGATAGAATGGATGCTGATCCCTCATTTCTTGTTGTATTCAACCGGTTGTGAGATCAGTTTATCATGAAAAAATGCAATTCCCGTTTTCCTGCGGGAATTGCATTTTTGCCATCGTGTAGACCTTTGAAATTGTAAATCTGCAATTATCGCTATTCCTAAATGCAGCACGGTATGGTAAACTGAAAGAAATACAGGCAAGGAGGGGGAAATATGGCGGCAAAGCAGCTTGACGGGCATCCGGGCGACCGGATTGGCGATCTTAGGACGAATCTGGGGATGACAAAGAAAGAATTGAGCCAGAAAACCGGGATCGACGCATCCCAGATTACCCGCATTGAAAACGGCAGCCTCAAAACCATCAGCAGCGACTATTTAATAAAGCTGGCAAAGGAATTGAAAACATCTACGGACTATATCCTGGGTCTTACCCCTGTCAGCGTTCCCAAAAGCTATGATATTTCTGAATTGGGCCTGTCGAATGAAGCGGTCAAAGGGCTTGTGACGGGTACGATTGATGTGGGAATCCTAAACCGCCTGCTGGAACACAAGAGTTTCCCCCGGCTAATCCATCTGATACGGGTTTACTTCCAAGATACGGCGGCGAGGGGGATTATGGCGCGCAACCAGCTTATCGAGATGGCAACGGCTTCCCTGTCCGACCTGATGAAAGAACACCCTGAACACCGGGCGGAAGCAAGGCAGGATTTACAGTTTTTGAATGCCCAAAAGCTGGGGGAGCATGAAGCAGAACTTGAAAAAATCAAGAATGTATTCCTTGCAATCCTGCGGGATATTAAGAAAGATATGGACAGCGGCGAACAGCCGGGAGAAGTCGCCACCGCTGCGATGCTCCAAACCATGAGGGACACGCTGGCAGGGCAACATCGGGAGCCTGTGACAATGGATGATGTTGCCGGGATAGTTGCCGGCCAGTTTGGGCAGCTCGTCCCGATGGACGAGGAAACGGCGGAACAGTTCCGGCAGTTGGCAAAGAAGATGATGAAGCAGGTGGGCAGCACACAAAACGAGGAAGAACCATGAGCGATGTACTGACCCCAGAGCAGCGGAGCCGGGCAATGAGCCATATCAAGGGTAAAGATACCAGCATAGAGGTATTATTGCGGAAAGCCCTTTGGCATAAGGGCATCCGATACCGGAAGAACTATAAAAAACTACCCGGCACCCCGGATATAGCAATAACAAAACATAAGATTGCTATTTTTTGTGATGGCGAGTTTTGGCACGGAAAAGATTGGGAAGCAAAAAAGGCAAAAATCAGTTCAAATCGAGATTACTGGATTCCCAAAATTGAAAAGAACATTGCGAGAGATATTCAAATAGATAGACAGCTACATGCTCTTGGGTGGCAAGTGCTTCGTTTTTGGGGAAAGGACATTGAAAAAAATCTCGAATCATGTGTTAGCGATGTGCAAGACGCAATCTTGGAAGAATTAGTTCAAAAAGCGGATTTTTATGCCGGAGATGAATCGATTATAGAAGATACAGAATAATTTTACCGGTTTCTATTGCAAACCTCTGCAATTGCTGTTAAAATTAACATGTATGGCTACGCCGGAAAGGAGATTTGTTGAGATGAAAAAGTTTTATGCTATTTCGCTGTTTTCCGGCGCAGGCGGATTTGACCTGGGGATGGAGGCGGCAGGCTTTACTACACGCCTTTGCACAGACATAGATTATCATAGTTGCCAAACACTGGCGAACAATAAAAAGGCATTAGAGAATAGTAAGCAGTTTCATTTTTTGCAAGAAGCGGCAATTGTCCAAAAAAACATCAAAGAGTACCCTACATCTGAAATCCTTGTGGATGCCAGATTAAAAAAGGGTAAAGTTTCTTTGGTATATGGCGGCCCCCCTTGCCAGTCATTTTCGGTTTTTGGGCAAAGAAAAGGAATGGAAGATCCCCGCGGGACTCTTCTGTGGGATTATTTACGTGTAATCCGTGAGATTGAACCGGAATGCTTTGTGTTTGAAAATGTAGCGGGCCTACTTACAATTGATGATGGGAAAGTTTTTGAGGAGTTTAAAAAAGAACTATCCCTAGACGCCGATGGCAAAAAAACTTATCATGTGGTTCATTACTTATTAGATACGGCATCGTTCGGCGTTCCAGAATATCGCTCCCGCGTGATTATCTACGGAGCAAAAACAAAGGAAGTTGCCTGCCCAGCAAAGACCCACGCAATCAGCGCAGATGAAGCGGAAAAAGGGTTGCTCCCTGCAGTTACCGTAAGACAGGCTTTTCGTAATTTGCCTGATCCTTTGCCAGGTGCGATGCCAAACCATGTTGGCCGGGTTCATGGAAAAACTGTAACGGAAAGATACAATGCATTAAAGTTTGGCGAGCGGGATTCTAAAACCAGAATTAACCGCCTCAACCCAGACAAGCCGAGTTTTACTATTGTTGTCGGTTCAGATAAAGGCGGGGGTAAAGGCCATGTTCATCCTTTTTCTCCGCGTGAAGTTACGCCAAGAGAGTCTGCAAGAATTCAAACTTTTCCTGATTACTGGGTGTTCTCTGGAACGAGCAGGCATCCGATACGGCAAGTTGGAAATGCTGTTCCGCCTGTTTTTGCCGCTGTAATTGGCGCTAATTTACTGCGAGAAGTTTTTGGTGTTAAGGATGCACCAAACTATACTGAGATTATTAAGCGGCTTGGCCTGGACTACCTTACGGAAGATTAATAAAAGAATGTTTGCAGCAAATCATGGTTATCCTTGTTTGATGACAGTGGTTTGCTGCATTTTTTAGGAGGCGCTTTATGGCATTACCAGCAGAGCCAGTAGTTAAAAAATTCTTTACTAATAAAATTGAAAGTTCCCGTCCAGAGTGGGGAGATTATTTGCTTGAAATTGCTGACATCTTCTCTATGTTTGATGGTGAGGAATTAGATCGAGAGTTATTGGCTGATCGTTTTTCTGCCATAAGTGGCCGGTCCCCATACGCATTGCGAGATGTTGCCAATTTTCGTGATGAATTTGGGGCGTATGGGACATATCTAGGGCTGTTCCATATAAGAAATGAGGCAGAAACCTGGCGAATTTACTTATCAAAAGCCGCAAAACATTTTCTATGCTCGACCGAGCCCGATGTAGAAGCATTTTGCAGGACTCAACTGGCCCTTTTTCAATATCCAAACGGGGCAGGTGCGGTACCTGGATCACTTCGCATTCAAAGCAACGCCTTGGTTGATACAGTCCGTGAAATCCAAAATAACATTCATATTAATCCATTGAGGCTGATTTGCCGTGTAGTTGTGGTTAAGCATGAAATATGTGGTATCCCGTTGCCGGAGATAACAATTGACTACCCTACAATTTTTATGCTTTTCAACGATGACCGCATTAATCAAAGCTTTTCTCCTCCATTAAATGATATTAAATCTGTATTAGATGATTATGCGTACAACATACCTCCGGCTTGGGCAACTTCGGGAAGCAATTTGACTAATTTTAAAAGAAATTTTCATATTTTGGAAAGAACAGGTCTTTTTCATAGGATTCAGCATGAGGGACTTTCGATTGCTGACAATGATAGGGCGTACCCATATATAAAGACCATCAGCGGTATGACGCATAATTTTAGCGCCTTTGAACCCTGTTATGGTGCAACTAATATTGATAACATGTGCCGGCAAGTCATCCTAAGTCCTGGGTGGGGAATATATTTTGATTCCCTAACCATGCCAATGGATATCTTGACTGCACTTTCCGATGAATTTGATGCACTCGATACGATCCTTGCAACCCCACCGATTGGTACTACGATTGCAATAGCCGATCAGCCGTTTCCGGCACTTAGGGAATATCAGTCAAACCGGGTTAGGGCGTTTGCGTCCTCTGGAAATCGGACCGACCCTTATGAGACGCTTATATGCAGAGAAAAAGCAAACCGTGAGCATGCTAGAATATTGACAATGCTTGCCGCGAAATTACGAGCTAACAGTCATTCCCCTTACGAAAATGTGTTTATTGATTTATATGCTGAAATCGCAGGACAAACTTATATTTTTGAAGTAAAGTCCAATAATAGTAGAAATGCACTTAGCCAAATACGCAAAGCAGTATCACAACTGTATGAATACCGCTATCGCAGCAGCAAAGATGGAGCAATCCTCTGTATAGTTCTACAAGAAAAACCACAGCAAAACTGGATCGAGGATTATCTGTTGCATGACCGTGGAATCCTCGTTTGCTGGCTCGTAGATGATGTCCGTTTGGAGTGTCCGGCAGAATGCCACCCGTTGCTTTCAAGCATTGGTGTTGTTGATTAGAATTGGCACTATATCCCTACTGCCACTCCCGAAACCGGCTCAGGTTTTTGCTCATCCCCATCTGCAAAAACCTGTCCGTTTTCCTGCCGGGCAAAGTGAGCGTTTCCATCCGGCGAAACCCTCATTTTACCCGTCAGCCGTGACAGCAGGTATAACACACTACACTTTGCAAGCAAAGCCGTGTGCCAAAGGGAGGCCCCTTTGGGAACCCCAGTTTTGTCGGGAAGCCGGTACAGCCTACACAAAAGTGCGGCTATACCCCATCCCTCCAAAACGCAAGCAGGCGGCATAGGCCAGCCCGTCCCCGGTGCTGATCTATGCCGCCTGCTTGCCTGTATGGGCGCTTACTTTATCGCCCATATCAACCGTTCTAATTTATCACTTCCATATGGACCGTGGATTTGCTGATGCCGAATTTGGCAGCGGCGGCGCGGACCGTGGTCCGGTTCTCTATGATGTAAAGAGCAAGGCGCTCCGCCCGCTCCTCCATATTTCCCTTCAAAGCACAACACTCCCCGCCTTTTGTTGCTTTATCCTATGCGGCCCAAAACAGGCTTATGCAAGGGGAAAATTGGCCGCTCCCTGTGAAAAAATATTGGAGAATCAAAAAAACCGTGATAGAATAGCCATAACGATCTTATTGCAAAAGGAGTGTTGACCATGAATGAGGTTTTAAAGGTTCTGAAAGAGCGCCGCAGCATCCGTGCTTTCCGCCCGGAGCCGCTGAAAAAGGAGGATCTGGACGCCATTGTGGAGGCCGGTCTTTACGCGCCCTCTGCCAAGAATCTCCAGAGCACCAAGCTGGTGGTGGTACGGGACGCCGCCGTGCTTGCCAGATTGGAACGGCTGAACAGCCGGATTTTAGGCACACCGGAGGGAACACCCTTTTACGGTGCGCCGGAGGCCATTGTGGTGCTGTCCGACAGCGATTATCCCAACTGGCTCCAGGACGGCTCTCTGGTAATGGGTAACCTGATGAACGCTGCTGCCGCATTGGGCGTCGGCTCCTGCTGGATCAACCGGGCCATGGAGACCTTTGAGCTGCCGGAGGGCAAGGCTTTGCTGGCGGAGTGGGGTCTGGGCGAAAACTGGAAGGGCGTCGGCAACTGCATTTTAGGCTATACGGATCAGGCTGTCCTGGGGGACAAGGCCCGGAAAGAGGACCGCGTTCTGTATGTGTGAGGAGGGCGGACTATGAATGAAGCGATCCGGCAGGTGACCCACGTTCAGAACATCCGCTATGACAAGGCTGAGGAGCGGCTGTACATCATCGACCAGACGCTGCTGCCCAACGAGGAAAAAGAGATCGAGCTGCGCACCGTGGAGGAGATGATCGAGGCCATCAAAATGCTCCGCATCCGGGGCGCGCCGGCCATCGGTATCTGCGTGGGCTACTGCATGTACGCGCTGGCCAGGGATATTGACGCCAAGGACAACGAGACCTTTTATCGGAAATTGCAGATCGACGGCGAGCTGCTGGGGGCAGCCCGGCCCACGGCTGTGAATCTCCGCTGGGCGGTGGGGGAGATGCTGGATACCGCCAAGGCCCACTTGAAGGATGACCGGGCGGAATTGCTGGAGGCCCTGTACCGCAAGGCGGTGGATATCCACGAGGACGACATCGCCAAATGCACCGCCATCTCCGAATACGGCCTGAGCCTGCTGAAGGACGGCGACGGTGTTCTGACCCACTGCAATGCCGGCCCGCTGGCCACCTCCCGGTACGGCACCGGACAGGGGCCCTTCCTGCTGGCGGCGGAGCGGGGCATCCACATTCGCGTGTTTGCCGACGAGACCCGCCCTCTTCTGCAAGGGGCGCGGCTTACCAGCTATGAACTGCAGCGGGCGGGGGTAGACGTGACCCTCATCTGCGACAATATGGCGTCTATGGTGATGAAAAACGGCTGGGTGCAGGCCTGCTTCGTGGGCTGTGACCGCATCGCCGCCAACGGCGATTTCGCCAACAAGATCGGCACCAGCGGCGTGGCCATCCTGGCCAAGCACTACGGCATCCCCGTGTATACGCTGGGGCCCACCTCTACCATCGACATGAACTGTCCCGACGGGGCGCACATCCCCATCGAGCTGCGGGACGGCGACGAGATCAAAAACCTCTGGTACGAAAAGCCCATGGCCTTGCCGGAGGTGAAGTGCTTTAACCCGTCCTTCGATGTGACGGATCACGAACTGCTCACCGGCATCGTGACGGAGAAGGGCATCTGCTACCCGCCCTTCAACGAGAGTCTTGCGGCGCTGTTCAAGGACAAAGAATAAGGAGGATCTGATATGGCTGTTTTAGAATCTCCCTCTGCCTGCATCGCAGCGGAGGAGGGCGTCATCGCCAAGGCGGTACTGATGCCCGGCGACCCTCTGCGGGCGAAATTCGTAGCGGAGCACTATCTGGAAAACCCGGTGTGCTTCAATACCGTGCGGAATATGCTGGGCTATACCGGCACCTATAAGGGTCGGAAGCTGTCCGTCATGGGTCACGGCATGGGCGTTCCCTCTGCGGGACTGTACGCCCACGAGCTGTATAACTTCTACGGTGTGGACACCATCATCCGCATCGGCTCCGCCGGAGGCATCGGCGAGGACGTGAAGGTGCGGGACGTGGTGCTGGCCATGGGGGCCTCCACCAATTCCCACTTTGCGGACCAGTACCGGTTTCCCGGCCAGCTTTGCGCCACGGCGGACTACGGCCTTTTGAAGGACGCTGCCGCAGCGGCGGAACGGCTGGGCGTCCGGGCGGACGTGGGACAGGTGTTCACCTCCGACCAGTTCTATAATGACAATCCGGAGGCCAACGCCACCTACCGGAAGTTCGGTATTCTGGCGGTGGAGATGGAGACCGCCGGTATTTACTGGACGGCTCAGCGCTTCGGCAAGCGGGCGCTGTCTATCCTTACCATTTCTGACCATATTTTTACCGGCGAAGCCCTGAGCGCTCAGGAGCGGCAGGACTCCTTCCATGAGATGATGGAGATCGCCCTGGAGACCGCGTGGAACGCGGCGGAATAAGAGAGAAAGGCATCATACATGTATCGCACAGTGATTTTTGATCTGGACGGCACGCTGCTGGATACCATCGGGGATCTGGCGGCCGCCGCCAACGCCGTCTGCCGGGAAAACGGCTGGCCGGAGTACACCGTACAGGCCGTCGAGGGCATGGTGGGTCACGGCATCCCCAATCTGGTGAGCCGGTTCTCCCCGGCGGAGGCGCAGGAGCCGCAGACGCTGGAACGGACCCTTGCGCAGTTCAACCGGGTTTACGGTGCTCACAATATGGAGCTGACCGCGCCCTATGCCGGGATGCCGGAGCTGCTGAAAAAGCTGAAAGCCGCCGGAGTGCGGCTGGCGGTCTGCTCCAACAAGGCGGACGAATTCAGTCAGGTGATCGTAGCCCACTACTTTCCCGGTATTTTTGAGGTGATCCGGGGGAATCTTCCCGGAACACCGGTAAAGCCGGACCCCGGCGTGGCCCACGGAATTCTGGAAAAGCTGAACGCCCGACCGGAGGAGACGCTGATGGTGGGAGACAGCGATGTGGACATCCGCACCGGACACAACGCAGGCTTGAAGGCCTGCGGCGTGACGTGGGGCTTCCGCAGCCGGGAAAATCTGGTAAACGCGGGCGCGGATTTTCTGGCAGATACCCCGGCGGAACTGGAAAAACTCCTGATGAACTGAAAACTAAGGCGGTCCCTTTGTGGGGCCGCCTTAGTTTTTACTGTTTAGAAAAGTTACTGGAGAGGACTGAATGCACTCAAAAGTGCATAAAATGGAGCAGCGGAACGATGGGAAAACGGTTAACAAAAAAAGCTTCAATCGCTATCGATAGAGCGATAACCAATTATAGAAAAAAAGCATTAACAATCCGTTCACAATTATGGTATACTTGACGATAGAGGAGAGAGGCAACCCCGCTTTAATTGTGTAAAAACACAATAAGCAGTCCCAAGAACCTATCAACAAGCTTTGGAAGAAAAAAGGAGGAACCCTATATGGGCAATACCCTGAACAACAAGAAAGCGAATGGTCTCGCACTGCTCCCGTTCCTGGTATTCATCGTTGTCTACATGGGCGCCGGTCTGGTTTACCAGTCCAAGGGCGTCGACATGGCATTCTATCAGTTCCCCTCTGTTACCGCAATGTTCCTGGCCGTTCTGGTGGCCTTCATCATGTTCAAGGGCAGCATCAACGAAAAGTTTGATACCTTCGCCAAGGGCGCTGCCAACGTGGACGTTCTGACCATGCTGATCATCTACATCCTGGCCGGCGCGTTCGCTACCGTGGCTGCTGAGATGGGCGGCCGTGACGCTACCGTCAACCTGGGCCTGAGCCTGGTTCCCGTCCAGTTCCTGGCCGCTGGCCTGTTCGTCATCGCTGCTTTCATGGGCACCGCTACCGGTACTTCCATGGGCACCATCTCCGCCATCACTCCCATCGCTGTCGGCGTTGCGGAAAAGGGTGGCCTGAACATGATGGTCGTTCTGGGCGCAGTTATCGGCGGCGCTATGTTCGGCGATAACCTGTCCATGATCTCCGATACCACCATCGCCGCTACCCGCAGCCAGCACTGCGAGATGCGTGATAAGTTCCGCGTGAACTTCCTCACCGCTCTGCCTGCCGCACTGGTCACCATCGTAGTGCTGCTGATCGTGGGCCGTCCCGAGACCGTTACCGAGATCGGCGACCTGTCCTACAGCTTCATCAAGGTTATTCCCTATCTGCTGGTTCTGATCCTGGCTCTGGTCGGCATGAACGTGTTCCTGGTGCTGACCATCGGCATCTTCGCTGCCGGTATCGTGGGCATCGCCACCGGCGCTATCGATCTGGCCGGTTTCGCTCAGGCTGTTTACAACGGCTTCTGCGGCATGAACGAGGTCTTCTTCCTGACCCTGCTGTGCGGCGGTATGTCTGAGCTGATCGCCAAGAACGGCGGTATCGAGTGGATCATCCAGAAGCTGGGCAAGGTCATGAAGGGCAACAAGTCCGCTCAGGTGGGCATTGCCGCTATGGTCTCTCTCTGCGACTGCGCTACCGCTAACAACACCGTGGCTATCATCGTGGCTGGCGACATGGCCCGTGAGGTCTCTCACGAGTACAAGGTTGACCCCCGCCGCACCGCTTCTCTGCTGGATATGTTCTCCTGCGTGTTCCAGGGCATCATCCCCTACGGCGCGCAGCTCCTGGTAGCTTCCTCCCTGTGCAACGCTACCGTTACCAACGGCACCACCATCAGCGCCGCCAACATCCTTGGTTCTCTGTGGTATTGCTGGTTCCTGGCCGCTTTCGGCATCCTGTCTATCTTCATCCCCTTCGCCGATGGCATCTGCCGCAAGGATCCCTGGAACTGGGAGTATGACTGCGCTGAGTCCAACGTGGCCGCTAAGAAGGCCCTGCTGGAGAAGGAAGCCGCTGAGGCACAGCAGTAATCAAACATTGGATCTCTCCTATTCTCGCACTCTCACTCTCCTAACGGAAAACGCCGGCCATTGGCCGGCGTTTTCCTGTTGCCTGCAAGGTTCTGTGTTTCAGGCGAAAAGAACCTGCGCAAAAAATAAACCGGACGAAATCGTCCGGTTCATTTATTTATATGTGCTTATTTGCCGACGATCTGACGATGCAGGGAAGAGGTATATGCAATGGAACGCTGAATAGACTGTTCCAGAAGGCGGACAAATTCTTCGGCGTGAGAGGAGAGCTTGGCGTTCTGCGGATAGATCCAGCCCAGTCGTACCGGATCCTTGTCTGCCAGAGGGATGGTGACCACATTGGCAGGGGAGAGATGCTCTGCAAGAAGGCCGCTGCCAGTGCTGTAAGCGTCCGTATTGGCCAGAACATTCATGGCGGTGGAGCGGTTGTTGACAATGATGGCCTTGGAGGGCTTGCGCATGGATACCATGGGAAGCTCTTCAGAAAAGTCCACGGCTACGCCCTGGGCCTGTTCAAAGGAACTGTAAGGATAGCCCTCCAGATCTGCCTCCGACACGTGTTCCAGCTGGGTGAGGGGATGTCCTTTCCGGACGTATACACAGGGAGGCACCGCCGCCAGCTCGTGGAAGGTCAGTTCCCGGCCGTCCAGCAGGCGGCAGACGATCTTTTCCGTTAATTTGGTCAGGAAGATGACGCCGATGTCCGCCCGGTGGTCATACACATCGTCGATCACGCCGTCCATGCTGGTCTCTTTCAATGTATATTGGTAGCGGTTTTCCTGGTTTTGCTGGAGCATTTCCAGGAAAGCGTCCTCAGTAAAGGGATACCGCTGGGTGGAAACGCTGAAATGCACCGGTGCAATGGTGCTGCGGGATTCGCCGTACAGACTTTCGATCCGCTGCTTCTGCTCCAGCAGCGAGACTGCATAGCCCAGAAACTCCTTGCCCTCCGGCGTGAACTCCACGCCCCGGTTGCTGCGAACGAAGAATTTGATACCCAATTCCTCCTCCAGTTCCCGCACGGCGGTGGAAATACCGGATTGGGACAGGAACAGCTTGTGGGCGGCCTTGTTGATGGAACCGCATTTGGAGATTTCTACCACATACGTCAGCTGCTGAAAGGTCATTGGATCGTCTCCTTTTTACAAAATTCATAAAATTTTTCACAGGATGCCGCAGGGGAACACAAGTCCGTCCGCCGGGCTCCCATGGATATAGTTACGCATCGTTTGTTGAACCACATTATACGGAGCCTATCACGAAAAGTCAATCCATTATTAAAATAACTGTGAATGAATTGCGAAAAAGAGATACTAACACCTTTTCGCGGAACGTGATAGTATAATAGGTGAAATCCAATAAAAGTATCCGATGAGACTTTCTGGTTTACGGCAAATGTTTACATAAATTTTGCGTGTAAACACCTCTCTACTCGACTCGCTCTCTCCTTTTGCCAAAAACGTGGAAAGTTCTTACAGATAACTGAAAAACGATAACAACAAAATTTGCCGGTCTCACCGGCCCCGGAACAAGGAAAGGAAGGCATTTATTATGGATTGCAAGAACATGGGCTTCGCTACTCGTCAGATTCACGCTGGTAAGCATGACAACGGTGTCGGCGCACTGTGCACCCCGATTTATCAGACCTCTACCTTCGAGTTTGATACCGTGCAGCAGGGCGGCGCCCGCTTCGCTGGTCAGGAAGAGGGCTACATCTACTCCCGTCTGGGCAACCCCTCTCTGACTCAGGTCGAGGAGAAGCTGGCTGCTCTGGAAGGCGGCGAGGCTGCTCTGGCTACCGCTTCCGGCATGGGCGCTATCTCCTCCGCTCTGTGGAGTTCTGTTGAGGCCGGTGACGAGATCGTTGCCAGCGATACCCTGTACGGCTGCACCTTCGCTCTGCTGAACCACGGCATGAGCAAGTTCGGCGTGGGCGTGAAGTTCGTTGACTTCGCCGATCTCGCTGCCGTGAAAGCCGCTCTGACCGAGAAGACCAAGGTTGTCTATCTGGAGACCCCCTGCAACCCCACTCTGAAGGTGGTTGACATCGCTGAGGTCGCCAAAATCGCTCACGAGTACAACAAGAACATCCGCGTCATCGTGGATAACACCTTCTGCTCTCCTTACATCCAGCAGCCCCTGAGCCTGGGTGCTGACGTGGTTGTCCACAGCGCTACCAAGTACATCAACGGCCACGGCGACGTGATTGCGGGCTTCGTGATTTCTGACGCTGAGTTCATCGGCAAGTGCCGTATGTTCGGCCTGAAGGATATGACCGGCGCCGTTATGAGCCCGTTCAACGCCTTCCTGATCGCCCGCGGCCTCAAGACGCTGGACATCCGTATGGAGCGCCACAGCGCCAACGCCATGAAGGTTGCCGAGTTCCTGCACGATCATCCCGCCATCGACAAGGTCTATTATCCCGGTCTGGAGGACTTCGAGGGCCACGAGATCGCCAAGAAGCAGATGAAGCTGTACGGTGGCATGATGTCCATTGAGCTGAAGGCCGACCGCGATGCCGTTGCCAACGCTCTGAACAAGCTGCAGTTGTGCACCATCGCCGTGTCTCTGGGCGATGCCGAGACGCTGGTCGAGCACGCCGCTTCCATGACTCACTCCACTTACACTCCCGAGGAGCTGAAGGCTTCCGGCATTTCCGAGGGTCTGGTCCGTATCTCCGTCGGTCTGGAAGATCCCGATGACATCATCGCTGATCTGAAGGCTGTCCTGGACACCTTGGTGTAATTTACACAAAAAAATTGACCCGCCGCTCCTCTTGAAGGAGGGGCGGCGGGTTTTTTGACCGGATCGGCAAGGGTTGACAGAAGCCGGATCCGTGTTTATACTTGAATCGTGGACGATTCAAGGAATTCTGTCTACGGCATGATTTGGAAAATCAGCACGAAACGATTTGGAAAGGAAGTACATCATTATGAATTACACCAACACTCCCGATGCCCCCGCCGCAATCGGCCCCTATTCTCAGGCTATCTCCGCCAACGGCTTCCTGTTTGCTTCCGGCCAGGTCCCCCTGATGCCCGGTACCGGTGAGATCGTCGGCACCACCATCGAGGAGCAGGCTGAGCGCGCCTGCCAGAGCATCAAGGCCATTCTGGCTGCTAACGGCCTGGGCTTCGAGGACGTCATCAAGACCACCTGCTTCCTGGCTAACATGGAAGACTTCGCTGCTTTCAACGGCGTGTACGGCAAGTATTTCACCGGCAAGCCCGCTCGTTCCTGCGTGGCCGTGAAGGAGCTGCCCAAGAAGCTGCTGTGCGAGATTGAGATCATCGCTGTCTGCAAGTAAGACATTTCTGACAACCAAAGAGCACCAAAAAGCAAAGCGTTTGTTTTGAAATGGACAGGCCGCTTTTCCGCTGAACGGCGGAAAAGCGGCCTGTAGTTTTTGAAAATAGTTTAATAGAGGAGAGAGTCCTGGCTGCCGGGAAGAAAAGGTATGTGTGCGGAAAACCCAGGGGACGCGCCATTGAAATCAAACATTTTCAGGACTTTTGTGAAGCTCTGAAAACAGAAGACAGAGTGTGTCGAAAAAAATTCAACACGAAAAAAGAGACGCCCGACCGGGCGTCTCTTTTGCGTGCATATAGAGGTATTACGTGAAAAACGGGGATAGCCGAATGAAACCAGTCGCTATTTTCTGCGCCGTTACATCTGAAACAGGGTGATCATCAGTGGCATCGTGATGATGCAGAGCAGCATGGTCACCGTGTTGATCAGACTGGCATAGAGGGCATCCCGACCGAACATCTGACTGAACTGGGTCACAATGTTGGCGGAGGGCGCGATCACAGAGAGCAGACTGATGATGATCAGCGTTTCTCCGTGAGGGGCCAGCGCGGCCAGACCGCTGTATTTGGCAACGCAGACCAAAATAACCGGCAGTACGATCAGTCGCAGCAGCACAGGCTTCCAGAGCTGGCGATAGGAGCGCAGATGCTGCATATCCATATCCGCCATCAGCATACCGATGATCAGCATGGCAACCGGGCCCATGGTATTTCCGGCCATGGCGAATGCCGACCGAATGACTGCGGGCAGCCGGATCTGAAATGCAAACAGAAACAGACCTATGGCAATCGCCAGAATGTTCACATTGCATACCAGATCCCGCAGGGAGATCTCTTTTTTGCCGCTGATGAGGATCCGGGCATGGGTCCATACCAGAATGGTCTGCACGATAGAGTAACAGGTCACATACATGACCCAATCTTCACCCCAAATTCCGATGACAAGCGGAACCACCATGTTGGTGCAGTTCGAGTACATGACAGAGGCTGTTTCCACTGTATTTAGGCAAAACAGCTTTGCCGACAGTCTTCCCAGCACGAGACTCAGCACGTTCATCATCAGTGCAGATAGAAGCGAAAGCTCCATCATGCGTACGGTATCCGTTGTGCGCTCGATCTGAAAAGCGTTCAGGATCACGCAGGGGATGATGACATACAGCAACAGTATGGACAGTACACGACTGTCCTCTGATTTCAAAATACCGGCCTTTACAATGGCCCAACCCAGAAAGATAATGATAAACAACTGGGCGATCTGCTGTAGCAGGATCAGACTCAGCATTTCTCCTCTACGTCTTTCAGACGGCCCAGATAGGGACTTTCTGTCGTGCTCATGCTGGAAGCGGCATTTTTAAAGCGCTCCACGCTGGCGGTGGATTCCTTGACGGGACGGAGGGTGCCGGCGCCGGCCACGCAGCCGCCGGGGCAGCCCATGCCCTCCAGCAGATAGCCGTTGCGCTTGCCGGCCTTAGCCATGGCCAGCATCTTGCGGCATTCCTTCAAACCATCGCCGTACTCAATGAGGATCTCACGATCCGGGTCAATGTGCTTGATGGCTTCCACCACAGCGGCAGCCACGCCACCGCCCACAGCGAAGCCGCGGCCAAAGCCGCTGCCCTCGTCCATGCCGTCGGCAGGATCTGCCTCAAGGGTCTTGAAGTCGATCTCCTTGGCGTCAAACATACCCAGAAGCTCCTCGAAGGTCAGCACGAAATCCACGTCAGAACGGACGGACTTCCGGTTGGCCTCCAGCTTCTTGGCGGCGCAGGGCCCGATAAAGACGATACGGGCGTTGGGATGATCCTTCTTGACCATCCGGGCTGTGATAACCATGGGGGTCAGGGCCATGGAGATGTTGTCCTTGAACTGGGGGAAGAGCGTCTTGGCCATCATGGACCAGGCGGGGCAGCAGCTGGTGCCCATCCAGTCAATCTTTTCCGGCACCTCCCGCAAAAAGTCGTTGGCCTCCTCCACGGTGCACAGGTCAGCGCCGATGGCTACTTCCACCACGTCGGCAAAGCCCAGGGTCCGCATGGCGGTTTTCAGCTTGGCGGGAGTAGCGTCGGGGCCGTACTGTCCCACAAATGCGGGAGCCACGCAGGCGATGACCTCTTCACCACGCTTGATGGCCTGGATCAGCTGGAAGATCTGGCTCTTGTCGGCGATGGCGGCGAAGGGGCAGTTCACCAGGCACATACCGCAGGAGACGCACTTATCATAATTGATCTTAGCCCGGCCCAGCTCATCGGACTCGATGGCGTCCATGCCGCAGGCGGCAGCACAGGGGCGCTCCACCTTGGAGATCGCCCGGTAGGGGCACTGGTTAAAGCACTTGCCGCACTTGATACACTTGCTCTGATCAATGTGGCAGCGCTTGTTTTCATCCAGATAGATGGCGTCCTTGGGGCAGACGTTCATGCAGGGGTGGGAAATGCAGCCCTGGCAGCTGTCGGTGATGCGGACCTGCTTGGGAGGGCAGGCGTTGCAGGCATAGGGGATGATATTGACCAGGGGCTCGTTGAAATATTTCTGATCCGTGGCGGCATCCTGGATATTGGCGCTGATGGGGGCAGAGGGGCCGTTGGGGTCCAGATCCATGCCCAGAGCCAGCTTGAGCCGGGCGGAAACAATGGCCCGCTCCAGGAACACGTCATGGCGATGGTGGGCAACCTCTCCGGGAACGATCTTGTAGGGGATCATGTCCACCTGCTTGTAATCGTCGCTCTCATAGGCCAGTCGGGCCACTTCTGTGAATACGCTGCGGCGGATATCGTCTACCGCGCTGTGTACACCTCTCATGTCTTTCCTCCTGTGTCCGGCAGCAGTCGCATTCTACTCCGGCATCGTTAGTGTCATCTGTTTATGGGCAGATGCAGTCAAGCATATTATAAGCAAACGTTTTTCTCTTTTCAACTGCCCTTTTTCACAGCTTTTTTGCAATTTTTTTCCGATTTTGCACACACTTCTCAATTCATGCCACAGGGCTTCTTGAGAAAATCTGAAAATCCGGCAGCTTTTTAAAGTTTTCCTCGCTTATTGTGTCCGGCTGTGCTATAATATATGGCCGTAATTCCGATGCTTTACATTTTTGAGGAGGTCCGTCCATGGCAAATCGCCGCCGTCCCCGTTCCCGGCTCCACGCAGTCATGCGGTGTGGGCTGCTGGCCCTGTTGGTCCTGTTTGTATATTGGGACAATACGGCGCTGCGGACCGATTCCCTGACCTATACCTCCACCGCGCTGCCGGCGGAATTTGACGGGCTGCGGATCGTGCAGCTCAGCGACCTGCACAACCGGGAATTCGGAAAGAACAATCAGCGGCTGTATGCGGCCGTGGAACAGGCTGCACCGGATCTGATTTTCCTCACCGGCGATCTGGTGGACGAGTACGCTGAGGCCCCGATACCGTATGCAAAGGCGGTAGGGAAGGCCCTCAGCGCCATTGCCCCCACCTACTATGTGACCGGCAACCACGAATGGGCGCACGGAAACGCCGCCGTGGAGGAACTGAAAACAGCCCTGCGGGAGTCCGGCGTTACGGTGCTCTCCAACCAGTTCGTTCCTCTGGAGCGAAACGGGCAGACGATCTTCATCGCCGGGATAGACGATCCCAACGGCTACGCAGACCAGACTACTCCGGAGGAGCTGGCGGCGAAGCTGTATGCCCAGCAGGAGGCCCCCTTCTGGCTGCTGCTGGCCCACCGGAACAACCTCTTCAACGGTCGGTACTGCCGTCTGGGAGCGGACCTGACTTTCTGCGGCCATGCCCACGGCGGCATCTGGCGTCTGCCTTTTACCGACGGGCTGGTAGATACCAACCTGAACCTGCTGCCGTCCTTCACCAGCGGTTTTTATCACTGCAACGATGTGGACTGCGAGGGGGCGGAGGTATTTGTTTCCCGTGGTCTGGGTAATTCCCCTAAATGGGCGTTTCGTTTGTTCAACCGGCCGCAGATCGCGGTCGTCACCCTGAAAAAAGGATAGAATACAACTATGATGGAAACTTTTTCTGCGGGACAATTTGATATTGCCGTCATCGGCGCCGGACACGCCGGCATTGAGGCGGCTCTGGCCGCCGCCCGCCTGGGGCTGGAGACCATCGTCTTTACCATCAATCTGGACGCCGTGGGCAACATGCCCTGCAACCCCGCCATCGGCGGCACGGGCAAGGGCCACCTGGTCCGGGAGCTGGACGCCCTGGGGGGCGAAATGGCCAAAGCCGCCGACGAATGCTGCATCCAGTACCGGCTGCTGAACCTCCGGAAAGGCCCTGCCGTCTGGTCCCTCCGGGCCCAGGCGGACCGCCGGAAGTACCAGGAGCGGATGAAGCGCACCCTGGAACGCCAGTCCCACCTGACGGTGCGGCAGGGCCAGGTGGTGGAGCTTCGGGCAGAAGGCGGCGCGGTTCGGCAGGTGGTGCTGTCCACCGGCGCGGTGTACGATGTGAAAGCCGCCATTCTGGCCACCGGCACCTATTTGAAGGGCCGTACCATCATCGGTAACTGCGTGGAGGACTCCGGCCCCGACGGGCTGCACGCTGCCGGGCCGCTGACGGACTCCCTTCGGAAGCTGGGACTGCCCCTGCGGCGGTTTAAAACCGGCACCCCGCCCAGAGTCAACGCCCGGACGGTGGATTTTGACGAGATGGAAGTTCAGCCGGGGGATGAGCTCCCGGTGCCCTTTTCCTATTCCACGAAAGATCTGCCCTACAATCAGGCGGTGTGCTGGCTGACGTGGACCACCGAGGAGACCAAGCGCATCGTGCAAGAGAATCTGGATCGGGCCCCCATGTACTCCGGTTTGATCGAGGGCATCGGCCCCCGGTACTGCCCCAGCTTTGAAACGAAAATCGTTCGGTTCCCGGACAAGCTCCGCCATCAGCTTTTCGTAGAGCCGATGGGACTGAACACGGAGGAGCTGTATATTCAAGGCTTCTCGTCCTCCTTACCGGAGGAGGTGCAGATCCAGATGCTCCATAGCGTACCCGGCCTGCGCCGCGCGGTCATGACCCGTCCGGCCTATGCCATCGAATATGACTGCATCGACCCCCTGGCCCTGCTGCCCACCCTGGAAACAAAGCAGGTGTCCGGCCTGTACGGCGCGGGGCAGTTCAACGGCTCCTCCGGATACGAGGAGGCCGCCGTTCAGGGCTTTGTGGCCGGTGTCAACGCCGCGAGAAAGCTGAAAGGGGAAAGCCCCTTTATCCTCTCCCGGGCGGAGAGCTACATCGGCACCCTCATCGACGACCTGGTGACCAAGGGCACCAACGAGCCCTACCGCATCATGACCTCCCGCAGCGAGTACCGGCTGGTGCTGCGGCAGGACAACGCCGACCAGCGGCTCACCAGGCGGGGCTATGAGATCGGCCTGGTGCCAAAGGAACGGCTCCGGGCGGTGGAGGAAAAGTACGCCGCCATCGAAAAGGAGATCAACCGGCTGGAGCACACCGGCGTGGCTCCCTCCCCGGCACTGACGGCATTTCTGACGAAGCACGGCACTGCCGATGCCCCGGATGGCTGTTCTCTGTTGGCGCTGCTGAAGCGGCCTCAGCTCCACTATGATGAGTTGGCGCCCTTTGACCCCAGCCGTCCGGCGCTGACGGCGGATATTGCCGAGGAGATCGAGATCTCCGTGAAATATGAGGGCTACATCAAGCGCCAGCTGCAGCAAGTGGCGGAGTTCAAGCGGATGGAGGGCCACAAGCTGCCCCCGGACCTGGATTACAACGCCATTCAGGGTCTGCGGTTGGAAGCAAGAGAGAAGCTCTCCACCGTGCGGCCCATGGATCTGGGACAGGCGTCCCGAATCTCCGGCGTCAGCCCCGCCGATTTGACGGCGCTGATGATCTGGCTGGAAAATAAACGCTGAAAGAAGGATATTCATGCGAAAGTTTTTAGCAATCGTGGTCTGCAAGCTGGGCCGGTTTGTAGGCAAGCTGGTGGGCAAGGGCAGCTCTATGCCCGGCAAGTTCGCCCTGAAGATCTGCCCGGACATTTTGAGACGGGTACAGCTGCCGCCCCATATCATCGCCGTCACTGGTTCCAACGGAAAGACCTCCACTGTGGAGATGATCGCCACGGTGCTGCGGGGGCAGGGGAAGAACGTGATCTACAACGCCGAAGGCTCCAATCAGGTGGAGGGCGTCACCACCCTGATCCTGACCCACGCCACCTTGGGGGGGAAGGTCAACGCAGATGTGCTGCTGCTGGAAAGCGACGAGCGGTACGCTGCCCACAGCTTCAAGTATTTCCACCCCACGGAATTTGTCATCACCAACCTGTACCGGGACCAGCTGACCCGGAACGGCCACCCGGAAAGCGTGTTTGACGCGATCCTCCCCGCCATCCACCCCGATACGGAGCTGATTTTGAACGGCGACGATCCCCTGTCCAGCTGCTTTGTCATCGGCCATGAAAAAGTGAAGTGGTTCGGGCTGAACCGCTGTGCCACGGATACGGAGACCCCCACCGGGGTCTATCATGACGGGGCCTACTGCCCAGTGTGCCACGCGCCCATGGAATATGAGTACGTCCACTACAACCACATCGGCGCGTACCGCTGCACCAGCTGCGGCCACGCCCGGCCCGACCCGGACTACGCCGCCACGGAGCTGGACCTGCAAAACGGCAAACTGATCCTGGACGGCCAGTTCACTGTGGCCCTGGCCTTCCGCAGCATTTACAATGTCTACAATATTCTGGCGGCCTATGCCGCCTGCCGGGAATGCGGCGTGGAGGGAGCCGCCATTGCGGACACCCTCAGCAGCTACATTCTGAAAAACGGACGGATGCAGACCTTCACCCTTGGTCAGCACCACGGCACGCTCTTGACCTCCAAGCACGAAAATTCCATCGCCTATGACACGAACCTCCGCTATATCGCTTCCGCCAACGAGGATTGCACGGTGCTCATCATCGTGGACGCTGTGTCCCGGAAGTATTTCACCAGCGAGACAAGCTGGCTGTGGGACATCGACTTTGACCAGCTGAATGTCCCCCATGTGAAGCGGGTCGTCCTCTCCGGCCTGTACCGCAACGACCTGGCGGAGCGGTTCAGCTTCACCGGTGTCCGGAACTGGGAGGTCATCCCCGGCATCCCCGACGCGGCGGCCGCCATCAAGGCGGAGGGCAGCGATGACCTGTATGTGGTCACCTGCTTCTCCGACCGGGACAAGCTGCTGAATTTGCCGGATGTGAAAAAGGAGGGCTGAGCCATGGAATTGAAGATTCTGCATTTCTATCCGGATCTCATGAGCTTGTATGGCAGCTATGCCAACGTGTCCATTCTGAAGCGGACGTTGGAGGAAATGGGCAATACCGTCACTGTGGAGCGGGTGGAGCTTGGCGGAGACGCCGATCTGACCCATGCGGACTTTGTCTACATGGGCGCAGGTACAGAGCGGGCGCAGAAGGCGGCTCTCCTGTATTTTTCCAAGCTGAGGGACGCCGTAAAAGCGGCGGCGGACGCAGGTGTGACCATGCTGTTCGCCGGGAACTCCATGGAGCTGCTGGGCAAGACCATCACCGATGACGCCGGAAAGGTGTACGAAGGACTGGGACTGGCGGACTTCACCGCCGCCCAGAACAAAAAGCGGTTCGTGGAGGACGTTTACGGCCACACGGACCTCTATGAGGACGCAGTGGTGGGCTTCGTCAACCGCTGTTCGGTCATTACCGGCGTGGAGACGCCGCTGCTGACTTCCATGGACATGGGCCACGGCAACGAGGGACCCTGCGGCCCGGAGGGATATCACAAGGGCAGCGTCTTTGCCAGCCAGCTCACCGGGCCGATTCTGGTGAAGAACCCAGCGCTGCTGAAGATCATGGTACAGGCCATCTATCGCCATCGGGGAGAGACCTGCCCGGAGATCCCGGTGGATCAATACATGGCCGAGGGCTGGGCCATCACAGCGGAGCAGTTGAAGGCCCGCTGCACGAAATAAAAGAAAAAAGCACGGCGGAAGCCGTGCTTTTTTGTATCTTGACCGTTCAATTTACCATTCCAAGGACCGGACCCGGATCACGTTGGCTGTGCGGCGCACATCCTCGATCACGTTGTCACCCACCTTGCTGCCAAGGTCCACCATGGTATAGGCGTAATCCCCACGGGACTTGTTGCTCAGATTTTCCACGTTGACGCCGTCCCGGCCAAACAGACTGGTGATGTTTGCCAGCATGCCGGGGACGTTCTTGTGCAGGACGCACAGCCGCTGGACACCGCTGCGGTCCATGGTCATCTCCGGTAGATTCACGCTGGAGCGGATGTTGCCGCTTTCCAGATAGTCCCGCAGTGTATCTACTGCCATGGCGGCGCAATTCTGCTCGCTTTCCGGGGTGGAGGCCCCCAGATGGGGCATGGCGATGACGTGGGGAGCCGTCAGGAGACGGTTGTTGGGGAAGTCGGTGATGTAGGCGGCCACCATACCGGTGTCCAGCGCCGTCAGCATGGCTTCATCGTCTACGATCTCGCCCCGGGCCAGATTGATGACCCGCACGCCCCGCTTCATGGCGGCGATGGCGCTGGCGTCGATCATGCGGGCAGTCTTTTCCGTATAGTGGATGTGCATGGTGATGTAATCCGACCGCTTATAAAGATCGTTGATATCCTTTACCACATGAACGTGGCGGTCCAACCGCAAAGCGGTATCCACGGACAAAAACGGATCGTAGCCGTACACATCCATGCCCAGAGAGATGGCGGTGTTGGCCACGATGGAGCCGATGGCTCCCAGACCGATAATGCCCAAAGTCTTTTTATAAAGCTCCGGGCCGATGAAGGCAGACTTGCCCTTTTCCACCACGGTGGAGACATCCACCCCGGAGGCTGCCTGTTCCCGGACCCAGCGGATGGCACCGGGAATATCCCGGGAGCCCATCAGCATGGCGCAGATCACCAGTTCCTTCACGGCGTTGGCGTTGGCGCCGGGGGTGGAAAACACCGGGATACCCGCCGCTGCGCAGCGGTCCAGAGGAATGTTGTTGACCCCTACGCCTGCCCGGGCAATGGCCAGCAGACTGGGGTTGAATTCCAAGTCCAGCAGCTTGGCGGAGCGGACTAAAATTCCCTGAGGGTTCTGTACCGCATCCCCGACCTCGTACAGCTCGGAGGGGAACCGGTTCAGACCTACGGGGGAAATTTTGTTCATGGTTTGAATACGATACATGGGGATATCCTCCTTGGCGGCTCCGGTGAGCCGCAATACTCCCGGCGGAACGTGCGGCGCTGGCGTCGCTTCCGTCGAGGTAAATTTCATTATACGGTCCTTTTTTTCGGAATCAATGTCCGAAAACGAAAAAAAGTTTTGCTTTTTGTGGAATTCTTTGTTCAAAAAAGCGTCAGTCCTTCTATGACGCACAGATACAAGAAAAACCTCACGTTTTTGGCGGAAAATGTGAAATTTCCCATTGAAATTAGGGAAACTGTGCATTATAATATGTGACTGTATGTAAAATCTGTAAGGCCATCAGTTGACAAGAATCGACAGACGTTCTTCTCTGATTCGGAGGGCTGTCTGCCGACTGTTGTCAATTGATGGTAAAAAACAAGAAGGGATGTTCCAGATATGCAGAACGAACATTTGAGAAACGTAGCCATCATCGCCCACGTTGACCACGGCAAGACCACCCTGGTGGACGAGATGCTGAAGCAGGGCGGCGCTTACCGGGAAAATCAGGAGGTCGTGGACCGTGTCATGGACTCCGGCGACTTGGAGCGTGAGCGCGGCATTACGATTCTGGCCAAGAACACCGCCGTCCGCTATAAGGACGTGAAGATCAACGTGGTGGACACCCCGGGCCACGCCGACTTCGGCGGCGAGGTGGAGCGTATTTTGAAGATGGTCAACGGCGTTATCCTGCTGGTGGACGCCGCCGAGGGCCCCATGCCCCAGACCCGCTTCGTGCTCTCTAAGGCTCTGGAGCTGGGCCATCGGGTCATCGTGGTGGTCAACAAGATCGACCGCCCCGATCAGCGCATCCACGAGGTCATCGACGAGGTGCTGGAGCTGCTGATGGACCTGAACGCCACCCCTGAGCAGCTGGATTCCCCCATGCTGTTCTGCTCCGGCCGTCAGGGTACCGCTTCCTACTCTCCCGACGTGGTGGGCACCGACCTCACCCCGCTGTTTGAGACCATTCTGGAGTATATCCCCGCTCCCGAGGCGGATGTGGATCAGCCCTTCCAGATGCTGGTCAGCTCCATCGACTACAATGAGTTCGTGGGCCGCATCGCCGTGGGCCGCATTGAGCGGGGCACCCTGAAGCAGAATCAGGAGATCATGGTGTGCAACTATCACGATCCCGATGCTACCCCCAAGAAGGCCAAGGCCGTTTCCATCTATGAGTTTGAGGGTCTGGCCCGGAAGCAGGTGACGGAGTCCACCGCCGGCAACATCATTGCCATGAGCGGTATTCCCGACATCACCATCGGCGATACCGTCTGCGCCCCCGGCGCCGTGGAGCCGCTGCCCTTCGTGAAGATCAGCGCTCCCACGCTGGAGATGACCTTCTCCGTCAACGATTCCCCCTATGCCGGCCGTGAGGGTAAGTTCGTCACCTCCCGCCAGCTCCGGGATCGGCTGTACCGTGAGACCCTGAAGGACGTTTCCCTGAAGGTCTCCGATACCGACCGGGACAGCGCCTTCAACGTGGCGGGCCGCGGCGAAATGTCCCTGTCTATCCTCATTGAGACCATGCGACGGGAAGGCTATGAGTTCCAGGTCTCTCCCCCCCGTGTGCTGTACAAGGAGATCGATGGCAAGAAGTGCGAGCCCATTGAGCGTCTGGTGGTGGACGTGCCCGGCGACTGCGTGGGCAGCGTCATCGAGAAGCTGGGCCAGCGCAAGGGCGACCTGGTGGAGATGACTCCCGTGGGCGACCGCATGAAGGTGGAGTTCCTGATCCCCGCCCGCGGCCTCTTCGGCTACCGCAACGATTTCCTCACCGACACCAAGGGCGAGGGCATCATGGCTTCCGTATTTGATTCCTATGCGCCTTACAAGGGCGATATTTCCCGCCGCGGCATGGGCAGCCTGATCTCCACCGAGACCGGCGACTCCATCACCTACGGCCTGTTCAACGCGCAGGAGCGCGGCACCCTGTTTATCGGCGCGGGTGTCCCCGTGTACGAGGGCATGATCATCGGCGTGGCCAACCGGGGCGAGGACATCGTGGTGAACGCTTGCCGTAAGAAGCAGCTGACCAACACCCGTGCTTCCGGCTCTGATGACGCCCTGCGTCTGGTGCCTCCCCGCCAGATGAGCCTGGAGCAGTGCCTGGAGTTCCTGGCAGATGACGAGTTGCTGGAGGTCACGCCCAAGAGCCTGCGGATGCGCAAGGCCATTTTGAACCACGAGCAGCGCATGAAGTCCCTGAAGGGCAAGAAGTAAACACACCTTACAGCCCGCCGGATGACCTTCGGCGGGCTGCGTTTTGAAAAGGAGATTTCAATGAAAAAATTACTGACTGTCTGCGTGGCTGCCGTGCTGCTGCTGAGTCTGGCCGCCTGCGGCAAGACCGATACGGACACCATCACCGACAGCAAGGCCGACAAGCCTGCGGCTGAGACGGCGGGCGTGGGCACCCACCACGCGGAGATCGACATTCAGGACTACGGCACCATCACCGTGGAGCTGGACGGAGACGCTGCGCCCATCACCGTGCAGAACTTTATGGATCTGGCCAATGATGGGTTTTACGATGGCCTGACCTTCCACCGCATCATCTCTGGCTTCATGATGCAGGGCGGCGACCCCAACGGCAACGGCACCGGCGGCTCTGAGAACACCATCAAGGGCGAGTTTTCTTCCAACGGCGTGGAAAATACGCTGTCCCACACCCGGGGCGCCATTTCCATGGCCCGGAGCCAGAACCCCGACAGCGCCAGCTCTCAGTTCTTCATCTGCCACGCAGACAGCACTTTCCTTGACGGCCAGTATGCCTGCTTCGGCTATGTGACGGAGGGCATGGACGTGGTGGACGCTGTGTGCGAGGCTGCACAGCCTACGGACGGCAACGGCACCATCCCTGCGGACCAGCAGCCGGTCATCACCGCTATCCGGGTCATAGACTGAGTTGAGCGATAAAGGTCCCACTGAAATTTTCAGCGGGATTTTTGCGGAAGGTGGGAACTTTTTCCGGCTGCCCTCCGTCTATCCAGGCAAACGGAGCATTCTTCCGGAGGCTCCGACCCTGACGAAAGAAAGGAAGATAATCTATGAAATTTTCTGTGAAGCTGATCGCAGCGACTCTGTGCGCCGCTATGCTGTGCGTCCCCGCTCTGGCAGCCGTTAGCGCCACCGGCGCGGGGGCCTACGTCCCGAACCCTCAATATACCGTGATCTCGGGAACCGTTGCCCATCAGAAGGACGGCGGCTTGCTGATGAGCACGTCCACCGGAGAACCAACGGAGGACTATATCCTGTGGACGGAGGGCGTTGCGATCCTGGACGCCGTCAGCGGCGAGCCGGTAGATGCAAAGTTCATCAAGGACGGCAGCACCGTCTATGCGTGGCTGGGGGCGCAGACTGCCGTGGCCATGAGCCTGCCCCCGCAGGTCACACCGGAGCTTCTTCTGGTGAATGTCCCGGCGGACTACAAGGTTCCTCAGTACGATGTGATCGTCCGGTCTGACGGCCTTACGGGTTTGGGAATTCCCAACCGGAGCGGTATGTCCGTCACCCTGTCCGACGGGACGGTGTATCAGGTGTGGCAGGACGCGCAGGTGAAACCCTATCTTACCCGCAACCGAGTGACGTATCAGGATCTGCTGCCCGGCACCCGGGTTCTGGTGTGGGCCGATGACAAGGGGCAGGCCAGCAAGATCATTGTATTTCCTTACGAGTACAAGGGAAGCGTTTCTCTGGACGGCTACGGGCGGCTGTATGTCAGCGGCGTTGCCGTGGTGGAGCCCTCCGTCCTGCGTCGGCCCTACGGAGATGAACGGCTGTATGTACCCATCCGGGCGGTGGCGGAAGCCGCCGGGTATGACGTTTCCTGGGATAAGGAGTTTGGCGTGACGGTGAAGGACGGCGGCGAGATCGTTTTCCAGATCTGCCCGGACACAGATCTGGCCCACGGTCCCGCCACGGCTGACCGGCAGAGTCTTTCCGGCCCTTGCCTGATCGCCAATGGCATCACCTATCTGGAGGCCGGGGACTTGGCCCATCTGCTGGGGATGTTCTACGGCGGCTGACGGCGATTATTACAAACATGATATGGAAAAGCCCCCTGCTGAGATTTTCTCAGCAGGGGGCTTTTACTGTCTGGACGGGCTGAATATGGGAAAAAATCCGCTTTAACGGGGTCACACATAGTCATACAGTCCCCGGACGGAGACCTCTCCAGAGGTCAGAGTCTCCGTGGAGCCGTCCTCCCAGCGGACGGTCAGACCAAAGTCATCGGAAATACCTGTGGCGGTGCCGATGCGCTCTCCTGCACCGGAGATGACCTTTATCGGATTGCCCACCGTCAGGCAGTCCCGGCGAAAGCACTCCAGATAGGCGGCGTTTTGGGTGGGGAAGTCACCATATAACGCATTCAGTGACCGGATCACCCGGGCGGCCAGCTCCGTCCGGTCCGGGGCCGTTCCGAGGGCCTGCGCCAGAGAAATGGCGATGGGGGCTACCTCCGGGCCGAAATCGGCTTCATCCTGACTGACGTTGATCCCCGCGCCGATGATGACGCAAGAGAATTCACCGCTCTCCGCCTCCCATTCCAGCTCCGTCAGGATGCCGCAGAGCTTTTTCCGGTTCAGCACCAGATCGTTGGGCCACTTGATGCCGGGGCGGACGCCACAGACGGCTTCCACCGCGTCACAAAGCGCTACGGCGGTCCAGGCTGTCAGGGTGCTGATCTCAGAGAGCGGGCACTGGGGGCGGAGGGCCGCCGATAAATACAGCCCCTTCCCGGCGGGGGACACAAAGCTCCGTCCCCGGCGTCCCCGGCCGCCGGTCTGCTGGTCTGCCAGAATCACCGTTCCATCTACGGTGCCGCTGACTGCCCGCCGCTTCAATTCGTTGTTGGTGGAGTCGATGGTGTCAAAGTACAGCAGTTCCCGGCCGATCCGACGATCCCGGAACTGCTCCGACAGCTCCTCTGGCCGGAGCCGCGCTGTCACGCGGGTCAGGCGGTAGCCCCGGTTGGGGACGGATTCAATACCGTAGCCCTCTTGCCTTAACTGCTCCACAGCCTTCCACACCGCCGCCCGGCTGACACCGGCCTGTCGGCTGATAGCCTCGCCGGACAGAAATTCCTCTGTATGCTCCCGCAGGAGTTTTAAAACGATTTGCTTCGTCATGGTACATCCCTCCAACGGTACTATACGGCGTCCATGTCGGATTGTCAACCTGATTTCCATAAATGGTTGACAATCGAGACCTCGTCTGATACACTTTAGGCGCATCAAACCGAAAAGGAGCTTTTCATTATGAATCAGCACGATATGACCCGCAATATGGTCCTCGCCGCCCTGTTTGCCGCCCTGACCGCCATCGGCGCGTTTTTGCAGATCCCCACAGGCACCGTACCCATTACGCTGCAATTTCTGTTTACCGCATTGGCCGGTCTCCTGCTGGGGTGGAAGTGGGGAGCCATTTCTCAACTGCTTTATGTGGGCATCGGCCTGCTGGGCCTGCCGGTCTTTACGCAAGGTGGCGGCATCGGCTATGTGCTCCAGCCCAGCTTCGGCTTTTTGCTGGGACTGATCCCTGCTGCTGCCGTGATCGGGGCGCTGACTGCTCGTCGCACCGGGTATCTGACCGTTCTGGCGGCGGTTCTGGTGGGAGATCTGATCCTCTACGCCGTGGGCGTCCCCTATATGTATCTCATCCTGCACGTTTATATGCAGTCTGCCAAGACCTTTCCTGCGCTGCTGGCGGCCATGCTGGTGTATGTGCCCGGCGATACGCTGAAGATCATTGTGGTGACAGCGCTGGCGCCGGTCCTCCGCCGGACCCTGGCAAAGGCGGTGCCTAACCTGTAAAAACGAGGTCATCCGCCTTTGAAAACGGTAGAATGAAAGGCGCCCTCTTGCTATCCGAAGCCGGGTGTGATAAAATATTTTATCAAATTTTGAGAATTCGGCGGGAGGGCTGTCTATGAATCGCATTAGCAAGGAAAACTATTATCTGGATATTGCCGAGACCGTCTTGGAGCGGGCTACCTGCCTGCGGCGGATCTATGGCGCCATCATCGTGAAAAACGACGAGATTATTTCTACGGGTTACAACGGCGCCCCTCGGGGTCGGGCCAACTGCGTGGACATGGGCTATTGCTCCCGGGAAGCCATGAAGGTACCCCGCGGCGAGCGGTACGAGTTGTGCCGCAGCGTCCACGCCGAGGCCAACGCCATCATCTCTGCCTCCCGCCGGGACATGGCGGGCGGCACTATCTATCTGGTGGGCCGCAACGCTGCCACCGGGGAGCTGCTGAATGACGCTACCTCCTGCCTTATGTGCCGCCGCATGATCATCAATGCGGGTCTGGACCGGGTGGTGATCCGCCGGACGGAAACGGAATTCGAGGTGGTCCCCGTGGAGGCGTGGATCGCAGAGGATGATCTGCTGACCCCGGAAAATGTGGTCATGGACCTGAAATGAGCAGGAGAGCTGCGGAAAGGAAGTCATTTCGTTGAAGGCGGGACTTGTTACCTTCTATCATATCCACCATTACGGCGCTTTGCTTCAGGCGGCGGCCACGGAGAGGGCTGTGGAGCGCTTTGGCTGGGACTGTGAGATCATTGACTACTTCGTCAATCAGGACAACGCCCTGTTCAAGCGGCCCACCGGCTTGGGTTCCGCCGCCCATGACGCTCACACGGCCCTGCACTATCAGGCGCTGTCGGAGCGTTACCGGCGGTTTGAGAAGTTCAGCCGGGACCATCTGCGGATCTCGGATCGCCGCTATGGGCGCTTTGACGAGCTGGCCGGGGGGACGCTGCCCTATGACCTGATCCTCTCCGGCAGCGACCAGATCTGGAACCCCAAGATCTTCCCGGACGGCCGGTTCGACCCGGTGTTTTTCGGTACGTTTTCCCAGAAGCGCCGCATTGCCTACGCACCGTCCTTCGGTGTTCCCACCATCCCGGAGGGGATGCAGGCGGAGCTGAAGGGCTATCTGGACGGTTTTTCCCACCTCTCCGCAAGGGAGACTCAGGGGAGCGCCATCATCCGGGATATCGCCGGGAAGGACGCCCCGGTGGTGCTGGACCCCACCCTGCTGCTGACGGCGGACCAGTGGGACTCCATGGCCGATCACCCGGCCAATTACCCCAAGGGCGGCTACATCCTCTGCTACTGCATCAGCCGTCCCGGCGCGCTGACGCCCTATCTGGAACGGCTCCATCAGGAGACGGGACTGCCGGTGGTGCAGCTTTGCGGCATCCGCCAGAAGGTCCATCCCAAGGCGAAGCAGATCATGGATGCCGGTCCGGCGGAATTTTTGGGCCTGTTCCAGAATGCCGCTTATGTTGTCACCAATTCCTTCCATGGCACGGTGTTCTCCGTCCAGTTCCACCGGCCCTTTTTCACCACGGTCTCCCCGGCGGAGCTGTCCGCCCCAGAACGGTCCCGGACGGTGAGCATCCTGAGCCGGTTGGGTCTTGCCAACCGGGTCATCGGTAAGGGGGATACGGCGGAGCTGCTGGACCCCGTTGACTGGGAAGCTGCCGAAGCGGCTTTGACTGCCGCCCGGAAGGATTCTCTGAATTATTTGCAGGCAGCGCTGGAAGACCGGCCCTATGTGCCGGAAGCACCGCTTTCTCCTCAGAGCTTTGCCCCGAAGCTGGCAGAGCGGAGCCGCTGCACCGGCTGTACCGCCTGCGCCGCAGGCTGTCCCCATGACGCCATTACGATGGTCCGGGACAAAACTGGCTTTGATTTCCCGGAAGTGGATCTGGAAAAATGCGTCCATTGCGGACGCTGTACCCGGCTGTGCCCAGTTTTGCAGGAGCGCGGTCCGGCGGCTCATCTGCCCGCTGCCTTCGCCGCCTGGAACCGGGATGACGCCGTCCGGAAGGACTCTACCTCCGGTGGCGCGTTCACTGCCATTGCGGAATATGTGCTGGAGGGCGGCGGCGTGGTATACGGCGCTGCCATGGACGGCCATCAGCATCTGCGGCACATCCCCTGCTTCCGGAAAGAGGACCTGTGGCGGCTGCGGGGAGCCAAGTACGTTCAGAGCGATCTGGACGGCGTGTTCCGGGAGATCCGGGAGGTGCTGAAGACCCGCCCGGTGCTGTTTTCCGGTACACCCTGTCAGGTGGATGGGCTGTACCGCTTTTTAGGGTGCCGCCCGGAAAATCTCACCACCTGCGATCTGGTGTGCCACGGCGTACCATCCCCCGGTGTGTGGGAGGACGAGGCCCGGTTTATCGAAGGAAATAAACGGCGGCGGCTGGCAAATGTCCGCTTCCGCAATAAGGTGGAGGGGTGGAAGAACAGCCACTTTACCGCTGTATATGACGATGGCACTGCGGATTCCGCACCCTTGTTTGCCACAGGCTTTGGCCGGGCCTTTGGCCGGGCGCTGTTTCTGCGCCAGAGCTGCCACGGTTGCCAATATACAAATCTGAACCGTCCCGGCGATTTTACGTTGGGAGATCTGTGGGGCCTGCGGCCGGATGAGTTTCCGGAGCAGCAGCACGCAGGCGTCAGCCTGCTGCTGGTGAACACACCCCACGGCAGCTACCTCTTCGACCAGCTCAAGCTGAACTGCCAGCCCTTCCCGGTGGAGCGGGCCGTGGCGGGAAATCCCCGGCTGGCGCGGCCCATCGGCCCGGCGGCGGACCGGGCATCATTCTTTGCCAGCTATGCGGTAGAGCCTTTTGAGGAGGTCCGCAGACAGTTTTTCCGGCTTCCCAGTCTGCCGGTGCGGGCGGCGGGAAAGCTGCTGTCCCCGGAGGCCAAGGCGAAGCTGAAGGCCAAGCTGCACAGATGATTTTCACACAAAAAAGCACGTTCTCTTTCAAAAAGAGAACGTGCTTTTTTCAGGCCAGCGCCACGATGAGCCAAGCAAGGCCGATGGTCCCGGCGCCGATCAGGGTGTATACGATGGGGTTCAAAGTCCGCCATCGGCTGGAAAAACGGCTGGTCCCGCTGGACGCATAATTATGGGCCACCCGCCGGGCTTCCTCCACCAGCTCCCGGGAGGTGATCCCCTCTCCTGCAGCGTCATTGCGGACGATGAAGATGGCCTGTTCAAAAAAACGATGCTCCGGCGCGTCTACCACCACGACCCGCCGGGAAATGCCTTTTACCATGCGTGCTGTCCTCCTCAGTTGATCTGTTTCCATTTTCCCGCAAGGGAGGGAAGTCTATACCAACCAACAGCGGCTTTTTGAAAATTTTCCTCATACCGGCTGCTCCGACTCCGGCAAGCGGTAGAGCACCTGCACGGCGCAGTCATCCTGCAGCCGTTCCCGGCGGATACTTTCAGAGAGGATCAGATTGGCCAGCGTCTGAGGATCGTCCCCACCCCAGCCCGCCAGCAGGTCTTGGAGCCATTCGTCACGGCTGGGGTCTGCCACGCCGTCGCTGATCATCACGGCGAAGCTGCCGGGCTCCAGCGTCACGGTGGTTATATCCGGTGCGGCAGGAGTGCCCCGCAGTCCCACCGGCAGGCTGCTGCCGGTGATCCGGCGGACGGCGCCGTTCTTTTTCAGATAGCTGGGGGCGGCACCGAACTTATAGAAGGTGGCCTCCGAGCCTTTCAAAACGCACAGATCCACCGTGGTAAAGCTGCCGGTCTCCGCACCCCGGAGGGCCATAGCGGAATTTAAGGTAGTGAGGGCAGCCTCCGGCTGGATGTCCGCCTCCAAAAACTGCCGCAGCAGCCGGCAGGTGAGGGAGGACTCCCGCCGGGCGGCGTCCCCGCTGCCCATACCGTCCGCCAGCAGCAAACACCAGAGACCGCTGTCCGTGCGGAAGGCCTCCATGGTGTCGCCGCAGACCATTTCCCCCTCCTTGGGCCGCAGAGCCGCGCCGATAACGCAGGCAAGGATCTCTCCAAAGGCGGGGGCCGCCCCGCTGAGACCGGCGGCCGCCGCCGTCAGCAGGTCCGACATCTGGGCGTATTGCCCCTTGGCGCTGCGGCGCGTTTCTTCCAGTTGGCGGCGGTACTGCTTCCGCAGCAGAAAGGCCGACAACTCCCCATTGATGGCCTGCAGTAATTCTGACAGATGGATGCAGCGGTCGGCAAAGTGAACGGGGAAGTCCTTGGCCTTGGCCTTGCCCCGTTCAAGGAGGTAGGGAGTAGCGTCATTGAGGGCGTTGAAGGTGGCGGTGTATTCCTTTTGCCAGCACAGTTCGCACAACGCGCACCCCCGGCATACCTTTTCCGCCGCCCGGTCGAAGATGACGGCGGGATTCTCCTCTTGTGGCGGCGGGGTGCGGCTCATGCTGTCATATAGCTCCCGGAGCGCCTCCGCCGCCCGGTTGAGATGGGTTTTCAGGGCCGTGCGTTGGGCGATGTCCGGGGCCGCTTCCCGCAGAAGCCGCTTTCCGCCGAAGATTCGCCGGGGCAGGGCTAAAAACAGCAGGGAACCGGCCACCGTTTCCAGAAGAAGCGTCTGGGCCAACTCCTCCCGGGAGGTCAGCATGGCCGCTGCTGCTCCGGAAAAGAAGGCAAGCGCAGCCATGCTTCGCCGTCTGCATTTCGCGGCGCACAGTCCCGCCACGCCGTAGGCGGCGGTGAACAGCCCGCTGGTTCCGGCAGAGAGATCCGTGATGAGTCCCAGTCCCAGCCCCGCCGTCACGCCGGTCATGGGACCTTGATCATAGGCGGCGTAGGCCAGCAGGGCGCACAGCAGGACCCGGCCCACGGAGACATTCAAGATGGTCAGGTCTCCTAAAGCCAGCGTCAGGGCCGCCCCTAAAAACAGCAGCCCCTCCGGGGCCAGCCGGTCCTCCTCCGGCTGGAACAGCCGGGTGAAGAAGTGGGCGGAAACGCCTGTCAGGGCCGACGCCGCGGCACAGGGGGCGGCGTGGCTCAGCGGGTCTAAGGATTGCAGCACATAAATACCGTCTACCGCCAGCACCATCCCGGCCGCCAGCACCGGCAGCACCCAGGGCTTTTGCAGAAAGGCAGTGTCCCGGAACGCCGTGGCGGCAGTCAGGATCAAAATGCCTACGGCGGCCAAAGCCAGGACCTGCTGAAAGTCCAGAAACAGCAGCGCTCCCGTCACGCCGCCCAGCAGCGCCGCTGCCCCGTCTGCCCCCGGTCCGGCTGCCGCTATGCAGCCCAAGGCAAAGGGGGCATAGCCGCCGGCGGTCTGGCTGGCGGTGAGGGCCGCCGTCAGGAAAAAGCGGATGCCCCAGTTCAGCCACCGGCCGGACTGGAGTCGGTGGATGCTCATAGAACCATACTCCATGAAGGATTCCTCCTTTTGTGTAAAGCTGATGATATAGTCCCAGTTTACAGCCTGTCCGGGAAGAAAAGCGTCGCAAACAGGATCGGGGGACGCAATTTCTGTTATCCTTGCATTTTTGCCGAAAATCCGCTAAACTATTGAAATCAATGTGCTGCGGAAAGGGGTGTGCATCATGCGCATCGGAACTGTGGAGATCTCTTCAAAATTAGCGCTGGCTCCTATGGCGGGGGTGACGGATGCCGCTTTCCGGCAGATCTGTTCCGAGCTGGGAGCGGGCTACACTATTACGGAGTTGATCTCCTCCAAGGCTCTGTGCTACCATGACAAAAAGACCTTTTCCCTGCTGACCCAGTTTCCCGGAGAACATCCCGCAGCTGTGCAGATCTTCGGCAGCGACCCCGTCTGTATGGCGGAGGCCGCCCAGATCGCCATGGAACACACCGGAGCGGATATTTTAGATATCAACATGGGCTGTCCCATGGGGAAGATCGTCAACAACGGTGACGGCGCGGCACTGATGAAGGACCCGGAGCTGGCGGGACGCATCGTGGAGGCGGTGGTGAAGGCCCTGCCCGGTGTGCCGGTCACGGCCAAGTTCCGCCGGGGCTGGGATCTGGGTCACTGCAACTGCGTGGAGTTTGCTCAGACTCTGGAGCAGGCGGGAGCGGCCGCCGTAGCGGTCCATGGCCGCACCCGGGCGCAGGTCTACGGCGGGACCGCCGACTGGAACTGCATCCGGGCGGTGAAGGAGGCTGTGTCCATCCCCGTCATCGCCAACGGCGACATCTGGAAGCCGGAGGACGCGGAGCGTATTCTGCTCCACACCGGAGCGGACATGGCCATGATCGGCCGGGGCTGCTTCGGAAATCCCTGGATCTTCCAGCAGGCCAAAGCCGTGCTGGAGGGACAGCCGGTGCCTCCGCTGCCGCCGCTGGCGGAGCGGTGCGAGACCGCCGTGCGGCAGATCCGCATGGCTGCAAGCTACAAGGGCGAGCGGGTGGCGGTGCTGGAGGCCCGGAAGCAGTATTGCTGGTATCTCAAGGGGATCCCCCATGCCAATTACTATAAGGAACAGATCGTACAGATGAATACCCTGGAGGATGTGGACCGCATTACGAAAGGCATCCAACGGGATCTGCGGGATTAGGAGGGGCCATGAACGATCAGAAACACAACTTGATACAAGCGGCCCGGAACGGCGATCAGGCGGCCTTCGGAGAGCTGGTGCAGCAGTACCAGAAGCGGGTGTTCGCCCTTGCGGTGCGGATGTGTCCCACGCCGGAACTGGCGGAGGAGGCGGCGCAGGAGGCATTCCTCGCCGCGTGGCAGGGGCTGCCCTTTTTTCGGGGGGATTCCGCCTTTGCCACATGGCTCTACCGGCTGACCTCCAACGCCTGCGTGGATCTTCTGCGGAAGGAAAACCGCCATCAGGGACCGTCTCTGGACGACGAGACCGTCAGCGCCGAGGTGCCGGACCCCACCCCCACGCCGGAGAAGGCGGTGGAGCAGAAGGAATTGCGCCGGCAGATCGAGGCGGGACTGCAAACGCTGTCCCCGGAGCACCGGGAGGTGCTGATCCTGCGGGAGATCCAGCAGCTAAGCTACGATGAGATCGCCGACGTTTTATCGCTGGACCTGGGGACGGTAAAATCCCGGATCAACAGGGGACGGCGGCAATTACGGGAATTTTTGCTGAAACAGGGGAACTTTTTATCGTCCGCTGCGTCTAACAAAACAGAAAGGGGGCTGTGAAATGAATATCCATGAAAACACCGCCCTGCTGGACGCCTTTGTGGACGGCGAGCTGACCAGTGAAGAAATGATTTCCGTCCAGTCCCATCTGGACGAGTGCCCGGAGTGCCGGGCCTATGTGGATGACGTGCTGGTGATCCGAGCGTCCTTCCCCACGGAGGACGATGCGGAGCTGCCGGCAGATTTTGCGGAAACGGTGATGAAGGCTGTGGCGGAAACGCCTCAGTCCCGGCCTAAGAAGCGGCAGCCCTGGGGCAAGCTGGCGGCGGCTGCCGCGTGTCTGGCGGTGATCGTACTGATGCAGCACGGCACGTTGGGCAGCATCAGCGGCAGCAGCAATACCTCCGCTGCCTGTGATACGGCCCCGATGGAGGCCGCCGCAGCGGAAAGTGCTCCCGAGGAACGGTGCCTGACCGCCGCTGGCGGGGACAACGGCTCGGACAGCTTTGCCGATACGAACACGGAAAGTAAAAAGACGGATGCGTATTATGCCTGCGCTCTGCCGCCGGATCAGACCACTATGGAGAATGACAGCACGGCAGCTATGACCGACGGTTCCTCCGCTCAGGATGACCTCCCCACGGTGACGGTCAGCAAATCGGATCTGGGCGAGCTGCTGGATGACCGGGAACCCACCGAGGTAAAGCCGGGCGTGTGCCGGTATCTGCTGACCCGGCAGGAGTTTGAGGACTTGGCGGCGAAGCTGGCCGACCGGGGTGTGACACTGAAAACAGAGGACACCGACAGCGACCAGATCTGGCTGGAAATGCTCGACGAATAAACCGCGTAAACGGAAATGCAGAAAAAGCAATGCCAAAAGGCATTGCTTTTTTGCTTGAATTATGCTATACTGCCTTTTCGACAGGTGCCATCTCCCTGTCCAAGCGCCTTTGACCGGGCGTTCGTTCGGCAAGCCAACATAGGTCCGCCGTTCTCTAAACAAAAAAATGGAGGTTTTTTTATGTCCAAATGGTCTACCCGGCAGATCGCTACTGCTGCCATCATCGCCGCACTTTACACGGTGATGTCCCTGTTGTCCTCGGTTTTCGGCCTGACCTACGGCCCCATCCAGTGCCGCTTTTCTGAAGCACTGACGGTGCTGCCCTTTTTCCTGCCGGAGGCGGTCCCCGGCCTGTTTGTAGGGTGCCTTGTCACCAACCTGATGAGCACCGTCGGCCCGCTGGATATCATTTTTGGCTCCATGGCCACGCTGCTGGCAGCGCTGTGGACGGCGAAGATGCCCAACAAATTTTTGGCGACCCTGCCGCCGGTGATCTGCAACGCCGTCATCATCGGCGCAATGATCGCGTGGTATGAGGGCGGCTTCTCCGCCCAGTTCCCCGCCCTGTTCGCCTACAATGCCCTGACGGTGGGCATCGGCGAGGCCATCGCCTGCTGTGTGCTGGGACTGCTCCTGCTGGAGGTCATGCCCCGGATCCCTGCCCTGCGGGGACGGCTGGCAGTCCGGTAAAGCCTGTATACAAAAAGAATCCGCTTTGACATCATGTCAAAGCGGATTCTTTTTGTATGTGCTGCTGAAATGATAAGCAAATCAAGCTTTGCTTGCGAAATAGGCCCGGGCGTCATCAGCGTTCCGCTGGATCTCCGCCTTCAAAGCGTCCAGGGAATCGAAACGGATCTCGTCCCGGAGCCGCTTGTAGAATTCCACCCGGATGGACTGACCGTAGAGATCACCGTCAAAATCCAGCATCCAGGATTCCACCGTCAGGTCGCTGCCGTTGTTGACGGTGGGGCGGGTACCCACGTTGGTAACGGCGGCATAGCTGCTGCCGTCCATAAGGCAGACACGGGCGATATAAACGCCGTCTCCCGGCACCAGTACATGAGGGGGCGGCACCAGATTCACCGTGGGGATGCCGATGGTGTGGCCGATGCGGCGGCCGTGCCGCACCGTCTGGGTCAGGATATGGGGATGGCCCAGATACTCCATGGCCCGCTCCACCTGTCCAAGGCTTACCAGACGGCGGATGTAGGTAGAGCTGACGGTGATGCCGCCCACCGTGACCTCCGGGATAATGTCGCAGCCAAGACCCAACTCGGCGCACTTGCTTTTCAGCAGCTCCGGAGTGCCTTGGTTCTTGTGGCCGAAGCGGTGGTCATGACCTGCCACCAGATGGACGGCGTGATACCGCTTGATGAGAATTTCCGTTATGAAATCCTCCCAGGAGGTGGCCATCATCTCCTTGTTGAAGGGCACCATGATGACCTCATCGATGCCGTAGAGACTTTTGGCCAGCCAGGCCCGGTCCTCCGGGGAGTTGATGAGGGGCACCGGTACGCCGGTGACTACCTCCTTCGGCGGCTGCGCCCAGGTGAACACCGCAGAGCGGACGCCCCGGCGCTTGGCTTCCTCCACGGTACGGCGCAGCAAGGCGCCGTGGCCCAGATGGACCCCGTCGAAAAAGCCCAGAGCAATGACTTTTGGTTGAATGGACATGGTTTTATGCTCCAAAAAAGTTCTTGATAGATGTCAGCGTGCCGCTTTCGGCACGGGAAAGACAGAGAAATTCTCCGTTTTTGCCATGGACCCGATAGGTACCGTCCGCCAGCTCCGGCACCGTAATGGGGTTGCCGTTGCGGACCCGGGCTTCCTTGCCGGGAGAGGGCAGGGTGTAGAGGGGATAGGCCGTGAACATGGATTCCACAGGCCGCAGCAGAGCTTCTCCTTGGGCCTGTACATCCTCAAGGGAGACTGCCTTCGCCAGTGTGTACCCGGCGGCCATGGTGCGGCGGAGACTGAACATAGTGCCGCCGCAGTCCAGCGCTTGCCCGATGTCATGGCACAGCGTCCGCAGATATGTTCCCTTGGAGCAGCGGCAGCGGAGCAGATAGTCCGTCTCGCTGACCTGTTCCAATAGCTCTAACTCAAAAATGGTGATATTGCGGGGCTTCCGCTCTACCTCCTTGCCCTTTCGGGCCAGATCATAGAGCTTTTGGCCGTTGATCTTGATGGCGGAATACATGGGCGAGATCTGCGCGATAGGGCCGGTGAAGCGGGGGAGGACGGCTTCCAGCGCCGCCCGGTCCACAGTGACGGGATGGGTCTCCAGCGTTTCCCCGGACGTATCCTGGGTGTTGGTGACCAGCCCCAGCCGCAGACCGGCAATATACTCCTTTTCGCCGTTTTCCGCGAATTCTACGGCACGGGTAGCCTGTCCCACAAACACCGGCAGAACGCCGGTGGCCATAGGATCCAGCGTGCCGCCATGGCCTACCCGCTTTTCCTTCAGGATCCCCCGGATCTTGGCGCAGACATCCATGCTGGTCCAGCCGGGGGGTTTATCGATTATTACAATGCCGCTGGCCATAGGCGGTTCCTCATTTCTTGAAATCCGGGACGATCCGGGCGATGGCGTCCAGCATTTTTCCTTCTGCCTCCGCCTGGGTAACGCCCTCCAGCGTGGCTCCGGCGGCGCGGGCATGGCCGCCGCCGCCCAACAGACGGCAGACCTCCGTAGCGTTGACCCGCTTGCCGGTACGGAGAGAGAATTTCCAAACGCCGTCTCCCAGCTCCCGCATGGTCACAGCGCAGTCTACCCCCTGGATCTGGGGGCCTAAAGCGGAAAGGTCCTCCGCATCGCTCTCCGTAGCGTGGAATTTTTCCAGTAGAGACCGAGGAACAGATAGCACCGCCGTCCGGTTGTTGTCATAAAATTTTGCCTCCGCCAGCATGGCGGCCTCCAGCTGCATCCGCACGCGGGATTTTGTCTGGAAGAACAGCTTGTTGACGGCGCGGTAGTCGATGCCGGTGTCCATCAGCTCCGCCGCGGCCCGGTGGGTGGCGGCGGTGACGTTGGAGTAGATGAAGCCGCCGGTGTCGGTGGAGATGGCCACATACAGCGGCAAAGCGATCTCCGGCGTCAGGGGCGTCAGCTCCCGGACAATGTCCAAGATCAGCTCGCCACAGGCGGCGGCCTCCGGACGGACGATGTTGGCCTTGCCGAAGCCCTCAAAGGAGGGGTGGTGGTCGATTGCCAGATCCACCTTATCCGCGTAAGGCTTGGCATTGTCGGGGAACAGTCCCACCGTGGCGATGTCCGTAGATACCACTTTTTCCGGCACGAAGTCCGCCGGAGCGCTGTAAGGGGTAAAATAGGGGGCGGTATTCTCCGTCAGTCCGGGATTGGGCAGCAGGTAAGCGGTCTTGCCTATGGCCCGCAGCGCGGCGCACAGCCCTGCGGCACAGCCAACGGTATCACCGTCGGGCCGGATATGGGTCAGGATGAGAATGCGGTCAAAGGAACGCAGCAGCGCCGCTGTTTCGGAAACAGTCAGCATACCTTATTCCTCCTCCGGAAGCACGGCGTCGTTGTCGGGGTTCACGGGCTTCACCTTTTCTGGGTCCCGGAGGACTTCCAGAATGTGGGCGCCGTAGGCGATGGAATCGTCAGCGATGAACTGAAGCTCCGGGGTGTAGCGAAGCTGCAAGGCGTGGCCCAGCTCCCGGCGCAGGAAGCCGGAGGCGGATTTCAGGCCCTTGAGCACGTCCTTTTCCTGGGACTTGTCCAGCACGCTGATGAAAACCTTGGCGTAGCGCAGGTCCCCGGTGGTGTCCACCCGGGTGACGGAGACCATACCTACCTGGGAGACCCGGGGATCTTTCAAACGGCGAAGCTGGTCTGCCAGCTCCCGCTGGATCTCCTCATTGATGCGTCCGATACGGTTAGATGCCATAAAAATTCTCCTTTCTGATAGTGGGAGATGAAAACCGGGCGGCGGCATAGCCGCCGCCCGGGGTCAGTTGGAACAAATTTTTTGAGAGGGTTTAGCGGGGGATCTCCTCCATGGTGTAGCCCTCGATGATGTCGCCCAGCTTGATGTCGTTGAACTTCTCCACGGTCAGGCCGCACTCAAAGCGCTCCTTGACCTCCTTGACGGAGTCCTTGAACCGCTGCAGGGAGCCGAGGACGCCCTCGTGGACCACGATGCCATCCCGGACCACACGGACGGAGCAATCCCGGCGCAGGCAGCCGTCCTGCACGTAGCAGCCGGCCACGGTACCCACGGAGGAGACCTTGTAGGTCTCCCGGACCTCGGCGTGGCCAAGGACCACTTCCCGGTACTTGGGAGCCAGCATACCCTTCATAGCGGTTTCGATCTCGTCGATGGCGTCATAGATCACGCGGTACATCCGCATATCCACGTTCTGACGGGCGGCGCTTTCACGGGCGGCGGAATCCGGCCGGACGTTGAAGCCCACGATGATAGCGTTGGACGCGGCGGCCAGCGTCACATCGGACTCGTTGATCGCACCCACAGCGCCGTGGATGACCCGGACGTTGACCTCTTCGTTGGAGAGCTTCTCCAGAGAGGCCTTCACAGCCTCCACGCTGCCCTGAACATCAGCCTTGACGATCAGAGCCAGCTCCTTGCGCTCGCCGGACTTGATCTGGTCGAACAGGTTCTCCAGAGAGACCTTCTGCACGGGTGCGGCGGCCTTAGCGCGCTCCTCTGCCTTGCGCTGCTCCACCAGCTCGCGGGCCATACGCTCGTCAGCCACGGCGAAGAAGGGCGCACCGGCCACGGGAGCCTCGGACAGGCCCGCGATCTCCACGGGGACGGAGGGACCGGCCTCGGTGAGGCGGTTGCCCCGGTAATCCAGCATGGTGCGGACACGGCCCACGGAGGTGCCGGCGATGATGATGTCGCCCTGCTTCAGAGTGCCGTTCTGCACCAGCAGGGTGGCCACAGGACCCCTGCCCTTGTCCAGACGGGCCTCGATAACGGTGCCCTGACCGGCCCGGTTGGGGTTGGCCTTCAGTTCCTGGACCTCTGCCAGCAGAACCAGATTCTCCAGCAGATTGTCAATGCCGATGTGCTTCTTGGCGGAGATCTTGCACACGATGGTCTCGCCGCCCCACTCCTCGGGCACCAGGCCGTATTCTGTCAGCTGCTGCATGACCCGGTCGGGGTTGGCATTTTCCTTATCAATCTTATTGACGGCCACGATAATGGGAATATTGGCGGCCTTGGCGTGGTTGATGGATTCCACGGTCTGGGGCATGATGCCGTCGTCCGCAGCCACCATCAAAATGGCGATGTCCGTCACCATGGCGCCCCGGGCACGCATGGAGGTGAAAGCCTCATGGCCCGGAGTATCCAGGAAGGTGATGGGCTTGCCGTTGATTTGCGCCTGATACGCGCCGATGTGCTGGGTGATGCCGCCGGCCTCACCGGAAGCCACGGAGGTGTTCCGGATGGTATCCAGCAGGGAGGTCTTACCGTGGTCAACGTGGCCCATGACCACCACTACGGGAGCGCGGGGGACCAGATCCTCAGGACGGTCCTCGGTGGTGTCAATGAGCTTCTCCTCGATGGTGACGACCACTTCCTTTTCCACCTTGCAGCCGAGCTCCTCGGCCACGAAGGAGGCGGTATCGAAGTCGATCATCTGGCTCAGAGAGGCCATGACGCCGTTTTTCATCAGGCACTTGACCACCTCAGCGCCGGTTTTCTTCATGCGGCTGGCCAGCTCGCCCACGCTGATCTCATCGGGGATCTGGACCTTGACGGGGGCCTTCTTGGCGATCTCAAGCTGCAGCTTGCGCATCTTCTCGGCCTCGTCCTGACGACGCTTGTTGGAGAACACCTGACCGCCCTGACGGCCCTTGTTGTTGCGGAACTTCTCCTTGCCGCCCTTCTGGGCCATGCGCTCGCCCCGCTGACCGCCCAGCTCTTCCAGACGCTGGTCATACTTGGCCAGGTTCACGTCGCCGCCCTTGCGGGTATCCACCAGCTTTTTCTCAGGCACGCGGGTGGTGGGCTGAGCGGTGGCTGTGGACTTGTTAGACTTCTGCTGGGGGACTGCCTGCTGCTGCGCGGGCCGCTGGACCTGCTGGACCGGCTTCTGCTGAGGCTGGGCCTGTGCGGGCTTCTGCTGTCCCTGCTGGGGCTGCTGTGCCGGCTTTGCGGTCTGCTGCGCCGCGGCGGGCTGAGCCTTGGGAGCCTCGGCCTTAGGCGCTTCCACCTTGGGGGCTTCCGGCTTCTTAGGCTCGTCAGCATAAATGGCAGCAATATTGGAAATCTGGTTGTTCTGGGTCAGATGCTCAAATACGATGGACAGCTCATGGTCCTCCAGCGCCTGCATATTGCTCTTGGGCGCAGTGGCATACTTATCCAGAATTTCTGTGATGACCTTGGCGGGCATACCGAAGTCCCGCGCCACATCTCTTACTCTATATTTTTCAATAGCCAATCAAAACACCTCTTACACTCTCCAACCCGGGGGCTGGGCTCGTTCATCTATGAAAACACCGACAGCGTATCAGCTTTCCTTCTTGCGGAAGGAGCCTTTGCCCTTTTTCACCGGGCGGCTGTGGGCGTATGGATTCGGCCTCCCCTTGGGTTTGGGGCGGTTGCTTTTGGAAGGGCGGGACCCGCTCTTGCGGAAGGGCCTGCCGGTGCGGTCATCCTTGGCAAAGGATTTTGCCGCTCCGCCGTTTTCGGCGGTTCTGCGGGGACCGGCCTTTTCTGCGCGCTTGTCGGACACTCCTGCGCTGCGGCGCTGCTTCTCGCCGGACGGCTTATTGGAGACGCCTGCGGGTTTGACCTCTTTCACATCGGGCACTTCCTGCTTTTTGGGGCGCTTGATGCCCCGACGCAGGTTCTTTTCGTGCTGGGCGGCTTCACTTTTCCGCTCTGCGGCACGCTTGGCCTTTAGTTCCAGCTTGGCAAGATCTTCGTCATATTTCTCCGGGTCCATTTCCGCCAGACGGCGGACCACGGCGACTGCAAGGCCGATGTCTGTAATAGCGACCACGGCGGCGGAGCCCCGGCCGGTGGCCTGCCCCAGTTCCCGCTTGGTGAAGGGGACCCGCAGCCACAGGCACTGACCGGCTTCCGCAAAGTGCCGCACCCGGCGGGCGGTGTTGTCCGCCGCATCAGACGCCAGCAGGAGCACCCGTGCGTCTCTGGCGCGGGCCACAGCTTCCACCGGTTCTTCGCCTACTTCCAGGTTCCGGCCCCGGAGGCACAGGCCAATGAGGGAGAGAAACTGTTCATTCCTGTTCATTGTGTCCCTCCAATTCCGCTTCCATGGCGTCATAGACCTCCGGGGGGATGGCTGTGCTGAAAGCACGTTCCAGCGCTCTGGATTTCCGGGCTTTTTTCAGACATTCCACATCGTGGCACACATAGGCGCCACGACCGGGCTTTTTGCCCACAAAATCCAGACTCACAACGCCCTCCGGGGATTTGACCACCCGCAGCAGGCTTTTTTTATCCTTCATCTCCCGGCAGCCCACACATTGCCGCTGGGGGATCTTTTTCACTTTCTGCATTCAGACAGCCCTCCCTTACACATGGCGCGGCGGACCGCGCCGGGCTTTATCTCCTTCTGTTTCTTCTGCTGCGCCGCAGGTACAGCACTGCGATACCCGCAGCCACGCCGCAGAGAAAGAAACTCAACTGTGTCACTGGACGGGTTCCTCGTCCACGATCTCCTCATCGTCCTCACCCTGATAGCTCTCCGGCTTGATATCGATCTTATAGCCGGTGAGACGGGCGGCCAGACGGGCGTTCTGGCCCTCCTTGCCGATGGCCAGAGACAGCTGATCGTCAGGCACGATGACGCGGCAGGCCTTGCCCTCTTCCGCCATCATGACGTCCACCACATCGGAGGGCGCCAGAGCAGCGGCGATGAACTGGGCGGGGTCCTCGCTCCACTTGATAATGTCGATCTTCTCGCCCCGCAGTTCGTCCACGATGGCGGCGACACGCTGGCCCTTGGGACCCACGCAGGCGCCGATGGGGTCCACGTTCTCGTCAGCAGACCAGACAGCCATCTTGGTGCGGCTGCCGGCTTCCCGGGCGATGGACTTCACCTCCACGGTGCCGTCATAGATCTCGGGGACTTCCAGCTCGAACAGGCGCTTGACCAGGCCGGGATGGGTCCGGGAAATGAGAATCTGAGGGCCGCGGGTGGAGCGGCGGACATCCACCACATACACCTTCACGTGCTGGCCCTCCACCAGTTCCTCGCCGGGGACCTGCTCGCCGGAGAGCAGCAGGGCCTCGGTAGACTCCGTGCCGGTGCCGATCCGCAGGGACACGGCGTTGGTGCGGGGGTCGATCCGGGTCACCACGCCGGTGAGGATCTCGTGCTGCTTGGAGTTGAACTCGTCATATACCATGCCGCGCTCCGCTTCCCGGAGGCCCTGGATAATGACCTGCTTGCCGTTGCCGGCGGCGATGCGGCCAAACTCCGTGTTGTCCACAGGGATGTTCACCACGTCGCCGATCTCGTATCTGGCGGAAATGGTCTTGGCCTCCTCAACGGGGATCTCGTTGAAGGGGTCCACATAGTCCTCCTCCGCCACCACGTTCTTCTGCACGTACATCTTCAGCCGCTGATGTTCCTCATCCACGTCCACAATGACGTTTTCCACGTCCTTGTGGTCCCGCTTGTAGGCGGTGGTGACAGCCTGGATGATCTTATCCATCATGAAGGTCTGGGGGATGCCCCGTTCCTTTTCCAGCATAGCCAGAGCCGCGAAGATCTCCGGGATATTCATACCCGCGGGTTCCTTCACCTTTTTCTTGCCTTTCATTGCGATTCTCCTTTTTACTTTATACGTCTTTTTTTGAGACAGGGATAACAGATTAAAATTCCACCCGCAGGCGGCACAGGGCCACATCCTTCTTGCCGAAGGTATAGGCAGTGCCGTTGAGGTCCACGGTGAGAGAACCGTCGGCCTCGTTGTAGGCGGTCAGGGTGCCGGGGAATTCCTTGCGGCCGTCCACCGGCTTGTAGAGCTTCACCAGCACGGGGCTGTTCAGATACCGCTGGAAGTCGGCGGGACGCTTCAGCACCCGCTCAGCGCCGGCGGAGCCTACCTCTAAGGTATAGCTGCCTTCGATGGGGTCGGCCTCGTCCAGCAGATCGCTGAGGGCACGGGAGATATTCTCACAGTCCAGAATATCCACGCCGCCCTCCTTGTCAATGAGGACCCGGAGGTACCAGGTGCCGGCCTCCTTCACATATTCCACGTCCCACAGGGAGCAGCCCTGCTCTTCCACGATGGGTGCCGCCAGACGGGCGGTGAGATCGGTGACCTTTTCCATGGGATTCTCCTTTCGGTTTTTCGTTTGCGGTGGAGTGCGGATGCCACAAAAAAGAGCGGACCTTGCGGTCCACTCACAACTTACACTCCTTTAATATGTATTAAGATAGCACACTTTATAATAAATTGCAAGGGTGTTTCCGGACTTTTTTGAAAAAATCACGCTGATTTTTTACAATTTTCGGCCAGTTCCGGAGAAAAAACCCCGGAACCGCCGAAAAACAGTCAACGCACCCGGCAGCCGCCCCACTCCACCGCCGTGAAGCCGGTGCGCTCCGGAGCGGTAAGGCTCTGGGCGGGGATCTCCATGAACTTGTCCAAGGGCTTCCAGGCCATGAATACCCGCAGTAGGGTATCCGGGGGCGGGTCGATGGTCAGCTTTGCCGCCTGCGTATAGCGGTCCGACTGGAAGGCGATGAGATTATAGGGATTCTCCTGCATCTGGGGCAGCCAGTAGACGATGAACTCGTTGGCCTCTCGCCGGGTGAGGCCCAGCTGGGCCAGCGCATTCTCCAAAAAGGCAGCGGTGTCGGTTCCTGCCACGCAGAAGCCTTGGGAGAAGTCATACGCGATGGTATCCGTACCCTCCCAGTAGAGATAGCTGTAAGTCTGTCCGGCATCGTCTGTCAGAGTCCCATCCGGGCAGGCAGTCACTGCCCAGCCGTCGCCGTAGGCAGGATAGGTGCAGGTCAATGCTCCGGCGTAGTCCAGCTTTACCGTGACGGCGGTCTCCTCCTCCGGATAGAGGTAGATCACCGGCTTGGCGGCGGCCTGTTCTTCCCGGCAGGCCGACAGGCTCAGAACGCAGACCAATGCCAGAAATGCTGCGAAAAACCGTTTCATAAAGAAGCGCTCCTTTCTGTTCAATGAACCGAGGGGTTGACCCCATTCTACCTGTATAGACGGGAAAAAGGGCGGTTTGGTTCCGCACGGAAGCAAAAAAACAGAGCGGAACTTCTGAAAAGAAGTTCCGCCCTGCTTTACGCGGTAAAGAACATGGCCAGAATGGAGGTGATGATGCCGCAGACACACAGGGCGATGGAGCTCATGGCGCCCTGAAGAGGGCCGATCTCCAGCGCCTTGCTGGTGCCCACCGCATGGCTGCACGCGCCGATGGCCACGCCCTCCACCACCGGATCGGTGACATGGAACACCTTGGCAAACAGCGGAGCCAGCATAGCGCCCTCGATCCCGGTGATAATGACCGACGCCGCAGTCAGAGCCGGAAGACCGCCGCTGCTCTCTGCAATGCTGACGGCGATGGCCGTTGTGACACTTTTGGGCAGCAGAGAATTCAGCAGGGAGGCCTCCGCTTGAAACAGGCGGCAGAGCACCTGTACCAATAGCATGCTCACGAGACTACCCACAAAGCAGCTCAGCACCACCGGCCAGAAGTGCCGCTTCAGAATGGCCCACTGCTGGTAGATGTTCAGAGCCAGAACGGCGGTGGCGGGAGCCAGCAGCAGTTTGATGATGCTGCCGCCGGCGTTGTAGTTGTCCAGAGGGATGTGGAACAGCAGCATGATCCCGATGACCAGCAGACTGGCCACCAGCACCGGATTGCAGATCAGAAGCCCCGTCCGCTTCTGGAACCGGACGGCCAGATACCAGCAGAGCAGCGTCACGCCGAGACCGAAAAAGGGCGTGGAAGTCAGCGTATCAATCATGGGACGCCTCCTTTGCATGAAACAGCTTCATCAGCAGCCGGACGCTCCAGGCTGTTGCCGCGTACACCAGCGGTGTGCTGACAAGGGAGACCACCAGAAAGGGGACAAACTGCAGCTTCAGCACGTCCAGATATTCCAGAGTTCCCACCACGGAGGGAATGAAAAACAGCCCCATATTGTCGATGAGAAAGTGGGAGGTCCCCTGGATTGTCCGCTCCTTGACCCCGCCGCTGAGCAGCAAGATCAACAGCAGGATCAGGCTGATGACACTGGCGGGCAGTGTAAAGGGCAGCAGCGCCGCGATCCATTCACCTGCCATACAGATGAGAAATACAATACAAAATTCTACAATCAGATTCATAACGATCACCTCGGTAAAAAGCACTCCTCAGTTTATGCGCGGCGGCCGGGGAAGTCAATGTGAGAAACAGAGAAAGAAACGGTATTTTTTCGCAGATTTTTAGCAGGAAAAAGCCGACGGGGCGAAACTGCTGCTTCGCCCCGCCGGATCAGTTTTCGATTTTTTAAAACCGGGAGCCGCTTGGCTGTTCTCCGGTAAGGGGAGTGAACCGTCATTTCCGCCGGAGAGCAGCCAGCAGGCAGGCAGCCAGAAAAACCGTCAGGTCCGCCGCCACCACCGTTGCCCCCACCGGGGTAGAAAAGCCAAAGGAGATGGTGAGTCCCACGCAGAAGCACACCACGGAGGTCACGGCGGCGCAGAGGATCACGCCACGGAAGCTCTTGAACAGCCGCATGGCGGTCAGAGCCGGGAAGATCACCAGCGAGGAGATGAGCATAGCGCCCATCATCCGCATTCCCAGCACGATGGTCAGGGCCGTAAGGATGGCCAGCAAGGTGTTGCAGGTGTCCACCTTCAACCCGGTGGCCCGGGAGAAGCTCTCGTCAAAGGTGACGGCGAAGATCTGATGGTAAAAAAGCAGGTACAGCGCCAGCACCGTTACCGACAGGATCACGGACAGGGCCACGTCTCCCTTTGTCATGGCAAGGACGCTGCCGAACATATAGTTGTCCACATCGGTGGTCATGCCGGTGGTCCGGGAGATCACCAGAATACCGATGGCCAGCGCCGAAGCGCTGACGGCGGCGATGGCGGCGTCACTGTTCCAGTGGGGATGGCTGGCCATCCGAAGCAGGAAAAATGCCGCCAAAATGACTACTGGAATGGAGAAATACAACGGCGTTACCCCCAGCGCCACGGCGATGGCCAGCGCACCGAAGGAGACGTGGCTCAGGCCGTCGCCGATCATGGAGTACCGTTTCAGAACCAGCGGAACGCCTAACAGGGCGGCGCACAGGCTCACCAGCACACCGGCGATCAAGGCCCTTTGCATAAAGGGGTAAGAAAACATCTGTAAAATATTCATGATTCCAGTTCCTCCCGGAAGCGGCGGCCCTGGGGACTCGCCAGATAGTCGGATGCCGTGCCGGTAAAGAGGCCCTTTCGTCCGATGTGCAGTACTGTGCGGGCGCTTTTCAGCGCTGCCTTCAAATCGTGAGTCACCATCACGATGGCCATGCCCTCCTTCTGGTTCAGGTAGGCCAGCGTTTTGTAGAGGTCCTGGGCGGCGGCGGGGTCCAGACCGGTGATGGGCTCATCCAAAATCAAAAGCTGGCTGGCGGCGCACAGGGCGCGGGCCAATAGCACCCGCTGCTGCTGCCCGCCAGAGAGATCCCGGTAGCAGGCGTCCTTCAGCTCCAGAATTCCCAGCTTGCCCAGATTCATCATGGCTTCGGACCGCTGGGCCGGGGTGTAGAAAAAATGCAGCCCCTGCCGGTTCAGGCAGCCGGAGAGCACCACCTCCAGCACGGTGGCGGGGAAATCCCGCTGGGCCCGGGTCTGCTGGGGAAGGTAGCCGATGGCTCCGTGCTTCAACGCCGGGGCGTGCTCAATGGTGCCGCTCTGTGGTTGGATCAGTCCTAAAAGTCCCCGCATGAGGGTGGATTTGCCGGAGCCGTTGTCTCCCACCACGCAGAGATAGTCCCCCTTTGCAATCGTAAGGTCCAGATCGGTAAGCACCGATTTCCCCTCATAGCCGAGGGAAACGTCTCGGCAGACGATCAGTTCGTTATCCTTCATGCTTTGCCTCCTGACAGTGGTCGCAGAGCCCGGTCAGCACGGTGCGGCGGGGGTCAATGCGAAAGTGGTGTTCGGAGGACAGATGGCGGCAGACCTCCTCCAAGTGCCGGCAGTCCAGATGGACCATCCGCCCACAGCCCTCACACCGCAGCAGAAAGCAGTCGTGGGGATGTCCGGCCTGGGGACAGTATTGGTAGAGCGCCCCCTCCTCCGTGGTGACTTTATGGACCAACCCCTGCTGGGTCAGCTTGTCCAGCTGGCGGTAAACGGTTGCCAGCCCTACGGTGAGACCGCCGTGCCGCAGTTCCTCAGAAAGATCGGCGGCGGAGAGACATTCCTCCGCCCGCAGCTGTAAACAGCGCAGTACCGCCTGCTGCTGTTTGGTTTGATAAGCCATCTTTGCCTCCAATATGAAAATGATTATCGTTTTCATATTATAGCCGAAAAAACAAACCTGTCAAGACCGTTGCAAAAATTCAAAAAATAAGGTATGGTAGAGGGGAATATAGAACGGCGGCAGTGCCGCCGGGCCAAATATCAAATAGACAAAAGAAATAAAGGAGAAGCAATATGGCTGTTTCTTTGGTGATCATGGCGGCAGGCCTCGGTTCCCGGTATGGCGGCAGCAAGCAGGTGGACGGCATCGGCCCCAACGGCGAAATTCTGATGGAGTATTCCATTCACGATGCCCTGCGGGCCGGCTTTGACAAGGTGGTGTTCATCATCAAGCCGGAAATGCGGGAGATGATGGACGAGCTGGTGGGCTACCTCAAGGAGAAAAAGACGGCGAAGGGCCAGCCGGTGCAGGTGGCCTACGTCTATCAGGACTATACCTCCGTACCGGACTTCTATCACATTCCTGAGGGACGCACCAAGCCCTTCGGCACGGTCCACGCCCTGCTGTGCGCGGAGCCGGAGGTGGACGGACCCTTCTGCGTCATCAACGCCGATGACTATTACGGGGTGGACGCCTACCGGACGATTTATGAGGAATTGGTCAAGCTGCCTGCCGAGGGCAAGGGAACCATGGTGGGCTATCTGCTGAAAAACACTGCCAGTCTCCACGGCACCGTGTCCCGGGGCGTCTGCAAGGTCAAGGACGGAAAACTGGATACCATTCAGGAGGCGCTGAAGGTCCAGCTTTATCCCGACGGACACCTGACGGATCTGGACACCGACACGGACCTGGCCCCGGATACGGTGGTCTCCATGAACTTCTGGGGCTTCATGCCCTCGATCTTCCCGGCGCTGCGGACCTATTTTGAGAGCTTCCTCCGGGGGCTGCCTGATGACGCGATGAAGGCAGAGTGCCTGCTGCCGCTGATGGTGGGCGAGGAGTTGAAGGCGGGACGCATGACCGTTTCCGTGCTCCATTCCAAGGACTTGTGGTTCGGTATGACCTACCGTGAGGACCGGGCCCGTGTGGCGGAGGACCTGCGGCAGCTCCACGAGTCCGGCGTTTATCCGCCCTCTCTGCGGGACTGAATAGAAGAATACCCATTGGCCCGGAGGCAGGACGGCGGTCCCGCTTCCGGGCTGATGTCTTTATTGTGAAAAATTTGTCACCAAATTGTTATTGAATTTTTTCCAAATTGTATCGACTTTTTTCGGTAAAAAGTGTCTAATAAGAAATACACTGCGTTTACATAATGCCAAGCGCTGAAGGAAAGGGGGAATGTGTCTGTGACAGGTAAGCGTATGAGGAAAAATCCGCATGGCTGGATGCTGGCTGCGGTGCTGCTGTTGGCGGCTGTGGGCCTGCTGGCGATACATTCCCATCAGACGGCGGCGGTCCCGCCGGAGGAACCGGCGCAGGAGGAGCCGTCCGTAACGGTGATCCCCGCGGAGCCGGAATTGCCGGAAGAGCCAGTGGAGGAAGACCCTGTCCCGGAGGAACCCTGGGGGCCGGTGGCGGAATCGGCGCCGGTGGATGACAGCTATTTTGATGATGTGGCTTTTGTGGGGGACTCCCGGACTGACGGCTTCCGGCTTTACAGCGGATTGAACCGGGGCACGTATTTCTGCGTTACCGGAGAAACAGTGGCCTCCGCTACGGAACTGGAAAACTGGAAGGGCGAAAATGGGAAAAAGGTCTCTCTGGCAGAGGCCGTGGCCGCCGCAGACTGCGGAAAGATCTATCTGATGCTGGGCGTCAACGAGCTGGGCTGGAAGGGGACGGACATCTTCCGGGGCCATGCGGAAAACCTGATTCGCCGACTGAAGGCGGACCATCCCGACGCGGAACTGGTGATCCAGTCTCTGCTGCCGGTCTCAACAGAGCAGGACGCCAAAGGCTCCTATGTCAATAACCAACGGATTCTGGCCTACAATCAGGTGTGGCGGGAGTTGGCAGAGGAAAACGGCTGCGCCTATGTAGATGTGGCGGAGGCCCTCACCGGAGAGGACGGCTGTCTGCCGGAGGAGTTGAGCTTCGATGGCGTTCATCTGAATCGGGCAGGCTGCCGGCTTTGGCTGGACTATCTCCGGACGCACAGCGTAGCGGGGAAAGTACCGGGGGAATCTGCGTCGCAGACGGAATCGGAAGAAGCCAGCCCTGCACCTGCGCCGTCGGAAACAGAGCAGCCGTGAACGCACGGAGCTGAGACCGTTGGATCAATAAAAAAACAACTGCCTGTACCGGGTTTTGAGAACCGGTGCAGGCAGTTGTTTTTTATGGGAGAATATTTAGAAAGACGGACGGCGTGAGCCGTCCGTCTCTCCGTGTAAGATAGAGAAAAGAGAGGGAAAATGAGATTGGTTGGGATTGCTTCTATGGCTTTATCATACGGTGTGAAAACGGAAAAGTCAACAGGTGGAGCCAATTCTTCATAAATTGTTCACAGAATAACAAAGCGAATAAATCTGTTCATAAAATATTCAAAAATACAGGTGAAGTATTGGGTTGACGAATGTTTTAATGTATGATAATATTTAGCATACTAAAAATTAGGACACTAAATACAAAGGAGCTGATACCAATATGAAGCCTGTTTGCGGACCGGACTTTTTGGGGCCTTTGTTGGGTCACGCGGCGCATCTGGCACGGGAACGGATGGATGCCCGGTTATCCCGGTATGACATGACTCCCTCCCAGACACATACACTGCTGTATCTCAGCAGTCACGGCTACACCGCCCCCCAGCGGGATGTGGTGGAGCACCTGCGGGTGCGGCCCTCCACTGCCAACGGTATTCTGGACCGGATGGAGGAAAAGGGCCTGATCCGCCGTACGGCGGATGAAAATGACCAGCGGCAGAAGCAGGTCACAGTCACGGAGAAGGGCCGGGAACTGAACAGTCTGGTGCAGGCTGCCTTTCAGGAGGCGGAAGCGGTCATGGTCAAGGGGTTGCGGCTGGAGGAGACTGAAGCGCTGCGGCTGCTTCTGTACCGCGTTATCGAGAATTTAGAGGAGGACCGAACCACATGCTGAAAAAACTCGGGCCATACGCAAGGCCCTATTCCAAATGGATCGCGGTGGGCGTTCTGTGCAGCGCAGCCGAGGCTATTTTTGAACTGCTGATCCCGCTGGTGATGGCGGATATTGTGAATATCGGCATTGAAACGGCGAATCAGAACTACATTCTGCAAAAGGGCCTTCTCATGATGGGGATGGCCGTCATCTCCCTGTGCTTCGGACTGGGGGCTGCGGCATCTTCCTCCGTTGCCGGACAGGGTTTCGGTGCGGAGCTGCGGCGGGCAGAATATGAACACATTCAGAATTTTGCCTTTTCCAACATCGAGAAGTTCTCTACCGCGTCCCTTGTGACCCGGCTGACCAATGACGTCAACAATATGCAGATGACGCTGATGATGGGGATGCGGCTGCTGGTGCGGGCCCCGGTGATGCTGGTGGCGGCGCTGGTACTGTCTATCCGGCTGAGCCGTGACCTGAGCAACGTATTTCTGGTGGTGATCCCCCTGCTGCTGATCGTCATCGTCCTGATCCTCACCAAAGCGGGGCCGCTGTTCCGGTCCCTCCAGGAGCGGACGGACGCCCTGAACCTGGTGGTGCAGGAAAACCTCACCGGCATCCGGGTGGTGAAGTCCTTCGTCCGGGAGGACCACGAGGAGGAGAAGTTCGCCAAGCGGAACAACGCCTTGAAGGACAGCTCCATGCGGGCCTTCGGCATGGTGGTCATCAACATGCCGGTGATGATGCTGATTATCTACAGCACCATCATTGCTGTGATGTGGTTCGGCGGCAAAATGGTGTACGCCGGGACGCTGCCGGTGGGCGACCTCACCGCCTTCTTCACCTATATCACCCAGATCCTCATGTCGCTGATGATGGTCTCCATGATGTTCATGATGATGACCCGGTCCATCGCCTGCGCCAAGCGGATCATTGAGGTGCTGGACGAAACACCTGCCATCACCAATGACCATGCCAAGGCGGACGCCGCGGTGGAAAACGGCAGCATCGACTTTGACCACGTGTCCTTCAAGTACAACGAGACCAGCCCGGAGTGGGTGCTGAAGGACGTGAACCTCCACATTCCCAGCGGGGCCACCGTGGGCATCCTGGGCGGCACCGGCAGCGGCAAGACCAGCCTCATGAGCCTGATCCCCCGGCTGTACGAGGCGCAAGAAGGCACCGTCTCCGTAGGCGGACGGCCGGTGGCGGACTACACCATGGAGCATTTGCGGGAGTCCGTCAGCGTGGTGCTGCAAAAGAACACCCTGTTCTCCGGCACCATCCGGGAAAATCTGCTCTGGGGCGATCCCAACGCCACGGAGGACCAGCTTTGGACCGCCTGCCGCGCTGCCTGTGCCGACGAATTTCTGGAGCGGATGCCTGACGGTCTGGACACTGATCTGGGACAGGGGGGCGTCAATGTCTCCGGCGGACAAAAGCAGCGGCTGTGCATTGCCCGTGCTATTTTGAAAAAACCGAAGGTGCTGATTTTGGACGATTCCACCAGCGCCGTGGATACTGCCACGGATGCGAAGATCCGTCAGGCGTTCCGGCAGGATCTGCCGGGAACCACCAAGCTCATCGTGGCCCAGCGGGTGACGTCCGTCATGGACGCCGACCTGATTCTGGTGATGGATGACGGCGCGGTGGCGGCCCAAGGCACCCACGAGGAACTGATGAAGACCTGCGAGATCTACCGTGAGGTCTACGAATCCCAGCAGGAAGGAGTGAGCATCGGTGGCTGAGAACAATACGAAACGCGGACCGGGCCACGGTCCCGGCGGTCCCCGGGGCGGCTTCCGAAAGCCAAAGGATCTGCGGGGCACCCTAAGCAAGCTCATGGGCTATCTGGGGCGGTATAAGGCGCTGTTGGTGATCGTGGTGATCCTGCTGTTTATCAGCGCCGCCTGCTCCGTGGCAGGCTCCTATCTCATCAAGCCCCTCATCAATGATTATATCCTCCCCGGCGATTTTATCGGCCTTGCCAAAATGCTCTGTGTCATGGCGGGGGTCTATGTTGTGGGAGCAGTGTGCTCCTACGGTTATGCGCGGATCATGGTCCATGTGGCCCAGAACACCGTGGCAAAGCTCCGGGCGGACCTGTTCAACAAAATGCAGAAGCTGCCCCTGAAATTCTTCGATACCCACACCCACGGCGAGCTGATGAGCCGGTACACCAACGATATCGAAACGGTGTCCGAAGCTTTGAACAACAGCTTCGCAAGCCTCATTTCCTGCTCCCTGACCTTTGTGGGCACAGTCATGATGATGATCGTCCTCAGTCCCATCCTGACGGCCATCACCGCCGTGATGCTGGGGGTCATGCTGCTGGTGGTGAAAACCATCGGCGGCCGCAGCCGCCGGTACTTTGCCGCCCAGCAGAAGGCCATCGGCGCGGTGAACGGCTATATCGAGGAGATGATCGAGGGCCAGAAGGTCATCAAGGTCTT
>ENA-UEQW01000227-UEQW01000227.1-human-gut-metagenome-genome-assembly--contig:-NODE-227-length-56160-cov-8.994865_pt1 | contig 56160 bp, 53 predicted proteins | sample MGYA00242947_ERZ507947 | MGnify/ENA primary metagenome ERZ507947 (study PRJEB26167, sample SAMN06115421) | human gut metagenome | host: Homo sapiens | place: China:Guizhou | collected 2015-03-17... | reverse complement strand
GCCCAGCCTAAGACACAGGCAGGATATTGCTACTCGTTTTTCGCTGAAGAAAGGCTTTGAATCTGGATCGGTTTTTTGAACAGCTGCCACCTCATGGATTGCGTCATACCTTTGCAACGAACTGTATCGAAAACGGAATGGAGCCTAAGAACTAGAAAATAGTGAAAAAATAGTGAAATATTAATGGAAAAAGCTCTCCTTTTTGGATATAATAATATTTGAAAGGGAGGCTTTTTTATATGATAAAAGTGACTTTGACGAACGAAATTTTAAGATATATTACAGAAATTGAGCGGAACAGATATAAAGTATCGTCAGTAAAACTCTCCAAAACAGTTATGAATAAGCTTCGTAAAAATTCAAAGAAAAAAAGCTCTTATGCCTCCAATAAGATTGAAGGAAATCCATTGTCCGAAAAGCAGGTGGATGAAGTGATAGAGAGTGATGAAAGAAAGCATTATCTGAAGCCGGAACAAGAGGTTAGAAATTATTTTCTGGCATTGAATTATCTGGAAGAAAAGGTAAATAAAAAAGAAAAATTTTCCAAGAAACTTATTTTGGATGTTCAGAAATTGGTGGAAAAGGGTGCTTCTAAGGAAAAAATCGGACTCAGGGGACCTATGCCGCCGGGGGTGTTATTTGCTGTATATGATTCTAAGACAGGAAATCCCGATTATATTCCACCGGAATATTGTGATATCCCGGGGCTGCTGGATGAGTTGATAGAGTATGTCAATACCACAGATGATCATCCGTTGATTGTAGCAGCAGTTGTGCATTATCAATTAGTGACGATACATCCGTTTGAAGATGGCAATGGCAGGACAGCAAGATTGTTATCCGGTTATATTATGGATCTGAATGGGTATGGATTTAATGGAGTCGGATCGCTGGAGGAATATTTTGCATACGATATTGACGAATATTATGAATCTATCCAGATGGGACTCCCTGCCTTGTATTATTCCGGGAGGGAGAATCCGCCACATCCCGAGATCTGGATCCATTATTTCCTGCGGATGGTAAAACTATATTCTGGTAAAGTCTGTGATTTGCAGTTGGCTTCCGAAGAGGAAGATATTGCCGGAAGTCTCTCGTTTTTGAAGGGGAAGGAAAAGGAACTCCTGCAATTTTTAATGAAAAACTATCGGGGAGAGTTTACACCAATCGAAGTCAGCAGAGAATTGTCGGTAACAAATAAGACGATTATTAACAGACTGGCGGTTCTGGTAAAAAATGGATTTGTTATTCCTATATTGGTCAAAGAGAGAATCCGGTCTTATGAACTCAGTGAATTTACCAGAGATCATGAAACAGAAATTATGAAAATGATTGGTTCTGGAAAAAGGAGATCAAGTAAATGAATATTACCTATAAAGGACTTACAGAAAAAGAACTGAATATATTTATTGAAATGAGGATCGATCAGCTCAGGGAAGAAGGAACAGTATGAAATTATTATTCAAACAACGCCTGTTTTCATGGCTGGACAGCTATGATATATATGATGAAAATGAACAGACAGTTTATGTTGTGAAAGGACAACTTGCCATTGGACACTGCCTCAATATTTTTGATGCGGCAGGAGACCAGCTTGGTACGGTCAGACAGAAGCTGCTGACATGGATGCCCAAGTATGAAATATACGAAAAGGAGCAGTATATTGGCTGCATCAGCCGGGAAGCATTTTCTTTCCGTCCGCGTTATGATATCGATTTTAACGGCTGGCATATTGAAGGCAGCTTTATGGAATGGGATTATACCATTACAGGGGCAAACGGTGAGCGGATCGCAACGATATCCAAGCAGCTTTTCCGTATGACAGATACTTACGTTTTGGATATTGCACGGGTAGAAGATGCCTTGCATGTCCTGATGTTTGTGCTTGCTATCGATGCGGAGAAATGCAGCAGGGATCAAAACTGAGAAGATTCATTTGACAAAAGAAATTATCATGTAAAAAAGGATGATCTGATGAAATTAAGTAGTTTAAATGAAAAGCAAATAGAAACAATCTATCGGGAGCGGATGAAAATTGATTTTCCGCCAAACGAATTAAAGCCGCTGTCCATGATCTATGATGCGATAGAGCGAGGTATTTATGAATGTCTGGGACTTATGGACGGAACGGATATCGTGGGATACGCTTATCTGATCAGAAAGGGTGATGACTATCTGATCGATTATCTGGCAGTCTGCCCGGATCGCAGAAATGCGGGACTTGGCAGTGAAATGCTTCGGCTTTTGGGAGAATATCTGGCAGAAGCCGACAGTATTATCGGGGAAGTGGAAAACCCGGAATTTGCAGAAGATGAAGCAGACCGGAAATTACAGACAAGACGATATGGCTTTTATATGCGGAACGGATTTCGTGACAGTGGTGTCCGAGTGACCTGCTTCGGCGTTCCCTTCATCCTGATCGAGATGGGAAAGAATATCCATACAGAGGATGAAATGCGAAATCTGTATGAGCAGCATTACAGATCTGTGTTGTCAGCAGAACGATTTGCGAAGCATGTGATCATTTGAGTAAAATATTTAATTTGATCATTTTGCAGTTTAATTTGATCATTTTCGCCTAAAATGATCAAATTGAATTATCTATAGCTATTATATACAAAGAGAAAGACCGTATCTGACCATGCGAATGTAACAGACATATTAGAAGCTCTTAGAGCTTCTTTATGTCTGTTATTTGAGCATGGAAAGATGCTGTCTTTCTCTCTCTAAATAAAATATGGATTACTATAAACAAATATCAACTATGGCAATTCTGCACAAAACGTGCCGTGTTACATTGTACAAAATCACGATACTGCACAAAAATGTCCAATTTTGACAGTAAACCAAGAGCACTTTGACAGAACAAATCCTCCCTCCTTGTTATAATCAGAACATAAATTGCGAGCAGTTAATTGAGAAGGAAAGGAGGAGGAAGATGAGAAAGCAATGTCATAACCCTTACATGCCGCTTTGGGAACATGTACCGGACGGCGAACCCCATGTATTCGGAGACAGATTGTATGTCTTTGGCAGCCATGATCTGGAAAACGGCAATGAGTTCTGCGAACAGGATTACGTCTGCTGGTCGGCTCCGGTAACGGATCTGTCGGACTGGCGCTGTGACGGTGTGATCTATAAAAAAGAACAGGATCCGTACAATCAAGATGCTCTGCCACTGTATGCACCGGATGTTGTAAAAGGACCGGATGGCAGATACTACTTATACTACTGTATCAAGTTTCAGGATTCCATCAACGTGGCGGTCTGCGATACCCCGGCGGGCGAATACCGGTTTTATGGCAGAGTCCATTATGAGGACGGCCGTGTGATGGCGGAGAACCAGCCATATGATCCATCCCTGATCTGCACAAAGGACGGTATTTTCCTGTATTTTGGCTTTGCCCCCTGTATGATCAATATTCCGCGATATAAAGGACAGGACTTAAAAGGCGGAAGTGTTTTACAACTTGCCGATGATATGCTGACAATACAAAAAGGACCGGAAGTGATCCTGCCGAGTAAAAACTACGGAAAGGGCACGAGCTTTGAAGGAAATGAGTACTTTGAAGGTCCATCCATCCGTTATATCAACGACAAATATTATCTGGTATATTCTTCTGTCAATACACATCAGCTCTGTTATGCAGTCAGCGAGAAACCAATGGAGGGCTTTATCTACGGTGGTGTGATCGTGAGCAACGGAGATGTCGGTTATCAGGGCAGAAAAGAAGAAGATAAGCTGATGAGCGTGGGAAACAATCATGGCGGACTTGTTTGTGTAAACGATCAATGGTACATTTTCTATCATCGTCACACTTACTTAAACCAATACAACAGACAGGCATGTGCGGAAAAAGTTTATTTCAGACCGGACGGCAGTATCCCACAGGTAACGATCACGACAAGCGGTATGAATCCGGAACCGTTATCCGGAAATGCCACATATCCGGCAGTTTACTGCTGTAATCTGACAAACGGACATATGGGGCCGCTTTCTTCGCTGGGACGTACCAATCCGGAGGTGGATTTCCCGTATCTGACAAGTGTAGAGGATGAACGCTACATAACCAATGTCAAGGACGGAGATCTGATCGGCTATAAATATATCAATCTTGCCGAGACAAAGAAAGTTAGCATAAGCTACCTCTCAGACGGAGAAGGAAAGCTTGAGATCTATACGGAAAACGGCAGACAGAAAGAAGAAATCAATCTGCCGAAGACGGAAAAATGGACGTGGGCAGATGCCAAGACAGCTTTTACGGAGGAGAAGGAACTGTATTTTGTTTATAAAGGAACAGGAAGCATTTCCCTTCTGACCCTGCGGCTGGAAGCATAATACAAATTCAAAAGAAAAGGAGAAAAACTATGAAAGAGAATAACAAACCTTCATGGCGTGAGATCATTTCATTTGCACTTGGTGACGGTGGTTGTAACCTTGTCTGGACAACGATCGGATCCTATCTGACATTATATTATACAGACAGCGTTGGACTGGCTGCAGCAACAATTGGTACTTTAATGCTTTTAACAAGATTACTGGACGGTATTTCCGATCTGATCATGGGAAGTATCATCGACAGAACACATACCCGCTGGGGTAAAGCAAGACCATGGATCTTATGGACAGCAATCCCGATGGGACTCGGACTTGTGCTGATGTTCAGCGTTCCCGGTTCACTGACGGGCGGCGGCAAACTGACTTATGCATGTATCAGTTATGTGATCATGGCAGTTGTTGTTTATACAGCCTGTAACCTGGCATATAATACACTGCTTTCTCTGGAAGCACCGAATCCAAAGGATCGTGTTACGATGAGCTCCATTCGTTTCTTCGTCACAATGTCAGTTGTATTATTCATCAACTACAACTGCAACAACTTTGTTGCAAAATTCGGCTGGACAGGTATGGCAGCTATCTTCGGTACGATCGGTGCAGTACTGCTTCTGATCACTTTCCTTGGCACAAAGGAACGTACCAATATTGAAAAGAACTCTGCAAAAGTAGAAGAAAAAGACAAGATGAGTGTTGGGGAATCTTTCAAGATCCTGTTCAAAAACAAATATTTCTTATTACTGGCAATTGTATTTGTTATCAACTATACAGTACTTGGCGTCAACAACGGACTTCGTATCTACTATGCAAGAGACGTACTTGGTAACGCCGGTCTGATGGGTACTTTAACACTTTGCTTCATTTTACCGAAGCTGATCGGTAACCTGATCTACCCATATATCAACAAGTTACTCGGTAAATGGAAGAGCATGATGATTGGTTATGTGATCGAGCTGGCAGGCGTTCTGATCATGGGTCTGACACAGACAAGCTTTACAACAGCAGTCATCGGTCTGATCTGCCTCGGTATCGGTGGTATTCCGCACAATGCAGGATTATTTGCAATGGTAGCAGATGTTGTTGACTACGGCGAATGGAAAACAGGTGTCCGTCTGGACGGTCTGACAAACTCTGCAACTTCATTCGGTATGAAGGTTGGTGCAGGTCTTGGTTCCGCATTAGTCGGCTGGGGACTTGCATGGGCAGCATATGACGGAAAGCTTGCAGCACAGACAGCAGCAACGATCGCAGGTATCAAATCCGTATTTACATTTGTACCGGCAGTTCTGATCGTGATCGGTCTTGTGACATTATTCTTCTGTAACCTGGATAAGATCTATCCACAGATCGCAGCAGGTCTTGCAAAAAAGAAAGAGAACAAGTAGAGTATACAGAAATCCCATATTGTAGAAAACCTAAGCAGGGAAACGGAGTTGCAATATTGTTTGCAGCTCCGTTTTTCGGTATACTGTTTACAGAGAATGAGGATTTGAAGCGCAGATGTGCAAGCACGTCTGAAAAGAGGTAAGGAGGCTGTTATGTATTCTGTCTATGAAAGTATCAATTATGATTCCAACCTGCTGGTGAATGCATTCGTGACACCGATCGAAAGCAGCACGTTTCACTGGCATAATGAATATGAGCTTCTGGGTGTCCTGCGGGGCAGTATCAGTGTACATATCCAGTCGGAGGAATGCCTTCTTACGCAGGGAGATCTGCTTCTGATCAATCCAAATGAGATCCATGCCTTTCAGAATCCGCAGAAGGAGGAAAATCTCTGTATGATCCTGCAGATCAAGCCGGAGCTGTTTCATGCGGATGATAAGGACAATTCGGAGATACGGTTTTATGTAAGCAGTGTGACAGAGGATGAGCCGGTGGTCGGCTATCAGCATTTTTTCAGGCGGATGGCAAAGATCGCTTATGAGACATTGAATGAGGAAAAGCATGCCAGATTCCGTGTCAGGGCAGAGCTTTGCTGTCTGATCGCGGATCTGTTCGATTATGCTGTCTATGATATCCGCTATCGGGACAGTGCTGCGGAAGATGGCAGAGAAACGATCATTCAGGCAATTTCCTACATTGAAGAATATATGGCGGAAGATGAGCTGGCGGAGCTTTTATGCCACAAGCTGGGAATGAGCAGAAAGACGCTGGACAGAAGCAGCCGGGCAGTGCTGGGCATGACGATCAAAGAGGTGATCGATGATCTGCGGCTGGAAAAAGCAAAGGAGCTTCTGAAAAATACAAATAAAAATATGAGTTACATACTGGATGCCTGTGGGTTTGGATCAGAGAAGACGTTTTACCGTACTTTTCACCAGAAAACAGGGCTGACGCCGAAGGAATTCAGAGAGAAGGGACAGCACCAGAGTCATAATGATGTCTTGAAGGGCTATCTGGATTTCAGTATTCCGGAGGCAAGGGCGATTTTGCGGGAGGTAATAAGGCAACATGAGTAAGCAGGAAACAACAGATTACAGAGCTTATCGAAGTACATTTACAAAAAAGGCACAGCAGATCGTGCAAAAGCTGTCTCTGGAAGAAAAAATATATTTGATGAGTGGGTTTCGGACGATGGAAGAGGTGCGGAAATCCATTCAGAAAAAGGTCAACACACATTATAATGAAGTACCGTACCGGGCAGGCGGGATAGATGGAAAAGTACCGCCGGTTTTATTTGCGGATGGCACCAGAGGTGTTGTCTGCGACAGGAAAACGTACACCTGTTTTCCGGTTGAGTCGATGCGTGGCGCTTCCTTTGATCCGATGCTGGAAAAGGAGATCGGAGAGGCGATCGGCGCGGAAGTATTATTAGCAGGTGCTAACTTGTTTGGCGGCGTCTGTGTGAATCTGCCGTATCATCCGGGCTGGGGCAGGGCACAGGAAACCTTTGGAGAAGATCCATATTTACTGGGAGAAATGGGAGCGGCTCTGGTAGAAGGTGTACAGACAACGGGAGTGATCGCCTGTGTGAAGCATTTTGCCTTTAATTCGATGGAAAATGCCCGCTTTGAAGTTGATATAACATGTGATAAGAAGGCGGAGCAGGAAGTCTTTTTATCACAGTTTAAAAGATGTGTGGAAGCAGGGGCAGGTGCTGTGATGAGCTCCTATAACAGCTATCGGGGACAGATGTGCGGACAGAATGCCTATCTGCTGCGGGAAGTTTTAAAAGAAGACTGGCAGTTTGACGGATTTACCTTAAGTGATTTTAACTGGGGGATCAAGGATACGGTCACAGCAGCAAATGCGGGCATGGATCTGGAAATGCCGAATACGTATTATTATGGAAAGAAACTTCTGGAAGCCGTGCACTTTGGCAGTGTTTCCGAAAAAGTGATCGATGAGGCGGCGCTTCGGATCGTGCGGACACTTCTGGCACATGAAGAGAAGATAAGGCAGTATGGAAAGATCGATGCGGAAAGGCAGCTTTGGGATGACAGACAGCTTGCGAAAAAAAGTGCGCTGGCCGGTATCACGCTTCTGCGGAATCAGAATGGAATTCTGCCGCTTTCCGGCAGATGTCACAAGATCGTTGTGATCGGCAGACTGGCAGATGAGGATGTAACGGGGGATCGCGGCTCCAGTCAGGTATATCCGCCTTATCAGGTAACAATCCTGCAGGGCATCTTAGAACAGGCAGGGCAGGAAGTGATCTATTACAGGGGAGAAAGTCTTTCCCACTGTAAAAGACTGGCAAAAGAAGCGGATGCAGTGATCGTTGTAGCGGGAAACAGTGCAGCGGAGGAAGGCGAATATGTCTATGCGGATATGGAAGAGCTGTATGTTAAAAGCATGGGCGGTGACAGGACACAGGGGATCGCACTTCCGGCGCATGACAGAGAAATCCTGTCCGCTGTAGCACAGATCAGACAGGATGCAATTGTGGTGCTTGTTGGTGGCAGCTCCTTTACGATGGAAGACTGGATCGGACAGACAGGGGCGCTGCTCATGGCTTACTATCCGGGCATGGAAGGCGGTCATGCACTGGCAGATGTTCTGTTTGGCAAGGAAAATCCGGGCGGAAAACTGCCGTTTGTGATTCCACAGAGCGGGGCAGATCTGCCTCAGGTAGACTGGTCTGCCACGCAGCAGGAATATCTGGGGCTGGCAGGATATCGTAAGCTGCTTGCGGAAGGAAAACAGCCGCTTTTTCCGTTTGGCTTTGGCTTGTCTTACACCACTTTTGCACTGACGGAGGAGGCACTGGAATGTGGGCAGGGAGAAGCGGAAAAAGCTGTGATATGCGTTACCGTTCAAAATACAGGAAAGAGAGCAGGCAGTGAAGTGGTACAGATCTATGCTGCCTATGAGGAAGAAGTACAGAGGCTTTGCCGCTTTGAGAAGGTTTTCCTGCAGGCGGGTGAAAAAAGGCAGCTTCGCATGGCAGTTTCAGCAGATGATCTGCAGGGGTACGACAGCTTATCCGGGCGGATGTGCTTCAGACCGGGCATGTATCGGTTTTTTGCCGGAACAGACAGTAGTGCCAAATGTTTAGGGAATTTTAACTTGGGGTAGAAGTCTGCCTGTGTTATAATGGTGGAAAAAGGAAAAAAGAAAGGCGAATTATGATCAAACTATTATTACTTGGTTCCTGCGTGATCTTAACATGTATTCTCTGTAACCGTCTGACAAGCAGGATAGGTGTTCCGATGCTGTTTGCATTTATTCTGCTTGGTATGCTGTTTGGCTCGGAGGGTATTTTACATATTCCGTTCGACAACTTTGCTTTTGCCGAAAATATGTGTACCATAGCCCTGATCTTCATTATGTTTTACGGTGGCTTCGGTACCAGATGGAAGGCGGCAAAGCCGGTTGCCGGCAAGGCACTTCTTTTATCCAGTGTGGGTACGGTTCTGACAGCGGTTCTGACCGGACTGTTCTGCCATTTCGCACTGGGCTTTGACCTTCTGGAAGGTCTTCTTGTAGGAGCTGTTCTCGGCTCCACAGATGCGGCAAGCGTATTTTCCGTGCTGCGTAGTAAAAAATTATCCCTGAAAAACAATACAGACTCCTTACTGGAGGTGGAAAGCGGTTCCAACGATCCCTTTGCCTATATGCTGACCATCATCATTTTGACTATGATGCAGGGCAATGCGGAGGGCATGGCGTTTGATATTCTGGGCATGGTATTTGCACAGGTGCTGTTTGGTGCAGTGATCGGTATCGTACTGGCACTTCTGACCGGTTTTATGCTGGAACGGATCGATTTTGGCGTGAGCGGATTCGATACGGCATTTGTACTGGCAGCAGCACTTTTATCTTATGCACTGCCGTCTGCGATCGGCGGAAATGGGTATCTGAGTGCGTATCTGATGGGTATTATACTCGGAAATCGCAATGTCAGCCATAAAAAAGTACTTGTCAATTTCTTCGACGGACTGACAAGTCTTATGCAGATGTTCATTTTCTTTATGCTGGGTCTTCTGTCTTTCCCATCCAAGATCCTGGCGGTTTGTGTTCCCGGGCTTCTGATCGCAGTATTTCTGACCTTTGTTGCCAGACCGTTAGCCGTGGCTTTGATCCTGACACCGCTCCGGGCAAAACCGCAGCAGCAGCTTCTGACTGCATGGGCGGGGCTGCGTGGCGCAGCGTCTATTGTATTTGCCATTATGGCAACAAGAAGCGGCGCAGTGCTTTCCCATGATCTGTTCCATATTGTATTTTGCGTGGTACTCGTATCCATACTGTTCCAGGGAAGTCTGCTGCCTTTCTGCGCGAAAAAGCTGCATATGATCGATGAGAGCAGGGATATTCTGACGACCTTTACGGATTACAGTGATGAAACGGATGTGCATTTTATTGATATTCCGGTGAGCGAAGGACATCCATGGATCGGGTTGACGGTAAAGGATCTGAATCTGCCGCCGGGAACACTGCTTGTCTTTCTGAATCATCCGGGTGAAAAAAGCACTGTACCAAACGGTGATACAGTGCTTCGGGAAGGAGATGTTCTTGTACTTGGTGCAACCGCCTATGCGGGTAAGGACGATATTCATCTGACCCAGATCCATGTCGATGACACACACACATGGCGGGATAAACGCCTCTGTGAGATCCGACTGCCGAAAAACAGTCTGATCATTTTAGTGAGGAGAGGCGGACAGACGATCATACCGAACGGAGATACTAAAGTACTGAGCGGGGATGAACTGGTCTGCAATACGGTACATTAATGATCTGCATGCTGCTTTTTGCTGTGGCTTGCTGCGATCCAGAAAATAAAAGCAAGGAATGCAGCTGCAATACACATCCATGGGATCAGATATCGAAGCCCCTTTGGGGCAAACAGATCATAATAGCCTTTCAAGTAGATCACAACAATGATAAGGGGAAGTCCCCATGTTATGTAGTAACGCATCTTTGCAGGGAATGAAAGTCCGTTTCCTGCATTTGCTTCGTGTATAAAATTATCCCAGCCCCAGCCATGCTTTGTTGTACAGAACAGGACATAGCACAGAGAGCCGAGTGGCAGAAGATTGCTGGAAACAAGGAAATCTTCCAGATCCATGATGTTCGTGCCTGGTCCGAGCGGCTGAAATCCGGAAAGGACATTAAAGCCGAGAATACACGGAAGAGAAAGCAGGATGATTGCGAATACATTACAAATGACGGCCTTCTTTCTGGGAAAGCCCCACAGATCAATGGCAAAGGAAATAATATTTTCAAATACCGCGATCACTGTAGAAAGTGCGGCAAAGGAAAGGAACAGGAAGAACAGTGTGCCCCAGATCCGTCCGCCGGTCATCTGATTAAAAATGTTCGGGAGCGTAATGAAGATCAGGGATGGTCCTGCATCCGGTTCGATACCGAAGGAGAAGCAGGCAGGAATGATGATAAGACCTGCCATCAGTGCAACAAAGGTATCCAAAAGTGTAATGCTGAGTGCTTCACCGGATAACGAACGTTCCTTATCCAGATAACTGCCAAAGATCGCCATGGCACCAATGCCGATGCTGAGGGTAAAAAATGCCTGGGACATGGCAGCAAAGATGACATTGCCGATGCCCTTTGCCTGCATGGCAGTAAAATCAGGTACAAGATAAAATCTGATACCGGTTCCGGAACCCGGCAGTAAGCAGGAGTGAACTGCAAGGACGAGGATCAGACCAAGCAGACAGATCATCATTACCTTTGTGATACGCTCCACACCGTTTTTCAGACCGAGGGAGCAGATGGCAAATGATAAGACAACTGCAATGATCATAAAAAGGATCATAGTGCCCGGAGAAGCCAGCATATTACTAAAGTAAGAGGAAACCTGCTCGGTTGTCATAGACTGACTTGTCAGGGAGCCTGTCAGATAACGGAAAAAGTAATACAGCATCCAGCCGGTTACCATGGTGTAATACATCATCAGTAGGTAGCAGCCGGCCATTCCGATATAGCCGTTGTAGTGCCAGCGCCGGCCCTTTGGCTCTAACTTGCGGAAGGAAGTGGCACAGCTTTTCTGGCTGCCTCTGCCGACTGCAAATTCGCAGACGATGATCGGATAGCCCAGAATCACTAAAAATACCAGATAAATCGCAATAAATGCAGCACCGCCGTACTGTCCGCACATATAAGGAAACTTCCACACATTTCCAAGTCCGACCGCACAGCCTGCGGATACAAGGATAAATCCCAGCCGGGATCCGAATTTTTCTCTTTCCATAACTTATAAATCCTCCTGGTGAAATAAAGCAGCGCCGGCATATCCGCATCGGAAATGCCCTATCAGCGCAACACTCCCTATTATAGCGAGAAATAAGTAAGAAGGCAATGAAAATAATCAGCGGAAAGAGAAGCGGAAAGAGACGCCGGAAGAGCCGGGAAAAGTGTGCCCGGCATTGAAATATCAGGGGAAAGCAGATATAATGATAAATAGATGCAACACGGAAGAAATAAGTTGTAAATAATGCGCAGGAGGCATGGAAATGAAAATTGCATTTACAGATATGGAAGAAGAAATACTGCCGGCATTTAAAGGCGGCGAAAAGGAATACAGGGCGAAGCGCTACGGCGATGAAGCCTGCAAGATCATGAGTGGCAGACTGATCCCGGGTGCATCCATCGGTTATCATAAGCATACCGAAGATTATGAAGTGATCTTTATTACAGCAGGAGAAGGCAAGGTATTATATGACGAAGAAGAGATCCGCTTAAAAGCCGGTGACTGCCATTACTGCCCGCAGGGACATGCACATTCCCTGATCAATGACAGTGATGCAGACCTGACTTTTTATGCAGTCGTACCTGTCGCATGACCTGCCCGTTTTTTACAAAATAAATATGGCGGGATGTAGAGCAGAAGTATGCGGTAAATGATATAAAAAGAAGAAAAGAAGGAATAACGATGAAGGTTTTAATGGTAAACGGAAGTTCAAAGCCAAACGGCTGTACGGCAACAGCTTTGCAGGAGATCGCAAAGGTGTTGAGAGAAGAAGGGATTGACAGTGAGATCGTATGCTTAGGCGGAGGACCGCTGCGTGACTGTATCGGTTGTCTGGGCTGTACAAAGCTGGACGGACAGTGTGCATTTAACGATGATTGCATCAATGAAATTCTGGAAAAGGCAAAGACCTGTGACGGTTTTATTTTTGGTACGCCGGTTTATTATGCGCATCCGAGCGGCAGAGTGTTGTCTGCACTGGATCGGATGTTCTACGCAGGCAAAAAATATTTTATGCATAAGCCGGGCGCAGCAATCGCCTCTGCAAGAAGAGCCGGTACAACGGCTTCCATCGATGCACTGAATAAATATTTCACGATCGCGGAAATGCCGGTCGTATCTTCCTCTTACTGGAATATGGTACACGGCAATAAGCCGGAGGAAGTGCTGCAGGATGCGGAAGGTCTGCAGGTAATGCGTAATCTGGGCAGAAATATGGCATGGCTTTTGAAGTGCCTTGAGGCAGGCAGAAATGCCGGTGTTGCTGTTCCGGTAAATGAATATGACAACAAAACGAACTTCATCAGATAGGGATAAAGAGACATGGCTATAGCAGAAAACGAACGGAATGCAGAATTGCTGCTTGAAAAAATATTTTACTATATGAATCGTCTTGTGGATGAAAGAGAATTTTCCACCACTATTCAGACGCTGACGGAAATGGGAAAAACGCTCGTCAATGCAGATCGTGCCTCCTTCTGGTTCTGGGATAAGAGAAAGGGAGAGCATTGGACGATCGTGGCACTGGATCATGCAAGGATCACAGTTCCTGAAGGGCGGGGCATCGTAGGTGCCAGCATTACCACGGGTGAGACGATACTGATCGCAGATGCAGGCGCAGATCCCCGTTTTGACAGTTCTGTTGACAGAAGCGGCGGTTACGATACAAGATCAGTGCTCTGTATGCCGGTGACGGATTTCCGCGGGCGGGTGATCGGAGCCTATCAGGCGATCAATAAGTTAAACGGAGACGGAACTGTCGGTGTGTTTACGGAAGAGGATAAAAAGAGACTGGCACTGGCAGCCGTTTACTGCGGCAAGACGTTGGAATCGTATCTGCTCCTTTCCGAAAACCAGACTGATCTGACAACAAAGCTGCGGAACAGGAAGGGTTTTTATGAGTATTACAATAAAAGAGTATTGCCGTATCTGATCGCACATCCGGTATCGGTTGCGATGGGAGATATTGACTTCTTTGATATCACCAATCAGATTTACGGATCTGCAGGTGGTGATGAGGTCCTTCGGAGCATTGCGGATCTGATGCTGTATCATGTGGAAATTGATGATGAAGTGATCCGGTGGGAAAACGACCGGTTTGTGCTGTTATTATCAGGTAAGACCGCACAGCAGGCAAAACAGGAGGTAGACGACTTAAGAAAGACAATTGAGGAAACTGTATTTACACACAGAGGGCATGAGATCCATGTGACGATGTCATTTGGTATCTGTGAACTGGATTATGAAAAATCATCCGATGAGAATCTGGCATTTGTGGAGACTGCATTGCAGCGGGCAAAAGAAGCCGGACGCAACACAGTCTGTATTGCCGAAAAATAAAAAAGATAAGCTGTAGCCTGTTTACTGGGACAGAAGACCGGAATAATAGAGCGAGTCCTTTGCTTCGATCGCAATATGTTCGGTATTCTGTGCCAGTATTTTTTTATAAGCGGAAGGCGTATAGCCGATATATTTTTTGAAAAGCTTGTTAAAATAGCTGCTGGAATTAAAACCGACCTTCAGTGCAATATCTGAGATGGAAAGAGTGCTGCTATCCTGCGCAAGCAGATCAACCGCAGAATAAATCCTGTATTTCAGCAGGTAGTCAAACGGAGTCAACTGCAGGCAGCGTTTAAAGCAACGACAGCATTCACTCTTACTGATATGGATACTGTCTGCAATATCCTGCAAGGTAATCGGTTCTTCGTAATGCTCCATAATATAGGTAATTGCGGCTTTGGTTCTGGATTCGTCCAGTACAACCTGCGGATCATAAGCCGGAATATGATCATGCGGCAGATCCTGAATATGGTTCAGGAGCAGAAGCCAGATCTGGATCAGATAGCTTTTGGTCAAAAGCTCATAGCCAAAAGATTTCTGCAGGTTGATCTTAATGATCTCACTTGTCAGCATAGAAATAGAGTGGTCATCCTCTTTTTTATCATTCATGACATAAGAACGCAGACCGGGCGTATTGGTGACCGGCAGAAGATATGCGGATGAAAAAACAGAATGTCCGTAACCAAATATATAATTGGGGCTGAATACGATCGAATGGAAGATACAATTCTGCTCATTATGCGGATGTACGGAATGCATCACATTGCGGTTGATAAAAAGTGTATCGCCAGGCGATAAGACATACATATTATCACCGACTGAAAATTCAGCGGCTCCTTCCTTTATTACGATCAGTTCTATCTCACTATGCCAGTGCCAGTGGATCAGATTCAGATACATCATGTTCAGATCAATACGGTATACCGCAACAGGGTAGTCAAGGCTGCCATGCTGTTTCATTTCATACAGATCTTCACGGACCTGTATTGTTCCTTGGTTGTTTTTTTCCATTTGTTTACTCCCTAATACACTTTCATTCCTCTTCTTACTATGGTATCATAAAAAAATGTCAGGGTCAAAATGATGTTAAATTTCTTTACCATGGAAGGAGCTTTTTGATGAACAAAAGAATTGTTTCCATAATCAGCTTTATGTTAACCATAATGATGACAGTGAATGCTATAGCAGCAGTTCCGGTTTCGGGAGAAAACGGTCAAAATACGTTATACAGTGCTGTGAGTAACTCATATGGAGCGGATGCAGAAGCTGTTTCAGTGAGTGATGATTCATTAAGTGATAACACGATCAGCGGTGACTCGTTAAGTGATAATACGGTCAGTGGTGATTCCATCAGTGACAATACAATTAGTGATAATACAGTCAGCGGAGACTTGGTCAGTGATAATACAATCAGCCGGAACATGGTGGATGCAGGCGATGATCTGGCGGCAGAACAGGCGGCTGTTTTTTCCCTGCAGACTGCAACAGCTGTGATGAAAGATATCGGACACACGGTAGCGGCGGTTTTTACAAAAAGTGTGAAAAAGCCTGCACAGGTTAAAAAGCTGACACTGAAAAATCCTGCAAAGGGAAAGCTGCGGATCCGTTATCAGAAGGTAACGGGGGCAAAAGGTTATGAGATCGTTTATGCGACAAATCGTTCATTTACGGCATCAAAGATCGTACTGGATGTGAAAAAGACGAAGACGGATATTACAGAGCTGCCACAGGGTAAAACGTATTATGTGAAAGTCCGTGCTTATAAAATGGATGAAAACGGGAAAAAAATCTACGGTAAATACAGTAGTAAAAAGAAGCTTACGATCAAAAAAGGCGTGGCGGAGATCGAGGCGAAAAAGGGAACTGCAAAGCTTGGCAGTGTAAAGCTGACAGATGCCTCTACGGTAAAAGCGGCTGCAAAGATAAAGAAAAGGGTAAAGAGCAGTGATGAATATTATTATCTGTTTGCGCTGGACTCTTACCAGAATAAAGTGAGCGGACTGAAACCGGTTGCAAAAGCCGCAAAGAAGAAAAGTGTGACCTTTACCTTACCGCTGCAGAAGGAGACAAAGAATTCCGTTTTACAGAAGAAGTTTGTGGTAGCGGTTAAAAAGGGCAGAAAATACATAATACTCAGTGATGCCATGTATATTACAAATCCGGAAAGGACTGCTTATTTTTCCTATCCTTTTCCAACAGCACCTTCTAAGAAGGGACTGCAGATCAATGCGGATATGATGCCGGATGTAGAGGAGCTGGGTGTCAAAAATACAGCCTACAATATCATTTTGTCGGATATTATCGCAACTGCAGGACAGCGCAATGCGCAGGAGGGTATTTCCTATGAATATAATGGAAAAACTTATTGGTTTTCCAAATCCGCGGTACGGGGATATGATTCGCTTTTCCTCAAAACAAGAGCAGACAACATGGTAGTGACGGGAATTCTGCTTTTAGGCTACAGAAGTGATCTGACATATCTGATCGCACCTAAGGGTCGAAGTCAGGGCCATCAATATTATATGTTCAATACAAAGTCAAAGAAGGCGAGGCTGCAGCTGGAAGCAACCTGCAGTTTTCTGGCAGAGCGCTACAGCGGAAATGCTTATGTGACCAACTGGGTGGTCGGTAATGAAGTAAATGCTTATCAGGACTGGAATTATGCAGGACTGAAAAATATACAGGAGTATGCCAGGGCTTACGCTGAAGAATACAGACTGGTGGCAACCTGCATGAAGAGTATGTACCAGAATGCAAGGGTATATATTTCTCTGGATAATAACTGGACAAGAACGACAACAGGAGTATATGCGGGTAAAAAGTTCTTAAACCTGTTTGCACAGGAACTGGAAAAGGAAGGAAAAATAGAATTTCATATTGCTTACCATCCTTATTCCTATCCGCTTACAACGGCAGATTTCTGGAACGATACAAGCGGGCTGGCCGGAAAAGGATCAAAAGCTAAGGTTATAACGATGGCTAATCTTTCCGTTATGACAAATTATGTGAAGAAAACATATGGAGAAAACACGAGGATCCTGCTGTCGGAAACCGGATTTTCTTCCGGACAGTCGGAACAGATCCAGGCCGCAGCGATTGCTTATGCTTATTATATTGCAGAAAGCAATGATATGGTAGATGCACTGATCATTTCCCGCCATGTGGATAATGAGGTGGAGATCAGGCAGAATATCCGAACCGGTCTGTGGACAACCTACGGGGACAGTCTACATCCGAATGAATGGGCAGACCGAAAGAAGTATGCGTGGTATGTGTTTAAATATATGGACACGACAAAAAGCAGTGAATGGACGGATTTCGCATTAAATTATATTAGAGCAACAAGCTGGGAAAGCCTGATCCCGGGATTTTCACAGAGTCGTTTTCTGGCAATGCGGAATATGGCTTCGACAGAAGTTTTATGGCCGGAGAAGATCACGCCGAAATATGTGCAGCCGATCAGTCTGCAGGGATCTGAGAGTCAGACGATTTCATACAGAGGATCCGGACTGAATAAAAATGTTTCCTGGGGCTTTTCAAAAAATTACGATGTACCGGTCAGTTTTACAGTGCAGCCTTACTTTGTAACAAGGCTGCAGGTAACAGGCAGTACAAACAGACAGGTAACTGTCAAACTGCGGTTCTGCAGCGGTGAAAATGTACTGGAAGCAGAGAAGGTAATACAGGCAGAGGAATATGTCAATCTGGCGGTGAAGGTATCTGACTGGCAGTATGCGGGCAGGATCGATAAGATCGAAATTTATTTTCAGCCTGCAGGAGGTGCATTTGTGAGTGGCGCAAAGGCAAAACTGGATAGTAAAAGAACCGGAACCTATACAGGAGTCATTGAGTAGAATTTCGCAGAAAAATGCATATAGTAATGATAAAAAGCAGAGGGAAATATGGCGAATCAGAAGCTGGAGGATCAGCTTTCCCTTGCACTGGATACACCGGCGCAGATGCGGGAAAAGTCAGATAATCTGGATACCGGATATGCACCGTCGGAAAATACATGGGAACTGATCGTGAAATATAACGGCAATCTTGACAGGCTGACAGGCGGTATCCGGGTCGAACCGTTGATCGCAGGGTATGCGATCGTGACGATTCCCGAAAATCTGATCGGCGCTTTTTCCCGGATGGAAGAAATAGAATTTATAGAAAAACCAAAGAAGCTCTATCCGCAGGTAACTGCAGGACTTGGAGCTTCTTGTTTTTATCCCCTTTTGCAGCCTGTTTCCGGAAAGTCGTTATCCGGGCAGGGCGTGTATATGGCAATTTTGGATTCGGGCATTGATTATACAGATCCGATGTTCCGTTATGCGGACGGAACAACAAAGATTGCATGGCTGTGGGATCAGGGAAAGCGGGCGGATGCGGAAAAAGGAGAAAAACCGCCGCAGGGCTTTTTTACAGGCGTGGAATACAGCAGAAAGATGCTCAATGCAAATCTGCAAAAGAACAGTGAGCGGCTGACCACAGACGTGACAGGACATGGGACAAATGTGGCAAAAATCGCGGTGCAGGGAGCGCCGGAAAGTGAACTGATCGTTGTGAAGCTGGATACGGCGCGCGGCACATATCCGTCTACGGTGTCACTGCTCCGTGCCTTTACGTATGTTGCAAAGAAGGCGCAGGCGGAAAATATGCCTGTGGCGATCAATTTAAGTTACGGTAACACCTATGGCGCACATGACGGATCATCCCTGCTGGAACGGTTTATCGACAATATCACAGAGGTCGGCAGAAATGTGATCTGTATCGGCGCCGGTAATGAAGGGGCTTCTGCCGGGCATTTTGCAGGAAAACTTTCCGAAAATGAAATACAGAGGATCTCATTTGCCATGGGGACATATGAACGAAGCTTTTCTCTGCAGCTCTGGAAATGGTATGCGGACCGGATGGATATTTCCATCCTGTCTCCGGCGGGAGAACAATATCTGATCCGGAATCAGGATGCAGGAGGGGAGGCACAGCAGGCTGTTATGGAACAGACCAATCTTCTGATCTTCAGCGGCAGACCACAGCCTTATCGGAAGCGGGAAGAAGTTTATATAGATTTTATTCCGGTGGAAACGTATCTGAATACCGGGATCTGGACGATTGAGATCACACCGCGGCGTATTGCGAATGGAGAACTGCGTCTATATATGCCGTCTGCAGTGGTACGCTCTGAAAACACGCGGTTTCTTCTGCCGTCTCCCGCACAGACGTTGACAATCCCATCAACAGCGCAGAAGGTAATCACAGTAGGTGCTTATAATGCTTATGTCAGATCCTATGCGGCATTTTCCGGGAGAGGAGATGCAGGCAGCGATCGGGCGGAAAACAATAAGCCGGATCTGGTCGCCCCCGGTGTCAATATCCGGATCGGAGAGGGCGAAGGTGGGGCGGTTGTGAGCGGGACTTCCTATGCAACGCCTTTTGTGACCGCTGCCGCTGCTCTTTTGATGGAATATGGGATTGTGCAGGGTAATGATCCTTTTTTGTATGGAGAAAAAGTCAAAGCTTATCTGCATGCGGGAGCCAGACAACTGCCCGGTTATGACATATGGCCCAATGACCAGGTGGGATGGGGGGCGTTATGTGTATCGGAAAGCCTGCCTGAGAAATAAGTAAATTAAAATGAACGTAAAATCGTAACTAACATTGATTGAGTATGGCAACAGCAGGTTGCTTTACAAGGTTTGGAGCAGAGCAGAATACGGTTCTCATCTTTTGAAAAAACCGGAAAAAAATTGATCAAAAAGGAATGAATTATACGCTTTTTAAGGCTTGTAGACAGTTTTATAGAGTATATCCTCAAATTGGTTCGACAGTGTCGAGCGAATTTAGGTGTCAAATATCGACGAAACGCCCCATTGTCATAACCTGCAAAATACAGTAAAATATTAGCAAATCCGTAAGATACAAGGAGTAACAGTTATCATGCAGTTTAAGAGAACACTGGAAATCAAGGCAGATCATAAGCTTATGGTAATCAATGTTGCAGATATACTATATATCAAGGCATCGGTGAATGACTGTTATATCCATGTGACAAGTGGAAGCGTATATAAGACCAGAAGCACCTTAGAGGCAATGGAGGCACAGGTCGGGGAATATTTTCTGAAGGTGCACCGTACCTATCTGGTGTGTATCATGGCAATCCATGCATTGGAAGATACGCTGACACTTATCAACGGAGAAAAGCTTAACTACGCAACCCGCAGGAAAAAAGAAATCCTTGCCCGGCTGCGGGAAAAGCAGAAAAAACTGATTGAGGGCTTTGCCATGCCGAATACACCAAAGACGCCGGAAGAGTATCATGCGTTCTATCGGAGCTTTGATCAGATGCCATTTGCCTTTACGGATATCGAGATGGTATTCAATGAGGACGGGCATGCAGTGGACTGGATCTTCCGCTATGGCAATGAGAAGCTGGCAGAGGTGGAGCATGTACCATTGACCGGATTGATCGGGAATATCTTCGGCAGTATTTTCTCCAATATGGACGATAAATGGCTGTGTACTTATGAGCGGGCAACGCTGTATGGAGAACAGCTTGAGATTATGGCTTATAGTCCGGAATTTGCTTCCTTTGCCTGTTTGGAAGTATGCAGGTATATGCGGCAGAATATTATGGGAATTTTCAATACGAAGATAATGGAGAAAACGCATCAATTTATGCGTATAATGGAAGCGACAAAGAGGTTACCATTCCTGCCTATATCAACGACAAGGCAGTAACAGAAATCAAGGATTATGCGTTTTTATTATGCAATTCGGTAGAGAAGATAATTGTACCATCTACAGTTACGACAATTCATACAAATGCATTTTCCAGTGCAGGAAATCTAAAGAGTGTGGTACTTACTTCCGCAGATACCAAAATTGAGGATTCCAATGAGAATACGGATAAGAAAGATACAGATGAGAACGGAAAGTCGAATCCGTCTGATGCCACAGATAATAAGAATGGCGATAATTCAGGAAATAAAGATGCCGGAAACACTGATTCGTCCGGAAACAATAACAGTCAAAGCAACAACATAGGGGATTCGACCAGTTCAAAGGATAATAAGACCGATACAAAGAATACAGGAAGTAATAGTACCTCGACAGCTAATGTCACACCACAGTATAAAGTGACTGTAGATTCCTCTGTAGATACAGCCGCAGAGGAAAAGAAACCTGCCGAGCAGTACAGTGCAGAAAACAAGACAGATGACGGCACTACGGTAAAAAATAGTGATACAGAAAAACAGAGTAGTGGAACAGAAATTGCGGGAATTGATGAAGGCTTAGATGCAGACGAAACTGCCATCAGCTCGAATGCAGATACAGCCTCCGAAAAATCACAAAGTATGCCGGTATGGGGAATTATATTGCTAGTAGTTGTAGCAGTGATTGTAGTGGCAGGAACGGTTTTATTTATCCGGAAGAAAAAGAAACAGAATTAGAGGTCATATATGGAGAGCTTTACAATCCGACTGGCAGGACAGTATTTTACAATCTGTCCTGTCTGTGATTATATCAGAGAATATTGCAAAGATTATATAGTGGCAGATGATGCAGAGGATGCCATGCGTTTTCGCATTGCAACCACGCTGTCGGATATCGACTTTGAGCGTGAGAAATCCGCCAGAGAAGATATTAAAGAGGGCATTCCTATCCGCCGGTTTTCAGATGCATACTTAGAGACTCTTGCGGTGTATCGCAAGATTGCAGACTGCCTTTTATCCTGCGATACCCTGCTTTTTCATGGCTCGGTCATTGCCGTAGATGGCGAAGGCTATCTTTTTACAGCGAAAAGCGGCACCGGAAAGTCCACCCACACACGACTGTGGAGAGAATATTTCGGGGAGCGTGCCGTCATGGTAAATGATGACAAGCCGCTTCTTCATATCACAGACTCCGGTGTGACAGCCTATGGCACACCCTGGGATGGCAAGCACAGACTAAGCACGAATACTGCAGTACCACTAAAAGGTATCTGTATCCTGACGAGGAATGCGAAGAATCACATAGAACCGGTAGAGCCACATGCGGTATATCCGCTTATCGTCCAGCAGACGAACCGCAGCTTATCAGCGGACGGAATGAAGCATACACTTTCCCTCATAGACAGTATGCTTCATGTAGTGCCGGTCTACCGGCTTGGCTGCAACATGGATATAGAGGCGGCGAGAGTGGCTTATGAAGGAATGAAATATCACATCCGGCATTGACATAGCCGAACGGCTTAGTATATGATAAATATATCAAAAAATAAGCCGTTCGACCTTTTTTAGTTTGCGCAAAATTAAAATAAGCCGTTCGACTATGCGACAAGGAGACATCATGAAAATAGCAGATGCAGAAGCTTTTGGAAACGAATTACGTACACGCAGAAAAGAATTAGGATATACACAGGCGTATATCGCTGAATTTACAGGATTTAGTGTCAGCTTTATATCTGATCTGGAAAGAGGAAAGAAAACGTGTGAGATTGGAAAGGCGATTGAGATTGTAAATCTTTTAGGTATGGATTTATGTATGGAAAAGCGAGGTAAATAAAATGAGAGATTTTCATGTATTTATTGAACAGCAGGGAGAGCAGATCTATGTTGGTAAGATAACAGGAAGTGGATCTGAAGATGCGGTATTTTCCTATGCGCAAGAGTATTTGGATAATCCGTCAAGTTGTCCTATTTCAATTCATCTTCCATTGCAGGCGCAAAACTTTTCGGCAGAAGAAACAAGCCTTTTTTTTGAAGGCCTTCTACCGGAAGGTTTTACCAGGAAGTGTGTAGCCGGATGGATTCATGCAGATGAATATGATTATCTGACAATCTTAGCTGCTTTGGGGAGGGAATGTCTGGGTGCTATTCAGATTATTGAAGATGGCATGGATGTCCCAAAAGCTGGTTATCAGAAACTTACAAGGGAAGATGTATGCAGATTGGCGAAAGAAGGTGCTTCAGAAGCGGCAGAGTTGGTTACAAAAGCGCATTTGTCTCTGACCGGAGCCTCTGGTAAAGTTGGATTATATTATAAGATAGACACAAATGAATGGTATTTACCAATTGGAGCAGCTCCGAGTACGCATATTGTGAAACAAAGTCATGTCAGATTAGACGGGATTGTTACCAATGAACAGCTATGTTTACAGACAGCCAAAAATCTGGGAATTGATGTGCCGGACAGCTTTGTGGTAAATGTAGGATCTGGTAAAGATGAAGATGTGTTATTTGCAACACATAGATATGATCGAATCATTGACGAAAAATGTAGGGTTATGGATGGGGTAACAGTTCCGTTTCGACTGCATCAGGAGGATTTTTCACAGGCTATGGGCATATCATCCGGTCATAAATATGAGCATAATGGAGAAGGTTACCTAAAAAGAATGTGTGATATTTTGAAAAAATATTCCTCGAATCCAATGGAAGATCAGCTAAAACTATGGGATATCTGTGTATTCAACTATCTCATAGGGAATACAGATAATCATATTAAGAATGTATCACTTCTTTATGCTTCTGATATGGCATCCATACGATTAGCACCGGCTTACGACATTGTATGTACGATGATCTATCCAAGCAGTACTACGGAGATGGCTGTTTCGATTGGATGTGAATATGACATTCATAAAATCAAGCGAGAGCACTTTTGTCGGGAGTTGAAAAATATCGGGATTGGTGAAAAACTTGCCATGAAGCATTATGATGATATGCTAAGCAGAATAGAAAGCGCACTTGAGGAAGCGTGTGAAACACTTATGCAACAGGGATTTATACAGGCAAAAGACATGAAAAAAAGGATTTTAAAGGTGCGAAAGCTGGCGTGGATGTAAAGAAAGACATTTGCCGAAGGAAATTTTGTATGGCAGGAGTTCAAGAACAGGAGGAAAGACACATGAAGTTAAAAGATACATTTATCACACACAACAGTGATGGAGAGCAGGTTTTAATTGATGTGACAAGCTCATTTGCAGGACTTGTCAGAAGCAACAGTACAGCAGCTTTTATCGTGGAGTGCCTGAAAACAGATACTACCAAAGAGCAGATCGTTGAGGCAATGTATGAGAAATACGATGCTCCGAAGGATGTGCTGCAACAGGATGTGGAGTCGATTGTGGAGAAGCTGCGTGGCATTGGAGCGATAGAGGAATGACCAGATTATCTTATGAGGAATATCTGCGGAAATATCATATTCTCACATATAAAAATGTAGGAGTGAGTATGCTGCCATTGTTAAAGCAGGGACGGGATTCTTTTACGGTGCGTGAGGTGAAACGGGGCGAAAGCTGTAAGTTATGGGATGTTGTGTTGTATAAAAGAGGCACAGACCAATATGTGCTTCACAGAATTATCAAGATATATGATGATTCCTATGACATCCTTGGCGATAACTGCATCGGGATAGAGCGTGGAATCCCAAAGACAGATGTTCTTGGTGTTATGACAGACTTTACCCACAAAGGGAAGCAGTGTAAGACCGATGACATAGGATACCGATTATATGTGTGGCTGTGGTGCAGACCATATAGGCTGCGGATATTTTTAAAGAAGATCAGAATGAGATTACAATCTGTTTCGAGAAAAAAGAGAGAAAAATGAATCGAAGTTGGTGTGATTATCAATGGAGAGGACAATATAGAGATCGTATGGCAACAGCAGGTTGCTTTTGCAATGGTATTTTCAATCACACATCGTTGTGTGAATTTCATCAAGGCAAGCTGTTACTCCATTTAACGATACTGATCTTATCTTTTCCTATCCTATCCGGGATGGAACAGGAATGATAAGATGTAATATAACTAATGTTGAGGCTGCGGCCTGCCTTTATTGTAGAAAGTTTTTCACTATCTCATATAAAAGTGTGATTGATATGCATTAAATTTTAATAATTTTGTGATTGCGGTTGTGATTTTCATAGATTTCGCATATAATAAAAGTGTGATTATAAAGCATAAAACTCCAATAAAAATGTGAGGAGTGATTCTATGGAACGATTTATCTTAAAAAAGTTGCTGGATTGGAAGGATTCTCCCTACCGCAAGCCTTTAATCTTGAAGGGCGTACGTCAGGTGGGTAAGACTTGGATTCTAAAAGAGTTCGGCAGACGCTGTTATGAAAATACAGCCTACTTTAACTTCGACGAAAACGAAGAATATAAACAATTTTTTGAAACAACCAAGGATGTGGACCGGATTCTACAAAACCTTATGCTGGCAAGCGGTCAAAAGATATTGCCAGAAAAGACCCTCATCATCTTTGACGAGGTACAGGACTGCCCGAAAGTCATTAACTCCATGAAATATTTCTGCGAGAACGCACCGCAGTACCATGTTGCCTGCGCCGGTTCTCTGTTAGGTATCGCCTTGGCGAAGCCTTCCTCTTTTCCAGTAGGCAAGGTCAACTTCATGCAGATTGACCCAATGACCTTCGCCGAGTTTCTACTTGCCAACGGTGATGAAAATCTGGCGCAGTATCTGGAACAGGTGGATACCCTTGAACCTATCCCTGACGCCTTCTTTAATCCGCTGTATGAGAAGCTGAAGATGTACTATGTCACCGGTGGTATGCCGGAGCCGGTATTGATGTGGACGGAGGCACGGGATGTTTCTGCCATGCAGGAAGCATTGTCCGGAATCATCGGAGCCTATGAGCGTGATTTTGCAAAACATCCTAACCTCAGCGAGTTCCCGAAAATCTCAATGATCTGGAAATCAATTCCTTCTCAACTGGCAAGAGAGAACAAGAAGTTTATCTATAAAGTGGTCAAGGAAGGTGCACGAGCCCGTGAGTACGAGGATGCTTTGCAATGGCTGGTGGATGCCCGTCTGGTGCATAAAATTTATCGCAGCTCAGCTCCCGGCTTGCCGATTGCAGCTTACGATGACTTGTCTGCTTTCAAGATTTATTTGGTAGATGTGGGACTGCTCCGTCGTCTGGCACAGTTGGCTCCCACTGCCTTTGGCGAAGGGAACCGCCTATTTACTGAATTCAAAGGCGCATTAACCGAAAACTTTGTGTTGCAGACTTTAATTACTCAGTTTGAAGTCATGCCCCGTTATTGGAGCCAGAACAACCCACCTTACGAGGTGGATTTCCTCGTTCAGCGGGAGAACGACATCTTCCCCGTGGAGGTCAAATCCGAAGCCAACACAACCAGCAAGAGTATGAAGAAGTTCAAGGAACTGTTCCCTGATAAGGTCAAGCTTCGCATCCGTTTCTCATTGGACAATCTGAAACTGGACGATGATGTGCTGAATATCCCGCTGTTCATGGCAGATCAGGCGGATCGATTGATTGGGTTGGCATTGGAAAAGGGGAAGCACTGATGTATATTTATAGTTGAAGGAGAAGCCAGAGAACCACAGGTTATTGATAATATTTCAAAGGTGTTCTTTAAGCATGGAAATTTAAAAATTATTACGCTTGTGATTTATAAAAAGAGATAAAAAATATGCTGTATCAACAGGTATGGATAAGAGCCGGAGAACGGCTCTTATTTTTTGAGAAAAATTCTCCTTGACAAATACCCTGTAGGGGTATATAAAGTGAGGAAGGAAACCAAGCGACAGCGAAGCTGGCATTTGGTTTCACCCGAACGTATAACGAAGAAATCGAAAGCGGCGCGATAGCGATGCGGATGCTGCGATAGCAGCATGATTTCTGAGTATATAGGGAAGGAAACCAAGCATTGTCGTATATTTGCGTAGCAAACGTACGGCGAAATAACCTGCGTAGCAGGTTATAGAAGGTTTCACCCGAACGTATAACGAAGAAAGGAAATAGAAAAGGCAGATGAAAGATACTAAAAAAGAATCAGAATGCAAAGAAATGCCATGCTGCTGCCAGCGGAAGACCGCGCGAGAGGCGGAAGAAAAGAAAAAGCTGATGAACCGCTTAAACCGCATTGAAGGACAGATCAGAGGAATTCAGAAAATGCTGGAAAACGATGCTTACTGCAACGATATTTTAGTGCAGTCTTCAGCGGTCAGTGCGGCCATGAATGCTTTTAATAAAGAACTATTATCGAGCCATATCCATTCCTGTGTGGTAAGGGACATTCAGGAAGGAAAGACAGAGGTTGTGGATGAGCTGATGAATACCCTGCAGAAACTTATGAAATAAAAAGATACAGAAAGGGTGAGAAATGATGGAACAATATCATGTAACCGGTATGAACTGTGCAGCCTGTAGTGCCAGGGTGGAAAAAGCAGTTTCCAAAGTGAAGGGCGTAACGTCCTGCTCAGTCAGCCTGCTGACCAATTCCATGGGTGTGGAAGGAACGGCGGAAAGCAGTGCGGTCATAGAGGCAGTCAAAGCAGCAGGCTATGGAGCCTCATTAAAGAATGCAAAGGAAGAGAATAAGGAAGCAGAGACAGGACTGGAGGATACACAGACACCACTGTTAAAAAAACGTCTGATCGCATCGGTTGTATTTTTGATCGTGCTCATGTATTTTTCCATGGGACATATGATGTGGGGCTGGCCGCTGCCTGCGTGGTTTACGGATAACCATGTGGGAATGGGGCTGGTACAGATGATACTGGCAGCTATTATCATGGTGATCAACCAGCAGTTTTTTATCAGCGGATTCAAAGCACTGTGGCACAGATCACCGAATATGGACACGCTGGTAGCCATGGGCTCCATGGCATCGTTTGTCTGGAGTGTTTATGCACTGCTTGCCATGACAAGGGCACAGACAGACGGGAATGCAGAGCTTGTCATGGAATATATGATGGAGTTTTACTTTGAATCTGCAGCGATGATTCTGACACTGATCACAGTAGGCAAAATGCTGGAGGCAAGATCCAAGGGAAAAACAACAGATGCTTTAAAGTCATTGATCTCTCTTGCCCCGAAAACAGCAGTGGTTGAAAGAGACGGAAAAGAAGTTACCGTATCCATTGATGAAGTACAAAAAGGTGATATTTTTGTTGTCAGACCTGGAGAAAACATTCCGGTAGACGGACAGGTCATAGAAGGAAACAGTGCAGTTAACGAAGCTGCCATCACAGGCGAAAGTATTCCGGTCGATAAGGCAGAAGGAGATATGGTACGTTCTGCTACGATCAACCAGTCGGGGTTTCTGCGCTGCAAAGCAACGAGAGTCGGTGAGGATACCACACTTTCCCAGATCATCAAGCTTGTGGAAGATGCATCTGCAACAAAAGCACCGATCGCTAAGGTCGCAGATAAGGTATCCGGTGTTTTTGTACCGGTCGTTATCACGATCGCAGTGATCACTACACTGGTATGGCTTCTGGCAGGACAGAATTTTGCCTATGCACTGGCAAGAGGTATTTCCGTTCTGGTCATCAGCTGTCCATGTGCACTCGGACTGGCAACACCGGTTGCGATCATGGTAGGCAACGGTATAGGGGCAAAAAACGGTATTTTATTTAAAACAGCCGTCTCATTGGAAGAAACAGGAAAAACCCGGATCGTTGCACTGGATAAAACAGGTACGATCACACGCGGTGAGCCAAAGGTAACGGATGTGCTTCCGGCAGAAGGTATTTCGGAAGAAGAATTACTTACCATGGCATATACACTGGAGCAGAAAAGCGAGCATCCGCTTGCCAAAGCCGTGCTGGAGGAGGCACAGAGCAGAGAACTGAAGCCGCGGATGATCACAGATTTTACCGCACTTCCGGGCAACGGACTGAGCGGCAAGACAGAAGGCAGCAGTCTGCTCGGTGGCAGTTATACTTTTATCAGAGAAAAAATTGAGGAAAACGGGGAGAAGCTGCAACAGCAGGCAGAGCAGCTTGCAAAGCAGGGGAAAACACCTCTTTTGTTTGTCAGAGACGGAAAGCTTCTGGGCATGATCGCTGTAGCGGATGTCATCAAGGAGGACAGCCCACAGGCAATCGCAGAATTGCAGAATATGGGCATAAAAGTTGTTATGTTAACCGGAGACAACGAGCAGACAGCCCGTGCGATCGGTAAACAGGCAGGTGTGGATGAAGTGATCGCAGGTGTTCTGCCGGATGGCAAGGAGCAGGTGATCGGTTCCCTGAAGCAGCAGGGCAAGACGATCATGGTCGGTGACGGTATCAATGATGCACCTGCGCTGACTCGTGCAGACATCGGTATTGCCATTGGTGCAGGTGCGGATATCGCCATGGATGCGGCGGATATCGTACTGATGAAGAGCCGCCTTTCTGATATCCCCGCGGCGATCCGGTTAAGCCGTGCAACGCTGAAAAATATCCATGAAAATCTGTTCTGGGCATTTTTCTATAATGTGATCGGTATTCCGCTGGCTGCGGGTGTCTGGATTCCGCTGTTTGGATGGAAATTAAATCCGATGTTCGGTGCGCTTGCAATGAGCCTGTCAAGTTTTTGTGTTGTATCTAACGCACTTCGTCTGAACCTGTTTCGGATGTACGATGCGTCTAAAGATAAAAAAGTAACTCATAAATCAGCCTCTGTAAAAAAGAACGGAGCGCAGGTAAAAGAAGCACAGACAGACATGGAATCTGTGCAGGATGAAACATTAGAAGGAGACGAGAATATGATCAAAACAACAGTAAAAGTAGACGGTATGATGTGTGGTATGTGTGAAAGCCATGTCAATGACGCAGTCAGAAATGCAATCGAGGTAAAGAAAGTATCTTCCTCTCATAAGAAAGGTACAACAGAAATTCTGACAGAGCAGCCGGTTGATGAAGAGAAGGTAAAAGCAGCCATTGAAGCAACCGGATACAAGGTGCTTGGCATTACAACCGGGGAGGCAGAAGAGAAAAAGGGATTTTCTCTGTTTCATAAGAGTTGAAAAAAAGACACCTCAATGGTATAATGTGGCTTGTTATACGATGTTACAGAGTAAAATCTGTAGATAGCTAACAGGTATGTAACATACCAGAGGAGGAGAAAAGATGAAAAAAAGCAGTAAGGTGACAGCAGTGATCCTGTCAGCCGTTCTTGCCATGAGCATGATCGGATGTGGCGGCAGTGCAGAGGACACAGCAAGTGATGCAGCAGCAACAGACGCCGTTACAGATGAGGCAACAGATGCAGCAGCAAGTGATGAAGCAACAGACGCAGCAGATGAAGCAGCAGACGCAGCAGATGAAACAGCAGCAGGCGACAGAACACAGCTTATTGTCGGATTTGATGCAGAATACCCGCCATATGGTTATATGGATGAAAACGGTGAATATGTCGGATTTGACCTTGATCTGGCACAGGAAGTCTGCGACCGTAACGGTTGGGAGCTTGTAAAGCAGCCGATCGACTGGGATGCAAAGGATATGGAACTGAATTCAGGTTCTATCGACTGTATCTGGAATGGTTTTACCATGACGGGCAGAGAGGATGATTATACATTCAGTGAGCCATATGTAGACAACAGTATCGTTGTAGTTGTTGCGGCAGATTCCGATATCCAGTCTTTAGAAGATCTGGCCGGTAAGGTAGTGGCAACACAGGCTGATTCTTCCGCACTGACAGCACTGACAGATGACAGTGAAGATAACAAAGACAATATTGCACTGGCAGCAACTTTTGCAGATCTGCAGCAGGTAGCTGACTACAATAGCGCATTCATGAATCTGGAAGCAGGTTCTATCGATGCCATTGCTGTTGATATCGGTGTAGCACAGTATCAGATCAGCTCAAGAGGCGATATGTTCCGCCAGCTTGATACACCAATTTCTACAGAGCAGTATGCGATCGGCTTTAAGAAGGGAAATACAGAGCTTCGCGATCAGGTACAGAATACACTCAATGAGATGGTTTCTGACGGTACATTTGACAAGATCGTAGCAAATTACGAAGACTACAATCTGCCGGCAATGGTTTGCCTTGGTAAATAAGTAATAAAACCCGGAGAGAGCAGAGGTCTGCTCTCTCTTTTTGTAGTGAGGAACAAAAAAATCGTAAAGTGCGAAGCACGACTGACGGCGAGGCCGGCAGGATTTTTGAGTGATGGCGACGAGGAAAATATACGCATTTATGCGGTGCATTTGACGACCGCTGATCAGAGCGGGATTTGCAGAGCGCCTCTCGTCTTGATCAAAGTGACAGGGAGAAAAAAATGGAAATTCATTTTGTGATTGCGGACCCGGCGGGAAATATCACAGCAATCGTAAAGGATGGTGTGGCAGATGACGACTACCGATCGGTGGCTACAGCGATCATGCAGGATCCGCAGTGGAAGGTAGAACAGGTAGGATTTATAACAGAGCCTAAGGTTGGAGGCGAGGCGCGTCTTCAGATGATGGGCGGTGAATTCTGCGGAAATGCAGCGCGCAGCTTTGGAAAGTATATCGCAAAAAAAATGCGCAGGCAGGAAGCCGTGATCGAGATCAGCGGAAACAGTGTTCCCATGCGGATCGAAACTGACCCGGCGAGGGGCAGTGCAAAAGCACAGATGCCATGTCCGCTTAAGATCGATGAGCTTTCTGTAGGACTTGGCAATTATCCGGTTGTTGTATTTGAAGGAATTGTGCATCTGATCACAGAAAAGAAAATGCCGGAGCCGGACGATCTGAAAAAAATGCTTTCTCTTTTGTATCAGAAATATGATGCAGAAGCCGCGGGCGTCATGTATCTGGAAAAAACTGCGGAAGGATATAGAATGACACCGGCAGTACACGTCCGTGCCACGGATAGTCTTGTTTATGAAAACAGCTGCGGTTCAGGCAGTGTGGCAGCAGCTTCCTATCTGGCACAACAGCAGTGTGAACAGACCGCAGCAGAGCAGGAAACATGCACCTATGACATACAGCAGCCCGGCGGCTGTATTACAGCATCCGTTACATTCTCGCATGGGAAGGTCACAGCGGCTTTCATAGATGGCACGGTTTCCATTGGCGGTGAGATCGCAATGGAAATCGGCAGTTAGCAGGAGGAAAGATGAATATTGAGATTATAAGAGGCGTCCTGATACCGTTTCTTGGAACGGTACTTGGTTCTGCCTGTGTTTTCTTTTTACGAAAAAATATCGGAGATCTTGTGCAGAGAGCCCTGACGGGCTTTGCAGCAGGTGTCATGGTGGCAGCAAGCATCTGGAGTCTGCTGATTCCGGCCATGGAACAGTCGGCGGCAATGGGAAAATGGTCATTTGTCCCCGCAGTAGCCGGGTTCTGGGTCGGCATTTTGTTTTTACTTTTGCTGGATCATGTGATCCCGCATCTGCATATGAAGAGTGAAGAAGCAGAAGGTCCGAAGAAGTCATGGCAGAAATCGACCATGCTGCTTCTGGCGGTAACGCTGCACAACATCCCGGAAGGGATGGCGGTCGGCGTTGTATTTGCAGGCTATATGGCAGGCAGCAGTACGATCACCGCAGCAGGTGCACTGGCTCTTGCCATCGGTATTGCAATCCAGAACTTCCCGGAGGGGGCGATCATTTCCATGCCACTGCGCGGTCAGGGCATGAGTAAGACAAAGGCATTTGTTTACGGCTCATTATCCGGTCTGGTAGAACCAATCGGTGCACTGCTTACGATTCTGGCGGCATCTTTCATTTTACCGGTTCTTCCATATCTTTTAAGCTTTGCGGCAGGAGCCATGATGTATGTTGTCGTAGAGGAACTGATCCCGGAAATGTCTGAGGGTAACCATTCTAACATCGGAACCGTTGTATTTGCAGTCGGTTTTACGCTGATGATGGCATTGGATGTTGCACTGGGGTAATCTATAATAGTTTACATAATACAAAGGAAAATGACATATGACACTTCAACAGCTTCGTTATGCAGTTTGCATTGCAAAAAATAAATCCATGAATAAGGCGGCAGCAGAGCTTTTTATCTCGCAGCCGAGTCTGTCCGTGACGATCCGTGATCTGGAAGAGGAGATCGGTTTTCCGCTGTTCCAGCGTTCCAGCCGCGGTATTGTGATCACCGCAGAGGGAGAGGATTTCTTAGGATATGCCAGACAGATGATCGAGCAGTATCGTCTGATGGAAGAAAAATTTATCGAAAAGAAAATGCAGAAACAGAAATTCAGTGTTTCCATGCAGCATTATACCTTTGCCGTGCAGGCGTTTATCAAGGTGGCAAAGGAACTGGAAATGGATGACTATGAATTTTCCGTGCATGAGACAAAGACCTATGAAGTAATCGAAAATGTCAAAAAGCAGCACAGTGAGATCGGCGTTTTGTATCGGAATGAATTTAACCGCGAAGCACTCTCCAAGATCTTCCGGGAAAATGCACTGGAGTTTAAGCCGTTGTTCTCCTGTGATATTTATGTATTTATGGCAAGCTCACATCCGCTGGCGGGAAAGGAGAAGATCACATTTGAGGATCTGCGCCCCTATCCGAATCTGGCATTCGGGCAGGGAGACAATAATTCCTTTTATCTGGCAGAAGAAGTATTTTCCACGCATGAATACAGACAGAGTATTAAGGCGGATGATCGTGCAACGATGCTGAATCTGATGATCGGACTGAATGGATATACATTATGCTCCGGTATTATCTGTAATGAATTAAACGGGGACGAATATGTGGCGGTCCCGTTTGATACCGATGAGAAGATGGAAATCGGATATATTAAGAAGAAAAATATGCCACTGACTGTGCTCGGTGAGAAGTATATTGCAGAGCTGAAAAAATATAAAGCATACGAGGAAACGGAAAAATGATCTTATATGTGATTAGGCATGGGGAAACCGCATGGAATAAAGTAAGACGGCTGCAGGGACAGACCGATATCCCGCTGGCAGAGGAGGGCATCAGGCTGGCAAAGGAAACTGGGATCGGTATGAAGGATATACCGATCGATCTGGTGATCTCAAGTCCTTTGCAAAGAGCGTTGCAGACAGCTGAATGTATAACGGAAGGAAGAAACATTCCTATTCTGACAGATGAACGGATCCAGGAGATCTCATTTGGAGACTGGGAAGGAGAGTCGCTGATCGACAGTACCATTCTGCCGGCGGATTATAAGAAGCAGTTTTATGAGAATCCGTTATACTGCGAGGTACCGCCGCATGGGGAGACGGTTTCGCAGGTGATCCAAAGGACGGCAGACTTTTATCAGTCGCTTCTGGCAGAACCGGCATATCAGGATAAGCATATTCTGATCTCCACACACGGAGCGGCGGGTCGTTGCTTTTTATGTAATTTCTTTGCAGATAAAACGGATATCTGGCGCGGCGGAGTTCCGAAAAATTGTGCGGTGACAACCGTGGAAGTAATAAACAAAAAGAGCAGGATCGTAGATTTTGACCGTCTTTTTTATACAGAGAGATAGTTGTTGATTTATAGGTGCGCTCTGTTATAATAAAGGTATTGAAGAAAAGCTTGAAAGGGACAGTAAAAAACAATGAGAAATGTAATTTTAACAGGTGACAGACCAACAGGAAAGCTGCATGTCGGACATTATGTCGGCTCACTGCGCAGACGTGTTGAGCTGCAGAATACAGGAAACTATGATGATATTTATATTATGATCGCAGATGCACAGGCACTGACCGATAACGCGGACAACCCGGAGAAGGTCAGACAGAATATCGTAGAAGTTGCGCTTGACTATCTTGCATGCGGGCTGGATCCAAAGGTTTCTACGTTATTTATCCAGTCTATGGTTCCGGAGCTGACGGAGTTATCCTTCTACTATATGAATCTGGTTACCGTTTCCAGACTGCAGAGAAATCCTACTGTAAAGGCAGAGATCCAGATGCGTAATTTTGAAGCCAGCATTCCGGTCGGATTCTTTACGTATCCGATCAGTCAGGCGGCAGATATTACAGCATTTAAAGCAACGGTTGTTCCGGTCGGAGAAGATCAGATGCCGATGCTGGAGCAGACAAAAGAGATCGTACATAAATTTAATGCAGTATACGGCGAAACACTGGTAGATCCGAAGATCATGCTGCCGGACAATCAGGCATGTATGCGACTTCCCGGTATTGATGGTAAGGCAAAGATGAGTAAGTCACTCGGTAACTGTATCTACCTTTCCGATACAGAGGCAGATGTCAAGAAAAAGGTTATGTCCATGTTTACCGATCCGAACCATCTGCGTGTAGAGGATCCGGGTAAGGTAGAGGGCAATCCGGTATTTATTTATCTGGATGCTTTTTGTAAGGACGAATACTTTGCTGAATTCTTACCGGATTATGCGAATCTGGATGAACTGAAGGCGCATTATACAAGAGGCGGACTTGGTGATGTGAAGGTAAAGAAATTCCTGAACAACGTAATGCAGGCTGAGCTGGCACCGATCCGTGAGCGACGTATGCAGTGGGAGAAGGACATCCCGACTGTATTTGATATCTTAAAAGAAGGCAGTGAAAAGGCAGAAAAGGTTGCTGCCGAGACACTTGCCGAGGTAAGACGTTCCATGAAGATCAATTACTTTGAAGACAAAGCACTGATCAAGGAACAGATGGAGAAATACGGAAACTAAGACAAAAAGTTAGAAAAAGAAAGACCGGAAGATCCGGTCTTTCTTTTTTTGCTTATGCGAATCTTGTCTCTGTTTAAAGTATATCGCCGGTATGTTTGTTACTTCCCTCTAACAGAAAATGGCAAAGCGGATGGAAGGCTTCAATAAAAGGACCGAGACAGAAAGCGATGAGCAGTGTTGCAATGCCCGGCTTTTGCCTGCCTAGAAGACCGATGATGACCCAAAGGAAGTCAGCGGTAACTCTGACAAATTTAAAAGGAAGCTTGCCACGCTCCGAGATCGTCAGCGGGATCGCATCATAAGGGGATACCCCAAGTGCGGAAACATAATACAGTGCGGAACTGAAGCACAATAGCACAAGGGCAAGTCCTAAAAAGACAAAACGGAGTAGGAGAGCCGGAGACGGAAACAGCTTCTGCCACATCCAGTAAGAAAATTCGATCACGTAGCCGACCAAAAACATATTGGCAACAGTGCCTAAGCCGAGCTTCTTCCGGTCGAGAAAGAAAAAGTCGATCACAAGGAGAAGCAGGCATAGGAGCAGATAAAAGGTGCCATAATCAAACAGGCGCAGCATATGCCAGAGCCCCATCACGCCCAGATTGAAAGGGTCGATCCCAAAATCTGCAAACCGGAACATCCCAACGCTGAAACCGCAAAGGACATTGCCGAGTATCATAAATAAAAATTGTTTTTGTTTTCGCTTCATAAACTGCCTCCCGTATCGATTCAACAAGTAGTTCTATTCTTATTTATCATAATACTGCCAAAATGATAGGCTTTACAGAAGGAAAACTGCCAAAATACTATGAAAATCCTGCCAAACGATAGGCACTGGGACTTTGCCCATACGAACGGGAAAATACTACGCTGAAATAACTGCTGTCCATGCCACAGCGCGCAGCAATCTCATGGACAGGCAGATCCGTTTCTTTTAAAAGCTGACAGGCTTTTTCCAGCCGCATACTCTGTAAAAAGTGCTGCGGCGTTTCATCCAGCATACTGTGGAATCTGCGATAACAGTCGCGTTCACTGATATAGACGGAGCCTGCAATATCCGAAACGGACAGCTTTTCACTCAGATGCTCCTCTATAAATGCGATCATGCCAAGCAGTTTATGGTCGGTTTGTTTGGAAACGGCGGTTGGCTGGGAAGCGATATCTTCATAGCAGGTAAGCACAAGCTGACTTAAAACTTCCCGGAGCTTCAGTTCATAGCCGGGGCTGCTATTTGTCAGCAGAAAGGAACTGCGGACAAGTGCATTCCCGGTATCGGAAAACGGGAAAATAGTCTGCGGAGATTGCAGCACTGGTAAAACATAACGCTGATAGATCCGGCTTCCTTTTTCAGCGAGAAAAGAAGGACTGAAAATATGGATCTTCTGCGAAACTGCAGAGCAGCCGGAATGGATTCTTGTGCGGTGCAGGACGTTTGTGTTGATCAGACCACCGGAGCCTTCCAAAAAGAGCATGCTTTCACCGGGCGTACGGTAGAGCAGATCGCCTTTTTCCATATAAAAAATTTCAAGCTGGGTGTGCCAGTGCCACGGAGCACCCATCTGTTTTTCGGAAAAAGCACGGTCAATATATTTGTAGGGGAAATCCGGAGCAAGCTCCGGATGGGACTCTTCCCGCAGTGGATTTTTATATTGTAGCGTAACATCATTTGTTTCGTTTTCAAGTGGATATGGATACATAATGACTCCCGGGAATAGACAGCTTTTCTGTGTAAAATCGTTGACGGGTTCTTTCACAGTATTATATCAAATTGGGTGGAAACATGCTATAATCTACCCGTCAGATGAATGGCGGACAGGAAGGAGAAGACAGATGGCACTTGAAAAAGCAGAAGCATATTTGGAACAGGCAGGATTTGCAGACAGGATCATAAAGCTGGAGCAGTCAACGGCGACGGTTGATCTGGCAGCAGCGGCACTTGGGGTAGAGCCGGGAATGATCGCAAAGACCATGTCCTTTTATCAGGGAGAGCAGGTAATACTGATCCTGACAGAAGGGACGGCAAGGATTGATAACCGAAAATACAAGGATACCTTTCATATAAAGGCAAAAATGATTCCGTTTGAAGAAGTGGAGGCAGCAGTCGGTCATGCGCCGGGCGGTGTCTGCCCGTTTGGAATCAAGGATGGCATCACTGTTTATCTGGATGAAAGCCTGAAGCAGTTTGAGACCGTGTATCCGGCAGCGGGGGATGACCACAGTGCAGTCAGACTTTCGGTTTCCGAGCTGGCACAGGTTACAGGAGCTTCCTGGGTTGATGTATGCAAAGAAGCAACTAATTAGTTTACATAACATGCCATATAAAACGAAAATAAAAAATAGAACACAGAAAAGAATACAGACAGTGGAAAAAAACATGAGGGTATGCTAGAATAACCGTGATTAGAAAAGACTAACTATACGAGGCGGATACATATGAAAGTATATGAATTTGGAGAGGCTGATAAGCCGGTCATCATGCTGTTTCCCGGAACCTGTTGTTATTGGAAATCGAATTTCGGGCATGTGATCCCGGGACTTTCGGAGCATTTCCGCACATTGGTTGTCAGCTACAGCGGATTTGACGAGACAGAGCATTCCACATTTATCTCCGAACTGGATGAGACAGAAAAGATCGAGCAGTACATCAAAGAAAAGCTGGATGGAAAACTTTATGCGGCTTACGGCTGTTCTCTTGGGGGATCCTTTGTATCGCTTCTGGTCAGCCGCCGTAAGATCCATATTGAGCATGCGATCATTGGATCCAGTGATATGGATCAGGCACCGAAGTGGCTGGCAAAGCTGGAAACGGCGATCATGATACCGATGTTTTACCCGCTGATCACGGGAAAAGGCAGCTCACCGTTTCAAAAGATGTTTGATAAGAAAATGAATGATGGAAATGACAGTTCAGACTATATGAAGCGTTTCATGGAGATCATGAAGGGAGATGGCAGTCTGGATATGTCCTTTATTTCCAAAGAATCCATGAAAAACCAGTTCTGCACCGATCTGTATACAAAGGTGGGTGAGCATATCAATGTGCCGGGCACGGTGATCCATGTTTTCTATGCAAAGAAAATGGGAGAAAAGTATCTGGATCGCTATAAACTGCATTTTGCAGACCCGGATATCCGGGAGTTTGACCTGCAGCATGAGGAGCTTCTGCTGGATGCAGACCGCTGGGTAAAAGAAATTTGTGATGCGTGCATGATCTTAGACTGAACGTTTATGGTTGACAAGTAAGTTAGAAAAGACTAACATATAAGTGACCAACAAAAACAGTCATATAAGGGGAGAGATCATGGACGAAAGGGAACAATATGATATCACTAAACCGATTGAACTGCCGGTAGGTATGTATCATCTGAATGACAATGCCAGTATCAATTTTCAGTTGAACCGTCTAGTCAATATGGATATGGGTGATCTGGATGAGGTACGAAAGGTTGGGAGTCAGATCAAGGACATCAAAAGCTGGAAAACAGTTCTGATGCGTGTAGCGGATGAGGAGTATGCAAAAGGCAACCTCAGAAGTGCAATGGGATTTTACCGGATGGCAGAGTTTTATATGGACTGGAAGGATCCGGATGCACTGAAATGCTGGAAAAAAGCAAGAGAGTTGTTCTTTACTTATTTTGAGGATTTCTTTTCCGGGGAGCATCCGATCGTAGAAAAGGTGGAAGTACCGTATGAAACATATACACTGCCGCTTTTGAAAATGAATCCGGACGGCATATCAAAAGGTGATATTGTGGTACATGGAGGCTTCGATTCCAATTATGAGGAATTTTTCCCACAGTGCATGTATTTAAGACAGCACGGTTATACGGTATATTTGTTTGAAGGTCCCGGACAGGGCGCAACGATCCGTTTGCATGGGGCAACACTTCCAATCGAATGGGAGAAGCCGGTAAAGGCAGTGCTTGACTATATGAAGCTCTCCGATGTGACACTGGTCGGGCAGTCTTACGGTGGTTTTTATGCACCGCGCGCTTCGGCCTTTGATGAGCGGATCACACGTTGTGTCAGCGTAGCACAGTTCCCGGCACTTGCGCTGAATTTCCATGATTCCAGAATTGTGGGAGCACTCGTCTGGGGGATATTGAATCTGATCCTATTCTTATTTGGCTGGCTGATCGATCTGATCTATATGCTGAAAAAGGGAAAAGGGATGCAGTTTTTTGATACCTATTATCACAGAACAGGGGCAAAGGGCGTTTACGCACTGCTCCGTTATCTGCACAGGATCGATCTCAGACCACTGGCAGATAAGCTGACAAAAGACTATCTGATCATTGGCGGCAGTAAGGATACTATGAATGCAAGAGCATCCATTGGCAGACAGATGCTGATGTTGAAAAACGCCAGATCGATCGCAGCACGCGAAATTACAGAGAAAGAACAGGGTGCGGATCACTGCAATGTAGGAAATCAGCAGGTAGCAATGGATACGATATTGCTCTGGCTGGAAGGACTACAGAGAAGGGATGATACGCTCCTGCGTAAAAAAGAGGATAAATAATGCATTTTTCGGTACAGGAACAGGAAAAGATCAGAGAGAACATGTTTACGGAAGGGCTGCAGCTTTTGAAAGAATACGGCGTGCAGCGCATGACAGTGGATAAACTGACGAAGCGATGCCAGATCGCAAAAGGCAGCTTCTATCATTTTTATGACTCCAAGGAAAGTTACCTGCGGGCACTCATGGCATATGCGGGACAGAAGGTAGAAGAAATGTGGCAGGCTGCGCTTGCGGGCAGGAAGCAGATGACAACACATGAATTCTTTCAGTTTTTTCATGAGTATCTATACAGTGATTATGATCTGCTTCGATTTGTTACAATAGAAGATTTCCTCTGGATACAGAAGCATCTGGTCGATCCCGATTATTTCAAAGCTAAAAATCAGATGGCAGAGCTGGAAAGGTGGCTGTCTATGATGTCAGATGCCCGGAAAGATGTGGATCACGGTGTTGTTGCAAATCTGATCAAAAGTATTTATGCCATGCGGGAATCAAGAGCAACAATGGTAGAGTCAGCACTGGATGATACGATCTCCATTATGCTACGTACCATAGAAAATTATATATGTGAGGGAAATCATGAAGGTTGAAACATTATTAGAAAAAGATATCAATGCGATCGGGCATGCGTTCGGTTATTATGAATATGCAGAGGGCGAGAAGGGGCTTGTTTCCGCATACAGCAGCAAAGATGCTGTCGTCAGCTATATTAATGGCTATGTGGAAATGGTGCTGCAGGCAGGTATGCTCTATACAACGGGCCCGCAGCAGGAAGCATTTATTGCCTATAAGCGCAGTGATGAAAAAGTGGGATTGAAGGCAGGCAAAAAGCTGATAAAAGGGATGTTTGCAGGTTCCTCTTTTGGTGAAGTGGTACGGATGCTCAGCATTATCGGAAGCGGGGGATCTTCTTCCATTGAAAAGGAACTGAAAAAGAAGAAACAAAAATATCTGTTTGTCGGACTGGTATGTGTGCGGGAAGAATACCAGGGGCAAGGCTATATGAGGAAAGCGCTGGAGATTGCGTTTGCCGAGGGCAACAGACTGGGGCTTCCGGTCGTACTGGACACCGATGCAAAGTTAAAAAGCGATAAATACAGACATCTTGGCATGGAACTGGCAGGTATCCGTACCTGCAAAAACGGCAGTAAATTATACGAACTGATCAAATATCCCGATCCCACAGCAAAATAAAATTAAAAATTATGCTTGACAATATGTGAAGTCTCAACTAACATAACAATGTTATCTGCTGCAATAAGAAGGGAGCAAAGGAGCTTTTATATGAAAGACGAAAAAGAAACCAAGGCAAAGCTCCTGGCAAGTGCCAGACAGGAGTTCTTAGAAAAAGGATATACACAGGCAAGTCTCCGCAGCATTTGCAAAAATGCAGGCGTGACTACGGGAGCGCTTTACTTCTTCTTTCAGGATAAAGAAGATCTGTTCACGCAGCTGGTAGAGCCGACCTTACAGAAGCTTCGTGAGTATATCCGGCAGCATTTTCAGGCGGAGCAGGAGATGATCATAAGCGGTGTCCAGAATGAAACTGAGGATGCGGATGACATCAGGATGACCCGTCAGATCCTGCATGCCATGTATCAGAATTATGATATTCTGCTGCTTGCCATTACAAAATCGCAGGGATCGAAATATGAACACTGTGTCGATGAGTTTGTAGCGATCGCCGAACAGCATTACCGTTTCCTGGCAGACGGGATGGCGGCAAGAGCCGGAATAGATCGGATCGATGATTATACGATCCACTGGATCGCCCATATGCAGATCGATGTTTTTGTGCATATGCTGCAGCACGAGCCGTCGGAGGAAAAAGCACAGCAGCATATCGGAAAAATCGTCGACTATCTGGTAGCCGGCTGGATGTCCATCTTTGTAGCTTGTGATAAGGAGGGACCCACGAAGTGGGAGGATGCCTTATCGCTAAGTAACGAGCAGGGCTCGTTACAGAAGGTTTCATCCGAGCGTAGTATGTCATGTATCAAAGATGCATGATGCGGCCTCAGCCCATTGCCGCAGGCAATTATGCATGGGATGAGGTTCCTGTAGAGATAATCATAAGCAGCGAAGCTGCGGCGCTACGAAGTAGCGGAATTTTTGAGTATGAAAGAGGAAGGAAACCAAGAATTAAGCGCACGTAAACCGTGCGCAATTATTTGGATCAAAACATAACACTGTTATGTAAATGAGAAAATATTCTCAATTAGCAAATAACAAATTTTCAGGCAGGAGGAGAAAAAATGTATTTAGAGGTCAGGGACTTAAAAAAGAACTATGGGGAAAACGGAAGCTATGTACAGGTATTGAAGGGAATCAATACAGAAGTGGAAAAAGGACAGATGTGTGTGATCCAGGGAACGAGTGGTTCCGGCAAGTCCACACTATTAAATTGCATCGGCGGACTGGATACTGCAGAATCAGGTTCCATTGTGGTGGATGGAACAGAGATCGTAGGAATGAAGCAGGATAGGTTGTCCGAATACAGAAGAGATCAGCTTGGTTTTATCTTCCAGTTTTACAATCTGGTTCCGAATCTGACCGTAAAGGAAAATATCCAGGTCTGCGAATATCTGACAGAACATCCGCTGGATATCAATGATCTGATGCAGACGCTGGGACTTACGGAGCACCAGAATAAATTTCCGTCACAGCTTTCCGGTGGACAGCAGCAGCGTTGTGCCATAGCAAGAGCACTGATCAAAAATCCGAAACTGTTACTCTGTGATGAGCCGACCGGTGCGCTGGATTCCAAAACAAGCCGTGATATTCTGATCCTGCTGGAAGAGATCAATGCAAAATACGGAACGACAATGCTGATCGTTACGCATAATAATTCCATTAAAAACATGGTACATAAGGTGCTGATCATCAAGGACGGACTGATCCATAAGAGCTATGAAAACGAAGTAAGAGTACCGGCAAGAGAATTGGAGGATTTATAAGATGCAGAAAGTATTACGAAAAAGAATCTTACGGGATCTGAAAGGAAATCTGTTTCGTTATCTGGCACTTTCTGCACTGATCATATTTGTCATGTATCTGGTTGTCAGTATCGTGGGTGCAGCGGATACGATCATCATCGGTTCCGAAAAGCAGGCAGAAAAAAATCAGTTGGAAGACGGACAATTCGGTGTATTTGTCCCGCTGACAGATACAGAAACGGAAAAGCTGGAAAAAAAGGGTGTCAGGCTGGAGAAACAGTTTTATCTGGACTTTGGCATGGAAGACCACAGTACACTTCGTGTATACCAAAATCGTGAAGAGATCGACCTGATCGCACTCGAAGAAGGAAAATTGGCACAGACAGAGGACGAGATCGTGCTGGAAAAGCGGTATTGTGAGGAAAAGGATCTGCATGTCGGAGACAGCATCATACTGGCAGATGCGACCTACAAAATTGTCGGTATCGGTTCTACACCGGACTATGATGCACCGCTGAAGCAGACAAGTGATACCACTGCGGACAGCAGCATTTTCGGAACTGCTTTTGTAACGGCAGATACCTATGACATGCTTCGAAAGAGCGGAAAGAGCGAGAAAACGGAAGAGTATGTTTATGCTTACAGGCTGACAGGAAACCTGACCAATGCACAGTTAAAGGAAGAACTGAAAAAGCTGGAATTTTCTGCAGAGGATGTCAAGGATACTTATTTTCAGGAATACTGGGATCAGACAATGGGGAAAAAGGATGATCTGGAGAATGGCATAAATGATCTGGTGGACGGCGCAAATGAACTGCGCGACGGACTGAGTGAACTGCGGGATTACAGTGACGACCTGAATGACGGCGCAGATGAAATTTTTGATGCCTATCTGGATGAGGCAAATAAAGCATTGAAGGCATATGGCATTCAGGAGGTAACGGCAGACAACTTTGAAACGGTTTTAAATGATTATGTAAACCAATCAAACGACCCGGGCGCGAGAATGGTGGCAAGAGGAGCCAGAATGCAGCTTCAGGAGCTGAAAAGCTATGTGGATGGCACAAAGGAATATACGGATGGCGCAAAGGAAGCTGCAGACGGAAGCGAGGAGCTTGCAGACGGTGTCCGCGAACTAAAGGACAATACAGACGATATCATCGATGATATTTTCGATGTGGATGTCAGCAATATGACGTATTTCCTGGTAGCAGAGGATAACCCGAGAGTGCTTGGTGCAGCAGGTGATCAGGAGATCAATAAGATTGGCGGACTGATCGCAGGTGTAATCTTAATGGTACTGTTTACTTACGTTATTTCTGTTTTTGTGGTGCATGGCATTGAGCAGGAAAGCAGTGTCATCGGTGCATTGTATGCACTTGGTGTAACGGCGGGTGATCTGATGCTGCATTATATTACACTACCGGTTGTTGTTTCAGCCGTATCTTCCGTGATCGGCGGACTGATCGGTTTCAGTAAATGGGGAATCGGGCTGCAGATGCAGGATTGCTTCGGCTACTTCTCACTGCCGGTACCGGCGTTTGAGTATACATCATATCTGATCGTTTACACCTTTGTTATGCCTGCACTTACTGCAGCGATCGTCAACTGTCTGGTGATCCGAAAGAAGCTTTCCAGACCTGTGCTTTCCATGCTGCGCAGGGAGCAGAAAGCAAGCAGGATCCGGGATCTGAACCTCGGCAATATGGGATTTATAGCAAGATTCCGTATCCGTCAGATGCTGCGTGAGATGCGCTCCGCATTTGCCGTGATCTTCGGTATGTTTGTTTCCATGCTGATCGTCATGATGGGCCTGGACATTTACGTGATGTGTCAGAATGTCAACATTGAGAATAAGGCAGATACCAAATTCGCCTATATGTATACATACAAATATCCGACAGAGGAGGTACCGGATGGCGGCGAAGAAGCATTTGGCAAAACGCTGAAAAAGGAACGTCTCGGTTATAATCTGGATGTCACGCTTCTTGGTATCCATGATGACAACCCGTATTTTGATGCCAAGGTGGAGGATGGTAAAAATAAGATCGTCATTTCCACAGCAGTTGCACAGAAATACAATGTCGGTGAGGGTGATGTCTTTGTCTTAAACGATGAAGAAACCGATACTAAATATGCCTTTGATATTGTTGGTATTGCTCAGTACTCAAGTTCCCTTTATATCCTTATGGACATTGACAGTATGCGGGAGTTGTTTAACGAGAGCAGTGATTATTACAATATTGTATTTTCTGATAAGGACCTTTCCATTCCGTCCGGCAGATTATATGCGACAACGACAAAGGAAGATGTAGAAGAAGCATCCGGTATCTTCATTAAGATGATGTGGCCGATGATCTATATGCTGCTCGGCTGTTCCGTGATCATCTTCTGTGTTGTCATGTATCTGATGATGAAGGTAATGATCGACCGTTCTTCTTTCAATATCTCGCTGATCAAGATTTTCGGATACCGCACAAAAGAGATCGGTAAGCTGTACCTGCGCGGTAACTTTTATCTGGTGGCAGCCGGTGCACTGATCTGTATCCCACTTGCCAAGGCATGTATGGATGCAATCTATCCGATGCTGGTTGCCAATGTCTGCAGCGGCATGAACCTGACGTTTAGCTGGCAGTTGTATGCAGGTATTTATGCAGCGGTGATTCTTCTTTATCTGTTCATCAATCAGCTGCTTGTGGGCAGACTGAAGAAGATGGTACCGGCTGAAGTGCTGAAGAACCGTGAATAATGGCAGGGCGTAAAACGGAAAATCAGAACGGCCTCAAATATAAAATAGAGAGAAAACCGCAGGGAAATATTGAAATCCCTGCGGCTTTTGCGTATGATATAAGGAGCGCAAACAAAAACAAGCGGCTGCGAAGCAGACATTTGTTTTTGAGCGCTCTTTAACGAGCAAACGGCCAGCGAAGCTGGATGGACAGCACCGAAGGTGTGGGTTTGCGAGTCTTGTCGCATATTTGCTACGTAAATATGCGACCAAATAACCTGCGCAGCAGGTTATAGCAGATATCGCGGAGCGAATCTTAGCAAATGAAAACAACCGAAGGGAACACCATATATGACAAAACGTGTACTTACAATGCAGGATATTTCCTGCCTGGGACAGTGTTCTTTAACAGTAGCACTTCCTATTATATCAGCATGCGGGATCGAAACGGTGATCCTGCCATCCGCGGTGCTTTCCACCCACACAGGGGGTTCGTTTGAAAATTATACATTCCATGATCTGACGGATGATATTCCGGGAATACTGAAACACTGGAAACAGGAGGGCTTTCGGTTTGACTGTCTGTACACAGGTTATCTGGGAAACATACGGCAGATCAATCTGGTAGAGGAGATCAGAAAAGAACTGCTTACGGATGATGCACCGTGCATCATTGATCCTGCCATGGCAGATTTTGGCAAGTTGTATACAGGATTTGACACGGCGTATGTACATAAAATGAAGGAGCTTTGCGGGCAGGCAGATGTGCTTTTACCGAATCTGACAGAGGCAGCCTTTCTGACCGGGCTTCCGTACCGGACAAGAATGTCAGAGGCAGAGGTGCATGTGCTTTTGAAAGGGCTTGCAGCCTTGGGCTCTAAGCACATCATCTTAAAAGGAGTCAGTGATACGCCGGATCAGATCGGTGTGGCAATCTACAACTGCGAAACCGACAGAGTTTCTTATTATTTTACGAGAAGATTACCGAGAAACGGTTATGGAACAGGGGATTGTTTTGCCTCTGCTTTTACAGGTGCTTATATGAGGGGCATGGAGATCAAAGAGGCAGCAGCACTTGCCGCAGATTTTGTTCTTGCTGCCATGGAAGCAACGACAGGAGATGAAAAACACTGGTATGGGGTACACTTTGAACAGGCTCTGCCACTTTTAATGGAGCGACTGGTTATAGAATGAAACTATAACCGGTTGTTCCTTTTTCCTATTAGACAGATGGGAAAACTCATGCTACTATGATGCTATCAAAAGAAAACAGACAAAACCTACCGGAAGAGGTAGACGACAGGACGAAAACAGAAAAAGAAAGGACTGCCAAAGGCAGAGCGTGAGTGAAAATGAGTAAAAAAACATATGCAGAAAGAAAATTAAAATTTGAAACGTTACAGCTTCATGTAGGACAGGAAAGCCCGGATCCGGTAACGGATGCAAGAGCTGTTCCGATTTATCTGACTTCTTCTTATGTATTCCATAACAGCCAGCATGCAGCAGACCGTTTCGGTCTTCGTGATGCAGGTAACATTTACGGAAGACTGACAAACCCGACAGAAGATGTATTCGAACAGAGAATCGCAGCACTTGAAGGCGGTGTTGCAGCACTTGCAGTCGGTAGTGGAGCAGCAGCATTGACTTATGCATTTCAGGCAGTTGCACACAAAGGAGATCATATCGTAGCAGCCAAGAATATTTACGGTGGTACCTATAACCTGCTCGCACATACACTGCCGGATTACGGTATTGAAACAACATTCGTTGATCCTTTTGATTATGAAGGTATTGAAGCAGCAATCAAAGAAAATACAACAGCGATCGAGATCGAAACGCTCGGTAATCCGAATTCAGAAGTAGTTGATATTGAAAGAATCGCAAACATCGCACATTCCCACAATATTCCATTGATCGTGGATAATACATTTGCAACCCCTTATCTGGTGCGCCCGATCGAGTATGGCGCAGATATCGTTGTACATTCCGCAACAAAATTCATTGGCGGACATGGCACAACGATCGGTGGTGTGATCGTAGACAGCGGTAAATTTGACTGGACTAAGAGCGATAAATATCCATGGCTTGTTGAGCCAAACGTATCTTATCATGGTGTCAGCTTCGCAAAAGACTGTGCACCGGCTGCTTTTGTGACATACATTCGTGCGATCCTGCTGCGTGATATGGGCGCAACTTTATCACCGGTACATGCGTTCATCTTCTTGCAGGGACTGGAAACATTATCACTGCGTGTAGAGCGTCATGTGGAAAATGCATTGAAGGTAGTACAGTTCTTAAAGGATCAGCCACAGGTAGAAAAGGTAAATCATCCTTCCGTATCCGATGATCCGGAACAGCAGAAGCTTTACAAGAAATATTTCCCGAACGGCGGTGGTTCTATCTTTACCTTCGAGATCAAGGGGGACGCGAAAAAAGCGCAGGATTTTATCGACCAGCTTGAGCTGTTTTCTCTGCTCGCCAATGTAGCAGATGTGAAATCTCTTGCAATCCATCCGGCTTCTACCACACATTCCGAATGCAACGAAGCAGAACTGCTTGATCAGGGAATCAAGCCAAATACGATCCGTCTTTCTATCGGAACGGAAAATATTGATGATATCATCGAAGATCTGGCAGAAGCATTTAAAGCGATCGAGTAGGCAGGCTGCATGGCAGTATAAAAATAAGAAGAAAAAGAATAAGCATATGAGAAACACCGGCGAATGCAAAGCATAAGCCGGTGTTTTAAAATGCTGTAATAGGTATGCACAAAATACTATAATATAAAGGAAACAAGTACTTTATGCTTCCGTCTGAGCCGAAGAGACAAAATTCTTGATCGCCTGAAAGCTTTCTTTGCTGACAACGTGCTCCATCTTGCAGGCATCTTCTGCTGCAACCTCAGGATCTACACCAAGACTCGTCAGCCAGGATGTCAGGAATTCATGTCTTTCGTAGATCATGTCTGCGATTTCGCGACCCGCCTCGGTAAGATTGATAAAGCCTGCATCACTGACTGTGATCAGCTCCTTCTCACGAAGATTTTTCATTGCAATACTGATGCTGGATTTTTTAAAGCCAAGTTCATTGGCAATATCAACGGAGCGAACAACCGGGAGCTTTCTGCTCAGGATCAGGATCGTCTCTAAATAATTTTCTGCTGATTCATTAGGTGCCATTTTAATTCCCTTTCTTACGCAAAACGTATCAAAATAACGAGCTTTTTTATATTGACGCAAGTATAGCACATTTCTAAAAAAAAAACAATAAAAGTTGTTGACATCTAATATCCGTTAGAGTATACTAACCTCGAAATGAAAGAAAATTATCGATAAGATGCTAAATGGTAATGAAAAAGAAAGAAAGGGATGAGTATGATGCCTCTGTCAATGGCAAAAGAAGGAGAGCCTAATGTTATTAAAAAAGTAGGCGGCAAGGAAGAAACCAGACAGTTTCTGGAAAATCTTGGCTTTGTAACGGGCGGTATGGTTACGGTAATATCTCAGATGGGTGGTAATCTGATCGTAAATGTCAAGGAATCCCGTGTAGCCATAGGAAAAGATATGGCAAACAAGATCATGGTCTAAATAAGTTTAAAATGTCAGGCATCTAAGGGTGCATGATAATAAAATAAAGAAAAGGAGCATAAAAATGGCAAACGAGTCAAAAACACTGAAAAACGCTGCTGTTGGTGCAACTGTCAAAGTTAAAAAGCTGACAGGTGATGGTCCTGTCAAAAGAAGAATCATGGACATGGGTATCACAAAAGGCGTAGAGATCTATGTAAGAAAGGTAGCACCACTTGGCGATCCGGTGGAAGTTACAGTAAGAGGCTATGAGCTGTCACTGCGTAAAGCAGATGCAGAAATGATTGTTGTTGAGTAACAAATTTTTTTGCATGTACGTTAGTAAAAACTAACAGAAGTAAGCAATAGGCTATTTTAATTAGTTATATAAAGTAAGAAGAGGAGTAGAGAAAATGTCAATTAAAATCGCATTAGCAGGTAACCCAAACTGCGGTAAAACAACTCTGTTTAACGCATTGACAGGTTCCAATCAGTTCGTTGGAAACTGGCCGGGCGTTACGGTTGAGAAAAAGGAAGGTAAGCTGAAAAAAGCTTACAGCGGCAAGGAATCGGATGTCGTTATCATGGATCTTCCGGGTATTTATTCTCTGTCACCATACACACTGGAGGAGGTAGTTGCCCGTAACTATCTGATCACAGAGAGACCGGATGCAATCATCAATATCATTGATGGTACGAATATCGAAAGAAACCTGTATCTGTCTACACAGATCATGGAACTGGGTATTCCGGTTGTTATGGCTGTTAACATGTCAGACCTTGTTGAAAAGTCAGGCGACAAGATACATGTCGATAAATTAAGCGCAAAGCTCGGCTGTGAAGCATGCGAGATCTCAGCACTGAAGGGAACAGGCATTGATGTAGCGGTTAAGAAAGCAATCGCAGCAGCAAAGGCTAACAAGTCTGTAGCACCTGTTCATGAGTTCAGTGAAGAGGTTGAGAAGTACATCACAGCAGCAAGCAATAAGCTTGGCGCAGATGTCAAAGAAGAACAGAAGCGTTTCTTCGCAATCAAGCTTCTGGAGAAAGATGACAAAATCATCGATCAGATGCAGTCTAAAGTTGATGTATCTGCAGAAATCGAGGATATGGAGAAAGAATTTGATGATGATACAGAAAGTATTATCACAAATGAAAGATATGTATATATCTCGTCCATCATTGATGCCTGCTACACAAAGAACAAAAAGAAAACAATGTCTACATCGGATAAGATCGATAAGTGGGTAACAAACAGATGGTTAGCACTTCCTATCTTTGCTCTGGTTATGTTCATCGTATATTATGTATCTGTTACAACAGTAGGTTCTATCTTAACAGACTGGACAAATGAAACATTATTCGCTGAATGGATCGTTCCTGGCGTACAGTCAGCACTTGAATCTATCAACTGTGCAGACTGGCTTACAGGCCTGATCGCAGATGGTATCGTAAGCGGTGTTGGTGCAGTTCTTGGTTTCGTACCACAGATGCTTGTACTGTTCATCTTCCTTGCATTCCTTGAGTCCTGCGGTTATATGGCTCGTGTTGCTTTCATCATGGATCGTATCTTCCGTAAATTCGGTCTTTCCGGAAAATCCTTCATTCCAATGCTGATCGGCAGCGGATGTGGTGTTCCGGGTGTTATGGCTTCCCGTACGATCGAGAGTGACAGAGACCGTAAGATGACGATCATGACAACAACATTTGTTCCTTGTGGAGCAAAGCTTCCTATCATCGCATTGATCGCCGGAGCATTCTTCCAGAATGCAGGATGGGTTTCATGGTCTGCATACTTTGTTGGTATCGCAGCGATCATCTGCTCCGGTATTATCTTAAAGAAAACAAAAATGTTCGCAGGAGATCCTGCTCCATTCGTTATGGAGCTGCCTGCATATCACTGGCCGACTGTTGGTAACGTACTCAGAAGTATGTGGGAAAGAGGCTGGTCATTCATCAAAAAGGCTGGTACAATCATTTTATTATCTACAATCGTACTTTGGTTCTTACAGGGATTTGGCTGGATCGATGGCAGCTTTACAATGCTCGAGGCAGAACAGCTCAATGACAGTATCTTAGCTAAGATCGGTAATGTGATCGCTCCTATCTTCGCTCCGCTTGGTTTTGGAAACTGGAAGATGGCAGTTGCAACCGTTACAGGTCTGATCGCAAAAGAGAACGTTGTTGCTACATTCGGTATCCTTTTCGGCTATGGCGAAGTAGCAGAAGACGGTGCAGAAATCTGGCAGGTGCTTTCACAGACCATCACACCTGTTGCAGCTTATGGTTTCCTGGTATTTAACCTGTTATGTGCTCCTTGTTTCGCAGCAATGGGTGCTATCAAGAGAGAAATGAACAACGCGAAATGGTTCTGGTTTGCAATCGGTTATCAGACAGTTCTGGCATACGTAGTTGCACTTTGCATCTACCAGATCGGTACACTGATCACAACAGGCGCATTCGGAATCGGAACAGTTGTAGCATTCCTTCTTGTTCTTGGTTTCCTGTATCTGTTATTCAGACCATATAAAGAAAGTAAGACATTAAATGTAAGCATTGATAAGAAAGCATTTGCAAAATAAATGCTGATCCGGAGGTGATCAAATGGGTACCGTTTTAGTACTTGCAATCTTAATCGTGATAGTCGGATGTATCATCCGCAGCATGATAAAGGATAAGAAAGCAGGAAAATCCCTGCAGTGTGGAGGTAACTGCAAAAACTGTCACGGTGGCTGTCATTAAATGCCATGGGAGGTAATATATGCGGAAAGAAATGATCATTCAGCGCCTGAAAGAGCGTGGTTGTCGCATTACAAAGCAGCGACTGTTATTGCTTGACATTATACTGGAAGAAGATTGCTGCTGCTGTAAAGAGATTTATTATAAAGCATCCAAAAAGGATCAGAATATCGGTCCTGCCACTGTGTATCGTATGATCAATACACTGGAGGAGATCGGTGCGATCACAAGAAGAAGTACCTTTACGGTCAATCTTCCACCGGAAGAAGAAAAAACAGCCGTTTGAAGTGAAGAATTACAGAAATAAATATCGGAAAGACCGGAGTCCTGTGCTCCGGTCTTTTTGACGCTTTGCTCATAAATAGAAAGAAATTGAAAGATTTTACTACAAATCTATACAGAACGGACTAACAGGAATAAAATAAGAAAGAAAAGTAATGGTACAGAAAGAAAAATCAAAAGGAAAAAATGATTTATAAATAAAGAAAAATGTATGGAAAAGATAAGGGGAAAGTTATGAAGAAAAGAGTATGTTTTCTGATGTTTGCGCTGCTGATCGCAATCAGCGGCTGTGGAAAAAATGAGAGCAGTCTGAACGGACAGGACAGCAGTGAAGAAATAAATGCAAATGGAACCGGAGAAAATGGAGAACAGGCTGATACCGGTGCAGATGATGCAGCGGACAAAGAAGCGGATACGGCAGATGCAAAGCAGAAAGCAGATATACCCGGGAAAGAGCAGGTGGATCAGACAAAGGGAACTGTAGACGCAGAAAATGCTTTGGCAGAATATGCCCTGCACCTGAACGGCAGCAATCTGGATGGAGTATCTTTTATCTATACAAAGACAGCAGATGGTATGTGGCAGAGAAGTTCCCTGGATGACAGTCCGTTTCAGACAGAGGGGAATCTGGATTTTGCGATCCGGGATTTTGACGGGGATGGCAATGAGGAACTGCTTACCTATGATATGGAGAAAAAAGACGGAGACTGGGCAGTCACAGTCAGCATTTATGAGCAAAAGGACGGACAGGCGCAGAAAGCAGATACCAAAACTTTATTGGAAAAGGCATTTTCTTTCTGTGATAGCGGTGATGTCAGATTTTTCCTAAAGGATGATAAATATATCTGCATGGACAGCGGGCTTTCCTGTTTTGTCATTGCGGATGGTATGCAATATGCGGTCAAAGCCTACAGCTATAATGGGGAAAAGCTGGTAGAGATGGCAAATGAAGAACTGCAGGGCTCTGATTTTTATGAGGTCGGGCATTCCATGACAGATTATGTGGATCAGCTTAATACGATGGGATTTTCCAAAACTGCAGCAGCTGTGTATGACAGAGATGTGTTCAGAATCTGTGCGGCGGACAGTGGCATTACCTTTTTATCAAAGATCCTGCTGCATCATTCCTATCTGGAAGAGGATAAGACATGGGCATATGATCCATACGCTTATATGGAATTTGTAGAGGGCGAAGAAGCGGAAGATGCTTATGTGTTACCTGAAAGTAACGAAAAAGAGCTGTCAGCGGATGAATTGAGAGATCTGGGAGAAGACAGACTTCGGATTGCCAGAAATGAGATCTATGCCAGATACGGCAGAATCTTTCAGGATGAAGCATTGGCACAGTATTTCCAAAAGAAAGCCTGGTATTGCCAGAGTGAACCTATAGAAGATGCAGTACTTTCCGAAACGGAGCTTGCAAACCGCGATCTGATCCTGCAGGCGGAGCAGAATGCGGCGTTAGAAGACCGCATGCTACCGGAGCAGTATCAGCCGGCGTATGAAAAGCAGGATACGGAAACAGAAAAGAATATGGAAGATTTGCTGAACACCACAGCCTACAACGGTTTCTTAAGCAGAACGTATCAGAATGTGAAGGACGCGGAGCTGGGAGAGATTTTCTATAACGGAGCCGGTATTTCAGGCAGTGCAGGAGCCTTACAGGAAGAACTGAAAGCGGAATATCTGAAGGTCAGTGGACAGGCGGAGATCTATACAGATTTTATGGCATTGTCTGAGCAGGAAATGGAAGTCCTTCTGCAGAACGAAACAGGTCTTGCGATGGCAGATTTCAATCACCGGATCGGCTGGTATTATCTGCCCACTTACGGCGCATTTGCAAAGGAAGTCAGTGATACCAACTTCAAGCAGATCGAGGTGCAGGATGTATATTATAATAAAGCAGCAGATGTTTTCTCTGTACTTTACAGAACACCGGGGATTATGGATGAAAACGGAGAAGAGGGTTTGTACCGGGTAACATTAAAGCAAACGGGAGATCACTGGCAGATCATGGCAAATACGGAAATCTGACAGACAGGTCGAATCCTGCAAAATGCTGTCTGTTATCACAGAATTTTACAAACCGCCCGGTTGCTTCTTTATGAGATGATTTCATGGAAAGGTTGACACAGCAGAAACAATGCCTTATAATCGTTCCAAAAAGAACGATGAAGGAGGAGAAAATGTATTTCTGGGATAAGCATAAAACAGTTACAAGCTATTATGAAGTGCTTTCCGGTGAGGTGTGTGACCGGTATGGCTTAACGCAGATGGAATACGATATACTGATGTTTCTGCATAACAATCCGCAGCATAATACCGCTGCAGAAATTGTAAAGATCAGAAAATCAACAAAGTCCCATGTTTCAACTTCATTGAAAAAGCTGGAAGAGAAAGGTCTTGTTGAAAGAATACAAAGTGAAGATAATAAAAAGCATATTGAGATTGTTTTGCTGGATCAGGCAGAGGAAATTGTGGAAGCAGGAATAAATGCACAAAAACAGTTTGCAAAAAATGTTTTAAGCGGAATGACAGAAGAAGAAAAGCAAATGTGTATGAATGTATTTGAAAAGATTTGCAATAATGCGGAAGAACGTTTAAGAGAGCATAAGGAGAATGCAAATGAAAACTAAGTTTTGTGTAAAGAAAGATGTAATGGAAGCGATATTTGATACGGCATATTTGATTTTTGATCTGGTTGCCGCAATTTTATTTTTTATATTCTCACAGGGAAATATGCTGTTTATTCTTTATGGAGTATTAACATTAACACTTTGCGGAGGGGATGCTTTTCATCTGGTGCCAAGAATTATCAGAGCAGTACATGGAAGTAATGATAAAATAAAGAGACAGTTGGGAATCGGATTGCGGGTATCGTCTATTACAATGACAGTATTTTATATTATTTTGATGTATATCTGGAAGCTTACATTTCCGGAATTTAAAATACCGGTGGTAATTGAAGCTGTTGTATGGATATCAGCGGTTGTCAGAATTGTGATATGCCTGTTCCCGCAGAACAACTGGTGCACAGATGAAGGAAATATGAGATTAACTATTATCAGAAATACAGTTTTTGCAGTTACTGGTACAGGGATAATTATTTTATATTTAATTTCGGGAAATACCTATGGATATCATATGGCAAGGATGGCTGCAGCTATTATTATTTCATTTGGCTGTTATCTTCCAGTAACGTTATTCAGTAAAACAAAACCCAAAGTAGGACTATTAATGATTCCGAAGACCTGTGCATATATGTGGATTATTGTAATGGGACTACAGATTTTGTCGGAATATTAAAAATGAGATGGAAAACAGCAAAATATCTGATGTGGCTGTAGCTGGATTTGTGATAATTTCAGAAAAGCACAGAACAAAAAGCTTGCATTTTGAAAACAGGCGTGTATAATAAAGCTGTTATAAAAAAGACCATCACAAAAGTGATGTGGAAAACAAAAAAATGGGGTGCTCGCACAGGCGGGCTGAGAGTAAGCGGACGCTTTAACCCGGAACCTGATTTGGATAATGCCAACGTAGGGAGATAATGGATCACAAGTGTGTTTTTTTGTGCAGGAATCTTTGGTTGGGTTCCTGCACTTTTTATGGATAAGATATCTGCAAATGCTGGTTTGTTGGGCTATGAGTTCCCCGGCGAAGGGTGATATCGCAGTTTTGTGATTGGCAAATTGCATCAA
>ENA-UEQW01000224-UEQW01000224.1-human-gut-metagenome-genome-assembly--contig:-NODE-224-length-56182-cov-7.520702_pt1 | contig 56182 bp, 47 predicted proteins | sample MGYA00242947_ERZ507947 | MGnify/ENA primary metagenome ERZ507947 (study PRJEB26167, sample SAMN06115421) | human gut metagenome | host: Homo sapiens | place: China:Guizhou | collected 2015-03-17... | reverse complement strand
AATATGACCAAGGACCGCAAGATCTCCATTTGTGTCTTCTTGTCCGGTTTCTCCTGTTTTGCCCAGTTATACTATTTCCAACCTCTCCTGCCAGATCTGGCTCAAGAGTTTGGATTATCAGCCAGCCACAGTAGTCTGGCCATATCATTCTCCACGCTCGGAATGGTAGTAGGACTGTTCACGGCAATGTTCGTGGCAGACTCGATTTCAAGGAAGAAACTGATTAGCGCAGCGCTATTATCGTCGGCCGTCTTTTCGGTGATCTGCTCTTATTCGCCCTCCTTCTTCTTGTTGGTTGCATTAAGCGCCCTGAAAGGATTCTTGCTATCGGGAGCCACTTCCGTGTCACTGGCTTACATATCTGAAGAAGTTCAACCCCGGAATAAAGGAAAAATTACCGGACTCTACATTGCCGGAAACGCCTTGGGGGGAATGGGTGGACGAGTAATTTCTTCTTACCTCAGTAGTGAATTCTCGTGGCGCATCGCCTCCGTCTCCATAGGTGTACTATGTGCCTTATTTGCCATATCATTCCTGATATTCAGTCCCCGTTCTGTCAATTTCAAGCCCAAACGGGAAAATTTCAAATCATTGATCGTTTCCAACCTTCACTTGATCGTCTCCGTGAAACTGATCCCCTTCTATCTGATCGGCTCCCTCATGTTAGGGATATTCGTGAGCCTGTACAACTACCTCGGTTTTTATCTGATAAAAGAACCGTTTAACTTCTCCCCGTACTTGATTCACTATATCTATTTCATGTACCTGTTCGGGGTATTCGGCTCTATCGCCACGGCAAAATTAACAGCATTGTACAACCACTTCAAAATACTGAAAACAATCATCGCCCTTTCCGTGGCAGGACTGCTTTTGCTTTACATTAACAACTTCTGGATCGTCACGCTCGGACTGGCCATTTTCACGTTCAATTTCTTCGTGGTACACGTGATCTGTAACCGAATCGTCAGTGACTACAACCTCCAAAAACGTTCGGTCACCATCTCCATCTACCTCCTGTTCTATTACATGGGGTCCAGTGTTTGGGGATCAGCCACCGGGGTCGTTCTCGACCACTTCGGTTGGCAATGGTTTATCGCCGGATTGATTCTACTCACGTTCATCTTGTACGCCATCGCTTATAAAGGCTCGAAATTGATGGAAAACTAACAAAGGTGACCATCCGCTCTCGCCCATGCAAACCGCAGGGGAAAGCGAGGTTTTATCCTCGTAAAATCAATCGTCGGGTAAAGTTTCTACCGGATAGAGCTATATTTACGTGATCAAGTTACTATTATACATCTATCCGAATGTTAACATATACTATAACTCTACAATATTTCATTATTATTATAGGAGCGGAATAGGGGAGGAATGGGAGCGGAATGGGAGCGGCTAACAATATGATAAGAATTTGATGATTATTTAATAACCATATTTTAAATTATTTTAGATTTAGCAAGCCTAGAATATTCCTTCAACCCCGGATATGCAGCTTTCATACACCCAAAATCCCAAGGGGACGCACGGGGACTCCCCCAATAAAAAAAGACTGAATAACTTTTATAGCTAAACAGTCTTTTTTGGCAAAATTCTTTCAATGGCTTACGTTGAAAAGAAAAAAATCATATTATTATTAACATTACAAAGATCAACAATTCCACCCTTCCCCGCAATCCCTTATAATGGGGATATTTCAATCAAAATGTCATTCCACCTCATTAATATCGATGAGATTGTTCAAAATCGCGTACACCGTAAGCCCGGAAACTGATTTTATTCCCGTCTTCCGGATAATATTTTTCCGGTGAGTGATCACGGTGTGTACTGATATATGATGCAAATCCGCGATTTCCTTGTTAATCTTCCCCTTGGCCAGGGAAATCAAAATCTCTTTCTCCCGTTCGGAAAGTTCATTCTTGTCGAGCAAATCAGCCGGGGCACTCAACGCGTCGATTGAATGTAGCAACTTCTGGGCGATCTTATCCCCATCATCGGCAATGTCAATCGTCGTGTGGTATTGTTTCAAGACCTCCGGATCGATATACTGGTAAACTAACGCCACGAAAGCCGTGTCCTTCACCCCGTCAAACAACTCTTCCAGATGCTGCCGTTTTTTCAATTCCACGACCGAGGGGTTAATGATTATAACATCCGGGTTCAAATGATTAATTCTTTCCAGGCTATGGAAACAGTCCGCGATAACCGCTACGACCTCAAACTCATTCCGCATTTCGATCAACTTCTTCAGTCCGGTTGAAATAATCATGGACGGTTCAATAATAACAATCCTGTAACTTTTATTATTGTTTTGCATACCGTTGTTCTAATTTCATTACTAAAGGAACAAGTATTTTATCCTCGATTAAAGAATGTTTACTCAAATCCTCTTCCAAGGCAAAAATTCCGAATAACACCCGGATACGCATATCCGACAAGGTGTCGCCCGGTAAATATTTCATGATGATATTCTTCAAGTCATTCAGTTTATCATCAATATTACTATGATTTTCCCGGAACACCCCGATGTCGTAGTCGCCCGGGCGAACTCCCTTCATCATGTTAGAGATGTAAGGGAACACCGTTATCTCCTCGTACTCGAAATGGCGAATGACTTCATTCTTGTATTCATTGAAGAAGAGGTACAATATTTGTTGGTGTTGCTGTTCGCATCCCTCGGAAATTTCCTTCAATTGTTCCTGGATGGCAAGCATCCTGTTGTCCAAGTAGTAGGAATGAGAATTTTTCAAGTAAGCGATCAACTGGTCCACGTTTGCCCCTATTCCCTCGATTTCGTCCTCCGTTGGCAGGTATTGCTCGTTACTGTACACGTTGCAAATCATCAAAAATAATGTACACGAAACATGGTTTGCCTCGCAGCATTCCTGGACCGTTTTATCTCCAAACCCCAGATTTATTCCAAACCGATGCAACAGTAATAATAGCGAGTAATCGGCATGAATGACATCTGCCAGTTTCATATCCGCGGAAAATAGATGCGATTTCATATCCCTATTTTTACCGCAAATATTAGAAATAATTGATTCAAGGCCAAGTTTATTCATTAGTTTATAGAATTATTGGTAATATTTCAAGTTTTCAAAGTTACAAATACCCCCGGAACACGCACATCCTCAAAATGGGGTAAAAACACACCATTCGTTCCCTAATTATGGGGAGTGAATGGCGTGTTAAATTTCACTTTTCGATTATTGGCAATATTTATTCAAATAACGGGGAATCCGGTTCATTATTATTTCCGTATTCCAGCATTTGTGTCAGGAAATCCGTCGGGTATTCTATTTCCACGTCAACCACGGATCCCTCTTTCTCCACCAATCTGTATTTCGGGTTAACAAATCCGGCATAAGGGGCCACGTTTAGTTTTTGATAGCGTTCCAGCACTTCTTGATGTAACACGGGATCTACGCGTACCCCGTAATTTTCAATCAAATCCCGCGCCCCCTCGAAATCACCTTCCGATTTCACCCGTTGCACCTCGGCCAACAGTCTTCCGAACAACATCCGCAAGGCCTCGTAATCCCGGATCGTGAAATAGGTCTTCCCCTCCCGGTTTACCCGCTCGATGACGTTCGTCTCTTTTCCTTTCTCGTAGACCCAGGAGGCTATCAATTGGCGATTACGCATGTGCGATTCTTCCAGGTTATTTCCTAATTTCACCCGGGTCAGCTGAACCATCAACCCGTTGCGGATGTAATTACAATATTCACTCTTTGCCACATCCAGGGAGGGAATTACTCCCAACTCGACCAGTTTCGGATCCATCACGTAATACAAGGCGAACAAATCGGCGCGGGCTTCTTCTATCGTGGAATAATAATTTTTCAGCGCTTCCTGTCCCACACCCGGTAACATTTTTCCGGATCCGTGTCCCAAACATTCATGCAGGTCGGTATGCACGTTTCCTCCAACGTACCCGTACGTTCTCACCAGTTCTTTTTCCTCGTCCGAATAGGCAAATTCATCCAGTACTCCTGAATTTAGAGAGGCCTGGTTATAAGCATACGTGATGTTATCCAGGGTTACCGACTTGCTACCATAACGTTCCCGAATCCATTCGGCATTCGGCAGGTTGATCCCGATCGGTGTTGCCGGATGGCAATCCCCTCCCAGCATGGCAGCTTGTACCACCCGGGCCGTAATGCCAACCACCTCGCTCTTCTTGAAGCGTTCGTCAATCGGGGCGTTCTGTTCAAACCACATGGCATTGTCGGCCAGCTTGCGCGTACGCTCGCAAGCCTCCTCGTCCATAATCTGAACCACGGATTCCCAGCTGGCCTTGTATGCCAACGGATCCCCGTATACTTCGATAAAACCGTTGATAAAGTCAATCGGGGCAGCCACTTCTTTCACCCATTCGATAGAGTAACGGTCAAACCAGGACAAATCTCCTGTCTCGTAGTACCGTATCAACCATTCAATTACCTCTTTCTGGTGCTCGTTGCAAGCGTACTCCGACGCTTTTTTCAGGTAGTCCGCGACGTGGCGAATTTCTTTCCCGTATTTTCCCCCGGCAAACCAAATCTGTTCATGCAATTGTCCTTTTTCATCACGCACCAGCGTGGAGTTTAGTCCCCAAGAAAGCAAGGCGTTCTCTTTTTTCTTCTCCCCGTAGAATTTTTCTACCTCCTCTTGTGTCACTCCTTCGTAATAATGGTTGGCAGAAGCCTTGACCAAATCCTTTCCCTCGTCCAACACGACCCGCTTGGCCATGTATTCGGGATCAAAAATGACGCGTTCCACTTCCCCGTATAACGGTTCTGCCCCCACTTCCCGAAGAAGGGTTTTAAAGTATTCGGGCGTGAAGGAGGGGATAAATTTCTCCATCGAGTAATGATGGTGTATCCCGTTGGCAAAAAATACTTTTTTGGCGTACACCAGGAATGCCTGAAATTCTTCTGTCTCCCGGTTTCCCCGATATGCCCGAAGAATTTTTTCCAAAGCCTCCCGTACCCGGAGATTATATTTATTATTCTGATCCCAGAGAATATCTCTTCCGGCCAAGGCAGCCTGGCTCAAGTAATAAACAAATAGCTTTTCCCGCAATGACAGTCCTTCAAAAGCGGGGACGTCGTAACGCAATATCTTTATATCATCAAACTGTTCTAATAAATATGCTTGTTTTTTCATTCTGTACCTCCTTCTGCAGTTGTTCCATATCCGCTGATTTTCAACGAACCGTATATTCGACGCGCAACTTCTCTAGCCGTGTCATCTCCTTTTCTATTACTGGAAATAAATTGATAAAGTTTCAATCCGGCCGCGTATAAAGTAATTTTAAATTCATATTCCGTTCCTCTTTTCACGTAGGTTCCTTGCATAACCACTCCGCTCAAATCCCCCTCCTCCACGTAAGCGATATCGTTTTTCAAATCGAACACGCCGGGTTGATCCTTCATCTGATTCAATCCCGCGTTCACGGCTTTCTCCAAATCAACTTGTCCGGCTTCAGGGGTGTATTCGGCATATAAATACGTGAATTCCAAATCGTTTGCATGATAACTAAAGGTTTGCATCTCTTTAACTAAAGGACGCTCCTCTTCGGGCAACTTATTTATCACGTTCCCCGCGGACTTCATGGCCTTGGGGGTTGCAAGAGACACGCCTCCCGCGTATGTCCCCGTGTACCATTGTTGTTCCGACACCGGGGTATTGCCATCTCCGTACAATTCGTCAGAATCATTCTTCATCCCCTTCATGACAAACACGACCATCAATGTCACCACCAGTATTCCCCCTATACACCCGGCAATCCATCCTTTTTTATTCCCTTTTTTTCCGCCCGGTTTCACGATATCTCCCCTCTTCACCTGTTCTTCCGTCAGGCATACTTCACGCTGAAAGTCTTCGAATGATTTCTCCGGATGTTTCACTTTCCAATCCTTATAGTTATCCTCCAGTTTCCGGTTACACAAACCGCATACCACCAGGTATTCGGATTTCACCTCGTTCAGGTGATTACAATGTTTACATTTCAAATAATACATCTCTCACTCGTTATGATTAAATCGTTCCAATATCTGGGCCGAAGCTTTAATCGAACGCTTGTACCAAGCGAACAAAACCTGATAGCGTTCTTCTTCCGATAAATGCCAATTTATATCTGTCTGTCGCAAACGCTGTACCACGCTATACATCAGTAGGGCGGCACACACGCTCACGTTATAACTCTCCGTAAAACCGTACATGGGTACTTTCACGAACTCGTCGGCCCGGGACAACACGTCGTCCGACAATCCCGTCAATTCCGTTCCCATGAAAAAAGCCATTTTCCCTTTGTGGAGGTCGATATCATCAATAAAAGTATCCCGTTCATGCGGGGTTGTCGCCACGATCCGGTATCCCTGTGATTTCAACATGTCGATTGTTTCCTCCGTGTTATTCTCTCTCTTCCGATGCCGATGAACCGTCAACCAGTCGGCAGCACCCATCGAAATCTCGGAATTATCCTTGAAAGTATTCGTATTTTCAATTACATGTACATTTTGAATCCCGAAACAATCGCATGAACGCAAGACGGCACTACAATTATGTTGCTGGTAGAAATCTTCAAGAACCATCGTGACATAACTCGTCCGCTCCGCGATTAACCGACGGAACAAGTCATTTTTATAATCCGTCACAAATTCGCTCAGATACTCAACTTGTTCTTTTACAGTATGCATAATATCATTTTAAGGTGACTTCGTCACGTTAAAAGTCACAAGTCTGCAAGTTACAGGTTACAAGTTCATTTTTCTCCAGTTTTCGCGACTTGCAACCAAAGTACCTGCAACTTGTTGATGAACAAAAAAAGGGTGTCTCAAAACACCCCCCTTTTTAATCTTTTAAATGGTAATTATAGTTGGCCTTCCAATTCAGCACCAGCTTTAAATCTCACCACCTTCTTTGCCGGGATTTGGATCGTTTTCCCGGTTTGCGGATTTCTACCTGATCTTGCACTTCTTTCAGATACAGAGAAAGATCCGAAACCAACCAAGGCTACTTTTTCATCTTTTTTCAAAGATTCTCCGATTGTAGCTACAAAAGCCTCTAATGCTTTTTTAGAATCTGCTTTTGTCAAACCAGCTTTTTCAGCAATCGCGTCAATTAATTGAGCTTTATTCATAATAGACAGTTTTAGGATTAGAACTAATAAATTCTTTATACATTCGCAAATGTAGATATTTTCTTGATGAATGCAAATTTTTTTTGAAAAAAACAAAGGGCTTGCGGGAAACTGAAATATTTCTTGTAATAAAAAAGGATCGACTTTCATCGATCCTTACTTGTAGCGGGAGCCTGACTCGAACAGACGACCTTTGGGTTATGAGCCCAACGAGCTACCAACTGCTCCATCCCGCAATATAAGCAGAACTCCTTTCGTTTTGCGAGTGCAAAGATAGAATATTCATTTTACATCTCCAAACATCAAATGATAAATTATGTTTTCAAAATATCAAAATGAAACAAATAATTAATAATAATCCTTGTCTATTCTAAAATAAAATGGCAATTTTGCGTCATAATAAATATCAATTCAGATTTATAAACGACACTATTTATGAAAAAAAGTTTTACCTTTTTGAAAGTTAGCTACATAGCTATGTTATTGAGTGTTATGAGCATTTCCGAGGGGTTCGCGCAAGGACTGAGAACTTCTTATTTTATGGACAACGTTCCGTCCAGACTTAAAATGAACCCAGCCTTACAGCCCGTAGAGGATATTTTAATATTCCCGCTATCGGTGCCATCGGATTATCTGCCTCTTCGAACAAATTAAGTATCGATGATTTTATCGACATTATCCAAAATAAGAATGGCTTTTTGAATAGTGATCAGTTTATAAATCGTCTGGACAACAAGAACACGATGAACATCGACCTGACGCTGGACCTTATTTCCTTTGGTATTTACAGCGGGAAAGGGTTTTGGACGGTAAACCTGGGAGCGCGCTCCATTATTAGTGCCTCTATCCCGAAGAGTATGTTTGAACTTGCCCGTTACGCCAATACCAATCCGGAACTCGACGAGAATGTCAATCTTAATTATGATATTAAGGACATGGAGCTCCATGCAAATATTTTCACTGAAATAGGATTAGGGTATTCCCGTCCGGTAACAAAGGATTTGACTGTCGGCGGACGCGTGAAATTATTAGTCGGGTTAGGAAATTTGGACGCCAAAATAGATCAGATTTACGCACACGTAAATACCGACGACCTTGCAAGTTATCAATCTTGGAAAGTTAAAACAAAAGGACGCTTGGAGGCTTCCATGAAAGGCTTGGAATTCTCTTATAATTCAGACAGCGGATACATTGATGATATTGATTTCGATTCTCCCGGGATTTCCGGTTATGGATTGGGTCTTGATTTAGGTGCAAGTTACAATTTATTTGGTTGCATTAACTTATCAGCAGCCATTATTGACCTCGGTTTTATCAATTGGACAAAATCATCTACCACAATCGCCACGACGAACAGTGAACATGATTACGGTGACTTCGCCAATTCCGGCTCAGATGAATACGATCCGGACAATACTGAAGCAGGAGATGTTTTTGACTTCGACTTGATTCAATTCCAAACGGAAGAAAATGCCAAAAGCCGGAGTACCAGTCTTCGTTCAACCTTGAATCTTGGTGCAGAATACACCCTTCTGAATAACAAGCTTGGATTCGGTTTGTTGTCCTCCACTCAGTTCACGCAGCCCGAAGCTTACTCCGAATTAACGATCTCAGCCAACTACCGCCCGAAAAACTGGTTCGGGGTGTCATTAAGTTACTCTTTCTTGCATAGTGACTTCGAAACGTTGGGTATCGGTTTGAAATTAGGTTCTATTTTCATTGGTTCTGACTACTTGATGACCAAATCACTAGGCGATGCTAACCGGGCAAATGTCTACTTAGGTGTTAGCGTGCCTCTTGGCAAAAAACGGCAGGATTATCGCAGGAAATAAAATTCCGCCGTCACGACCACTCCCCCTTACACGAGGGGAGAGTTGATTATCACCCCTATTCCCTCTCGTGTAATCTTAAGAGGAGATAGGGGTGGTAGGTTAATAGAATATTTGTATGGGCCTCACACGGACACGACTTTGCCCAAAGGAACGTACCAGATATAACCGGAGACATCGGTGTACCCCATCTGTCGCAATGTTTTACAATAGAATCCAACCTGTCGGATATATGATTTCTCTTCCTTCTGACCGAATTTATAATCCACGACAATGGCTTTTTTCCCATCAATCATAACCCGGTCGGGACGAGCTTTTCCCGAATGACAGAAAAGGATATCCCGTTCATTAATAACTTTATATTTCCCATCAAACCATTCCGAATGGGGGGTGTTGTTCAAATAAGCCACTACCTGTTCCCGGTAATCCGCACGCTCCACCGAGGTTAGCAATCCGGAGGCATACATATTATTTACCGCACGATCGACATCCTCCACCGTTTCGATACGACGGAAAATCTCGTGCAATATTTTCCCTTCGTCAACAGCAGAAGTTTCCGTCTTTTCCGGATCGGTATAATCTTCATATTTATACCGTACGCTGACCCGCTCGTTTAATTCATAAATCGGATATTCCGCCAGGCTTAACGTATTATCGTCCTCCACTTTTTCCTTACCGGTTATCAATTGCTTCTCCCCGATGACCAGAGATGAATTTTCGGAATTCCATTCCGGTATCTCGCCTGTCTCCAGAACTTGAAATAGGAAAGCACCGATATCTGAGGGTTTTCCCTCTTTCGTTATCTTGGGAGCGTAAGGTAAAACGTACAACTCCCGTTCCGCCCGCGTGAATGCCACGTACAGCAGATTCAAATTATCCACGTAAGCTTTCACGTGTTCATGGAGGTAATCCTCACGGAAATGGCTATCTAGCAATTTAGAGGAATAGTTTAACGGTGCGTATTCCAGCTCCCGGAATCCTTTCTCCCGGTTTTGACACCATATCCGACGTCCGTGACGAGTGTCATCGAGATCCCATGCACAGAAAGGGATAATAACCGTTTTGAATTCCAATCCCTTGGATTTATGTATCGTGAGAATACGCACGGCATCCACTTCTTCCGAGGTGGATAATACCTTTTTATCCTTCTCTTTCTCCCACCATTCAAGAAAAACAGGGATGCTATTCGTGTTATTTTTCTCGTAATCAAAGAGAATATCCTGAAAAGCGATCAGGTAAGGCAACTCTTCCGTTCGTGCCCGTAAGCCGAAAACCTCGATAATCGATTCCGTGATCTCGAACAAGGAACTACAGGTCAATTTCTCCGGCTCCCGTAAAAAAGGCAAGTCAATCGTGTCAAGAAAACTCTCGTCCGTACTACCGGCCTTGAAAAGAAGATCTTCCTGTGAAGTATTTTCTCCCCGGACAAAGGTCCGATAATTATAAAGCAACACGGTTCGGTTCACGGCATCATACGGTTCCACCATGTAGCGCAACACGTTAATAATTAATTCCACGTAAGGTGACGAGGAAACGTATAACGAATCATTGGATATAAACGTGATCGGGAAAGGGATATTCTCCCGCTTGTTATATTCGATCAGGTAATCGGCAACGAAAGCCCCCTCCTTACCGTTACGCACAAGAATCACGCAGTTTTTCAACTCTCCGCCCCGGTGTATCGTATCGTTGATGACATCCACGACTGCATTCATGATCTCCACGTCACTTCCCTCTTCTTGTTTTTCTCCACCGAAACGGATCTCCACGTACCCGTTTCCCGAACGGCTCACGAGTTGTTCCGGGTGGTGATAGGCTTCCGTGATGGAACGGGAATACACGTTTTCTTCCCCGCATTCGCTGTCGTACAATTCCTTTAACTGCCGCGCGGCCAAGACAAAGAAACGGTTATTGAATTCCACCACCTCCTTGCAACTTCTCCAATTATGCTCGAGAATCACGTTATCCGTGCCAAATGTTGCCAGATCCCGCTCCACTCCTTCTGCCAATAAACGCCAGTCTCCGTTACGCCAGCGATAAATGCTCTGCTTCACATCGCCCACGATCAAAGCCCTCCCCCCTTCGGAAAGGGTGTTCACGACAAGTGGCAGGAAATTTCCCCATTGCATGGTGGAGGTATCCTGGAACTCGTCAATCATGATATGCTTGTAGAAGTTTCCCGTTTTCTCGAACAGGAAAGAGGTGTCATTCCCAGCAATCAGCATGTTGAGCAAACGGGTCGTGTCACTCAGTAACATAAGCCCTTTCTCGTCACAATAATCCCTCACGGCCCCGTACAAATCATTCAAAATCCCCAGTTGGTAAAGATTCTTCGAAAGTAGAACCGCCGACACGTAATCCGGCAAATTCTTGTCATAATATTCAACACTTTCCCGCAAGCTCGTGTTCAGCTCCGGGTAAACATTCTCGATCAATGCCCGAAGCGAGGAGTCCTGCTTTTTGGTCACCCATTCATCCGGGTTATCAATTGCCTTTCGGGCAGAATCGGGAATCTTATCCAAGCCTTTGTCCCGCAGCTTGTAAAAATAATTTATAAAACTTCGCTTCCCTCCTTTGAAATCCTCCGCGTGTAATCCACTCTCCTCGATATACCGGCAAGCAGATTGACCGAACGCCTCCATGCGATCCTCAAAACGGGAAACCACGCCCTGCAAGAACATCTTATAGCCTTTCAAGAACCCACGATCGTTAAACTTTTCCCTCACTTCCTTGTCAAAAAGCATGTAACTTTCGCCAAACAACTCCTTCCCCAGTTCCGCAATCTTATTCTTCACGCTCCACGATTTGGCATCCTCCACGCTATCGCTCATCAGCTCGGTAATCCACGTTCTCAACTCCTTGTCCTTGTTCATGCGCTGCATTACCTGATCTACGGCCCGCTGTAACACGTAGTCACTATCCAACTCGACATTATACCCGGGAAATATTCCCAGTTCACGGGTAAACGCTTTGATTACCCGCTGAAAAAAACGATCGATTGTTGTCACGGATAATCGCCCGTAATCGTGCAGGATCAAGGTACGTAACACGCCGGCCCGTTCCTTCACCTGCTCGTCTGTCAATTTCAGCGCCCGTTTAAGTTCCTCCCGGTAATCGCTCTTCTGTCCCTCTGCCAGCTTGTTCAACTCTCGCACGATACGGGATTTCATCTCTTCCGTGGCCTTATTCGTAAAGGTCACGGCAAGCACGTTTTTATACTCGGAAGAAGCGTTAAAAACGATCTTGAAATATTCCATCGTCAAAGCAAAAGTCTTCCCCGCACCGGCGGAAGCCCGATATACACGCAACATACGATATGAAATGTAAAATGTAGAATGTAAAATGTAGAATGTAACATGTATATCAAGAAAGTCCTTTATCACATTCTAAATTCTACATATTACATTCTAAATTATTAAAGTCTAGAAGTTAATATCGCTCTCACGTTATCCACGTTCACATCGTCGATTCCGCCTAAGGCAAAATTTCCCCGCTCACGGAAACGCTTTTCGATACGGTCGATCGTGTCGATACCCACGCCGTAATCAGACAAGCGGGTCTTCACGCCCAATTCATTAAAAAATTGTTCCGTACGAGCAATTGCCTGATCGGCAGCATCGGGCTGATCCGTGTCAATATTCCACACGCGTGAGGCATATTGCAACAGTTTCTCGCGACGTTTGATCTTCGTGGCATTCATCACTCCCGGTAGAACAATCGCCAACGTGATCCCGTGATCCAACCCGTTGAAAGCGGTCAATTCATGACCGATATGGTGGGTTGACCAATCCTGCGATACCCCGCAGGCAATCAACCCGTTCAAGCCCATCGTGGCGGCCCACATGAAGTTGGCCCGATCCTCATAATTCGGCTTCTCGGCATGCATCAATTTCGGTCCCAGTTCAATCAGGGTTTTCAAAATGGATTCCGAGAAACGATCTTGAATTTCAGCTTGTTCCGGGAATGTATAATATTGTTCCATGACATGCACGAAAGTATCGACCACCCCGTTAGCCACTTGCTTCATGGGTAAGGAATAAGTCACCATCGGGTCTAACACAGAAAATTTCGGGAACACGTGACGAGAACTGAACGCCAATTTTTCTAACGTGGCTTGGCGAGTGATCACTCCTCCATTATTCATTTCCGATCCTGTAGCCGGAAGAGTCAGCACGGTTCCCAACGGGAGAGCTGCATTCACCCGTGCTCCTTTTGCCACGATGTCCCAAGGTTCACTCCCTTCGAAACAAGTGGCGGCGGCAATAAATTTTGTTCCATCAATCACGGAACCCCCACCCACAGCTAGAAGAAATCCCACGTTTTCTTGCTTTGCCAGTTCCACGGCCCGCATCAATGTCTCGTATTTCGGATTCGGTTCTATACCCCCGAACTCTACAATATCAAATCCTTGCAACGCATCCATCACTTGTTCATAGACACCGTTTTTCTTGATGCTTCCACCACCGTAGGTCATCATAACTTTCATTCCTTTCGGAATCCATTTCGCGATCTCGGCAATTTTTCCTTTCCCGAAAAGGATTTTTACGGGATTGTAATAATCGAAATTTCTCATGCTTTAAAATCGTTTATAACTGTTCCATAATTTTGGTTTCATCCTTGATGCGTTTCTCCAAACGCTTTATGTAATCCGTAATATATACGGATAAACCATTACTGATGTTATTCGCTTGCAGTGTTTTCAATGCCGCTTCCAATAACGCCTTCGCCGACGAGAAGTTACCATCCTTTTCGTAGAACCATGCCAGGTTCACCGCGGCACTAGCCGCAACCTTGGGTTTCAGGTTCAAAGCCGCATTCCATATTCGCCGGGCCTCTTCGTCATTTTCGTTTTCAAAATAGTAGTAACCGAGATTCAACAGACGGTTATTCGTGTAAATCCTACGCTCTTCAGGCTTCCAGGTTGGCGTTAAACGTTCTGCATATTTCACCCCGTTATTGTAAAAGAAATTACAAATTATATCATAACTGTTTCCCTCGAAGAGTGTCTCGTCCACGTCGTCCAACTTGTGGGTAGTTGCAGAATCCACCACGACACCCTCCGGGTCATATAAACGCACAAAGAGGTTGGAATCAAGCATCAACCGACCCGCATCATCCACCCCGAACTTACAGTATTCCACCGAGAGTATATACATTTGTCCGGAAACTTTTTCCAACGCGGCAATACCTTCCGGTGAAATAGGTGCGGGGGTATATCCGTCCGGAATATATTCCGTGTTCAATCCTAACCCTTTAACCAATAAAATAGGCTGTACACCGTTACGCAATCCGTCACGCACCCCGTTATAGAAATGATTGACGACTTCGTTTCTCCGTAACCGCAAACTAGAGAACAACTGGTGAGCGGTGAGAGAATCCAACTGATGTACCAGTTTCCGGTCGATAAACAAAATCTGGGCGTTCTTGGTTCCGACGTTCAACTTCCCCGGATGCAACACGTCAATATCCAATATTTTGTAACTACTGCATGACACGATGCCTCCCAATAACAGACACGCCCCTATTGTTCGCCAAGCCGCCTTCACTCTACATCTGACATTATTTCCCATGAGTTTATTCCTTTTGTTCAATATCCAAACTTACAAAAACCAGACCATAATTCGTTAGTGCCATCCGAAGATGGTGGTATTACGATGTTTTAAAATTAGACATATTCCGGAAAATAACCAAGACAAGCGTGACAAAGTTTTATTTTTCACGGTATTTAACGAAAAGACTCGAATTCTCACGATAGAAAAAAAGTTGCAGGTTATCGGTACAATTTGTAACCTGACAACCTGCAACTTTTAACTCGCCTTCAGCGATGTCTACATGTTCATTCCACCGCAAACATGGATTGTTTGACCTGTCACATAAGCAGACAAATCAGAAGCCAAGAACACGCATACTTTCGCGATATCTTCCGGAGTACCACCTCTCTTCAACGGAATTTTGGCAGCCCATTCCTTACGCACGTCTTCTGGTAATTGTGCGGTCATATCGGTAATGATGAATCCCGGAGCAACAGCGTTGGCACGAATATTACGCGAACCAAGTTCTTTAGCCACGCTCTTTGTAAATCCGATAATTCCGGCTTTGGAGGCAGCGTAGTTTGCTTGTCCAGCGTTACCACTCACACCCACCACGGAACTCATGCTGATGATGGAACCTGATTTTTGACGTAACATAACGGCAGACACGGCCTTCGTGAAATTAAACACGGATTTCAAATTCACGTTAATCACGGCATCCCATTGTTCTTCGCTCATGCGCATTAACAAGGTATCTTTCGTGATACCGGCATTATTTACAAGTATATCTACACGTCCGAATTCTTTAACAATCTCATCCACGGTAGCATTCGTAGCCGCGAAATCGGCAGCATTGGAAGCGTACATTTTAGCTTTCACACCCAAAGCAGCAATTTCTTTTTCGGTTTCTTGAGCTATTTCATCATATCTTAAATCGGTGAAAGCGATGTTCGCTCCTTGACGGGCAAATTCCAATGCCACAGCCTTTCCGATTCCTCTTGATGCCCCCGTGATAATGGCAGTCTTTCCTTCTAATAACTTCATAATTACAGTTTTATTTAAACCTAAATTTAAACCGGAACCACTTGTCAAGTGATCCCGCGGCGGGAAAATCCCACCCGATCAAGCGACAAAGTTAGAAAATTAATTGAAAACAGGAAATTAATTGTTTATTATTGCATTTTCTAATTGAATCTAAGTTAGATATAAATTAAATCAATCACAACAATTAATATATGGAACAATATGATGTACCTTTAGTAAAATATAATTTTAATAAAACGAATAATGAAAGCACGAGATAGAATAATTTTGTTATTGTTTCCTTGTTTTTTCTTGGGAAATATAATTGTACGAGGAAATGCTCAGGAATTAAGAGATAGTATTGAAGTCAAACAGCCTCTAATTTTTGATAATTGGTGTGTTGATGGTTTTGAACTATTGGGTGATTCTAAGCGAATTTCATTCAAGATATACGTGGATCGTGCAAACTCTTCTAATCAATCTCTTGAAATTGTTTATGGTAAAAATGACGTGAGTAAATATATAGATATAGATAGTACGTCTACTCAAGATATATTTTACGTGGTTCATTCTTTAGATTATTATTTTTTGCAAAATGAAGAAGTTATAACTTTTTTTTATTTCACGAAAGATAAGCTAGGTGGTTTGGAGCCTTTCAAGTTGTTCTTGGTCATAATTTATAAAGGACATGTTTACAAATATTGGGGAATTATTCCGCAACATCCAGACTGGGGATGGAATGATTATTATGAATTTCATGCAGATTCAAAATTAAGGAATAATTCGATCATAATTTACGAGAAGATGATGGAACATTGGAACTACGCTATAAAAAGATATAAACAAATATTTTATAACGATTACAAATGAGTGAATTGTTCCAAACAGACAGTATAGCCATTTTGCGCCATATGAACAATATTTAAAAAAACAAGAATTGGAGTCAGAATCAACTTGTGCAAAAATCGCACAAGTTCGAACAGATGGAAAAAGAAATGTAACCCGATGTATTCCTTAGTAGTAGTAAATTTAATCAATCACAACAATTAATTATGGAACAAGAAATCCAGCTAAATGCACACAACAAACAGGAATATCCTCCTCTACCTTTGAAAATGTTAAATTTTTAATAAAGTGCCTTCCGAAGAACATCTCCTTATCCAATAATAAAAATATTATTATTTCTTTTTCAATAACAAATTTATTATTATCTTTGTGGTGTCAGATAATCAAATAAAAAAAGAGCGATGAAACGAAAAAGTAAAAAGAGAAAAGAACTAGAGAAAGATTTGGAGTTCTATTTGCAAATCTACTCACAAGTATCTCTAAGGATGCAAGCGGTACTAGACAAGGAAATAGAGTTGCTAATCGAGTTACTAAAGAGTTCAGAGATTTAAAAATAGCACTCGAAAGAGGGCACAAACTAATTAATTATGGAACAGGTATTAAACGACATAGAAAGACTAAAATTAAGTTACAGGGAGGCAAAGACAGGGAAAGAGAAAGAAGCTATACTTAACGAGGTTAGCGTGTTAGCAAGTAAAGACAACGATAGCTTTTCAAAAGCGGTTGTTGAATCAATTAAAGCGACTAACAAGGAGGCACAAGAATATATTATTAAAGAGAAACTTAAAGACATTCTAGGCATTATATCAGCTAGTTACATAGCTAAGAATTACTTCAACAAAACAACCGCTTGGTTTTATCAAAGACTTAACAACAACATCGTAAACGGGAAACAAGCAAGGTTCAGTAAAGAAGAAATTGAAGTACTTAGGCACGCTTTGAAAGATATTAGTTGCAAGATAAATAATTCAGCCGCTCAATTGGTTATCTGACAATTTCTTAATTAAGTGGTTAAAAGAAAGGGGAATAGCTTGTTATTCCCCTTTTGATTTATCGTATCGTTATATATATTTCGTCTGCTCCTTTCAATCGTTTTAGAAGTTCACGTTCCGTTTCCCTGCTTTTCAACACTTTACCTTTCTCGCTGTTCATGCCGACTGCCAATATATAATTTGTTCCGCAAGATTCTTAATAACGAACTAGTTCGCCATTTAAGATTGTCAATATCAATATATTTATACTCTTTAGGTTCTAACCCTTTTTTCGCTCTTAGTTCTTTGTAATTTTCAATTCTCTTTGTATATGGGGCTAGAACACTTCACTATTAAATAGCGAACAAATATCAACAGTTGAATAACCATTTGAATAATTCCAATCACTCCTTTCATTCGCCAACTTAGTTAACTCTTCTTGTTGTCTGTCGGTAGTCTGCATTTGCGTGCTCACTCGACAATAGATAGCAATATTTTTTTTCTGTCCCATAATGCCTATATTTGTTGTAGTATTAACATTTAACGTTCTAATATGGAAACAAGCATAAATATTAATCGAACAAGTCCCAAATTTCAGGATATGTTACTCGCACCTATGCATACAGCAGAACACCTTTTAAATTCTCAGATGGTCAAATACTTCCATTGTGAACGTTCTTTCTCTGCCCATATCGAGAAAAAGAAATCCAAATGTGATTACCACTTCACGACAGCTCCTTCCGCAGAAGACATTGCCACCGTGGAGCAAGCGGTAAATGACATCATACAACAGAATATCAACGTGGAAGAAATCTTCTATCCGATCGATCAAGTGCCGGCTTGCATCAATCTCACTCGCCTTCCTGAACCGGGAATCAAGACGGTACGAGTAATTCGTATCGGGGATTACGATCAATGCGCCTGTATCGGTCTTCATGTCACCAACACGGCCGAGATCGGAACTTTCCGCATCATCTCGTTCGATTTCAATGATGGAGTATTACGCATTCGTTTCAAGCTCGGAAAATAAAACGGGGGCAACAATGAACTTTTTTGTAATGTCTGCATTACAAATTGATTATTTATTTCTACTTTCGCGCTAACGATTGCGAGTAACTATATATTAAAATAAAAATATCATGAATCTCCTTGAACAAATCAAAGAAAATGCGAAGAAGTACAACAAACGCATTGTACTTCCGGAAGGAACAGAAGAACGTACGTTGAAAGCAGCTGACATCCTGATCGGTGAAGGTATCGCTCAAATCATCCTGATCGGTAATCCGGCTGAAATTAAAGCATTGGCCGAGAAATTCGATTTGAAAAACATCGGTAAAGCCACGATCATCGATCCTGCAAACCACGAGAAAAAGGAAGCGTATGCAGACCTTTTGGTTGAACTTCGCAAAAGTAAAGGTATGACAAAAGAACAAGCCATGAAGCTCGTTCTTGACCCACTATACCTTGCCACTTTGATGATCAAGAGCGGTGATGCTGACGGAGAAGTTGCCGGAGCAAAGAATGCTACCGGAGACGTGTTACGTCCCGCGTTACAGATCGTGAAAACCTTACCGGGTATGTCTGTTGTATCAGGAGCATTCTTGTTATTAACCAACAAACCGGAATATGGAGAAAACGGCCTAATCGTATGTGCCGACTGTGCCGTACTGCCTAATCCGACCGCGGAAGAATTGGCCCAGATCGCAGTGGCTACTGCCGGAACAGCCAGAGCTATCGCTAAAATCGAACCGAGAGTTGCCATGTTAAGTTTCTCCACCAAAGGATCAGCTAAAAACGAACTGGTTGACAAAGTAGTGAAAGCAACGGAACTCGCCAAACAAATGGCTCCCGACGTGATGATCGACGGTGAAATGCAAGCTGACGCAGCCCTCGTGGCATCGGTAGGTGCCAGCAAAGCCCCGGGCAGTCCCGTGGCCGGTAAAGCTAACGTGTTGATATTCCCGAGTCTTGAAGTTGGAAACATCAGCTATAAACTCGTGCAACGTATTGCCGGAATTGAAGCGGTGGGTCCCGTCCTCCAAGGAATGGCAGCCCCGATTAACGACCTGTCAAGAGGTTGTTCTGTGAGCGACATCGTGAACCTTGTTGCCATCACGGTAAATCAGGCAGCGGCAAAATAGACTTTTATAGACTCAACAAGTATTACCATTTTCAAATTAAATTATAATGAACGTATTAGTTTTAAACTGCGGTAGCTCCTCTATTAAATATCAATTGCTTGACATGGCAGGAGAACCGACGTTACTCGCTAAAGGATTGGTGGAAAAGATCGGTTTACCCGTGGGAAGTTTCACTCACAAACCGGAAGGAAAAGATAAATACGTGGTAGAAGAACCTATCGCCGACCATACAGCCGGGATCGACTTGATATTGAAAGCATTGGTTGACCCAAAACATGGGGTAATCAAGACCTTGACGGACATCAAGGCCGTGGGGCACCGTGTGGCTCATGGTGGTGAATTCTTCGCCAAGAGCGTCCGTGTTGACGAGGATGCCAAGAAAAAGATCGCTGCTTGCTGCGAATTGGCTCCACTTCACAATCCCGCGAACCTGAAAGGAATCGAGACGATGGAAAAACTATTACCGGGTGTACCACAGGTAGCAGTATTTGACACGTCATTCCACCAAACTCTTCCCAAAGAAGCATTTATTTACGGAATCCCGTACAAATACTACGAAAATTACCGTATCCGTCGTTACGGATTCCACGGGACCTCCCACAAGTTCGTGGCAGAAAAAGCATGTAAAATACTGGGATGGAACATCGAGGAGAAAAAAATCATCACTTGTCACTTGGGTAACGGTTCATCCATAACCGCTATCAACAAAGGCAAATCCGTCGACACCTCCATGGGCTTCACGCCCAATGCCGGAGTGATCATGGGAACCCGCACGGGAGACCTTGACTTGGGTGCATTGTTATACATCTGCGAAAAAGAAGGTTTAAACGCGGCACAGGCAAACGACCTCGTGAACAAGAAATCAGGATTGCAAGGAGTATCTGAAGTTTCTTCCGATTGTCGTGACTTACAGGCTGCTGCTGAAGCCGGAAACGATAAAGCCCGTCTCGCTCTTGATATTCTCGCTTACGACGTGAAGAAATACGTGGGTAGTTACGCTGCCGCACTAAACGGAGCAGATTTGATTGTCTTCACCGGAGGTATCGGAGAAAATGACAGCGAAGTACGTGAGCAAGTATGTACCAACATGGAATACATGGGTATCCACTTCGATGTTGCAGCCAATAAAGGCGTTCGCGGACAAGATAAAATACTGTCTACCGCCGACTCCAAGGTAATCGTGATGAGTATCACCACGGATGAGGAATTGGTTATCGCAACAGACACCATGAATCTCGTGAAATAAGCTATTGTTTCCACATATAAAAAAAACGACTGGTATTACCGGTCGTTTTTTTATTTACGTTCAGTATCATATCTGAAAAGACAACCGATTGATTTTCTTACCTGTCAGACCTTGAATCTCTCGAATCTTAGGTTGTTCTTCTTCGGAACAGAAGGTCACCGCCGTGCCGAGATGCCCTGCACGTCCGGTACGCCCGATACGATGTACGTATGTTTCTGCCACATCAGGCAGATCATAATTTATGACAATCTCCAACTCCTGAATATCAATTCCTCGAGCCGCAATGTCCGTGGCCACCATCACCCGGGTAGTGCCTGCCTTAAAGTTTGACAAGGCCCGTTGGCGTTGCCCTTGTGATTTATCCCCGTGAATCGCCTCGCTTTTGATTCCGGATTTCTTCAACAAGCGTGATATATTATCTGCCCCATGTTTGGTACGGGAGAAAACAAGTACCGACTTTTTCTCTTGTTTTAACAAAGAAACAAGAAGTTTCTTCTTTTCCGGCTTCTCCACGAAGTAGACGCACTGTTCTACCGTGTCGACGGCTGAAGAAACCGGGGTTACCTCCACCCTTGTCGGGTTTGAAAGAATACTTTTCGATAGATTCACGATATCCTTAGGCATCGTTGCCGAGAAAAACAACGTCTGACGCTTTACTGGCAGCATGGGTAACAAACGTCGTATATCCGCGATAAATCCCATATCCAACATCCTGTCGGCTTCATCCAAAACAAAATGCGTGATCGAGGAAAGATTCACGTATCCTTGCCGGATCAAATCGAGCAAACGTCCCGGTGTGGCAACAAGAATATCCACTCCCGCCTGCAACTGATCCGTCTGCACTCCCTGTTTCACCCCGCCGAATATAATCGCCTGCTTGATTCCCGTGTGCTTCCCGTAATCCGTGATGCTCTCTCCGATCTGGATAGCCAATTCCCGGGTTGGAGTCAAGATTAGAGCTTTAACGGCTCGTTTTTTCACGAACCGTCCTTTACTGCCCCGGGCTTCCGAACGACTTTCAGTGGAACGCTCAACGAGCAAATGTTGTAATATCGGTATTGCAAATGTTGCCGTCTTACCGGTTCCAGTCTGGGCAATCCCCAGCATATCACCACCTCGAAGAGCCACGGGTATCCCCTTCTCTTGTATCGGGGTGGGTTTTTCATATCCTTTTTCACAGATAGCCTTAAGAATAGGCTCTGCAATTTCTAATTCTCTAAATGTCATAATAATAATTGTTACGTTTTAAATTGCCTCTTGTTATTTTTAGTTCGTACATACAAACTTACTCGGGCAAAAAATTATCTGAACAAAGAAAGCTTACAAAGGTCAATTCAACGATGGAAAGAGCCGGAGGGAACGTATCCGGAAAATACAAAGAAGATAAAGATCAAAATGAACTCACAATGTTTCATGCCACAAAGATAATAAATATAATTCAGTTCACACCACATTTATGGGAATAATTGCAAGGAACTTCTTGCTACAAACAATTAATAAAGCATTATATTTGTACCCGTAACACTAAAATAAAAGCAACATATGAAAAAGAGTTATATTGTAATTGGAGTAATTATCGTTATCGTGATTGGAATTTTCATGTGGTTCAAAGGAAGTTACAATCAAATGGTAACCCGGAGTGAAAATGTATCCTCCCAATGGTCGAACGTGGAAAATCAATACCAACGTCGTCTGGACCTAATTCCAAACCTCGTGAACACGGTGAAAGGCTACGCGGAGCATGAACAGAACACGTTGACCCAAGTCGTGGAAGCCCGTGCAAAAGCCACGCAGATGCAGGTGAACTTTGATCAACTGGATGAGCAAACTATCAGGAAATTCAATAATATGCAAGGCGAACTTTCCTCTGCCCTCTCCCGTTTGCTGGCAATCTCCGAACAATACCCGGACTTGAAAGCCAACGAGAACTTCCGTGACTTACAAGCCCAACTGGAAGGGACAGAAAACCGTATTGCCGTCGAAAGACGTAAATTCAACGAGGAAGTGAAAGATTATAACGCCTACATCCGCTCATTCCCCAAAAACATCATTGCCGGAATGTTCGGCTTCACCCCGAAACCTTACTTCGAGGCCACTGCCGGTGCGGAAAAAGCTCCGGAAGTTAAGTTTTAACCAACTACTACCCCCTCTAACTCCCCCTTACACAGGGGGAGGACACGCTACATTGTAGCATGATAGCGCTCCGTGTATTGGTCTCCCCCCGGAACAAGGGGAAGTCAGAACGCCTGCCTCGTGCGGCCGGAATCCAAAATCTAAAATTTAAAATCTAAAATCCATCAGCTCATGTCTCCCGAAAAGGCCTTTACCCAACAACAGAAAGACGCCATGGTAGCTGCCATCAAGCAAGCAGAAAAAGACACGTCCGGGGAAATCCGGGTACATATTGAAAATCATAGTAAAATAGACGTACTCGACCGGGCTGCCGACGTTTTTGCCCGCTTAAACATGCACAAAACGGCACAAAGAAACGGGGTTTTGATCTACGTGGCCTTACTCGACCACAAATCCGCCATCCTGGGAGATGCCGGGATCAACGCCAAAGTCCCCTCGGACTTCTGGGATTCGATCATGAAAAACATGATCGGGAAATTCAAGGAAGGCAAGATCACGGAAGGCATCTGCGAGGCAGTCGTCACCGCCGGAGAACAACTGAAAGCGTACTTCCCCTACCAGGCTGACGACGTGAACGAACTCCCCGACGAAATCTCCTTCCAGTAAAGAGGAATCACGATTTTGTACGAAAACCCGTACTCTAATTTGTAACTTATAGCAAAATGATAAAAAGACTTTTCATATTATTCGCCTTCATCGCGGGAACCCTGTTTACCGTTCAAGCCCAAGATATTCCGGAACCCATGAGCCCGAAACGCATCGTGAATGATTTCACGGGATTATTCAGTACCCAGGAACGGGAGGCGTTGGAGAAAAAACTGGTAAACTTCAACACCAACTCCTCCACCCAGATCGCCGTGGTCACCGTGCCTTCACTCAACGGGTACGACATCAACGACTACGCGGCCCGTCTCGGGGAAAAATGGGGTGTCGGCCAAAAGGGAAAAGACAACGGCATTGTCATTCTGATTAAACCGAAATCCGGAAGAGAAAAAGGAGAAGTAGCCATTTCCGTCGGTTACGGGCTAGAAGGCGTTGTTCCGGACATAACGGCATCCCGCATCATCCGGAATGAAATCATTCCCGCTTTCCAGGCTGACAACTACTACAAGGGCATTGACAAAGCCACTGATGTACTAATCGACTTATCCAAAGGCGAATATACCGCAGACGAGTATAAGAAAAAGAGTGAAGGCAGTCCCCTTGACATCGTGATCGGGGTCATCATTTTCGCGATCATCCTATCACTCATATACCGGAAACGAGGAGGCGGTGGTTACTCGCCCGGTCACACCTCCGGTAGCGGAGGATTCTTCATTTTCCCCATGGGAGGCAGCAGTAGCGGAGGATTCGGCGGATTCAGCAGCGGTGGCGGGTCATTCGGCGGATTCGGGGGCGGTTCATTCGGAGGTGGAGGTTCCAGTGGTAGCTGGTAACCGACCACTTGATCAACGGATCCATTCGATAAAACGATCGGCGTACTTGATGTACAGCAACACCCACACCAGAAAGCGGGCAAAACGCCCCACGAGCATATAGAAAGCAGACATTCTCGGACGGACACGATAGAACCCGAGGGCAATGGCGAACAAATCACCCACGACGGGTAACCACGTGAAAAGAGCAAGCCAAACGCCATAACGATCTACGTGTTCCTTTTGTTGCTCCAGTTTTTCCCGCTTCACCTTAAACCAGCGCTCGATCCAGTCCCAGCGTCCCAACCATCCTATCCAGTACGAGGTCAACCCACCCAACCAGTTTCCCACCGTGGCTATCGCCAAGCATCCCCACACGTTTCCTCCTAATGCCAACACGCCTACCAACAGCACGTCAGCACTCATCGGGATAATCGTTGACGCGAGAAAAGAACCGATAAACAACCCCCAATATCCTAAACTTACCAGTGTATCCATACTTTAATTCATATCATCATTCAGTTTCTTCGAGTCACGTAGAAACTCCAAGTGCCATATTTTCTCTGCTTTACGTCCCAGCAACCAGAAAGATACAGCCAGGATAAAAAAGAACAACCCGGCATGCATAACATCCCATAACAAGGAAAAATATAACGTGTAAATACCCAGTAGAAAAAAAGTGATCCCGAACCCGCGGGCAACAGCATCATCTCGTTTCAAACCTATAAATATGGCAACCGCCGCCCCCAGAAGAATCAACAAATTCCAAGTCCACAGCTCCACCTGTTTCGTGGAATACCAGCGAATCCAACTTTCCGAATTCCCGAATACAGAAAGAAACCATAACGAGATAAACAGGTAAAGCATCCCTACCACGTATGTCGAATAATCAAAAGTTGTGAACCATTTCTTCTTGGCCAACAGGAAACGACATGCCACCAGCAATCCCCCGAAAACCACGTAACGCAGTGGGTAATTCAGTCCTAGAAAATGATTGCTCCAGTCCGTCAAATACCCCGTCTCGGCCCCATACCACGCTCCCAGCGACAACAGGGCAAACACCCACACCTGTACCGACAAGAAATAAAAACCCAGTACGCCATAAATCACCGCCGCCAACAGAAAAAGCAACGAGAAATGCCCGCTTCCGCTATCCAGGGCAGCCCCCAAATAACCTACCGATACAGCCGTCAGCAGTACGCCAAGAAAAAGAATCGTCTCGTTACTGAAAACCTTGTAAGGCATCCGCTTCCGCCGTTTCCACCCCCAGTAATACACCAAAGTCGCCAGCACGGCAAACACGCCGCTAGCCAAAGAATAAGAGGAAAGAAACAATCTCTCGAGTAAACCCATGATCAAATGATCTGCCAACACCGATACCACGGCAATCACCCCGCAAATGATGGCAATCCAGAACGAGTACTTCGCCAATTCCTTCCATTCGAAAGAACGCACCGTATAACTCTCCTTCAACCGATCCGCCGTACTCGTGTCAATCGTGCCTTCCGCCTCCCACTGCTCGATCACTCGTTTCAACAAATCCCCTTGTGACTTATTTAACTTCATGACTGCTTTCTTTTATAATTCGACGTAAAGATAGAAAATAAATGTAACCACACGAACAATTAATTATTTTACCTTCGCGGTGTAAATTGAAAAATTATGCAAAGCAATACCTTTTACCAGATACGCCGGGAATTGCACCAACATCCCGAACTCTCGGGGCACGAGGCTCAGACGGCCCGTTTCGTCGAGGATAAATTACAAGCGTTCAACCCGACTAAAGTCATTCGTCACGTGGGTGGCCACGGGCTGCTCGTTGAATACTTCTTCTCGGAAGATGGCCCTACCCTCCTGTTTCGGGCTGACATGGATGCCGTTGCGGTACAGGAACCGGACGATATGCTCTACCATTCACAGAATCCGGGAGTAGCACACAAATGCGGCCATGACGGCCACACAACCATATTACTCCGGTTTGCCCAAATGCTGTCGGAACACCCGTTGACCAAAGGACGCGTACTGCTCCTTTTTCAACCGGCAGAAGAGGATGGTAGCGGAGCAAAAGCCGTGATGGACACGAAAGTACTAGATTACTACAAGATCGACAAAGCGTTTGCCCTACACAACATCCCGGGCTATCCCGCTTCCGCCGTTCTTTGCAAAGAAGGCAGCTTCACGTGTGCCGTAGTAAGCGTTTCCATCTCGCTCACGGGGAAAACATCACACGCGGCCGAACCCCAAAAAGGCATCAGTCCCATTCCCGCCACGCTCAGCATTGTTGACAAACTGTTACGTTGGAACAACACAGACATTCAATCTGACGACTACTTTCTTTCCACGATCGTGGAAATTCACGTCGGTGAAGAGGCATACGGAGTATCGGCGGGCAACAGCGTAATCCGGGCCACACTCCGGGCCAAAACCGACAAACTCTTACACCAACACGCTCAACAATTGAAAGAGTTGGTTGCCACCGAATGTGAACGTACCCCCGACCTGCAACACGAGATGGAATGGTTGGAACCTTTCTCCGCCAATGAAAACGACTCGCAGTCCGTAAGCCTGATTAAAAGTGCGGCCATTCGCAATGATTTGCCGTACATAGAATTACAGACACCCTTCAGTTGGGGAGAAGACTTCGGATTATTCACGCAACAATACAAAGGAGCCCTATTCGGTTTGGGGGCCGGGGAAAACTGTGCTCCACTCCACTCCCCACGATACGATTTCCCGGACGAGGTGATTGAAACGGGAGCAACCCTGTTTTACATGATCGCTGAAGAAAATCAAAGATGATTAAGTGTACCACGATAGAATGCTAAGAAACCGACTCCCGTGATATTACTCACATCTTACCCAAATAAAGTAGTAAATATACCCAAATAATCCCACATACTCAGAGATCATTTGAAGTTTACTCGTAGCTCAACCATTACAGGACGGCTGAGCTACGGATGAACAACGGTTGAGCTACGAATAAGGGGGAGTATTTCCCTAGCTTCTCAGTAGGATTTCCCATCGTTTTCAGTAGAAGTTGTTTCTGATGATTACATATTACTTATTCCGTCACCGCATCATAAACTCTCGCCCAGGAAAAGTTCCAATAAGCCTTTGTTTCGGTAGTCCATACACCAAGAGGAATGTAAGTTGCTATTCCACTGAATGTATCATCGGATATTTCTGTATAATAAAATGGGTTAGTTGCTTTTTTATGGATCACGACCTGGTTATCCAAAAAGTCTCGAAACTCCTCATAAAGTCGTCCTTCCCCCCCTGTCACATGCTTTATATACTCTCCTAAATCAAAAAACATATAGTGTTTACCATACTCCACTTTAGGATAACACCAAACATCATTTTTTCCCCAACCGGCAACCACCTCTTTTTCCCCTTTCAAAATTTCCCGGGTAAGATCAAATAAATGCTCCATCCCGTCCATTTTAATTAATGCTATTGTTCCAAATCGACTAGCTGCATTATACGTGTTATAATAATTCCAAAATTCATCACACACTTTCACCAAATCCTTTTCCAAATCGGCCCCCTTCCCCCAGAAATAAGGCATCACTCGGTCGTAAGGGAAACCCGGTGCTGGCAGTTCAGCGGGGGAAGCGATCACGTATTTTGCTTTTTCCCGTAAATCATAAAGCACTTCAATAGAAGACATCATGCAAGCATCGAACAAGATAAACTCCAGATTCTCCTTATTAAAAGGAATTGCCTTTGCCATATCCCGCGTATCCATCAAATTACCACCATCATCACCAAAACTCCGAGTAAGTCTGGGTTCCTGATACAAATACCGACTACGCCCAAGATTAGGAGGCAGCCATCCCGAAGCGTGTGAACCGAGAATTAATCCATACGAATCTGACGGGTACAACTCCTGCATCTCGTTCAACACCTCTTTCAGCACTTCCGGATCTGCAGAATCCATCTCCTCATACGTTTTCAACACCTGCTTTTCCACCTCTTTTCCTTTAAACTGGAACGTGTAAAGTTCCGGAGTGGAACCGCGACCATCAAAATAAATAACAATATTCGCATTATAACTCTTTTTCCATGCAACCATCATATCATTGATATTCTTCTGCATTGCAGACGAAAGAGTATTATCACCCGCCAAGTAAACCATCAACGTCCTCGTCTTCTGCGGCTCCACATCATCTTTCCCGCAGGACACGAGGAAAAAGAAAAGGATCACTCCTATATATTGTATAATTCGCATAACTTCCTTATAATAAATACATAAACTCATGCAAAATAATAAAAAATACCCATATATTCCAATTATATCACGTATTTTTATAATACATTCCGTTGCAAAGTGGTATATAAATACTATAAACAGATTATCTATTACATAGATAGTACCTTCATGAAACAATGTTTACAATCAAATTCAAGCCGGAACCGCCCCAAATTGTTAGAAAGGTACAACGGTAACTTCAGTGCCTTATCCTTCCCCGTCTTACGACACATACCCAATTCGAACAACAGGCAATAGCGGGTAGTCATCACCTCCCGGCCACTCTTCCTGTTTCCGGCTTCAAACCCCGGTTCAAGCGTCTCCACACCATGCTCCCGGTAGAACTCCGTCGCGAGACGATTCACCACGTTCAGTCGCCAATCGGCAGGCCCGGTATATTTCACGTCCCAGTTCAAAGGCTCCTGCACCCATCTCTCCCGTTGCTCTTCCCGTTCCCGACTCAAAGCATCCAGTAATTGCCGACGATAACCATTCACCACGGAAGAAGGTATAAATAACACCGTTTCATCGTGATACTCCACCTCACAACAATCGAACTCCGTATCCCCACTCTTCCGCAATTGCCCGACTACACGTTCTGCCTGTACAGGATTCGTGGCCTTCTCGAATGTCTCGTCACTCCGAACACTCACAGAAACACCATTCTCGTCCGTGGCCACCAATACCAGCCGAGCATCCTCCGCGTAGACATCAATTTTCACCTTGATTTTTCTCACGGAAGTTCCTTTCGCCAGGCGTGTCACGAACTCGTGGTCATAATTCCGGTACAACAACGTTCCCGGTTTCACGTTCACTTTCTCGTTGCATGTCAGTCGATTTCCTTCGGCCGTGTTCACCTTCACCCCCTGCAATTCCCGACCGTCAAAGTAACACAATCCATCCGCGTTATGCAGGGGTTCCAACGGTTCCACCCACATCTGGTTTCCCTTCACCTGTTTCACCACGGCCACCTTCTTCCCCATTGACTTCGGAGAATCCATGTTCACCATACCCGGTTTCCTCTGCTTGAAAAAATAGTCCGTGTATCCCCGGTTAAAACTTCGCTCGGGATCGGCCTCGAAACTGGCCTTCACGTATCCGGCACCCACACGTGCCAAATTCTCATCGCGAGCCACGATTACATCCAGACGACCGGAATAGTAATTCGTAACATTTGCCACATAATCCGCTTCCTTCAACCGGCCCTCGATTTTAAAAGAATCAATGCCCGCCTCCACCAATTCCGACAAGTGAGCCGACAAGTTCAAATCCTTCAGTGAAAGTACATATTTATCCTTTAACACCACCTTTCCCGCATCATCCTCCACGGTCCACCGCATCCGACAGGCTTGGGCACATTCGCCCCGGTTAGCCGAGCGATTCGTCAGGTAATACGACATGTAGCATTGCCCGCTTAAACTAACACACAAGGCCCCATGGACAAAGTATTCCAACTCGGCCTTCACCTCCCGGCGAATCTCCCGTAACTGCTCCAACGACAACTCCCGCGCCAACACGATACGTTGGAATCCCAGTCGGTCCAAAAACTTGATTCGCTCCAAGTCATAATTATGCATCTGCGTGCTGGCGTGTAGTGCTATCGGAGGTAAATCCAACTTCAGTACGGCCGGATCCTGCACGATAATAGCATCCACGCCTATCCTGTACAAGTCATGAATCAAACGTTCCACCTCCGGCAACTCTTCGTCGTAGAGAATCGTGTTTAACGTAACAAATACCCGGCAATAAAACCGATGTGCATACCGTACCGCCTTCTCGATGTCCTCCAGACTGTTGCCCACCGCTTTCCGAGCCCCGAAAGCCGGACCGCCGATATACACGGCATCCGCGCCGTTATTGATAGCAGCAATCGCCACATCAACATTCTTTGCCGGGGAAAGTAGCTCCACTCTTCTCATTCCCTGCCCTCCAACGCACTGACATCCACGTCCGGGTAATCGTTTCCGTGTACCACGGGTACCTCGATCAATGCCGTCGACGGGAAATACTGCTCCAGATACTGTTTGAATATCGTGATCGAATCATTCGTGATCCACTCGCTGTCATTCGGGAAACGGTTGTACACGAGAGAAGCCACCTCGATTCCCCGCGTACGGCAGAGTTCCAAACTCATCAGCGTGTGATTAATACTTCCCAGCTTGGATGAGGCCACAAGAATCAACGGATGTCCATGCTCTTGAATATAGTCGATCGTGAAGTAATCCCGAGTAACAGGCACGTATAGTCCCCCGGCTCCCTCCAACAACACCACGTCATACAAAGCATCCAACTTACGAGTAGACGCCTCAATTCGATCCATGTCCAGCGTTACCTTGTCGATCTCCGCTGCCAGATGAGGCGAGGCGGGATACGTCATCACGTAAGGACACGTCGTCCCGTCCTTATCCACGGGTTGCGGTTCGATCCCCATAATCTCCCGGTGCTTCAGAATATCCTCCGATATTCCGACACATCCCGTCTGTATAAACTTCTGGGTAATCACGTTTACCCCTCTTTTTCTCAAAGAGCGAGCCAGCAAGCCGGTTACTACCGACTTCCCAGTATCCGTATCTATTCCACTTACAAAATATACCACGTTATTGATTTTTGATTTATGATTTACGATTTATGATTAAACTCCCACCCTCTCCCTTTGGGGTACTCTGTTATAAATTGTTCTTCCTACACACAAAATAAAACGGATGGTAGGTTAAGGTCACCTTCCCATCTACGGCAAAGCGGGCATTATAGTCCTTGATAAAGGCATCCATCCGTCCTTTCGTCCAGATGGTCGGATCACCCGAAACATTCACCCCTGTCTTTTTCAAATGTTGGAGTACCGCTAACGGGCTGTCAAATTCAAGCGTATGCAACTCTTCTTCCATTCCTTCAATTTTAAAGTAAGGTTTCAGCATCTTTTCCAGTTCTTCCTTACTCCGATAATCAAGCCCGCCCCCCGTGGTCAGTCGTATCTCCTGCAAGTTAAACTTTCCGAAGGTACTAAACACCAGTACACCATTTTGTTCCAACTGTTTAGATAATTTCATGAACGTCTCTTCCGGAGTCGTAAACCACTGGAAGGTGGACGCCGAAGCAATCAGATCAAAACTAAGGGGCAGAAACAACTTCTCCACATCTCCCGGGAAACAACACGTCTGCGGTACCTGGTTAATCGTCGCCGCATGATAACATAATTCCTCCACCAAGTCGTTCAAGTACAAGTCAACGTTCGGAAAGGTTCGTTGCAACTGTGACGTCAACAACCCCGTACCACAACCGATCTCCAATATTTTCTCCGGCACACGCTTCACGGATGACAAGATCATGGGAACCATCCGGTCTACGATCATTTTCTGCACCCGTGCATTGTCGTTATAACTGGCTCGACTCCGCCTGAAACGCTGTTCTACCTCTTCTTTATTTATTTCCATATCTTTTCCCAATTATCTAGCACGTAAAACGGGTAATGCCCTCCCGACAGGGTAATAATCCTCTCAACACGATCTCTCCACCAGTTCCGTTGATTTTCCACCGGGAAGATAACATCCCCCTCGGAAACATAAACCCGGTCCCAATGCATTTCGGGCATCTCCCGTGCCGCCTGCTCCCGGATAAGTCGCAACTCTTCCCTTTGCTCATCAATATCCCTGCAAGGCTTGTTTTCCTCGAAACGTTCCATCTCCTCCTTCCCCGAGAGCATACGGGCAAAGAACTTATCTCTCCCCTGCACGGTCATTCCCCGCTCGGTCAACAAATATATTTTAGGATGAATCCCGTAATGTTCATCTACCGGACGTTCTGTCCCATTGATAGCTACCCGGTAAGCAACAGGGATATTCCAACGCCCCAACAATACCGATGCCGCCCACACGCCCATCGACCAAGCCACGACACGCACACACTCGTACCCCGCGACCTCCGGAGCTTCCTCCCCGGATATATCCCGATAATCGTAGAACAAAAGCAAATCACCCGTTCCCTTCACGTGTTGCACGGCACGTTCATCCATACCCCAACCGCAAAAAAATAACGTAAGTACCCGGCTTCCTTCTTTAGTAATCCATTTTCTTTTCATGAAAATCGCCTTTGCCGGGTTACAAGTTTCAAGTTGAGGATCTGACCCGTACGACTGGAATTTAAAATCTAAAATCATGAAATTTAAAATTATTAAAGACTGATTTCTATAAACTCCATCAAGCAATCGTAATCTTCCTCCGGTATCGCCGCATTTAACGAGAAACGGATACGAGCCTCGTTCTTCGGCACGGTCGGGTATCTCACAGGTAACACAAAAAAACCATTATCTTGGAATAATTCTGACATATAAACGCTATTCTCATTACTCCCGCACAAGAAAGGCACAATATGAGAATCACCCCGTGTTTCGAATCCCCGGTTTGCCAGCGTAGCACGCAGTCGCTCGGCGATACCCGACAGTTTCATGCGGTAAGAGTAAAATTCCGGCATCCGGTTAAGGATAAAACGAGTCCATGCCACGTTCACCGGGGGCAATGCCGTTGTGAAAATCAAGCTACGCTGCGTGTTCACCAGAAAATCCCTGAACATCTCGTCACAGACCACGAAAGCCCCGTAGGATGCAAAAGCCTTCCCGAAAGTACCCACGATAAAATCAATATCATCAATACATCCCTGTTCCTCGCAACACCCCAGTCCATTCGTGCCCCGCACCCCGACGGCATGCGCCTCGTCCACGTACAGGAACGTGTCGTACTCTCTCTTCAGATCACACAACTCCTGCAGGTCCGCCACGTCACCATCCATACTGAATATGGATTCTGTTACGATAAACACGTTCTCGTACTCCTCCCGGTGATTAAACAGGATTTCCCGCAAATGTTCGTAATCCAAGTGACGATAGCGTAACATCTCGGCTTCGCTCAACCGCAAGCCATCAATAATACTGGCGTGTACCAACTTATCTGCCACGATCAAGTCGCGTTTACCCGCTAACGCGGGTAATATCCCGATATTCGCGTGATAACCGGAATTCAACACCAAGGCAGCCTCCTTCCCGTACAAATCGCTCAAATCATTTTCCAACAAGCTATAATATTCATGATTTCCCGACAACAAACGGGACGACACGGCACTATACGACAGCAACTTCACGTCTGTCTCCTTGCGAAAATCCTCGTACAACACCGGGTTCGATGCCAACCCCAAGTAATCATTCGACGAGAGATTCAGCATTTCCCGTTCGTTATAATGTATCAAGAATCCATTATGCTGCACGTTTCGCAACACCCGGTAATTCCCCGATTCCTTAATCTTGTTCAGTTTATTAATATATCGTTCCTTATTCATGATGTTTTGCCTTCGGCAAAGTTACAAGTTCTTACCTCTCTAAATTTCAATTTTTTATCTTTTCATTTTCAATCATCTCAAACACGAGATCACGTGCAATAAGGCGGATGTCAGCCTTTGTAGTTCCCAGTCTCGGATGATGAAAGGCGGCATGACGTACACCAACTTGCCGAACGGGCGCACCCATACCCCCTCTTTGACGAAAGCGGCTTGAATTAATCCCATGTTCACGGGTTCCTTCATCTCCACCACTCCGATAGCTCCCAACACCCGTACATCTGCCACGTTCGGGAATTCCCGGGCCGGGGCAAGTTCTCTTTCCAACTGGTTCTGAATCCGCCCGATCATGGTTGTCAAGTCATAACTCCGGATCAAATCCAACGAGGCGTTTGCTGCAGCACAGGCCAATGGGTTACCCATGAACGTCGGACCGTGCATAAATACACCGGGATCTTTCGCACAGATCTGGGTGGCCACTTTCTCCGTCGCCATTGTAGCCGCAAAACTCATGTACCCGCCCGTAATCGCTTTCCCGACACACATAATATCCGGCACTATTCCCGCATGATCCACACCCCACATCTTCCCCGTACGTCCAAACCCGGTGGCAATCTCGTCACAGATCAGCAACACGTCGTAATCATTACACAACTCCCGCACCTGCCGCAAGTAATCCGCAGAGTAAAACCACATTCCCCCTGCCCCCTGCACAATAGGTTCCAGTATCACGGCAGCGATACGGTTGTGGTTATTCCGCAGGTTTTGCTTCAACTCCTCGATATGCTCCGGCAGGCAAGGCTCTCCGTAGCGAGCTTCCGGTCGGTGGATAAAATACTGCATGGGCAACGATCCTCGGAATATACTATGCATCCCCGTCACGGGATCACACACGGACATGGCATTCCACGTGTCCCCGTGGTATCCCTTTGTGATCGTCAAAAAATGGCGTTTATCGTCTCTCCCGGCAGCATACCAATATTGCAGGGCCATCTTCATCGCCACTTCCACGGCCACCGACCCGGAATCACAATAAAACACCTTGTCAATCCCATCGGGAGCCAGTTCCACCAACTTCTCCGCCAACTCCACGGCGGGACGATGTGTCAGTCCACCGAACATGACGTGCGACATATTCTTTAATTGCTCTTCAATAGCAGCGTTAATAGCCGGATGATTGTACCCGTGTACCACACACCACCACGAGGACATTCCATCAATCAACCGTGTCCCGTCCTCCAGTTCAATATACACTCCTTCCGCCCTCTTTACCGGGTAAACCGGGAGTGGGTTAACCGTTGACGTATAGGGATGCCATAAATGCTCCCTGTCAAATTTCAATAATTCTGCCGTATTCACTTTATCTAATTTAGAATTTAAAATTTAGAATTTAGAATCTGAAATCCCATTTAGTTTTTAAACATACAGACTGTCTTGCATTCTAAATTCCATCTGTTGTAAAGCCTAATCTTTTCACCTTCTCCATGTCCTCCATCACTTTCGAGCCAATCGTGGTCAGAAGATCTCCCACAATGGCCGAATTAATCCCGGCCCGGATGGCATCTTCCTCAATATGGGCAATCAACGCCCGTCCCCCGGCAAAGCGCAGGAAGGCATCAGGATTGATGAATCGGAAAACAGCCACCGTCGTCAGCACCTCCTCGTCAGCAAGTGGTGCCGCTCCTTCCAACGGGGTTCCCGGAATTGGATTCAACACATTCATCGGGATAGATTTCACTCCCAGCTCTCGAACAGTCAGCGCTAAGTTCACTCGATCCTCCATCGTCTCCCCCATACCGATGATACCCCCTGAACAAACCTCCATCCCCAGTTCAATCGCGTGGCGAATGGTCTCGATCTTCTCGTCCGTCGTGTGGGACGTGCAGAGGGTTGGGAAATAACGGCGTGACGTTTCCAAGTTACAATGGTAGCGGGTTATGCCTGCCTCTTTCAATCTTTTCAATTGTTCTTTCGTCAGCAAGCCCATGGAAGCGCAAAGGTTTATCTTCATCTCCTGCTTGATCTTCACGGCATACTCGCATAACTTGTCAATATTCTTGTTTGACAAAGAGCGCCCGCTCGTAACAAACGAGAATTTGTTCACCCCGTACTTGGCGTTCAAGCGTGCCAGTTCCATGCAACTCTCCTCGTCAATCAGCTCGTACTCCTGCACGTGCGTTTTGAACACAGCCGACTGTGCACACCACTTGCAATTCTCGGAACAACGTCCCGAACGGGCATTCACGATCGAGCAAGTGTCGAAATACCGCCCCACAAAACGATCCCGAATCGCCCCAGCTGCCTCGTACAAGGCTTTCTTGTTCTCCACTCGCGACAAGGCCAGCGCCTCCTCCCGGGTGATTTGTCCACCCGCTTCAATCTTTTGCTTTAATTCCTCTATAATATTTTCTTCTTTCATTTCCTGTTCTTTATAAAAAAACAAAAAGGTACCCTGTCCAAGAACAGAAATACCTTCAATTTAAACTATGATAAGAATTCATGAATACATCTTCCATACCGGCACGAACCGGCAATAACTCACAACTCACTCGTTTCGCCTTCTTCTCGTACCCCTCAAACAACCTCTCCAGTAGCTCGAATACTTTTGCCAACTCCACGATGACACCCTTTCTTGACGATTTTCGCAACGACATCTCACAAATATGAATAGCCAGTCTTCCGATCCGGATATTCCGGCCCAGTGAGGCAAAAATGGCATATCCTTTCCTGTTCCAACGGGAAAAGCATAACATCAAACCGGATTGCATGACGCGTCTGTTCATATCAAATGTTACCGTTATTATAAAACGTCGCAAGTTAATAAAAATCTTCTAGTTTTTTAGCTTTTAACCGCTATCTTTCTCTTGTCATTCCGCCAACAAATCTTTAGCTTTGTACAAAACAAAACATCATGGAAAAAATAGACCTGAACAAAATATACAAACGGAAAAAGAGTGATCGCGATATCTTTCAAGAACTTATGCCCTTTAAGGTCAAGGAGATTCTACTCATCGCCAACTATTACGACTCTTACACAATCGAGCGGGAAGGACAATTCTCCGGGAAGATATTCGGAGAATACCTTCAACTGAATCTTTTCACCGCTCCCCGTTTCACCTCCGTGGCAAACGAGGAAGGAGCCTTGCACGAACTGAAGAAACATCATTTCGACTTAATTATCATCATGGCAGGGCTGGACAAAGAAACTCCAATTCTTACCAGCCGTCACATAAAAGAGCAATATCCCGATATCTGCCAACTCATGCTGGTCAATAACAACGCCGACCTCTCCTATCTCCTGCGGTCGGAAAAGGAGATTAGTGAATCCATCGAGCGGGTCTTCGTGTGGAACGGTTCCACGAAAGTGTTCCTTGCCATGGCCAAATACCTGGAGGACAAAATAAACCTAGAGGCAGACACCAAATTGGGCGATGTGCGGGTAATTCTTGTTGTCGAGGACTCCGTCAAGTACTATTCCCGCTACCTGCCTCTTCTCTACACCGAGATCATGAGCCAGACACAAGCCATCATTGCCGAGGAACCCTCCAATGACGAAATGGGCGTAATCCTCCGGATGCGGGTGCGACCCAAACTAATTCTTGTCAGTAACTTCGAGGATGCCGTAGAGATCATCAACAAATACCGCAATAACATCATCGGTGTCATCTCCGACGTTCGCTACGCCCGCAACGGTGTGGAAGACGAGGATGCCGGAGTCAGCCTCATAAAATACGTACAACAGCTTGACAACAAGATCCCTTGTCTACTTCAAAGTCACGAGGCTGAAAACGAACAACGAGCACGGGAAGTAAATGCCCATTTCATCAATAAAAATTCACTCACACTGGCAAGGGAAATACAAGACTTCATCAAAAAACAACTCGGTTTCGGGGATTTCATCTTTCGAGATCACAACGGAAAGGTCATCGACCGAGCGCACAATATCGAAGAATTTCGCCAGAAACTCATGATCATTCCCGATGAATCGTTGGAATACCATGCCATTCGCAATGGAATTTCCACCTGGCTCATGGCACGGGCCGAAATCAACCTGGCGAAAAAATTACGCCGTTACAGTTTCAGCTACTTCAAAAGTCCGGACGAGATACGCCGTTTCATAGCGAACGTCTTCGAAGCATCGAAACTCAAAAAACTACGGGGACGCATCATTAAGTTCAACCCAAAACTCGTGAACTCCAATCGTTATATCACCCTGCTCGGTGACGGGTCTCTTGGAGGCAAGGGGCGAGGACTGGCGTTTCTCTCCAACTTCATCGAGAACGTTTACCTTAAAAAACTCATTCCCGACCTACGTGTGGCCATCCCTAAAACGGCCATTATCGGCGTAGATGAATTCGACAATTTCCTAGAGACCAACAACCTCTATGACGTTATCTTTGAGGACAAGGAATACGATCACGTTTTGGAAGCGTTCCGCATGGCACGCCTCTCCGATAAACTGCGCGACAATCTGCGGAAGTATCTTCAAGTTATGACCAAACCGCTAGCCGTGCGTTCCTCCGGACTCTTCGAGGACTCGCTCAATCAACCGTTTGCCGGAGTGTATTCCACCTACCTGCTCCCCAACAATCACCCGGACTTCGAACGTCGGCTAGAGGATGTCGAGAACGCCATCAAGCTCGTCTTTGCCTCCATTTATTCACCGGAATCACGAGCCTATTTCAACGCTATCGACTACATGATCGAGGAAGAGAAAATGTCTGTCATCATACAGGAGGTCATCGGTAACGAACACAACGGACGGTACTACCCTGAAATCAGCGGCGTGGCCCAGTCTTACAACTTCTACCCCTTTTCCTACATTCAGCCGGAAGACGGATTCGCCGTCACCGCCATCGGATTAGGAGCCTACGTCGTGGGTGGGGAAAAGACACATCGTTTCAGTCCCGCCTATCCCAAACTACAACTGGCCTCCACGCAGGATAAAATTAAAGCATCGCAACGCTACTTCTATGGCATCGATATGCTCGCTCGGGATTACGACCTCTACCGGGACGGGGAAAATGCCGCTATCAAAGCATACGACATCTCTGAAGCAGAGCGTGACGGCACGCTGGAATACACGGCCTCCGTCTACGATTTCATGAATGACCAGATTACCTATGATTTCTCTGTCAAAGGACCCCGTATTGTAGACTTCTCCAAAATACTCCAGTACGACTATTTTCCACTGGCCCCCACCCTGCAGATTCTACTAAACATATTCTCACAGGCCATGGGCTCACCCGTTGAGATTGAGTTCTCTGTCAACTTTGAAAACGGCATGCCTGTCTTTTACCTATTACAGATCAAACCGTTGATTAAAAACGAGTATAACATTGACATTGACGACCTTTCTATCGATCCGACCCACGTATTGCTGAAAGCCGACAAGGGTATGGGAAACGGGAAATTGCAATACATTCGTGACGTCGTGTACGTCGATCCCGACAAATTCGACCGCCTGCGTACCGAGGAAATTGCCGAAGAGATCAAGCGCCACAACTCACGGATCGCCCGGGAAGGCGACAGTTACCTACTCATCGGGCCAGGCCGCTGGGGCACACGCGACCCACTCACCGGGATACCCGTGCAATGGTCCGACATCGCCAATGCCAAAGTTATCGTGGAACAAGGACTTCCCGATTTTCCGCTAGATGCCTCCCTTGGCTCGCACTTTTTTCACAACGTCACTTCCATGAAAGTGGGTTACTTCGCAATCCCCTTTCAATCTGCTGACGCCTTCGTCAATTTTGACATTCTTCGACAACAGGAGGTCATCGAGGAATTTAAATACTCCCGCCACGTGCGCTTCAAAGCCCCGTTAACCGTGTGGATGGATGGTAAAAAACAAACGTCAGTAGTCACGTATTAATCCGTAAATTCTATATACCAGGTTAAAATTATTAATTTTGCCCACACATTAAACCAATTAAAATATTTGAAACATGACGATTGAAAATTACATTCAAGCCGGCTTGCAACATTTAGGTGTCTACTCGGAAACCATCTCCGACATCATCTATTTCCTAGCTCTGCTTGTGATTATCGGTATGATCAACTGGATCACCCACGTGCTTACCCGCCAATGGTTGGCACGCTTTGTACTTAAACTGACCAAACGGACGGCAACGAACTGGGATGACCTCATGTTCAGTCAACGATTTTTCAACCGACTGGGTCTGCTTATCGCCCCTATCATCATACAAATCGTATTCAAGGAGTTCGAGTGGACTCAATTTTCCTTCCTCATGCAACTGATCAACGTCTGGATCACGCTCTCCTTCCTGCTCATCGTGTCGAGTATTTTGGACGGTATCAACCGGATATACGACAGTTACCCGATAGCCAAAGACCGCCCGATCAAGGTATTCATTCAAGTGATCAAGATATTTTTTTACTGTGCCGCCATCATCATCATTATCAGTATACTGCTTGACAAAGATCCTTTCGCACTACTCGCCGGACTAGGAGCTATCTCTGCCGTTCTCATGTTGGTATTTAAGGATTCCATTCTCGGGTTTGTAGCAGGTATACAGCTAATATCCAACAGAATGGTAAACATCGGTGATTGGATCGTCATGCCCAGCAGCAATGCCGATGGCGATGTGATTGAAATCAATCTCACCACCGTGAAAGTGCAGAACTGGGATAAAACCATCTCCACCATCCCGACTTACAAGCTCGTTTCTGAATCATTCACCAATTGGCGAGGAATGCAAGAATCCGGAGGGCGACGCATCAAACGTTCCGTCAACATTAACATTTATTCGGTGCATTACCTCACCCATGAAGACCTTGAAAACTTAAAACAATCCGCCCTGCTCAAAAACTATATTGAAGGCAAAATGAAAGAGCTAAACGAGTACAATGCCAACGTGGAGAACCCGCTTGACAAACGCCATCTGACTAACATCGGGACTTTTCGGGAATACATGGAAGCATGGCTTGCCGCCAACCCCAACATCAACCTTGATATGACCCACATGGTACGGCAACTACAACCCACCCCGACGGGAATTCCATTGGAAATCTACTGCTTCTCGGCACGCAAAGAGTGGGTGATCTACGAACGGGTGCAAGCCGACATCTTCGATCATTTGTTTGCCATCCTCCCGCTTTTCAAACTGAAAGTATTCCAATATCCGACGAACATGGAGTGGATGCAGGAAAAATAGAATTTAAAATTTAGAATGTAGAATGTAGAATGAAATAGTCAATTCTACATTTTAAATTCTACATTCTAGTAGCAGTCCCAATGATACAACACCCGACTAAAGTCCCGTTTGGCTAAATTTTCCGGACGGATAAAGAAATTGCACACACCGGAATCACCCCACATGATCTTATAATCATCGGTTTCCTCAGAATCCAACTGGAATAATAAGATTGAATTTCCCCTTAACTCTTGATGATATTCCCGCGGATCAAGTTGCGTGAAGAAAGGATACCCCCCAACGCGGTGTCCTCCCATGTCCAATTGGTCGTATACCTTATCCAGATCATCCTCCGAGGCACGATCCAAAGAGGGTATCCGAGCATCAGGATTTGCCTCATTATATGCATCAAGTAACAGCTTATCGAAACGATAATCGCCACCCCCCATCGGCATGGATGACTTCTCAAAATTCAACTTCAATTCACTATCTACCGGGAATCCATCCGGATATTCCACCCCATCCGTCGGTAAAGCCGAAAGCAAGGCAGATTCATCTTCTACAACCTCCTCATGGTAGATCACCCGAAACCCTTTCTGCTCTTCCGGGTTCTCAAAGTTCAAGCCATGGGCATTTTCTCCTGCAATATAAAACTGAAGAATTCCTTTGGTCGGGAAACCTTCCAACGGGGGCATCTCACTGAAATTTATCTGCGCCAAAAAACGCAACGGCAACAACTTCCGTTCTTCCACCTGCTCCACGATCTCACCCGAAGCCGCGGAAGGCATTGCAGCCGTATTCCCGTCCAATCCAGCAAAAGGTCCGGTTGCCACCTTTGCAGCCTCCACGGGGGCTTGTCCTTCCGTCACCACCGTACTCCCGGCCTCTTCATAAGGATAATCAAACCCTTTAGGCATATAAGGTAGTCCCCCAATCTTACTCTCCCAAGGTTTGGTCGCTCCCTTTTCCGGGATCAGCTTCACACACTCCGTCATCGTTTTTTCCTTGATAATCCTCAGCATTCGATCTGCCGAAGTCTCTTTCTTCCCATCATTTCCACCACCTCCGAATATTTTATTAAAGAATCCCATAATATCGTCTTATTAAATGATTTCCGAGCCAAAAATACAAAAAAATATGGTAGTTATATACTATTTTGTAGTGAGATGTTAACTCCTACATGCAAGAAGGTATATTTACCATTCGTAATCAAATGGATAAGGGATTCATTTCCAAGACAAGCGCCAATTCATTTCGCAACAAAGACGTATCGCGGACGTTCGTGAACGTCTTTGATACGTCTTTGATACGAAATTAATACGTCTTTGATCCCTAAGAACATCGAATATGCTATGGATGATAAACGTGTATTATCTAGGAAAAGTTTACTTTATTCCTTTACTTCATCCGTCTCATCACCCAAATCAAACAACCACACACGACAATCAATGCCGGACATATCCAACGTAAGAAAATCTTAACCCAAGCAAATCCTGCCGGAGTCAAATACACATCATTATCTTTAGCTGCCGGACGATTGACATCAATGGGATATTCGTCATTCACCAACCACTTGAACATGCCATCGATTAGAGCATAATTAGACCTACGGAAATCCCGATTAGCCCCAAGTTCCGCATTACTGATACAATCCGCATCACCAAGAACAAAAATACGCTGTTCCTTTCCTTTCACATCGCGTCGTAAAGCGTAACCGGTCGTATAAGCTTTCTCTTTTTCACCTATAGCCTCATTCAAGGTTGGTTCTTCAAGAGAGAAGTTTTTAGTTTCCAGTTCATTCCAACATCCCGTAGCATCTGTTGTAAATACAGGTATTACCTCAAACCCGACATTCTCCGTCTCACAAATAGCTGCAGCAGAAGGCATCGTAAGTACATTATTCAATTCAACCATACGGGTAAAAATAGGCTCTAACTTAGCTCCCTCCGGTGTAAAGGTAGTCCAAAGATAATCGGCTGTATATCCTTCACGAGGCTGTACCAACACTCCCGGTACAAAAGCAAGTCCTAATTGTTCCAAAACCGGAGCCGTATATTCTTGACGACGCGGTTCCCCGATCACGATCAAATTACCGCCACGTTCTATGTAACGTTTTACTTGAATCAATTCATCATCTGTCAAAGCTTTCCGTAAATCAGCAACAACAAGTACATCCACATCTGCAGGAATGTCCCCTCCGGCCGAAAGCGTAAGCGTGTATGGTGTATATCCCTGGTTGATAAGGGCACCACGAGAATCAAGAATGGTTGTAAAAGAGGTATAGTTTATCCCTGACTTGTCATGTATGCTACGCTCTCCGTGGCCTCCTAAAAAAGCTACCTGAGGACTTTTTGAAACCATGGTCTTTAACGCGGCTGAAATTTCCGCTTCTGAAGGATATTTCCCTTGGTCGTTAAACATACGCAAGAAAGCTTTTTGACCATTTTCACGCTCGATAAGAAATACATAACGATACTCCTGTGTAGAAAGATCTATCTTCTCCCGCATTTGTTCAGGTGTAAGAATACTCTTGGGATTGATGTCGGAAGTCAGTACAAGGCGTTCAATTGCTTTATCCATTTCCTCGCGTGAAGCATTGGCTCCGGCAGCATTATCGTAATAATAGTAGCTTTTCAATTTAATTTCCGGCTTGAAACGAATAAACGTCTCAAATATACGCCGGTTATTATTCCAATTGGTAGGCATTCCCAGATATCCCAATTGGTCAAGAAGATTCACGTAGGAGGTAATAGAAAGACCACCATCCACCTGTTTCAATATCTCTTGGCTATTGGGGGTAAGCGTACGATCCTTATTGGCCGTGGCATCATAAAAGCATTTGAGTTGAGGGATCGTGGAAACATAGCCGAGAAACGCGATACAAACGACCAAACCCACATACTTACCCACTTTTACTCCCATAGAACAACTTTGTCTGGCAAATTGCAATTTCAACACGGAAAAACCGATGAACATGGCAGACACAAGGATAAAATAAAGAATATCTTCACTACATATCAACCCGCGAATGGATTCATCTGCACGGCCCTTGATCGAGAACCAATACATAATCTCACGAACCCCCTCTATGTGCTGCCACAGGCTGCCGATAAAATTTAAGAAACTGATCAGCGTTAGCGTTCCCAAAGCAGCCACAATCTGATAAGAAGTCAACGTCGACATGAAAAGCCCGATCGCCGCGTAAGTGGCCATCAACAAATAAAGTCCCAACCAACCGGAAAGTACAAGTGAGAGATCAAAATCCTTAATGGAAAAATAAGCAACAATGACCAGTATCAGTACGCTTCCCATCATGATAAAACCATAAATCAACATGGAAAGATACTTTCCAAAAATAATCTGGAAACTACTGATCGGGGAAGAAAAAAGCAGTTTTATAGAACCACTACTATATTCCCGGCTCATCAAACCCATTGTCAGCAATGGGATATAGAGGTAGAGCGTGGTTTGTATCGTTGTATAAGGAGCAAAACCTCCTATAACGAAAAGCATATAACTCTGGTATCCTTGTACCTGGTCAAGAGTCTTCGCGTTCACCGAATACTCTAATATATTTACAAAACTGCCAAAAACCTGAAATACGAATATCACTAATATCAACCAGGCTATCGGAGAATAAAAGAGTGTACCTAACTCCGATTTTGCTATTTTATATATTGCTCTCATAACGTTTATTAAAATTTATCGATCAATCTTTTTCCTGACAATTGAGCAAAAATTTCTTCTAAAGAAATTCTTTCCAACGTAATCTCACACAATCCCCAACCACCGTGAACGCAAGCATTTGCCACGACTTCTGTTATATCTTCTCTCTTGTCAAATTGTACTCTTAAAGTATTTTTATCCAGATGTTTGAGACGTACAACCCCGGGAATGGCAAGGAGGTCTTCATCTGCAGGAGGATTATCGAGTTTGACGATAAATGTATCCGGTTTCACGTAATTATCAAACTCTTCCAACGTACCGGAGAATACAAGGTGCCCGTGTTCTATCATCTTGATATCATCACACATGGCTTGAACTTCCGACAAAATGTGCGTGGAAAGCAAGACGGCATGATCGACCGCAATCTCTTTAATCAGTTTACGTATTTCAAGAATTTGATTCGGGTCCAAACCATTCGTCGGTTCATCCAACACGACAAACTTCGGATTATGCACGATCGCCTGCGCTATTCCCAACCGCTGCTGGTATCCGCCCGAAAGATTACGAATGAGTCGCTTGCTGAAATGGGCTATACTGCAACGCTCTTTGGCTATTTCAACCGCTTGCTTGATCTTTTTGGGATCCATGAGTCTCATTTCTGCGGCAAACGTAAGATATTCATCCACCGTGTGATCCGGATACAAGGGTGGTTTTTGAGGAAGAAAACCGATATTCTTTTTTGCCTCCACTGAATTTTTGCGAGTATCAATACCGTTAATATATACGGTTCCGTCAGTCTGATTCAATACACCGCAAATAATGTTCATCGTTGTTGATTTCCCCGCACCATTGGACCCTAATAAGCCTAATATCCCCTTGCGGTTTACCTCGAAATTTATATCTTGAATTGCCCAATCCACCGTATAGCGATGGGACAAGTGTTCTACTCTTACAATAGATTCCATGATTTTTCTGTTTAAAAATTACTATTTACCCCTTCTCTTAAACCATACCAAGAAATACAACAATAGTATCACAGCCGGGAAGATAACCACAAATACTAATTTCAAAGTACCTCTTGATTGGTACGACAATTTTATATGATTATCCGGTTGATCAGGACGAGGGAAATAAGTCGGGTATCGATAATCGGCCATCCAGCTGCACATCAGCGTGGTCAATTGCCCGTTAGCAACCCAGTAAACCCTCTGTTTACTGAATTCGCCAGTCGTCATCCAGTCTGCATCACCAAAAATCATGATTCGTTGTTCCTTACCATTCACTTGGCGAGTTAATGCCAACACCACGGGTAATTGCTGATTGATTTCTCCTGCTTTCGGATTAAAAACCGGAGTTTCCCCCTCAAAATCTGTCGTTTCCAATTCCGTCCATGAACCTGCAGGAGAAGCAACCAACGGTACAACATTGTAACCTTTATCCGTCGTATAATTCAAGGCTACAGCCCCTGTCATACTTAACGGATAGTTTCTACTCGACCAATGTGCAAATGTCGGGTTAATCATCCCGCTTTGCGGGGTAAAAACAGCATTTATATTTGTAGGATTTTCATCTTTACGAGGTAAAACCAACATACCCGGTAATGCTTGCACTCCAAAGTCAGCAAGTAACTCACCCATCACGGCAGAACGATTGACATCCGTGGCTATAATCAAATGGCGACCACTTGCCACGTAATCCCTTATTTTTTCTAGCTCTACTTTTGAGAAGGCTTCTTTCGGATCTATAATTAAAAGTATCTGCACATCGTCAGGAATACCCCAATCTTCCGTGAGCGGAATGCTTACCGGATCAAATCCCTGGTTGATCAATGAATGCCGGCCTGAACCATTGGTGAAAAGCCACCCTATCTCCCGATCGCCACTCTTGTTCATTTCACGTTCTCCATGTCCATAAAGAGCTCCCATTTTCACAGCCCCATCTTTCATTCTCAATAAGGCAACTGAAATCTCCTGTTCACTCGGATAAGGATTTAAATCATTATACATACGCAAATACGTCCAATTCCCTTCACTGTCTTCAAGAGTACGAACAACTTGATTATTCTCCCCGCTCAAATCATGAATTTCCCGCATCTCTTCAGGAGAAAGTACGTCATCGAAATCCAACCCGTTCACTTTAGCTTGTTTACGCGCCGCTTCCTCCAAATCATCTCCCGGGGCACAACAAGAATGTCCGTTCAACACGTGGTCATAATAATAAATATATTTAAACTTCATGTCCGGTTTGAAACGATAGTACTTGCTGAACGCGGACATATCCCCTATCCGACTTTTTGGAAATACCTTGGCTGCCATATGTTCATCCATGATATTGACATAAGTTGTCAAAGTCAGTTCCTGTCCATCATAACGTTTTAATATGTCACGACTTTTGGGTGTTAGCGTCAATTGTTCATCGCGAGAGAGATCCGTGATACATACTGTCGTTCGACGGGATGTGGCATAACCGATACCTACAATCACGACAACCAAAGCCAAATATTTCACCATTTTCACGTACCACGGTTTACTCTGTCTTGCAAACTGTAATTTCATAATAGACATTCCGATAAACAAAGCAGGCATCAAAATAAAATACAAAACATCACCGCTATTTATCAAACCGGCTATTGGACCATGAGGACCGCTACAAATCCAATAAGTTATATCTCTCCAAAAATCAACTCCCTGGAAAACCCCACCAATCACTTGTAAAAAAGTCAATGCAGCAAAAGTACCGATAGCCGCAACTACCTGATAGGAGGTCAAACAAGAAACAAACAACCCTACCGCAGAGTAAAGGCACATGATCAGGTAAATCCCGATTAAACCGGTGATAGCCACTGGATAATCAAAATCCTTTATAATAAACATATAAAAGACCACGTAAACCGTAACGATAGCCAGCATAATTAACCCATAGAACATCATGGAAAGGAACTTACCCAACACGATTTGGGTACTGGTAATCGGGGAAGAATACAATAACTTGATCGAACCACTACTGAATTCCCGGCTCATCAACCCCATCGTTAATAACGGGAAATAGAGGTACAAATAAGAAAGTACCCCGGGAAACAATGGCGTACCGAAACCGGAAAGCAAGAAATAAACGGTCAATCCGTCCCTTTCCCGGTTATTTACCACAAAATCTTTCAATTCCCATATAATCCTGTCTGTAAAGACCATACTCAGCTGAAACGTGAATATCACCAATACCAACCAGGCTATCGGCGAACAAAACAAAGAGTTTAATTCTGATTTCGCTATTCTATATATTGTTTTCATACACTATAACATTAAAATTTATCGACCACTCGCTTTCCCGATAGCTGGGCAAAGATCTCATCCATAGACACTTTTTCCATCTGAATTTCACTTAACCTCCATCCCCGGTTCACACAAATTTCTGCCACACGTTTCGCTTCTTCCTCTCCTTCCCGTTCGAATTGTAACCGGAAAGTATGTTCATCCAGTTTTTTCACTTTGACAACACCCGGAATATTCTTCAACTCCTCTTCTGTCGGGGCATTTTCCAATCTAACAATGCAATTGTTGGATTTAACGCTATTATGGAATTCATCTATTGAACCGGAGAATATCAGATTCCCGTGTTCAATCATCTTAATCGTATGACAGATAGCCTCCACCTCGGATAAGATGTGCGTGGAAAGCAGTACCGCATGATCTTGTGCAATCTCTCGAATCAATTCCCGAATCTCCAATATCTGATTGGGATCCAATCCATTCGTGGGCTCATCCAATACCACAAGCTTCGGATTATGCACAATTGCCTGCGCTATACCTAAACGTTGCTGATAACCTCCCGAAAGATTTTTTACCAGACGTTTGCTGAAATGAGCAATCCCACAACGTTCTTTTGCCAACTTCACGGCAGCCTTTACCTCTCTATCATCCATCAACCGAAGATGGGCACAATAGGTCAGGTATTCATCCACGTTATGATCCGTGTACAAAGGCGGCTTCTGCGGTAAAAAACCGATATATTTCTTGGCTTCTACAGGATTTTTACGGGTATCTATTCCGTTAATGTAAACAGTTCCTTCCGTTTGGTTCAAAACGCCACAAATAATATTCATCGTGGTCGATTTACCTGCTCCATTAGAACCTAAAAGCCCTAGAATTCCCTTTTGATTTATCTCAAAATTTATATCCCTGATCGCCCACTGCACGCTATAACGATGGGATAAATGTTCCACTCTTACAATTGGTTCTTCCATAAATTTCTTTTTACAATGACCTATTTATATACACAACACTCCCTTAGAGATTGTTTTTCTACAATCCCAGAATTATCTAATTTACAATCTATTGCACACGGGGAAAGCCACAATGGCAATCCCGTGTGCAAAAAAGGCTACAACCTTGATTCTTTATTAAAATTCGATGAATTTCCGTACTTGTATTGCAAATCCACGATACGTCCTAATCCTTCTGCTTTAAATAACAATTTATCTTTTTGTCCACTAATTGCTTCATAAGATACATCTAAAACATAGAATTCTCCATTATCCAAACCGACAGCTATTTCCTCTCGATTTTCTCCATTTGCATAACGTTCTATATCAACAATTACACTTCCATTCGGAAAAGTATAGTAAGGTTCAACACTATTAAGACGATTCCAACAATAAAGGACATTCCCTGCTGTAAAATAGAAATACGAATTCCCGTCTATACAATATTTCGAATTATTATCTACATAATTATTCCCAATAAATAACTCTTCTTTTTCATCAAAAACATACAAATTTGATGATCCACTACGTGAATAAGCTTTATAAGTTTGGAAGTAATAATCCGACCCTTTCTTTATAATTTGTATAAAATCACGTCCCGTTGCTCCCGCTACGCTATAAGAATCGATAAATACCACCTCTGTTCCATTTCCCATATTATCTACAGGTGTAAAACTATTCACATGTGTACTATCAGGATGCATTGATGGATAGATTACCATTCCCGTATAAGCCTGAGGTTCATCTGTCAAAGCAAGCATCCTATGATTTAACTCATCATACATATAAATATATCCTAAATAAGCACAATAATACATGTTAGCAATTCGAGCATTACTAAATGCCGGACGTGTATTATACTGGCATATTTGAAAACTTCCATTCGGATTTACTCTTGTATACACATTTCCATCCGTTCCCAAAATCACTTCCAATCTAGCACCATATTCTGCTTGCTTTGGTACGAAACCACTAGGATATGCCCCACCTACAAATTCCTCTCGAGTGGTGATGGCTTTTGAAAAATCTTGCCCATTTATTTCTACCGCTCCACTTTCCTGCAGAACTAAAATTTGGTCACTCGAACTTGAAAAATGTCTTCCCATTCGAATAGGCCCTGTACCTAAATCATCTCCTCGAAGTGTCGTGTAGATATTCTCAAAAAGATTATAAGTTACATTACTCTCACCAGACTGTTCAACTCGAATATAACTCAAAACAGATTTATTATTCTGTTCTGACAAAATCAACCATCCGGTTGAATAACGCGATGTTGTATTAAGGTCTATCTGCGTTGAAGTTAAAGCGCCTGTTGGCACATGTTCTACCACAAAAGTTGTCATATATCGACCAAGCTCTTTAAACGCATAATGCAGCTCCTTATCATGTGATATGGTATCACTCCATTCCCCTTGAATTTCACTTACCCAAGTGTAAGCAAATTCCGATGAATCAGCATCCCCATAATCGATTTCCGGTTTTATCACGTACTCTTCTCCCAATGGTACAGACCAATTACTATACACATTAGTAATTTTTACCGTTTTTAATTCCGAGTAATCATAATTTCCTTTATCATCTATGCAGGCATTTAATAATGTTATTATCATTAAACACCCCAAAATATAGTTTATCGTTTTCATACTTCTCTAGAACTATTGTTATTACTCCAAACCTAACACAGGTACGGTCATTGGCTGACCATCTTCATCTATGGTTTCCGGATCTCCGCGATGATCGATCAAATATTGTTTAAAATCCAAAGCGTAAGCACGTTTTTCACTATCGCTCGCATCCGTTAAATCCGCTCCTGTTACACGAAGGAACAAAACAAATTTCTTTTGCGAATAAGTACCTAAGTAATATTGTTCCACATTCGAATCCCACCATGCAGGTCTGGCAATCGTGTTAGAAATTTGAATAATAGCTACTGAATTTTCCAACTTTCCGACCGCCATATCCGATGTTGCTTCCAAGAAAAGAACCAATCTTACTGCACCATTAGACAAATCTGCCGTTTTATTCAAACGCACATAACAAGTATCATGATACAACCCTTTACGAAATACCATTGTTTCCGGTAAAGCATAATGCTTACTCTCGACAGTGGAAAGTTCTCCATCTACAGACACCTTATATGTTAAATCCTTATCGGCAGCTTCTCCTGCAATTTTTACAGGAATCGGTAAATCATAATACTCATTATTGGGATAGTAAATAAACGTGAAAATGGTTGAATCAATAGTCTCATTTTCAAATTCTATATAATATTTCCCTGTATTATATTCAGGAATCTCTCGTTCATCACACCCCATCCACACAAACACACAGACCAATATGATAAATATTCTATTCTTCATAATTTCCTCCTCTTTATTGTGTAATAGTTTCACTATCCGGAAGTGGAATTACATATTTTCCACTCATGTTTATCGGATACTCTCCATTGTACATGTCCTTATTCAAACGTTTATACAAATAAAACGTCTGCCCTTCTGCTATAAATTCTCGTGTAGCATCATTATATAAAGATGTTAAAAACTCATCTTTTGTCAATGAAACACCCAATTGTGAAGCTCCTCTAGCTTTTCTCAACGTGTTCAATAAAGAAATTGCTTCTGTTAGATTATTATCCGCCAAATATTCACACATGATATAAAACACTTCACTCATTCTTATAACTGGTAATAAAGGATATTGATCTGATATATACCATAATGCATTGGCATCAGTCACAGGGAGCCATTTCAATGAATAACCATTGGAAGAATGTAACATATAACGATACCTGAAATCCGAAGCGTCTTCGGCAAACAAATCATCTCTGTTCTTTATCGGTAAATGATTAGTTTTCCAATAAAAATGTGTTTGTAGCCAATTTTCATAAATGTCATATATATTGGTATTGTAAAAAGCTAACAAAATATCTTCATATAATTTACATCTACGATATTCTATATTTGTATTGCTTAAATTACTCTCTGATGTAAAACTATACCATCGTTTTTCATTATAGAAACGATAGGCTTCGCATGCATATTCATAAGCAGTAGCTTTATCTCCTTTATACTGATAAACTCTAGCCAACAAAGCAGTCACTGCCACATAATTCATACGAGTTCCACGGTAAGCAAAAAAACCTCCTCCATTAGAATTTCCTTCAAAACGATAATTTGCGTTCTGCATCATCTTTACATTTTTCAATGTATCATTATCCGCCAATAACTTTTGGGCTTGTTGCAAATCATTAATAATACTATCCAAAACAACAGAAGTTGGCAAATGCACGGGATGAGAAGTTAAATATGACGATACATACGGAAGATAAGCTGCATCATCCCCAGTAACAGGTGCAGGAGCAAACAATCTCAACATATCAAAATGAATAAATGCCCTCAACCCTTTAGCCTCACCAATAATAACATTTTTTTCATTCTCTCCTTCATCAAAAAAATCATTTCCTCGTGACTCTGCATTTTGAATAAGCACGTTACAATTTGCAACAGTATTAAAAGCTTTTTCCCAAATAGCTTGAGTAATACTCTTCAAATCAGCATTATCATACTCATAATTCATTATATTTCCAGAAACATCATACGGAAGAATATATGCAGGAACTTCATAATTCTGTCCCAACAAACTAATAAAACCAAACGACAGATTATTCCCGTACAATGAAGCATCTGACAAATTTCGATAAATACCATTCAATGCTGTCCTGTAACCATCATAAGTCGCAAAAAGATCCTCTTTGGCAATTTCGTTTTCCGGTTGCACTTCAAACCAATCAGAACAAGAGGAAAAAGATAGAAGCAGCAAGATTGACAATAATATATTTTTATATGTTTTCATAAACGCATGATTTTAGAAACTAACACTTAAGCCAAAATTAAACGTTCTAGCAAACGGATAATCTAAACCTCTTTCTTGTTTAATGGACGAGAATGTTGCCAAATCATTGGTACTAGCCTGAATTCGAACTACATCAAACCCTATACGTTTAACCCATTCCGGATTAAAATCATAAGATAAAGAAAGAGAATTAATAGAAAATTCATTATTATCCTGTACAAAACGAGATGTGGATTGAGTTGTTCTATTTCTATCCGCAATATTTTTTAAAGGTGTAACATCTCCAGGTTTCTGCCAACGTTGAGTTAACACACGCTTGTCCGCATTACTAGAAGATAAATCGACACACTCTACTTTACTCAATAATGTAGAGTTATACGCTTGTCCTCCAAACTCATACATAAAACTAGTATACAACGTCAATCTTTTCCACCGGATATTAATACCGAATGAACCTTGACCTTTAGGTTCTGTATTTCCTATAATTTGTTGCTGTGAAGCCATCCATTCTCCAACTACATTTCCCGAACGATCTAAAAATAATTCATTCCCATCGGCAGGGTTTATACCCAAAGACTTCATGCCATAAATAGCCGTCAAAGATCCCCCCTCTTCATATTTCAAAAATGGTAAAGATTGTTCCGCTGTCGGTTTGTACCATGAATACGTTGGTGTTAGATAAGCATCAACTCGTTCATTATATTTTTTCAAAGATTCTGATATTTTCATCAATTTTCCCTCATTATGAGCAAAATTGGCAAACATATTTAATCCGAAATCTTTGTGATTCACAAGTGTTGCATTCAAACTAATTTCATATCCTCGATTACGAGTTTCTCCCATATTATCTTTATAGGAAGTAAAACCGGCAGAAGAAGGAATGGTTACATCCGTAATCATATCCACCGTTTGGCGATTGTACCATGAAAAAGTAAGGTTATACTTGCTTTTGAAAAAGCTGAGATCAAAACCAATATTCGTCGTATTGGTTTTCTCCCACACCAAATTCTCATTTCCGACACCCTGCAATGTGGCCCCAATACCCGTGGAATACCAATCATCAAATAAGATATTATACATATCTCTAGCTGCATAAGGAGGATAGTTCACCTTACCCGTTGCACCATAAGTTCCACGAATTTTAAATTGATTGATCCAAGGAAGCGCTTGCATAAATTGGAAATTATGTACGTTAATTCCTGCACCCAAAGACCAAAAAGAACCCCATCTGGAATCAGAACCAAATTCTGACGAACCATCAAAACGAATAGACATATCTCCTAAAAAGATGTTATCCCAAGAGTAGTTCCCACTTAAGAAAACTCCCATCAACCGGGTTTTGTTATCAGCACCGGAAGGTTTCGTTACAATTTCTTTAGCATGACCTACCGTATGCAAAGCAGCAGAAGGGAATCCTCTATATGCTGCAGACAAATTACTGGATTGCGTTTCTTGTGCATTTACACCAAAAGAAAGATTCAAATAATTCTTTCCAATAGAATTATTGTATGCCAAAAAAGCATTCAAGTTCCAATTGAAATTATCTGTACTCTCAACATTTAAACTTCCCCGAGTAAAAGGATTGTCAGAAGAACCGTAAGTCGTAGACAATGGATCTGTAAATTTTTTATTTTCTGTATCTTGCTTATATATAGAGAGTTGACTTTGCAACTGCAAATGATCACTAATAAACCAATAAAAACTTAAGTTATTCGTTAAATTCGAACTTTCTCCCCGACTGAAATTACCTAAAGTAGCTTCATAAAGAGGATTTGAAATACCAATTGCCAGAGTTTTAAGGATTTTTCCATTATCATCATAGATTGGATAATAAGGCTGCTGCTTTGTATAATCGCTAAACGAGCCATAAGGAGAATCAGATGATCTTGCCAAATCATATGATACATGATTACGTATTTGCAACTTTCCTACACGATAATCGACATATACACCAACACTCATTCGATTACGATAAGATTCTTTCATCACTCCACCTTCATGGTTATAACTTAAATCCGCTCCAAAACGAAATCCTTCGGTACCTCCGGATATATACAAACTATGAGAATGGTTAAATTGATTCTGTAATGGTTGCGACATCCAATCCGTATCAACACCTTTCGTTATATAATTCTTTTTAGTAACATAAGCCGTCATATCGTTTGCTTTTGAAAGGTCATACAATCCAGACAATAATTCGGCCTGCAATTTTTCCTCTGCATTCATTAAATTATAATCAGAAAGATCAGGAGCTGTCAACGATGCATTAAATGTATAAGACACCTGCAATTTACCCAATTCCGGTGTTACCGTTTCAATAACAATCACACCATTGGATGCGCGCGATCCATACATAGCCGTTGCCGCAGCATCTTTCAAAATAGTAATGCTTGCAATTCTATTCGGATCCATATCATAAATTTTCTGGACATCCACTTCATAACCATCCAAAATAAAAACAGGTAAATTCGGATTCGTTGTTAAAGAAAATTTAGACATATCTCCTCCCTGTTGCGCTTCCAACTTATCCAATTGGGTCACACCGTCCATTCCGGTACGTCCCCGAATGTAGAATTCCGGTAATGTATTCGGGTCTGCTCCCATTTCGTTATTTTTTACTACACGCAAAGAGGGATCGAAAACCTGCAAAACATCAATAACGTTTCTTGGTGAAATTTTTAGAATTTCATCCTTTGTCACAGTTGTGGCAGCACCGGTAAAACTCTCTTTCCGAATGTTTGCGTAACCTGTCACAACAACCTCGTCCATACCTACAGCCTCCGGTTGCATCACAATACGTAACGGTTTAGGCTTCGGTAATCCCAACACTTTATGCACTTGTTTTTTCATCCCAAGAAAAGAGATTTCAATGTAAATTTCATTACTTATCGGCACCACTAATCTAAACTTACCATTCACATCTGTGGCAACACCGGTAGTAGTACCTTGTAAAACAACCGTGGCACCGATGATAGGTGTATCATCTTTTTCCACAACTGTTCCTTCAATAACAACCTCCTCTACAGACTTTTTCTTCTCCTCTCGCTTAACCACAATAATTTGCTCTCCCGAGATCTTATAGGTATACCCCTTACCTCGGAACACTTGTTCCAACACCGCCTCCACCGTCTCGTTCTTCACGTTAACCGTGATCTTTCCCATGTCTTTCTCCTGCGTATCATTGTAGAAGAATTTGAAAGAAGTCTGTTTCTTTATCTCCTGAAACAATACAGAAAGAGAAACCTCCTTCACGTTCAAGGTCACCCGCTGGGGTTCCACCGGATCCCCTTTTACTGAAAAGCATAAGAAACTTGTCCCTAAAAGTGTCATTAAAACAACTCTACAGAGAAATTTTAATGACAAAGACAACGAATACTTGTTTTTTTTCATAATTTTGTCATGTTAAGTTTATTA